>Ga0315905_10003173_pt1 | contig 17024 bp, 13 predicted proteins | sample LakEriMetagenome_5_FD_203522 | JGI IMG/M metagenome (GOLD analysis project Ga0315905, IMG submission 203522) | Freshwater fungal communities from buoy surface, Lake Erie, Ohio, United States - Buoy 4 MA121 | ecosystem: Environmental > Aquatic > Freshwater > Lake | place: USA: Lake Erie, Ohio... | reverse complement strand
TAAATCTAGGGCTAACAACTCATCCAGCTTCACTTTGTCATCATCAAGTAGAAGTTCAATTGCAGATACTAGAGACGCTCTGCGAAAATAGCCGGCAAGTCCGTAGGCCCGCAGTCTTAGAGGCTTTCCTGTCGCAGACTTCCAGGCTGCCCGTTGATTTTGGGTATATCTATTGACTTTATGAATCTCTAAATCATTTTTTAGCTTCTTGTCAGAAAACTGACCAACCACCAAATGGTCCGGGTGTAGATAGACAACATATTCACATTTCATACTCTTATAAACCTCAAGGGCGCAGACTAAGAATTCTCGCAAAATTTTTGCGCCTTCTTTAACGTCTCTGCCATTAGGAGAATGCAATACTTGCATTAGCTGATTGACATATTGTGGGGAATCTATGACCGGAAGATTCAGTTTTTTACCTACAATCCTTAAATCTTTCGGTTCATTACCCCAGATCCTAATTTGGGTTTTGGGATGAAATTTTTGAAAAGATTCAACCGCGCGCATGGTTTCTTCAATCTCATTGTGCATACTTATAGATAAACCAATTTTACTAACCATTCCTTTTCCCGATTCCTAAATTTTTCCGTACAAATTCAAAATAATAATGAGTTAGTACTGGCACAATAATCAGCATGCTTACGTCACCAATAACCTGAAAAATTACTCGCAGATTTATCAGGGAAGGTGGGAAATAGATTGTGCAAACCAAAGATAGAATTAGCATCACTTTTAACTTAGGTTGAGATATAGTCCAGATTTGAGAAAACCCTAACAATGAAATTGAATAGAAAATCATCCTGTAGTCGTAACTTATGCCCGTCAAATAGCAAGAGAGAAATACAATGAATGAGAATAAGCTAATAACGGACAAGTTTTTATCCTGCTGATCGATTGACCCATCTAAAGGTTTAATTAATTTGCTTGCTTTTTTTGCATAAAATAGAAACGAGCCTGCCACTACAAAATTTCCAATTATATTAATGCCTATACCTCTAATGACAACATCAGAATCAAACAATCTTAAAATTAAATTAATGTACTCACCAAACACTCCCGATCCAAATGAAATGAACCAAGTTCCCGGTAATTTGGGTAGGTTACCAATCTGCTTGAACAAGTCATATGAGATAAATAGTGAGCAAACAATTAGGCCGTATTTAAAAGCATTCCGCATTTTCATAAGTACGACAGCAAGAAAAAGTAAGGGCAGTGTATAGAATTTTAGAAGAGCACTTGCCACTAAAAGTGAGTATGCCAAAATATTAAGATTGTTGTTTAAAGCTATAGCAGCTAGGGTTACCAGGATGAAAACGACTACATCGAAATTCCCGCGCTCCAACAATAAACTAAGTCCAGGTGTGAAGATGACGATTGTTGCTAACCAATTAGAAGATTTAGCAATTAGTACGAGCCAACTTACCAAGACCATAACCAATAGAGTCAATGAAGTTCCTAGAATTGATGTCGCGGCAGGAGTAATTTCAAGATTTTGTATGAAGAAAATTAGCTCTCGACCATACATATAACCATCACATTGTGACATTGAAATATCTGAATAAATGCCGAGTTTGTTTTCTTGAAAGCAATCGGCTGATTTTAATATCGAATTCAAATCAATATACCTAGAAAATCCTCTAAAGCCAGCTAAATGTATAAACGGCCAATTCAAGTATAATTGAGTCATATAAAATAAATTTGCAAGTATTACAATTTTAACTCTGTGCCTGGGCGCTTCAGAGAACAATTCAAAAAACTTCATAAGTAGGAATTTAAAGCTGAGATAATGTCATCGTGGCAAAGAGCGCTGGCTGTGGAATTCCCTTGGATAAGTTTTTTCCACCAACCTATAGTTGAGAATATTGCCTCTTCTTGGTTGAGTGCTGGTTCCCAACCCAGTACGTCTTTAGCTTTGCTTGAATCTAATTCCAATGTCACGGCTTCAAGTTTCTGTTCCATTTCAGTAATATTCTTAAGAAGCGGTTTCCCCCAAGCAGACTCTGCGTATTGAATAACGTTGGCGACACTTAAACTTGCCTCGGCAGGACCAAAATTTAGTGCACCTATTGATTTATCTTCTAGAAGAATAACGGCCATGACGTATCCAGTGAGTGGATCAAGTACGTGCTGCCAGGGACGGGTGCTCTCTAAATTCCTTATTTCGATAGCCTTTTCGCTTATATAACTACGCAATATGTCCGGTAGGAGTCTGTCGGGCGCAAAGTCACCTCCACCGATTACATTTCCTGCACGCAGAGAGATAATTCGCGGCCCATTTTCAAGGTTACTCAGTGTTTGCCAAGTTTTGACCACTGTCTCTGTTCCAACCTTGCTTGCGCTATAGGGGTCCTTGCCGCCTAACGCGTCATTCTCAACAAACTTTCTTGATTTATTGTCGTTTTTATAGACCTTGTCCGTTGTGACTACTCCGATTGATTTTAGATTTTTTTGTAACATTAGGGCCTCAAGGATGTGAGCGGTACCCATTACGTTTGTTTCAAAAGTCTCAATTGGCTTTTTGTATGACTCAAGCACCAAGGGCTGAGCAGCAAGATGAAACGCGTAGGAAAAATTATGATCAGAAATTATCTTGATCATTCGCGCTCTATCTCTTATGTCAGCAAAATATTCAATCGAAGGTCTGTCATCAACGCTGAGCTTTGTATACAACGACTCTAAATCTGGAGGCAGAGAAATACCAACCGTTTTAAATCCTAATTTATGAAGAAGCATCACCAACCAAGCACCTTTAAACCCTGTATGGCCGGTCACCAGAACGAGCCCACTATTATTTGAAAGCGTTAGCGGTTTGTGGGACAACATAGCCATAGAATACCCCCAGTTCTTATTTACCAATGCAGGGTCCTAGGAGTGGGAAAGAAGTGAAAATAAGCCTGAAAACCCCACAGACAATTGCGGTGGGCAAATTCTTTCCCACTTTTGTTTTCATTTTTGAGTTTCTGTTAGCGGCTTTGCAAGCACCTTGGGATGTTGACGCCCACCATGACGGAATTGTTTACGCCGCAGCAGTCGCAGCAAGTGAAGGAAGAATGCCAAACAGTGGTTACTTCCAACAGTATGGCCCTTTTGCATCAACATTGCAGGGTGGTTTCCTAAGTTTATTTCCACCGACTCTTTACAGTTTAAGATTATTAACAAGCCTTACGGTTGCCGTTATCGGATTCCTGCTTTTTATTGCTGGCCGAAAGACCCTTGGTAATTTAGGAGCATTTAGCGTTTCACTTCTTTGGACGTTGTCATCTCCACGAATGCATGGCGCTATGTTGCCGTGGTCATCATTCTATTCAACTATTTTGCTTATCATCGCCATTGTTTCAATAAAACGATATTCAAAAGTAACGCTGCTTAGATTGAATTTAGGTTATCTAATTGCTTCAATCTGTATCTTTCTGGCGTGTTTATCTCGGATCAATGCTCTAGGTACTTTACTTGCTCTCGTATTCGTGGCTTTGATTTCCAAAAATTGGCACGCACTCAAATCCGTTTTCCTTGGTTTTACGATAGCGGCTTTGAGTTTCGTTGTAATAGCCCTTCAGTTCAATTTCCTACACGATTATCTGTATCAGTGCATTATCTGGGCATTTAATACATACTCAACTAGCGGTGCAGAAGATATGAAGGGACACATTGTTAATATTTTAATGTACCTAACTATTCCATTCTTTGGGTTAAGCGTTTTAATACTTTCCAAATTTATCCAAAATAGATTTTTTCTTGCACTAATCTCTGCATTTCTTCTAGGGACTCTATATTTCCAAAATTTGAAATCTTCCCACGAATCTTACGCAAATCCTCTCTATTTGTTTAGTTTTATCTCCCAACACAGTCATTACATGTTTTCATATTTCGGTATCTTCATCTGCTTGTTTTTTTTAATAAAGAATTTTTCTTCGTTCAGGGAACATAAGGATGCAATTGCAATAGCAGCAATTGGTGCATCCACTCTTTCTCAACTCTTTCCAACACCCGATCCGCTCCACTTATGGTGGGTCGCCCCTGTGGCTTTAATCGCGTTTTACAACCTGAGCCCTAAATCTTTAAATGTACTGTGGATTCGAGCGCATGTCTCTGGAATGGCAAAACTGGCCGCCATACTCTCGCTGGTGATGTTTATCTTGCTTGTTAACGAATCAAGAATTCAACGTTTTCCACTTCAGAGTACGGTGCTGAAGGGTATGCAGGGAACAACGCAAGTCGACAGTAACCTTGATCAAACTTTAATTTTGTTAGAGAAAGTCGCAATTAAGAACAAGGCCTCATTTGACTGTCCTGACGGTATTTATGCGGTGTCGCATGAGGGTTATCTGCCGGCAAATAAAGACTTTGTCAATTGGAGTCCCGACCCTGAGCAATCATTATGGGAATCAGAGTATATTTTTGCCTGTAATTCAAAGAGACCTTCAAGTGATTATCTAAAAAATATGAATTACGAATTAGTTTTTGAAGTGACAACAAATAATGGATATAATTTTTTAGCAAAGAGAGAGGCTTAAATGCCAATTTTTAAGTCGAACTCGCGTCAATGGCACACATTAAGATCAAATTTTCGAAAAATTCCTTATCTTGGACGAGGAGCAGGTGCACTTGGAAATGTGCAGCGATTCTTAGTTAAGTTTTATCAAATTAGGACATTGCCAAAGATTAGGGTTTATGAGAACTTTTTAGCATTTGCTCCAAATAGTGCCGGAACCCCGTTTCAGCGCACAGAATTAACAGTAAACACAATAAAGCGGATTTTCCCGGAATTAGAGCGATTAACTAGTTTTCTAGCAGGTAGGGAAACTCAGCGAGTTTTGACTGTGGATGAATTCATTAAGCATAAAAATTTTGATAAAACTAAGGCAATTGCACTTGGTGATTTATTTCAGAAGTACGGAAGCGACAAATCTAATCCAAATAATTATTATTTTGTATATGCTTATTTAATAAGCCTTATTGAAAATCCAAAGAACATTCTTGAAATTGGTATGGGTACAAATAATCTGGATGTTGTATCTAATATGGGAGTGTTCGGGAGTCCGGGTGCATCGCTAAGAGCTTTTAAAGAATACCTCCCATCTTCGACAATTTACGGTGCAGATATTGATCACTCTATATTGTTTAATGAAGAAAGAATTTTAACTGCTTGGGTTGACCAAACTAAGCCTGAATCTTTGCATAGCATGTTTGTAAATTTTGATAGACGCTTTGATTTGATAATAGACGATGGTTTGCATTCACCAGATGCGAATATCTCGACTCTTATCTCAGCAATGGAATGGTGCGCTTCTGGTGGGTTTATTGTGATCGAGGACATTGCTCGGTCCTCTAGGAGTATCTGGGTAGTTGTGCAAGCGCTGCTGGAAGAGTCGGGGATAAGGGCACAACTTATTGCGGGAACAAATGCGGATATTTTTATTGTTGAAAGTCTGTAGAAAACAAATTCTGTAACCAACTTTGCAGTTTGACCGTGTTCTTAAATTCAGAGTTACTTTCTGGAATATTCCAGAGTTGAACTACCTGTCGTCTAATCTGAGCCGAAGAACCCCACTCAGCGATTCCAGATACCCCTGAGATTTCTTCAATTAAGTTAACTAGTTCTCGTAAATTGTAAGTCTCATCCGATCTTATGCTCCACCTTTTATACTCTGATTCTGATAACTCTGCTTTGTGGACTTTCTGGGAAATAAAATTTGAAATATCTCTAACATGTGTCAAATTTATGACAGAATTTCCATCACCTGCTTGGACTTTGGGACCAGATACAGCTTGTATGCAAAGATCAAGGAATTTTTTTCTCCTGACTTCTCCGTAAGTATCATGTAAAACAAATTCATATAAATTAGATTTTGAATTAACCGCTGAATCTTGAAGCAATTTTAATGCCGTATTGCGTATATCTGCATAGTGATTCCAGGGTTGTTTATCTGGAGAGCAATATTGAAGATAGCTAGTACCTTGTAAAATATCGACTTTCCATTTTTCATTTGAGTTACATAAAGTAGATGCAACACCTATTATCGAGTTCTCCATTTTTCTCAAGGAATCTGGATTTTCATTTGGGATATATCTGTTGGAAACATCAATTACTAAATCCGGAAAGTCGGATTGTGAAAGATCGACCATCCCATAAAGAGGTATTTCTATCTCTCCGGGATTTCTGGCTTTACTAACACCGCGGAAAACTTTGTGGCTCAATGCGTTTAGGGAAATTGCAAGTTCTGATCCAAGATACCCATTTACCCCAACAAGCAGAATGTTCATTTTTTACTTGATAACCACATTTCCAATGTTGGTAAATCAATGTCTCTTTCACTCAATAATATTTCGTCTTTTGGCATAACGATACCCAGTGATTGAATATTTACCCCAAAGTCAAGATCTGGATTATATTCCTTATCAGATAAGTAATGCGTAGTAGAGTTTTCAAGAGCTACGAAACCATGTGCAACACCTGCGGGGACATAAATTGCGCCCGAATGAGACGGCGTCATTATTAGCGTATCTGTCTGAAGATAAGTAGATGAACCAGGCCGTAGGTCCAACAATATGTCAAAAATTTTTCCTTCGATGCAGGAAATTATTCGATTAGAGGCACTTCCGTCAATCTGTAAATGCATTCCTCTAGCGGCACCGGAAATAGTCTTTGAATAAAAAGCTTCAGCCACTTTAAACCGAGGAATCGAGACATCCCTCGCTGAGGCGAAGGTTTTTATAAAACTGCCTCTATGGTCATGTTGATGTGATGTTTCAATCAATTTGGCGCCAACTATATTCACTCCGCAAGAATAGCCAAATATCCAATAGGTGATTTATTTTATCTCCGAGTTTTGATGTGTAAATAGGCGGAAACTTGCCACTATGATCTGAGGCACCATGTCAATTGAAAGCGAAAACACACTTAGCCAACACCTTCAGCAGAGCTACCAGAAAATTCATGCAGATAAAGAGTTTATTCCTGGAGTGAGCCCTGTCCCGGTGACTGGAAAGGTTTTTGGACTAGAAGAGATCACAGCTGGAGTTGAGGCTGTTCAGGATTTTTGGTTGACAGCTGGTCCATACACTGAAAAATTTGAGAGTCGCTTTGCCAAAATAGTAGGAATGCGCCATGCGTTTATGGTCAATTCTGGTTCATCTGCAAATCTCTTAGCGCTTAGTTCTCTCACAAGTCCAAGGTTGGGTGAAAGAAGATTAAAGCCAGGCGACGAAGTTTTGACTGTAGCTGCCGGCTTTCCAACAACGGTTACTCCTATCTTGCAGAACGGATTAATTCCAGTTTATGTAGATATTGATCTTGCGACATATGTAGCAAACGAACAAGCGCTAGAAGCTGCTATCTCACCGAAGACTCGGGCAATAATGATGGCTCATACTTTAGGTAATCCGTTCCATCTTGAGCTAATTCAAAAGCTTGCGGCTAAACATAACTTGTGGATAATCGAAGATAGTTGCGACGCTCTGGGCGGAACCTACAAAGGCCAGATGCTAGGTACTTTCGGCGATCTTTCCACATTTAGTTTCTACCCTGCGCATCACATCACCACCGGAGAGGGTGGTGCTGTTCTAATTAAGAAAGTCGCTCTCAAGCCGATTGTTGAGTCGTTCCGAGATTGGGGAAGGGACTGTTGGTGCGCTCCCGGATGTGACAATACTTGCCTAAAAAGATACGAGTGGACTCTAGGTGAGTTACCTGAGGGCTATGACCATAAGTACACATATTCACATCTTGGGTATAACTTGAAATCTGGTGACATACAAGCGGCTATAGGTTTAGCGCAATTAGACCGCCTTGATTCATTTATTGAATTGCGCAGAAGAAACTGGGCCTACTTAAAAGAAGGTGTTAAAGGTCTAAGTGAATTTTTGATCCTTCCAGAAGCGACGGTTGAAAGTGACCCGTCTTGGTTTGGTTTCGCTTTAACAGTTAAGTCAGGCGGCCCAAAAACTAGAAATCAGATTGTGCAAGAACTTAATGAATCAAAAATTGCTACACGGTTGCTTTTCGGTGGAAATTTACTTCGCCAGCCCGCATTCATTGGAACTCCACGTCGCGTAGTCGGAGAACTCATTAATACAGATATCGTTATGAACGATACATTCTGGGTCGGAGTCTGGCCAGGGTTATCGATTGAAATGCTTGACTACGTAATTGACAGACTCCATCAGATAATTGGACAAAATTAACTTAAGCCGTTTAAATGCAGAGATTTAGGGCATATTTTATGCCCGCAGGTTTAGGTTTGTGACAAAATTATTTGATGATCAATGGTGAAAATTAATCTTTCAATATCAACCGATTGGCTCCCCTTGGGGAACTATCTAGGTCTACGACGTCGCTGATCTGAATTCGGGCGAGGTTTGCGTGTTCCGCGAGAAGATCCTTTATTTTCAACAACTGGCGTCACATATGGAACACCTGAAGGTTCTTGTGCGCCTGTAATACGCATCAGATCCTGATCAAGTGGTTTAACTCCGACAAATTTTGGAGTTACACCAGCACGTGAGGTTAGCCCACCGACAGATTTCTGCTGCTTTGTTGTTGCAAGAGTAACAACAGCGCCAGCCTCACCGGCACGTGCTGTACGACCAGATCGGTGCAAATAATCTTTGTGATCGGTTGGCGCATCAACGTGCACGACCAGTGAAATTCCATCAACGTGGATACCACGTGCTGCGACATCGGTTGCAACAAGAGCGGCATTTGGAAGTTGCTTGAATAGCGCAAGTGTTCTAGTGCGAACTGCTTGTGATTTTCCACCGTGGAGAGCTCCAACAGGAACGCCGGCATGCGCAAGCTTGTCAGCCAAACGATCTGCTCCTCGTTGAGTTTTAACAAAGAGAATAGTCTTTCCGTTACGAGCTGCAATCTGGTTTGTGATGTCATCTTTATCGCCTGGGTGCATAACAAGAACGTAATGCTCCATAGTAGAAACAGATGCACGATCATTTTGAAGTGAATGTGTCTTTGGATTGTTCAAATACTGGCGAACGAGTGCATCGACGCCGCGGTCGAGTGTTGCTGAGAAGAGAAGTCGCTGACCATTTGGCTTTGATTGATCAAGAATTTCCTTAACAACCGGCAAGAAGCCCATGTCAGCCATTTGATCTGCTTCATCAAGAACAGTTATTTCTAGATCATCAAGTTGGACTTCGCCCTTATTGAGTAAGTCAATTAAACGACCGGGAGTTGCAACAAGGATGGCTGTTGCTTTGCGCATTGCAGTTATTTGCTTTGCATAAGGCATGCCACCAGCGATTACTACAGAATCGTGGCCAATAGCACGGGCAAGTGGCGTCAGAACTTCATCAATTTGCTGGGCAAGTTCGCGAGTAGGTGTTAGAACCAGCGCCAAAGGCTTATGTGGTTTTGCTGCTTTGCCGCTGATGTTTGTGAGCAGAGCAAGTCCGAAGGCAAGTGTTTTACCTGAGCCAGTTTGTCCGCGGCCAAGTATGTCGTGGCCGGCGATTGCGTCTGGGACTGTTGCTATTTGGATAGGGAATGGATGTGTGATGCCTTGTGCATTAAGAGCGTTTGCAAGTGCTGGTGCAATGCCGAGATCACGGAAAGTAGTTGTTACTTCAGTAAGTGGTGTTGCATCGATTAAGTTGGCATCTGCAAGATTTGCTGAGATGTAATTGTCGTCTGCACCGAAATCAACAGCTGCGTTGTTATGGGTCTTATGTGCTTTGCGATCATCACGAGCGTAAGCCGGTGAATCATTGCGGCGATCACGAGGTGGTTTTGCTGGACGTTCGGCGCGGTAATTAGATGCACTTACATCAGGTGCTGTTTTATGCTTTGCAAAAGTTTGTTTTGATGGTGCACCTGGCTTGTATTTTTCGCGCTTGCCGGGAATAAAGTTTGGGCGACCATCATCTGTGCGGGCGACGCGTTCTTTTGCAGCGTCACGACGAGTTGTTGGGCGGGTATCTGGCTTCTTAAATTCTGGTCGAGCGGTGCGTTCATTGCGATCTGAGACGAATTTCTTAGCGCGAGATTCTGGCTTAATCATTTCTTCTTTTACTTCGCGTGGTTTAGAAGCGGTTTTCTCTTGATAACGCTTGGCGCGCATCTTGGAACGATCGTTTAAACGAGCTTCTTTCTTTGAAAGAGTTAATGTATCGATATCTGAATAACGCTTTGTTGAAGGCTTGTTTGTTGGCTTTGATGAAGCTGCCTTAAATGGCTTAGCGGCTGCGCCTTTGCGTGCAGCTTTTTCTGCACTTGTGTGGCGTGGCTTAGAAATAGGTGTTGAAACAGAAGACTTCTTGGCGCGGGGCTTGCCGGCTTTAGCAGATGCTGCTCTGCGGGCTTTTCCGGGCGCGGTTGTACGTGGTTGTAGAGACATAGAAATGCATACCAATCGAGACGACAAGCGCGTCTCGGGTATGGCCTCGTATGGGCCAGGGCGGTGATAAGACTCGCAAGTAAGTGGCCATTAAGGCGCACTTTGGGGGAAGTACATCGATGCAGGGTGCGTCGATGGGTTAATTATAACAGGGAATTAAGAGTGCTTAATCCAGAACTACTGAGCCACTTGGTGTGCTCAGATGAACGGAAACTATTCCGGTTTCGCCGTCTTGGCTTGATGGATCTACCCAATCAATTGAGATTTTATCTAGACCGTTCAGAATTTCGGTTTTAAACCAAGAATCAGATAGTTGATCTTTATCTGAAATCACAATCTTTTCAATCTTTGAAACAGTTGTTCCATCTTTAGATGGATGATCCTCGGTTAGCCATTGGATAAAGAATGGAAGCTCTCTTGAATCGGTGATTTCTTTAACGCCGATTTGCTTCCACTTTAGATCTGTTCCATCTGGGCGTGTGCGGTGGCCATCTACTGCTTTGCGACCGAACTTTTCTTCGATTGGTGCAATGTCTCCAGTGCTAAATACCCAAGTAAGCCATCCGCCACCTTCTTGTGCTTTCTTTGAAACGGCTTTGCCCCAAGGTGTTTGTTCTGTTGCTGGGTGATCTAGTGGGCAGACAACTTCGATGTATTTGCCATCTAGAAGTGGTGCAGTGAAATTACGTGTTCCAAAGCGTGGGTGGATACCGCCATCAACAAATGTTGTGCCGAGGCGAGAGCCAAGGCGTTGCACGGTGTCGGCTAGCTGATCATGGGAAGTTACATATGAGACATGGTCTAAGCGCATGGAGTTATTTTGCACCATGGAAAGGGGTGGTCTTTACCAACTTTTGGCGGTTGCTAAAGCGAGCAAATCAGGTTTTTCTTCGGACTTATGCCCTCAAGTAGATAAGCATCGACGGCGTCATCGACGCAGGCGCTGCCGCGCCCTTGGCCAGTGTGGCCGTCGGCGTTTAGTGTGATTAGTTTTGATGAGGTGAAGATTTTGTTGAGGCCGACTGCCCATTCGTATGGTGTTGCTGGGTCGCGGGTGGTGCCGATAACGATCACGGGTGCGGTGTTGATGGAAGTTATCTTGTTGGTTGTGCGCGTTAACTTATCTTTTGCGGGTGGAGTTAAATACTTACAAGCCGAACTTGAGTAGGCAAGGTAAGGGCCGAATACAGGTGCGACATCGGTGAATCTCTTGACGTCGGCTTTGATTTCTTCGGTGGTGCGGGTGTCGGGCCAATCGAGGCAGTCGATGATTGCGCCAGAATCTAACTCGTTAGATGCATATGTTCCATCGGGTGAGCGGCCGGTGTATTGATCGACAAGATCAAGGAAGGAATCTCCATAACCTTGTAGCGCTTCGGAAATTGCGGTGCGCAGCTTTGGCCAACCGTCGACATCGTCATAAAGAGCGGATGCGGTACCGAGGACGATCATGGATTCGGTTGCGGCGCGGTTATCATTTTTAACTTTTACTTGACGCGGTAATGGCTTTGTGGCAGATGATGTGAATATTGAAATTATCTTTGCTGTTGCCTCGGTTTTGTCTTTTGGTAACGGACAGTCATCTTCTTTTGCGCAATCTTTGATGAACGCGTTTAGGGCGTCATCGAAACCTTTTGCTTGTGAAATGTTTTGTTCGAGGATTGAAATATTTGGATCAACAGCGCCGTCTAAAACCATTCGGCCAACTTTGTCGGGGAAGAACTGGGCGTAAAGAGTGCCGAGGTAGGTTCCATATGATTTACCGAGGTAATTCAGCTTCTCATCTCCCAGCGCTGCGCGCAAAATGTCCATATCTCGGGCTGCTTCTGCCGTTGTGTAATGGTTTAAATACTTGTTTGCGCTCTCGCACTTATCGATGAAATCTTTGGCATCGGCCATCGCATCTATTAGTTCGATGTCGTTGTCGGGCTTGGCGTCGGCGGCGTAGGCAGCATCGGTCTCTTTATCAGTTAGACATTTGATTGGGGCGCTGCGGTTTACACCGCGTGGGTCAAAGCCGACGATATCGAAGCGATCTAAGACATCTGGATCAAAGATGTATTCGGCGTTATAGGCGTAATCAACGCCAGAGCCACCGGGACCGCCAGGGTTAACAATGAGAGACCCGATACGGTTACTTTGATCTTGAGCTTTATAGCGAAGTAGTGCGATTTTAAATGAACCAACTTCTAGATCTGCATAATCAATTGGGACCAGCAGATCGGCGCATTCAAATTCGTCATAACAGGTGGACCAATCTAACTTTTGGTTTTCGTAGGTTGCTAAATCCGAGAGTGGTTCTTCTATGGCAACTTTGGATGCACAGCCGGAGATAAGTAACGCTGCTGTGATTGCAATCGCGATTTTTTTGTAGCGGTGTTTTAGCATCAGGCCAAACGACACATTAAAGCTTCGATAGTCAGCAAGGGTGCTGCATTGTGGCTCAAGTTGGCCCGCGCTTCCATAATTGCATTGATCTTCTTCACCGTCGCGTGGGCGGGGGTTTTATGCGCAAAGGCGGTTATTTCATCGATTATGTCTATGTTGATAATTGAATAGGTGGCGCCGGATTGCACCAACATCACATCGCGATAAAAGGTAGCGATATCAAGGAGTGCGCCATCTAAACCATCGCGCACGGCGCGGGTGGCGCGAGATTTCTGTTCTTTCTCTAACTCTTTGATTGCCTTTGATCCACCGGTTGCCATACCGCGCCCGGTTGCACCTTTGCCATAAGCCTCGGCGAGCGCCTGTGTTTCTGCCTCATCACGCGCATCGGTTGCGGCATTCGCCTCTTGCGTTGCAAGATCGACAAGTGTTTGTGCGGCGGTGTATGCAGCGGCAATTGATGAAAGTTGCAACGGCAACTTCATCACTTGCGCGCGGTTGATGCGCACGTGTTCGTTTGTTGCGATGTAACGAGCGCGACCGATGTGCCCTTGTGAAACTCGGGCGGCAAAATCTGCCATTGCAGGTGTTATGCCATCGCGCTTTTCTAGAACTTCGGTCACATCATGTGTTGAAGGTGTGCGCAGTTGCAGGTGGCGACAGCGCGAGCGAATGGTGGGCAAGATGTCGTGAAGTGTTGGAGCACAAAGCAACCAAACGGTGCGAGCGCCGGGTTCTTCAATTGCTTTAAGTAGTGCGTTCGCTGCAGATTCAGTCATGCGATCGGCATCTTCCATTACGACCACGCGCCAGCCGCCCATTGATGGGGCCCAAGATGTGCGGGTTAAAAGTTCGCGCACTTCATCGATCTTGATCGAAAGGCCTTCCGTGCGGATGATCTCAACGTCGGGATGACCCGAGGTTTGGGCGCTATGGCAGGCCTGACAGGTGCCACAGCCGCCTGTGGGGCAGACCAGAGCTGCGGCGAAGGCAACGGCTGCCGATGATCGACCACTTCCTGGTGGGCCAGTGAAAATCCAGGCGTGGGTCATTTCTTGAGACTCTTGCCCGCTTTGTGCAGCTTTAACTGCGCCTTGCAAGATTTCGGTGATGTGAGATTGGCCGACTAATTGATCAAAGACAGAAGGTGCGCTCATTACAACTTCCAAATTGGAGTTGTGGAATCAGATTCGCTCTTTAAATCATAATCAACCATATTTTTAATTAGAGTTTCAAAGTTTGTTGGGGTTTGCCAATTTAAAATCTCTCTTGCTTTTGTGCTGTCTCCAACTAGCGCAACTACGTCCGCTGGTCTAAATAAATCTTTATCAATCTTCACAAACTCTTGCCAGTTCTCAATTCCAACAACGGCGAATGCTTTCTCAAGAAAATCTTTCAACGAATGGCTGACTCCAGAGGATAGAACGAAATCATCAGGTTGGGTATGGCTTAAGATTTTTATCATTCCTGCGCAGTAATCGGGCGCCCAACCCCAGTCTCGCGAAACTTCTAGGTTTCCTAAAGTTATAGATTTGATTTTTCCTAATGAAATAGCGGCTACGCCTTGTGTAATTTTTCTTGTTACAAAATTTGAAGGACGAAGCGGAGATTCGTGGTTAAAGAGAATGCCAGTTGAAGCGTACTGACCGTAAGATTCGCGGTAATTTACTACTAGGTGGTGTGCGGCAACTTTACTTACTCCATACGGTGAGCGCGGATGTAGCAAAGTCTTCTCGTTTTGTGGGTATGAATCAGGAAGGCCAAACATTTCTGAGCTGGAAGCGTGATAAAAGCGAGTATTGAATAACTTCAAATTCTTCAGCGCGTTCAACCAGTTTAAAGTGACAAAAATATTGGCTTCTAAGGTTTCTTTAGATTTCTGCCAAGACTCAGAGACAGAACTTTTTGCTCCGAGGTGATAAATACAATCTGGAGAGAAATCAATCAGAAGTCTCTCAATATCGGAGATATCTAGTGAATCCATAACTTTTACTTCTATATCTGGATTGTAGGAACGAACAAAGTCTCTTTGCGATTCAGAAATTACGATTCCTGTAACTTGATTCTCATTTTCGCTCAATAATTGGCCTAAGATCAAACCGTCTTGACCGGCGGCGCCAGTAATTATTGCCCTCATGTTGCTATCACTTAGTAGATCCGCCGCGGGATATTTTGGATTTGGAATTCTTGATTGTTGTCGATAACTTCTTTGGTGTCATTATCTTGGGAGTTTTAACGATATGCGAAATTGCGGGAAGTGTTGCAACGCGGTTAATGATCTCTTGATGGATCTGCTCAATTGTGTGTGTGCCATCGACAACTAAATAACGTTCGGGATCGAGGCGAGCGATCTGTAAGAACTCCTGGCGCACGCGCTCGTGGAAGGCAAGTGGTTCTGCTTCTAAGCGATCGTGGCTCTTTAGGCGACCGATGCCGGTTTCAGCAGGTAGATCAATAATAATGGTCAACGTTGGAAATAAAGATTCGGTGGCCCAACGCGAAATACGTGCGACTTCGCCGGGGGAGAGAATGCGACCAGCACCTTGATAAGCAATTGAAGAATCAAAGTAGCGATCAGAAATTACAACTTCACCTTTGGCAAGTGCGGGGCGAATGACTGAGTAAACATGGTGTGCGCGATCTGCGGCATAAAGTAGAGCTTCGGCGCGTGGACTGATTTCACCGGTTTCATGTCCGAGCAAAATTTTGCGCAAGCCTTGTCCTAGATCTGTTCCGCCGGGTTCGCGCGACAAAACAACAATTTCTCCGCGAGCTTCTAGCCATTTCTTTAACAACTTTGATTGCGTTGATTTGCCGGTGCCTTCGCCGCCTTCAAATGCGATGAAGGTGCCAACTGTTGGAGCGCCAGTGATTCCACCGAGTTCGCCTTTGAGAGCATTTGAAATATCTGACCAGAGCGAAACATTTGGGCGATCTTTCATCTGGTGATAAGAGATTGAACCAATGATCGATGCGATCACACCTGCTGCCAAAATTGTGGCTTGTGCGCCATTGAAATTGATTGTGCCGTTTTCAAATTCGTAGGTGCGAACACCAAATGCTGCGGCAATAACTGGTGCTATGGCTAAGACCGCCACCAAAGTGATGCGGATAAGTGATTGCACGAAGGCAAAGGTGCGACCGCGCACTTCATCTTGGACTTCCATGCCCAGCATTGTGAAGCCAGTGACCCAAGTGATGCCGCTGAACATCCCAAGGATAACTACCGTGAAAACTGCCATAACAAGGTTTGGAATCAGTGCGAGAAGTACAAGGAAGAAACCAGCGGTTGTTAAGGATGCGCCGAATAAACGGCGTCGGGAAAATTGTGCAAATATCTTTGGGCCAAATGCAATGCCGATTGCAAGACCGGTAAAGACTGCGCCGAATAAAACACCGTATGCCGCATCGCCGCCGCCGAGATCGCCCACAAATGTGCGAGCAAGGCCGATGACTGCACCTGCGGCAAAGAAAGCGCCAATCATTCCGACAACAAGGCCGCGCACAATCTTGGTCTGGCTAACCGCTTTCCAACCATCGTGCAGTGATTTTAAGAAGCCTTCATTTTTTGCTTTCTTTGCAGCTGCGCCCTTTGGAATTTCTTTAAGGCCCCAAATAGTTATTGCGGCGAACGCGAAGCTGGCGCCATTTACATAGAGTGCGATATCAATTGAATCACCGATGTTAAATGGGAATAACGATTCGATTGCGTTGGCAAATAAAGTAAGGAGCGAGAATAAGATCGCGGCGATCGGTGCGGTTCCGTATGCAGCTAAGAGTGAAACTTGGTTGGCGCTTTCAAGTCGTTCTTTACCAACTAAATTTGGAACCGTTGCTTCTTTGGCTGGTGACCAGAATAAAGTCATGCATTCGACCAAGATCATTGCGGTGTAGAGCCAAAGATATGTATTGACCAAAGGGATAGAGATATAAAGTCCGGCGCGAATAATGTCGGAGAAGACCATTAACTTGCGGCGATCGAAGCGATCGGCAATCACGCCAGCGATTGGGCCGAGGAAGACTGCGGGAAGCAAGCGTGCGATGAAGACACCGGCGATTGCAAAGTTTGCGGTTGCATAAGATCCGCCAGAAAGTTTTTGCGCGAGTGCTGTTGTTGCGAGAAGTCCGAGCCAATCGCCAAGGGAAGAGAAGACCAATGAGTTCCAGAGCTTGCGAAATGCGGGGATCGCCAGAACGCTGCGGGTTTCATCCTGCGCCGGGGCGGCAGGGGTCGGCAAGCTATTTGGCATGGCGTGAGTCTATCGGGCAGGGAGAAAGAGCCTA
>Ga0315905_10003167_pt1 | contig 17034 bp, 14 predicted proteins | sample LakEriMetagenome_5_FD_203522 | JGI IMG/M metagenome (GOLD analysis project Ga0315905, IMG submission 203522) | Freshwater fungal communities from buoy surface, Lake Erie, Ohio, United States - Buoy 4 MA121 | ecosystem: Environmental > Aquatic > Freshwater > Lake | place: USA: Lake Erie, Ohio... | reverse complement strand
GCCTCCTCCAGGGCCTCGCGGAACAGGCAGAGGACCGGTGCCTCACCCGCCGGCAGTCCGCCCGCCACACACGCATCGAGCAGGCCCGGGTCGACTGCCTTGGTCATGGCGCGCCTGGCGATCCACCAACGGCTGGCGTCAGCCTGAAGGTTGAGCTGAACGGACTCTGACAGCAGGCCCAGCGGTCGAAACAGACTGCGCTCGAGGGCAAGCTGCCGGTGGTTGGATCGATCTCCCTGTGCTCCCACCAGACCGAAGCGCTCGCTGCGCCAGCCATTGCCTCCGAGTGCGAGACGCAGGCGAGACTCGAGGTCCAGGAGTCGGTCCGCTGGCACGGTGAAGTTAAAGGGCTCCAGCACCGCTGCTACGAGTGGGTTCTTCACGAACCCCCAAGACCATGGAAGGCCGCTTGGATCGAGCACCTGCCAAGGCCAATAGCCCAGCGACTCGAGCTGTGCCGGCGTCTGCCAGGCCCCAAACCGCGCGGGACTCTGGATCTCACCCGGCATGAGCCGAGGCCATGAGATCATCTGCGCCTGATGCGTGCCTTGCATATCCTCATCACCCTTCTGTTGTCGCTGCTGCTGGCGTTGACGGCGGCCTCGGCCGTCGCAGTCGAGCGGGGCGACCAGCTCACCCCCCTGACACTCGTTCGCGCCTTCGATGGCGATTCTATGGTGCTGCGCCATCCAGTGCGTGGCGTGATCAAGGCGAGACTCGCCGGCATTGATGCTCCAGAGAAGACCCAGCCCTTCGGGCCGGATTCGCGCAAGCGTCTGGAGCGCCTGCTGGCCTCTGGCAGGGTGACGGCCACGGCACACAAGCTAGACGGCTTCGGGCGCTGGATCGTGACCATCGACATTGACGGCCAGGACCTGGGCGAGACTCTAATCAGCGAGGGCCTTGCCTGGTACTTCCGAAAGTACGAGCGGGACCTGCCCAAGGCCCTGCGATCTCGATATGCCTCGGCGGAGGCGCGCGCCCGTCAGTCGAAGAAAGGCCTCTGGCAGATCGAGGACCCCCTGCCCCCTTGGGACTACCGTCAGAAGCGACCGCGCTGACGGAGGGCCTCATAGCAGGCCACTGCGCAGGCGACCGAGACGTTCAGGCTCTCCACCGCACCCGCCAGCGGGATCTTCACAAGGCCGTCACACTGCTCGCGAACGAGACGCCTGAGGCCCTCTCCCTCTGCACCCAGGGCCAGTGCAAGCGGCCCTTGCAGGTCCACACTGTAGATCGACTCATTCGCCTCGCCTGCCAGGCCCAACACTCGAAAGCCCTCATCCTGAAGGCGCTCGATCGCCCGCGTGAGGTTGGTGACCTGTATGTAGGGAACCGACTCAGCCCCTCCGGCAGAGACGCGCCTGGCGACATCGCTCAGCGGTGCAGATCGGTCCTTGGGAGCAATCACCGCCGAGACTCCAGCGCCATCCGCCGTTCGCAAGACGGCACCGAGGTTATGGGGGTCCGTGACCCCGTCGAGCAGGACCAAGAGCGGCGGACGCTCCACTGACTGAAGCTGCTCCAGTAGGCTCTCGAGATCGGGGGGTTGAGACGTGGGCTCGGCCAGCGCCACAATGCCCTGATGGCGCTCCCCCTGGGCCAGTTGGTCGAGACGATCAGCCTCGACGGCTCGCGCCTGAACGCCAGCCTGGCTGAGGGCCTCGAGCAACAGTCTCAGCCGAGCGTCGCGGCGGTCGGCCACATACAAGACCTCGCGCACGGACTGCGGCGCCGCCTTCAGCCTGGCCCGGACCGCGTGAAAACCCAGCAGGGCGATGGGGCCGCTACGGGGCACTAACGACGCTTTCGACGAGATTTGGTGCCGCGTGCCTTGCCACTCGGTGGGGGCTTGGTCCCCGGCTTGCTCGCGCGCTTAGGCGCTGGCACCAGGACCGCCTCGGGCTCGGGGCCCAACAGGTCAAGCTCATCTGCGGACGGTGCCTTGCCCCGCTTGACCGCACGAACCTGGGAGGGCACAAGCCGGAACTCAACTCGACGGGCATCGAGGTCTACGCGGGAGACCAAGACGGTGAGGCTGTCATAGAGCCTGAACCGTCGACCGGTGCGCTCACCCCTCAGCTCGTGCGCGACCTCGTTGTGCTGGAAGTACTCCGCACCCAGTTCTGAGATGTGGATCATGCCCTCGACATAGAGGGTGTCGAGCGTGACAAAGATGCCAAAGGGCGCGATGCCCGTGATGGTGCCGCTCAGCTGTTCGCCCACGCGGCCCTTCATGAACTGGCACTTCAGCCAGGCCTCCACATCCCGGGAGGCTTCATCGGCGCGACGCTCAGCAGCCGAGCAGTGATCACCAATCACCCGCCAGCGCTCGAGGGAGGTGGACTTCTGGCCGGCTACGACGTCGCCATAGATAGGCTCATAACGCTTCTTCGACAGAATGGACTTGATGACGCGGTGGACCATGAGGTCGGGATAGCGGCGAATGGGAGAGGTGAAGTGGGTGTAGGCTGGATAGGCCAGGCCAAAGTGACCGACGTTGTCGGGGCTGTAGATGGCCTGCTGCATAGACCTCAAGAGCAGGGTCTGCAGCAGCCTTGCATCGGGTCGCTGTTTGATCTCGCGAGAGAGCCGGGCATAGTCGGTGGGCTGAGGGTCTTCTCCCCCACCCAGGCGCAGCCCCTGCAGCTTCAGGAAGTCCCTGAGGGACTTGAGCCGCTCGGGCGTCGGTCCCTCGTGGATGCGATAGAGCCCCTCTCGCTTGCTGCGAATGAGGAAGTCAGCTGCACAGGTGTTTGCAACCAGCATGCATTCCTCGATGAGCCGATGGGCGTCATTACGGGTGCGCGGCTCGATGCTGGCAATGCGCCCCTGATCGTCGGTGCGAATGAAGGTCTCGGTGGTCTCAAGGTCGATGGCCCCACGCGACTCGCGCTGGGCCAAGAGCGCTCGAAAGACGGAGTGGAGGGTGTCGAGCACCTCAAACTTCTGACCCAGCACGCGGGCCGCAGGCCCCACCGGGTTCGAGAGCGCGTCCCAGGCCTGCGTGTAGGTGAGTCGGGCGGCCGACTCAATGACCGCATCATAGAACTGGTAGGCCTTCACGGTGCCATCGAGGTTGATCAGCATGTCGCAGACCAGTGCCAGGCGCTCCACCTGCGGATTGAGCGAGCAGAGGCCGTTCGAGAGCTTTTCCGGCAGCATCGGTAGCACGCGTCGGGGGAAGTAGACCGAGGTCGCGCGCTCGAATGCATCTCGATCGAGTGCGTCCCCGCTCTTCACATAGTGGCTGACATCGGCAATGGCCACGAGGAGTCGCCAGCCTCGCTTGCCATCGACGAGGGCGTAGACCGCGTCATCGAAGTCTCGCGCGTCTTCACCGTCGATGGTCATGAAGGGCAGGTCTCGCAGGTCCACGCGACCCTTGACATCCGCCGTGCGAACCGTGTCTGGCAGGCGCGCAGCGAGGGCCTCTGCGGCCGCGGAGAACTGGTGCGGAACATCGAACTTACGCACCGCGATCTCCACCTCCATGCCTGGGTCGTCGAGCGCGCCCAGGACCTCCACAACCCGCCCGATGGGGGGCGTGTACCGGGTGGGCGGGTCTATGATCTGCACCATGACCACCTGCCCAGGCTGCGCACCGGCGGTGTCTCCCGGGCTCACGATGATGTCGTGCTTGATCCGCTGGTCTTCGGGTACCACCAGAATAATGCCGCGCTCGTGTACGAGCCGCCCTACCAGACGGTCAACCGTGTGCTCGAGCACTTCAAGAATGATGGCCTCAGGCCGGCCCTTGCGGTCCTGACCCGTGACCCGGGCCACTACGCGATCCCCGTGCATCGCCTTGAGCATCTCGCGGGGGGAGACGAAGACATCATCCCCACCAGCTTCTGGTCGAATGAACCCAAAGCCGTCGCGATGCCCGAGTAGCTTGCCGGTGAACTGGAGGTCTTCACCCTCGCTGGCGGCCTCCTTGGGTGGCGCTGAGGCTTCGGGCTCGTGAGACGCTGGGCGGCGAGGTTTTGACAATTTGAATAATCTCGTTAAAGTAGCGGGCTTGCTATCTGCCCAGATGGCGGAATTGGTAGACGCACTAGGTTCAGGTCCTAGCGGTGGCAACACTGTGGAGGTTCGAGTCCTCTTCTGGGCACCACTCCCCCTCGCCTCTTTATACCCCTTCTCCTTGAAACGGATGAGACATCAGAATGGTCTCGTCCCGTTCAGGCCCTGTGGAGACCATGGCGATGGGCGCCCCGCTAAGCTCTGCAAGCCGACTCAGGTAACGCTGAGCCTCGGCGGGGAGGTCCTCCCAACGCTGAATTCCTGCGGTCGAACCGGCCCAGCCCGGCCAGGTCTCAAAGACAGGCTTGCAGGCCTCCACCGCGTCGGCTCCGAATGGCAGCACTTCAAGGCGCTGACCGTTTGACTCGTAGCCCACGCAGAGCTGTATCTCGGGCAGCCCGTCCAGGACATCGAGCTTGGTGATGCAGAGGCCCGTCACGCCGTTGATCTGGACCGACCTTCTCAGGGCTGCGGCGTCGAACCAGCCACAGCGTCGGGGGCGGCCGGTGACCGAGCCAAACTCGTTGCCCTTCTCGGCCAGATGACGACCGGTGGCGTCGAACAGTTCAGTGGGGAAAGGGCCCGAGCCCACCCGGGTGGCGTAGGCCTTGGTCAGCCCGAGGACGAAGTCAATCTCCCCAGGACCCACGCCCGCCCCGGCCCCAACTGCGCCCGCGACGCAGTTGCTGCTCGTAACGAAGGGATAAGTGCCGTGGTCAATGTCGAGCAGGGTTCCCTGTGCACCCTCAAACAGCAGGTGATGGCCCGCCTGCATCTCCCGCTGAAGCAGGAGCGGCACATCGTCGGCCATGGCGAGCATGCGCGGCGCCATGGACATGAGCGCATTGAAGGTGTCCTGTGCAGAGACTGCGGGCGCGTTCAGCAGGCCCGTCAGGACGTGGTTGTGGAGCAGGTGAAGCTCGTCGAGCTTTGCCTGAAGCTGGCCTGGCCGCAAGAGGTCGATGAGCCGAATGGCGCGGCGCGCCACCTTGTCCTCGTAGGCGGGACCGATGCCGCGGCCGGTGGTGCCAATCTTTGAATCGCCCTTGGCAGCCTCTCGCGCCTGGTCCAGCGCAGCGTGCACGGGGAGGATGAGCGGACAGGCCAGGCTGATCTTGAGGCGAGACTCTACCGAGAGTCCGCTGGCCTGCAGCTCATCGATCTCCTTGAGAAGCGCCTCGAGTGACAGGACCACACCGTTGCCGATATAGCAGGTGACATGGGGATGGAGAATGCCCGACGGGATGAGCCTCAGGACCGTCTTCTTGCCGTTCACCACCAGCGTGTGACCCGCGTTGTGCCCCCCTTGGAACCGAACGACCCCAGCCACCTCCTCGGTCAGCCAGTCGACGATCTTTCCCTTGCCTTCATCGCCCCACTGTGTGCCGACGATGACGACATTGCGGCCTTTGCGCGACATGCGCGACAGAGCTGTACTCATGACTCCCCTCTTGATTATTCGGTAAGACTGGCCAACGCGCGAAGCTCGAGGCTAAAGCCTGTTGCAGGCCTGGCCCTGCCAAAAGACTCGCCCATGCCATCGTAGCGACCACCGCGCACAAGCGCATCTGGGTGGCCTTCCACATAGACGGAGAACATGAGGCCGTTGTGGTAGCGCCACCCCTGCAGATCTGCAAGGTCAACGGTGAGCTGGCATCGGGGGTGCTCTGTGAAGACCGCGGAGCGCGTGACGGCCTCGAGCCGGTCAAGGCTCGCCTGCAAGGAGTCCCCAGACGGAAGCAGCCGCCGAGCGCGCGCCAGGACACCGTCCGGGCCATCTGGCGGCCCATAGAGACTGAGCAGAGACTGAAGCCCACGCTGCGTCTCGGGGCCTAGATCCTTGGTGGCCAGCGCAAGGCGAACGGGATCCTTGGCTGCGAGGGCCTGGGTCACCTCTGCCTCGACGTCGGCCAGCCCGGGCGCCTGCCCCCGAAGTGCCGCGAGGACGGAGCGGTCGGAGAGGTTCAGATGCACGCGCTCGAGCCCGGCCAGGCTCAACGACTCCAGGGCGAGCGACTGGATCTCGAGGTCGGCCTCGAGGCCCTCGACCCCAAAGAGCTCGCAGCCCACCTGGAAAGGCTCTCGGCTCGAGGCAACCCCCGAGGGCACTGCGTGAACGGCTGAGGCCGCGTAACAGAGGCGGTTGACCCCCTTGCCGTCCATCAGGTGTGCGTCGACCCGAACCGCCTGCGGCGTAATGTCTGGCCGCAGGCTGAGCAGTCGACCCGACCCTGGGTCCGTGAACTTAAAGCTTCGCCGCTCGAGGTCGTCTGCGCCCTGCACACGCAGTGACTCGACATGTTCAAGCAGGGGCGGAATAAAGAACTGGTAGCCCCGCGCGGCATAGCAGTCGAGCAGGCGCCGTCGAAGGCGCTCCACACGGAGCGCCTCGCTGGGCAGGACATCGGAGATATGGTCAGGAAGGAGCCAGGTGGGCATGGCCCCATTATCGCCTGCTTTTTGAAGCCTTACTTTTTGCCGCCAGCGCCTCTGAAATACCGGAGGAAGTCGGACTGTGGGTCGGCGATGATGACATCGCTAGGCTTGTTAAAACTCTCGCGATAGGCCTGAAGGCTGCGGTAGAAGGAGGCAAACTCGGGGTTCTGGCCGAAGGCGGCTGAGTAGGAGGCTGCAGCGCGGGCATCCCCGTCACCCTTGATGGTCTGTGCCCGGCGATAGGCCTGGGCGAGAATGCCCACGCGCTGACGATCGGCGTTGGCCCGGATCTTCTCGGCCTCGGCCGCGCCCTGAGAACGTCGCTCACTGGCAATGGCCTTTCGCTCAGACTCCATTCGTCGGAACACGGAGTCGCGGATCTCCTCTGCGAAGTCGACCCGACGCAGACGGACATCGACAATCGACACGCCGATCTGTTTGGCGTCCTCGGAGACGCGAGTGAGAATGCCCTGCATGACCTTTTCGCGCTCTCCCGAGACCACATCGTTCACGGTTCGGGTGGCGATCTCGTTGTTGAGTCCGTCGCGAAGCGCGCGAGAGATACGGTCTTCTGCACTCGAGAGTCGGCCCGCGACGCTGGTGTAGAAGACCTTCGGGTCTTCGACTCGCCATTTCACATAGGTGTCGACCACCACATTCTTCTTCTCGCTGGTAATGAAGCGGTCGGAGTCTGGGCTGTCGATGGTCAAGATGCGTTTTTCAATAAAGACCACATTCTGAAACGGCGGAGGGAGCTTGAGGTAGAGCCCCGGCTCGCTGATGACGCGCTTGACCTCCCCGAGCGCAAACACCAGGCCATACTGGCGCTGGTCTACGACAAATACGCAGGACGAAACGAAGAGGATGAGGATGAGCGCTGCCGAGATGGCCGCAAAGAGTCTGTTCATTTAGCGGGCCTCCCGAAAGCGATCGCGAAGACTGGGAGCAGCAGCGGGCGGTGGCGTCTTTGCGGGCTCCGCGGCCGGGCCCGGCGCGGGTGCGCTCGCAGCTGCAGAGCCCTGCTGCACGGCGGCCGCTGCGGCCGCCTGCGATGCTGCCTGGGTCTGCTGCATGATTTTGTCGAGCGGGAGGTAGAGCAGGTTGCTGTTGGCCTTGTTCTCGACCATGACCTTGGTGACATTGGTGAAGACCTCCTGCATGGCCTCGATGTAGAGCCGCTCACGCGTGACCTGTGGCGCCTTCGCGTACTCTGTGAGGACGCGCTTGAAACGATCGGCGTCACCCGCTGCCTGTGCTACCACGCGCTCGCGATAGCCTTCTGCCTCTTCAATGAGGCGTTCGGCCGCACCCCTGGCGCGGGGGACGACATCGTTCGCGTAAGACTGGCCCTCGTTCTTCAGGCGCTCGGCGTCCTGCGCAGCCTTGATGGCGTCACTGAAGGCCGCCTGGACCTCCTCTGGCGGCTGCACATTCTGGATGGTGACGTTGACGATGGTGATGCCCGCCGAGTAGCGGTCTGTGATGCGCTGGGTGATGGCGAGCGCCTCGCGGCCGATGGCCTCTTTGTTTTCATAGAGCACTGCATCGCTCAGGCTTCGACCGACCACCTCACGCATGGCGGTCTCGGCCGCCTGCGTGACGATGTCGTCAGGCCGCACATTGTTGAAGAGGTAGTCCTCGGGCTTGGAGACGCGATACTGAACGGCAAACTGAATGTCGATCATGTTCTCGTCTTTGGTGAGCATGAGGGAATCCCTGCCCTGTCCAGCACGGTCTCCCTTGAAGCCGACCGTCGCCTGGCGCAGCTGGGCCAGGTTTACGACCTCGTGAGACTCAAACGGATAGGGCATGCGCCACTTAAAGCCGGCCCCCGTCGCGTACTGGTACTGCCCGAAGCGCAGGACAACACCCGTCTGTCCTTCCTGCACGATGTAGAACCCAGATGCGAGGTAGAGGCCAAAAAACGCCAGCAGCACAACACCCACCAGGCCCTTGCTGACTTGAAACTGCGGCAGGCCGCCGCTGGGGCCCTGGCCATTTCCACCGCCGCCGCCCCAGGGGTTTCGGGGGCCGCGACCACGCTGGCCCTTGCCACCGAAGAGCCCACCGAGCTTGCGGTTGAAGTCGCGCCAGACCTCGTCGAGGTCGGGGGGCTCAGAGCCCGGTCGCTGCTGCTTGGGAGGCTCAGATCGGGGGGGCTGCTCGCCCCCAGGGGGCCGCGCATCGTTCTGGTCCGACTGACGACCCCAACGCGGATCGCCGATGGAGAAGAGCCGAAAAAGGCGTTGAATCATGGGGAGGGGCGTGTGCCTATGTGAGTGAGTTGTATAAAGCTGTTTGTAGCATGGGACTGCGGGCGGCGTCCGTGGTTCCCACCGGGCCGGCCTGGGCCCAGCCGAATTCTTCAATCGCCTGACGCAGAAGCCCCAGACCGAGGCCCTGCCCCGCGCTCAGCCAGACGCGAGCAATCCTACCATGGGGGTCTCGTTCCACCCGCGGTGCCAGGCCGACTGCGTCGATCTTGTTGAAGACCTCGATTCTTGGCACCTCGGCCGCACCAATCTCGGCGAGCACGGACTCGACTGCGTCCTGACGGGCCAGGCGGTCGGCGTCGGCGGCATCAATGACATGCAGGAGGAGGTCTGCCTGAACGGCCTCCTGCAGCGTGGACTGGAACGCTTCGACCAGGGTGTGGGGCAGGGACTGAATGAATCCGACCGTGTCCGAGAGGACCATGAAGCGGTCTGGGCCAAGGAAGACCCTCCGACTCGTGGTGTCGAGCGTGGCAAAGAGCTGATCGGCTGCATAGACGCCGGCGCGGGTCAGCGCATTAAAGAGGGTGGACTTGCCCGCGTTGGTGTAGCCAACCAGGGAGACATCGAGGGTGCCGGACCGAATGCGCGCGCGTCGCCGGTTCTGTCGCTGCTTGCTGATGCTGGCAAGTCGCTGCTTGAGCTGTTTCACTCGCTGGCCAATGAGGCGGCGGTCGGTCTCGAGCTGGGTCTCCCCAGGGCCGCGAAGGCCAATGCCCCCCTTCTGCCGCTCGAGGTGAGTCCAGCCGCGGACGAGCCGCGCGGACAGGTAATCGAGCTGTGCGAGTTCGACCTGCAGCTTTCCCTCATGGCTGCTCGCGCGCAGGGCGAAGATGTCCAGGATGAGCTGCACTCGATCGAGCACGCGAACCCCGAGCACGCGAGAGAGATTGCGCTGCTGGGCGGGACTGAGTTCGTGGTCAAAGACCACCAGCTCGATACGGTCCGAGAGGCAGCGCAGTCGCACCTCTTCGGCCTTGCCTGTCCCGACAAAATAGGCTGGGTCGGGCCGCTCACGACGGCCCTGAATCAGCCCGACGACCTGCGCGCCCGCTGACTGGGCCAGTGCGACGGTCTCATCGGCATCGCTCGCCTGGCGGGCGACCGTCTGACTGCCGAGAGCTACCGAGACGACCAGCGTGCGGGGCGCGCGCGCGAAGTCGCGTTCCGACGACGCGGGTGAGACGAAGCTACCGAGATCGCTCAGTGAGGCCACCCAGTCATCCCGATGGCGTTTGGCTGCTACTGCGCGTCGTTCTCAATGGCGAAGTTCACGACCCGAGAGGGAACGATGGTGGAGATGGCGTGCTTATAGACCATCTGGGTCACCGTGTTCTTGAGCAGGACGACATACTGGTCGAACGACTCAATGTGCCCCTGAAGCTTGATGCCATTCACGAGGTAGACCGAGACAGACACATGCTCACGGCGCAGGGTATTGAGGAAGGGGTCTTGCAGCGCCTGGCCTTTGTTCTGGGACATAGAAAACTCCATCTTATTTATAGTGGTTTGGCGTTGACCGTCTCTGGCGCGAGATGTTCCAACACAGCATCACTATAACGCCAGGACGCGTGGATTCAGGACTTGGGCGCGTATGGGTTCTTGGAGACCTTCCACTCGATGCGAAGCGGCGTTCCCTCGAGGTCGAACCGGTCTCGGAACTGGGCCTCAAGATAGCGCTTGTAGACATCGGTGACACTGTCCAGCGCGTTTCCGTGCACCACGACAATGGGCGGGTTCTGCCCCCCCTGATGGGCGTACCGCAGCTTCGGTCGGACCTGGCCTCGCCGGGGGGGTTGCTGGCGCTCAACCGCCTCGCGCAGCGCCCGGGTGAGCTTGGGCGTGGAGAGCTTGCGGGTGGCCGCCTGGTAGGCGGCCAGGACCGATCGCATCAGCGGGTCCAGCCCATTCCCCTGCAAGGCTGAAATGTGGTGGACCCTGGCCCAGACGAGAAAAGGCAGCTTGCGGGTGATCCTTCGTTTGACATCCTCCCGGGCCAGGGGGTCGAGCCCATCCCATTTGTTCACCGCCAGCACCAGGGCCCGTCCCGCCTCCATGATGTAGCCGGCAATGTGGGCGTCCTGATCGGAGATGTCCTGCTGAGCATCGAGCATCAACACGGCCACATGGCAAGACTCAATGGCCTGTAGGGTCTTGATGACGGAGAACTTCTCGATCGCCTCAAAGACCTTGCCCTTGCGCCGAAGGCCAGCTGTATCGATGAGTCGAAACCGGCTGCCATTGCGCTCGAAAGGAATCTCAATGGCGTCTCGAGTGGTGCCCGGCATGTCAAACGCGATCACACGCTCTTCGCCCAACAGGGCATTGATGAGGGTCGATTTCCCCACGTTGGGCCGACCGGCAATGGCCACACGGAGGCCGTGGATGGGCAGGCCGTCCTCCCCACGCGGCTCTGAGGCGGCGTCGTTGGATGGGTCGTCCTCGTCCGGTTCGGGAGTCGGCAGTCTCGCCAGGGCGGTCTCAATCAGCCCAAACACGCCGTCCCCATGGGCCCCCGAGATGGCAAATGGCTCTCCGAGGCCCAGCTCGTAGAACTCTGCTGTCCTTCCCTCACCGGTGAGGCCTTCAAGCTTATTGACCGCAAGCAGGGTCGGGCGGCCCGATCGACGAAGCTGCTGCGCGATCTGGTGGTCTTGCGGGGCGAGCCCTGCCCGCCCGTCAACCAGGAAGACGACCACATCACTCTCGGCGACGGCCTGAAGGGTCTGCTTGGCCATCTGCGCAAGAATGCCGTCCTTGGCGACTGGCTCGAACCCGCCGGTGTCGACAACGATGTAGGGCCTGGGTCCAACCCGACCCTCGCCAAAGTGGCGGTCGCGAGTCAGCCCGGGCAGGTCGGCGACCAGTGCGTCCCTAGACCGGGTGAGCCGATTGAACAGCGTCGACTTGCCAACATTGGGCCGCCCAACAAGGGCCACCACTGGTTTATGGGCCATTCGGTGCCTAGGGCCTGAGCAGCATCAGGCGACCGCCCTCAGTCTGAACGAGAAGACCCGTGCGGGTCTCCAGCATAGGACCCGTCGGTCTGCCGCCCTCCAGCCGAACGCGTCCGATGAGGCTGCCAGTCTCTCGAGAGAGGCCGTGGAGGTAGCCCTCAAAGTCTGCGGTCCAGATGGCCTGGCCGAGCGAGACGGGGCTGGTGAGCCTGCGAAGCGACAGGGCCTCGGACTTCCAGCGCTCTTCGCCATTTTTGGCGTTGAAGGCGACGACCCGACTGCTCGCATCAATGGCGTAGACCGAGGTCACATCTGCCGCCACGGGCAGGGTTACGGGCCAGTTCTTGCGCCAGACCAGCCGACCAGTCTCGTGCTGAAGGCAGGCGACCTGGTTCTGGTAGGCGGCGACGCAGACCTGATCGTCGGAGACCGCGGGACTGCCGAGAAGGTCGGCGATGCGCTCGACCTCGTTGGAGCCTTTGGGGGTTGCAACCTGTGACTCCCAGCGCACCACCCCTGTGGCCGCATTCACCCAGGCGAGTCGCCCGCCGGGCATGGTCACTGCCACATCGACCGCACCGAGCGCCGCCGATGCGGGCTCGGCGCTAGAGGGGGCGACGCGCAGCCCGGACTGGCCATGCAGCGCGAGTGACGGCATGGTGCGCTGAAAGACCCAGCGGCGGCTTCCCGTCTCGAGGTCAAAGCCAGCCAGCCGGTTGTCGGCCAGGCGAACCACCACCTGGCCACCCGAGAGCGCTGGCCGCTCATGGCTCACACCACCGATCGCCACTCGCCACCGAACCTGCCCCTGGGCATCGACCAGGACCAACTCCCCATCTCGCGTGACGACGGCGAAGCGCCCCTCCGCGCTTCCGCCACCCGTACCCACTCCAGCAGACAGGGGCGTGCCGAGGCTCATACGCCAGGCGTTTGCTCCGGTGTCTAGTCGATAGGCGGCGATCTCGCCAGTCGGACCCGAGACCACCGCAAGCCCTGCGGACGCGGCGGGCGCGAAGGCACCCTCGCCGCTGCCGCCAGAGGGTGCCTTGGGCGACTCGACAGCCCACTGGGTGGTCAAGGTCGCCGTGGGCTTGATGTCCGTCAGCGCGGCGGGCTTGAGCTTGCTGGTGGAGCAGCCAGACAGTGCAAGTAGGGTGAGTCCGGTCAGGACCAGCGTCTGACGCATCATGGGTTTCCTTTCTGCTGAGCCGCAACTACGGCCATTTTTCGGTCAATCAGGTCGAGCGTGCGAGGCGCTGCATCAGGACCCAGCCCCGCCCGAGCGGCCGTCCAGGCTGCAAGCGCGTCTGCATGTCGGTTCAGGGCGGCCAGGACATCCCCTCGGCGGTCATCTACCAGAGGCTTCACCGCCTCGGGTGGGCTTCCATCAAGCGCTTTGAGGGCGTCATCGGGCTTGCCCTGGTCCAGCAGGACCCCCGCCATGCGAATACGGGCAATCCAGGCGAGCGCTGGGTCGCGAGAACCCTGGGCAATGGTGAGGGCAGCACGGGCGCCGTCTAAGTCGCCCGAAGCGGCTGACAGACGGGCGAGCTGAAGGGCCGCGATGTCGGCCTGCGCCAGTCCTGCAAAGCGGTCAAAGAGGGGCTGCGCGGCCGCCTTGGCCTTCTCGAGGTCCTGGGCCTCGATGGTCTTGTTCAGGGCCTCGAGCAGGACGGTCGCCTCATTGGCCCGGCTAGCCTGACGGTAGTTCCAGCCTGTATAGCCTGCCAGGCCAAGCGATGCCACCACGAGCAGCCCGAGCACCCATCGCTGGTTTTCCTTCCACCAGCCCTTCAAGGCCTCCATCTGTTCTTGTTGTTCTAAGTCTTCACGCACCAGCTGCTCCTTGAGAGAGTAGGGATAAGCAATGTCTTGCAAGGTCTTGGAGTGTGACAGTTGCCTGCTCAGCATTCAGGCGCAGTGGCTTGACCGAGCAGCGCTGGGTATCACGCTCCTCCTCCCCGATGAGGATTGCAAGGAGCGCGCCGCTCGCATCCGCACGCTTCATCTGCGACTTCAGGCTCGAGAGGCTGCCATGCTGCTGCACGCGCAGTCCAGCAACGCGGAGGACCTCGGCTGCCTGGAGCGCGAGTCCCTCTGAGCGTTCTGCAAAGTGGGCTATGTAGACATCCACCGGCCGGACGGGCTTTACGGGTGCGACCTCTTCCAGCAGCGCCAGGAGTCGCTCGGCACCAATGGCAAAGCCCGCCGCAGGTGCCGGCTTTCCGCCCATCTGCGCCATGAGTCCGTCGTACCGGCCGCCACCGCAGACGGTGCCCTGCGCCCCCAGCCGATCGGTGACCCACTCAAAGACCGTGAGATTGTAGTAGTCAAGGCCTCGCACCAGACGGGGGTTCATGTGAAATGGCACCGAGGCCACAGAGAGCGCTTCGATCACGCGATCCTGGTGTCCTCGCGAGGCATCCCCCAGAAAATCGGGCAGCCGAGGGGCCTCAAGAATGAGGGCCTGGAGGTCTGGGTTCTTGCTGTCGAGAATGCGCAACGGGTTGGTCTGGAGCCGTCTCTGGCTATCTGCGTCGAGTGAATCTCGGTGCAATGAAAAATAGTCCACCAGAGCCTGCCGATGTGCAGCGCGCTCTTCGCTGCTGCCCAGAGAGTTGAGCTGGAGCACCGGCCTCTGTTCACGCGGAATACCGAGTGCCTCCCAGAGCCGCCAGACAAGGAGAATCTGCTCGGCATCGACAATGGGGTCCGCGTAGCCGAGGGCCTCCAGGCCGAACTGATAGAACTGGCGGTAGCGCCCCTTCTGTGGACGCTCGTGCCGGAACATGGGGCCGAAATACCAGAGTCGGCGGGGGCCGTCATAGAGGAGGTTGTGCTCGATGGCCGCACGCACCACTGCAGCCGTGTTCTCGGGGCGCAGGGTAAGGGCCTCGCCATTCAGTGCGTCGGTGAAGGAATACATCTCCTTCTCCACGATGTCCGTGACCTCACCAATGCCCCGAACAAAGAGCGCCGTCGACTCCAGAATGGGCGTTCGGATTGCACGATAGCCATACTGCTCAAAGACCTGGGCCACCGTCGACTCGACCACCTGCCAGACTGCCATCTGCTCTGGGAGGAGGTCGTTCATGCCCTTCACACCAAGTATCTTCTGCATAGGGTCCGCCTAGGACTGGTCCTTGCCGTAGCGACGCTGCACATAGTCGGCGACCATCTGCTGAAACTCCTCGGCAATGCGATCACCCTTCAGGGTGGGTCCGCGTTCACCGTCAATGTAGACCGGCGCAACGGGCTGCTCGCCGGTTCCAGGAAGACTGATCCCGATGTCTGCGTGCTTGCTCTCACCGGGCCCATTCACCACGCACCCCATCACCGCGACATTCATGGACTCCACCCCGGGGTAGTCCTTGCGCCAGAGCGGCATCTGGTCACGGAGGTAGGCCTGCACCTTGGAGGCAAGCTCCTGGAAGAAGGTTGAGGTCGTCCTGCCACAACCCGGGCAGGCGATGACCATGGGGGTGAAGGCCCGCAGGCCCAGCACCTGAAGCATCTCTTGGGCCACCACCACCTCGCGGCGTCGGTCCCCTCCGGGCTCAGGGGTGAGCGAGACCCGAATGGTGTCGCCAATTCCCTCCTGAAGGAGCACACCCATGGCTGCGGTAGAGGAAACAATTCCCTTGCTGCCCATTCCGGCCTCTGTGAGACCAAGGTGAAGTGGGAAGGCGCAGCGTCTGGCGAGTTCGCGGTAGACCGAAATGAGGTCCTGGACGGCGGACACCTTTGCCGAGAGTGCGATTCTGTTGCGCGCCATGCCCCAGGCCACAGCCTGCTCTGCGCTCTCAATGGCCGAGGTAACCAGCGCCTCGCGCATGACGGCCTGCGCATCCCACGGCTCGGGACGGGCGGCATTCTCGTCCATCAGCCGGGCCAGCAGGTCCTGGTCCAGGCTCCCCCAGTTCACGCCAATTCGCACCGGACGGTCGTAACGCATCGCCGCCTCGATCATGGAACCGAACTGGGTGTCGCGCTTATTGCCTCGGCCGACATTGCCTGGATTGATTCGGTATTTGGAGAGCGCCACCGCGCAGTCCGGCACCTCTGCCAGCAGCTTGTGGCCGTTGAAGTGGAAGTCGCCGACCAGCGGCACGGGGCAGTTCATTCGGTCGAGCTGCTCGCGGATCGCGGGCACGGCCTTTGCGGCCTCTAGGGTGTTGACCGTGATGCGCACGATCTCTGAGCCCGCAAAGGCGAGGTCTCGGACCTGAATGGCGGTCCCAATGACATCCTCGGTGTCGGTGTTTGTCATGGACTGCACCACCACCGGCGCCTGGCCGCCCACCCGAACGGTGGTGCCGCCCCAGGAGATTGTGACCTGATGGGTCTCACGCCTGGGCATGGGGCCACAGGCAAACGGCTGCTTAGACATGAACCCTCCCGTGAAGCTGAATGCGTTGGGTGATGGTGGTGCGGTCTTGAATCTCTCCGGCAAGCTGTCCACAGGCCGCATCGATGTCGTCTCCACGCGTCTTTCGGGTGGTGACGACGAGCCCCTGGTCCGCGAGGACCTTCCCAAAGCTGCGAATGGCCGCCTGGGAGGACCGCTTCAGGCCGGACTGCGGGAACGGATTGAACGGAATGAGGTTGAACTTACAAGACACGTCGTGGGTGCGGACCAGTTCCACCAGCTCCCAGGCGTGCTCTGCTCGGTCGTTGACGCCATCGAGCATGACGTACTCAAAGGTAATGAAGTCCCTTGGTGCCGCGCGAAGGTAACGCTTGCAGGCCGCCATGAGTTCAGCCAGGGGGTACTTCTGGTTCAGCGGCACGAGATGGTCCCGAAGGGCATCGTTGGGGGCATGAAGCGAGACGGCCAGCGCGACCGGGCAACGTTCGGCCAGCCGGTCCATCATGGGCACCACGCCCGAGGTAGAGACCGTGACGCGCCGGCGCGACAGGCCGTAGGCGTTGTCGTCGAGCATGAGCGCGAGCGCTGGCAGGAGCTGGTCGAAGTTCAGCAGGGGCTCACCCATGCCCATCATGACGACATTGGTCACGCGCTCGGAGAGCAGACGATTGGCCATGTGAAGCTGCCCGACGATCTCAGCCGTCGTGAGGTTGCGCGCAAACCCTTGGTGTCCCGTCGAGCAGAAACGGCATGCGACTGTACAGCCCGCCTGGGAGGAGACACACAGGGTCCCCCGATCGTCCTCGGGAATGAAGACGGTCTCAATGGCATTGCTGCCCCCCGCATCCAGCACCCACTTGCGTGTGCCGTCAGAAGAGTGGTGGTCGCGGAGGATGGGCAGCGACTCAATGCAGGCCCGCTCTTTCAGGGCCTCTCGGAACGAGCGGGCGAGGTCCGTCATCCCTTCGAACTC
>Ga0315905_10003165_pt1 | contig 17041 bp, 16 predicted proteins | sample LakEriMetagenome_5_FD_203522 | JGI IMG/M metagenome (GOLD analysis project Ga0315905, IMG submission 203522) | Freshwater fungal communities from buoy surface, Lake Erie, Ohio, United States - Buoy 4 MA121 | ecosystem: Environmental > Aquatic > Freshwater > Lake | place: USA: Lake Erie, Ohio... | reverse complement strand
GAATGACCTCAGACCTCGCCAGCCGCGCAACTTTGCTTGCGATGGTAGAATCTCTGGCGTCCACTCCGACCCTGAGGAGCTCTTCCTCAATCATGTCGACGATGGGTGACATCTCCTTCCACTCAATAACGGAGTAGTCGCCATGATTTCTTGAATTGAGGGAAGACCTGCTCTTTCCGAGCGATGTCTTTGGGCCTGTGCTCTTGAGAGCGTTGCGGCGATTGGCGGCAATTTGAGCTTTGGTCGCCATCAGATGACCTCAACGGCATCTTCGACATCCTCACTCGGGGGTCGCTTTGACTGAAGCCTGTCGTAGTCATCGCGCAATGATCTGCGTCTGCGCTCCAAATCAGAAACTCTACCCTCGTGGTAAACGATGTGGTCAAGCTGATCGCTCATCGCGACGGCCGTAATCTCTGACTTGGTTACACCTCTGTTTGCAATCATCGACAGAGTGTTCTTGTCGCCTAAGAGGAGGGCTTTACCGTCAGAAATGTCATCGTAACCTGCACGGAAAGTTCTGGTCGTGCCTGCGGCTCCATGGTTCCTCACGCCAGCCGCGTGCCGTCGAAACTGGTCACGAACGAAGGACGCGACCATTCTCCTGTGGCGAGAGATTTCCCACTCGATCAAGACGAGGTTTAAAGCGAGGCTGTGTTGATAGCGCGTTTGCGGCTTCAACTCCTCCAAGAGGTCATCGCGGAAGCCTATGAATTCCTGAGGGTCCTCGTCGGGCAGAAGTGCATCAAGGCCAGCCTTATCGAGACTTGGCTCTGTTTTGCTTGTCTTTGCCATCAATGCCTCCGTGGTGGTGGGATCGAGACAAGAATACTCAATATTTGGTGGTTTCGAAAGACTTTGGCACAAGGGCGCGGCTTGCTGACTGACAAGCACCCGAAAGATATCTGCCAAGTTATGGCTGCGACCTGATCACGATGCCTGGGGAACCGTCTGGCGCTGTGATGAACTCAATGCCCCGGGCTTCGAAAATCTTCTTGATTGCTATCAGTGTCTGAACGTTTACCGACGGGACTCCGTCTCCGCCCTCAATCTTGACGATTGTCTGGCGTGAAACACCAACGGCAACACCAAGCTCACCTGCCGTCATATCGACAGCAGAACGCGCAGCGCGAATTTGGGCAGAAGTAATCAGTTGACAGGCCTCCAATTATTTTACATTATGTCAACAAATGTTAACAAAATGTAAATCAATGATGACTGACTGGCGAGAAAACTTCAAGCGTCTCGAAGGCGCCTACGCGCCCGCGACAATCCGCGGTTACAAGGCAGACTTCGAAGCATTTGCGAGGTGGTGCGCGCGCAACGAAGCTCTGCCGATCCCGGCAGAACGCAGTTCGATCATCATGTTCATGGAGGAGGAGGCGCAAATCTGCGCGATGAACACCATCGAGCGACGACTTCACGCGATCCGCAGGGTGCACAAGCTCTTAGGCCTGTCAGATCCGACGGATGATGAAGACGTCAGGTTGGCGTTCAGGAAGGTCAGGCGATCAAAATTTGCCCGACCGAAGCAGGCGAAGGGCCTGACATCAAATTACTTGAAACGTTTTCTGAAAGCTCAGCCCGACAATCTGATCGGCCTGAGAAACAGAGCAATGATTTCTGTTGGTTATGAGCTTTTGACGAGGAGGTCGGAACTTGTGGCCTTGCGCGTCGAAGACTTGGAGTTTCGCTGCGACGGAACCATCAAGGCCATAATCCGTCGCAGTAAGGCTGACCCCTTCGGCTACGGTCGGCTGGCATTCACGTCACGAGACACTGCGGATCTTGTCAAGGAGTGGCTGGATCAGCGCGCGATCGACACTGAAATGCTGTTTTGCCCGGTCTATCACGGCAAGGCCGTGGACCGCGCAGTGACAGTCATGACAGTGAGGCGCGTTGTGTCTGAGACGGCGGATAGGGCCGGCATTCCGAAAGAAGAAGCGAAACTCTTCAGCGGCCACTCGATGAGGGTTGGCGCAGCGCAGGACTTGCTGTGCCTAGGTTACGACAGCATCGCGATCATGAGGGCTGGCGGTTGGAAGTCACCTCAGACGCTGCTTCGGTATGTCGAGGCGGCAGAACATAACGTTTGGCAGGGGAGGGGTTCGCTGAGCTCACTGTCGCGCTCAGCACAGAACTCGCAGTTCTGAGGGGCAAAACATTTGCGATGAAAATTGATGAAGTATGCCTAGTGCTGGACCGCCAAGCAGTCTGAAATTTCTACTGCATCAGAAGTTCTGCTGGTGAGGCTGTAGGCGTGTCAACGGCAGAGTAAAAGTGTGCCAAAGGGCAGCACAAAATGTTGCCACTTTGGGGTTGGCGAGATTGCGGCGTGAGGGAGCGCGAGCATCCGGGCGACCGCGCTTGTCATTGAGCTGGCGGTTGCCCGGATGCTTTGGCCCGTCAGGGCCAACTGGGTGGAATTTGGGTGGATGGTTATGCCTTGTCCTGGCGGGCCTTGCTCTGGCCGAGGCGATAGCTTTCGCCGTTCATCTCAAGAATATTCATGTGGTGGGTCAGGCGGTCCAGAAGCGCCCCGGTTAGGCGTTCAGACCCGAATGTTTCGGTCCATTCGTCGAAAGGCAGGTTGCTGGTGATCAATGTTGCGCCGCGCTCATAGCGTTGCGAGATCAGTTCGAACAAGAGTTCGGCACCGGTTTTGCTGAGGGGCACGAAGCCTAGCTCGTCAATGATCAGCAGCTTGTGGCTAACCATTTGCTTTTGAAGCCGCAGCAGTCTGCGTTCGTCCCTCGCCTCCATCAGTTCATGGACGAGTGCGGCGGCGGTGACAAAGCCGACGGACAGGCCCTTTTGGCAGGCAGATAGTCCAAGGCCGAGGGCGATGTGGGTCTTGCCGGTGCCCGACGGGCCAAGGGCGATGACATTCTCACGCCGCTCGACCCATTCACAGCGCGCCAGTTCCAGCACCTGCATCTTGTTCAGGGCCGGGATCGGCTTGAAGTCGAAGCTGTCGAGGCTTTTGACGGCCGGGAACTTTGCGGCTTTTATCCTGCGCTCGATCATGCGGCGTTCCCGGTCGATCATCTCCAACTCGATCAGACGCCCGAGGAACTGAACGTGGTCCAGCCCTTCCGCCGCGGCCTGCTTGGCTAGCTTGCCGTATTCCCGCAGAACGGTCGGCAGCCGCAGCGATTTGAGGCGGTGGTTCAGAAGGATTTGGGGTGCGTCGCTCATGCTGCCCGCCCCCGGATCAGGGACATGTAGCTGGCCGCCGACGTCGTGCCGACATTGGCCTTTGGCAGATAGGGATAGACATCCAGATCCAGCTTGGGCGGCCGTTTTTCAATCTGGCACAGCACGAGGTGTTTGACGGCGTCAAAGCCAATCGCACCGAGGCGCAGCGCATTTTTGACGGCAACCTGCAGGTCTGCGATCTCGAAGGTCTCCAAAAGCCGCAAGACCTGCACATACTCGCGGCGTCCGGCCTTGATCATCCGGGCTTCCATCAGGCGGCGCAGGGTTGCGAACTCTTCCGGCAGATCCCATTCCACCAACGGGGCCGCCTGATCGAGGGCACCTGTCTTTTGCTCCAGCAAGGGCAGGTAATGAACGGGGTCAAAGACCATGTCTTCGCGATCCCAGCACCGAGGGTGGCGGGCGATGACATCACCGCCACAGCCAATGACCACTTGATCGACATAGCCACGAAGCCAGACGTCACGGTGGCCGTAGGCGACCGGAACCGAGTAATCGTTGGTTTTGTAGCGCACCAAGGATTGCGAGTTCACCTGGCCGGTGGCCTGATCACAGGCGTCAAACGGTGATGCGGGCAGATCCATCATCGCCTCAAGGTCACGGGCCAGACGTTGCCCGATTGTCTCGCTATGACCGCGCAAGACATCTGACTGACGCTTGCGACATTGCTCTTCTAGCCAAAGGTTGAACGCTGCCCAAGTTGCAAAACGGGGAATAGGCACCATGAAGTTGCGGCGCGCATATCCGACCAGACCCTCGACAGCACCTTTATCATTGCCCTTGCCCGGTCGGCCATAGCGGTCATGGATGAAGTAATGCGACAGGAACCCGCTGAACAGTTTGGTCCGCTTGCGCGAACCGTCCGGCAGGATCTGCGCCACCAAGCACCGGTCATTATCGTAGAGAACCGACTTCGGGACGCGACCAAAGAATGTAAAAGCATGGACATGGCCGTCAACCCACGCCTCTGAGACTGCTGCCGGATAAGCCCGGACAAAGCAGGCGTCGCTGTGGGGCAGATCCAACGCAAAGAAATGTGCCTTCTGTTCAACTCCGCCGATCACAACCAGGGCCTCGCCAAAATCCGCTTGGGCGTGGCCGGGGGCATGTGCCAGCGGCACAAACATCTCCCGACTGCGCCGGCCATGTTCACGGACATAATTCTTGACCGTTGTGTGTCCGCCGCGAAACTGGTGCTCGTCGCGCAGCCGTTCAAAAATGCGCTTGGCGGTGTGGCGCTGTTTGCGGGGACGGCTCAGATCGTCCAGCAGCCATTGATCAATGAAACCGGTGAACCCGTCCAACTTGGGCCGCTTGATATCCGCCGTTCGCTGATAGCCCGGCGGCACCGAAAACATCATCATCTTCTTCACGCTCGCGCGCGAAATCCCGAAATGACCAGCGGCCTCCCGCTCGCTCATGCCGCCTCGACGTGCGAGGCGAACCTTCAAATATAAATCCACGACTAAAATCTCCCGCCCTCCCTCCAACCAGAAAGGGCAAAAGTGGCAACATTTTACGTTGCCCGCAGCGAGATTATCACGCCACTTCCGTGGCTCACTTTTGCATTGCCGTTCTCATTATAGCAGGGTATAATCACGGAGACTCGCACATAGTTCATTTTTATTATTCCGTAAAGAAGATTTCACGTTTTGGATTGGGAGCTATAAATTCGCTGTGTAGCGTACGATCGATTCCTTCGTGCAGCGCATATGGCGATTCAAAACTATCCAGCTCATGCTTTGCGGACGCAAATGCTGTCGAAGAAACGAACTTCTTCACCCGGATGGAGCTCAGTGGAAGACTTTTGCCTGTGATCGTGGTCATCGCATCCGCCACATACCCCATTATCAAGCCGAGCCAGTAGGGCAATCTCATGCCAATAGCGTCTTTACCTTTGAGCGTCTTCCGAACGTGGCGGATTAGCGTGTTCATGTCGAAATCAGGTGTGTCGATGTAGTTGTAAACTGCGTAATTTTTGTTAGTTTCAACGCACTTCTCAAGGAAAGCTACAATATTGCCAATATAGGCCATGGATTTAGGGTTCTGGCCCGATCCCACCATAACGAACTTGCCAGACGCAATTTGGCTCAACAAATTGAAGACGTTGCCGCGATTACCTTCACCGAAGATTACAGTTGGGCGAACGATGATGAGATCGTTGCCTCCCTTTTTGTGCCACACACGCAGTTTTTCTTCAGCCTCATACTTTGTCCGTCCATATTCGTTAAACGGGGCAATCACACCCGCTTCATCTGTTCCAGGTTTAGCAAAACCATAGACTGCTACAGAGCTTGTGAATACGATTTTTTTGATGCCTTTTTCGCTGCACACCTGGGAAACGTTCTCAGTACCATCGACATTGGTGTGATAGTATTCGGATTTGTCACGTATATCATCACGATGCACAGCAGCCAGGTGTACTACCACATCACCTGTGATGGTCTTGCGCAAGCTATCGATGTCGCGCACGTCCGCGAGCTTGCACTTTTCAGCGAACCGCTGGCTGATTTTAATATCGATGATTTCGAAGTTGATTTGCCGATCAGCAAGTTTTTGACAGAAATTGGTCCCAACGAAGCCAGACCCGCCAATTACTGTAATTTTAGTCATATTTTTGTCCAATCGCATTTATTCAGGATATCTTGCTCATATCATATCAAGTACTGATCCATTTAACGTGCGTCTGTTCCGTCACGCCGAACTGGCGCACTGCGTCCTTAACCAACTTGCCCTTACCATGCAACACCCCAACCTGCCGAAACTTCAAAAGATGCTTTCCGGCTTCTTTCACTTTCCAGTGGCGTTGTTGCGCAACTTATGCCTGAGGCGTGATGGCCCCTTTCCCCGTCAGCATCAGGCCACGCGGACGATCTCGGCCGTTCCGAGGGCCGAGAAGCGGTTCATCAGGGCGATGCGGATATGGATTTCGGCGGTTTGGCGGTCAGGGTCTCTTGCTGTGATGCGTTCACCGAAGACCTTCAGGCACCGCATCTTCGCCTCGATCCGGCTGCGGGCATGGTAGCCCGTCCAGCACTTCCAGAATGCCCTGCCATAGTGGCGCGTGGCGCGCAGGGTTTCGTTTCTGGCGATTGCGGCCGGGCAGTCCGCTTTCCAGGGTCGACCGTTCTTGCGGATCGGAATGATCGCGGTGGCCTGGCGGTCGATGATGGCGGTGTGACAGCGGCGGGTGTCATAGGCACCATCGGCGGTCAAGGTGCCGATGTCTTCGTCCTCGGGGATCTGGTTGAGCAGTTCCGGCAGGACCGGACTGTCGCCATCGCTGCTGGAGGTGAACTCCACCGCGCGGATGTCCGAGGTGGCCGTGTCCATGGCCAGATGCACCTTGCGCCACTGGCGTCGGCGTTGAACGCCATGTTTTCTGGCCTGCCACTCACCGTCGCCCAAGAACTTGATCCCGGTGCTGTCCACCAGCAGGTTCAGCGGCCCATCGGCGCGCCGATAGGGGATTTGGACGGCCAGTGTCTTCTGACGCCTGCACAGGGTGGTGTAGTCGGGCACCGCCCAGTCCAGGCCTGCCATCTTGAGCAGGCTGGCCACCATCCCGGTCGTCTGTCTGAGCGGCAGCTTGAACAGGACCTTGATTGTCAGACAGAACTGGACCGCCGCATCTGAGAACACTGCAGGGCGGCCGGGGCGGCCGTCAGGCGGCGCAAGCCAGGTCATGTCCTTGTCCAGCCAGATCAGCAGTGACCCGCGCTTGCGCAGAGACGCCGTGTAGCTGGACCAGTTCGTCGTACGGTAGCGGGCGGGTGATGGCTTGCTCATGCGCCCCGTCTAACCGCATGGATTCGCGATGTGAATCCTCGACACTCAGAGTTCTGCAACAACGCCAGGCAGATGTCGGAGCGTCTCATCCGCCGATTATGCAACGGCAGAGCAGGATTGGGAATCCTACGTCAGGCGTGGAACACTAGGGCAGCGGCAAAGCCAAGGTCTGCGCGCGGTTTGATCATGTGGTTTCTCCGGGTTGGTCAGCTTCTGCCTGGCGTAGCTTGGTGATCACCTCACCCGCGAACTCATCTGCGTTTTCAATGGCCTTGCCAAGGTTTCTGACCTGCGCAGCGTCAAGATCCGACAGCGTGCCGCCAAAGTCGAACAGATCGCGGAAAGCGGCGCGTTCGACAATGCCGGTGCGCAGCACCTCAATGCCATTCTCAACCAGCTGCTCCTGCACGTTTTTCAGCGTTTGCGAGCGCACCGCTGCACTGGTGCGGGTCAGCACCACGCAGCCAGCGCCCCGGCAAGTCGTGAGCTTAACGCATCGCGCCAAACCCGATAGCCCGGCGCGTTGAAATCCGCGACTGCGACCAGTTGCAGATTGCGTTTGGCAAAGTCGTTGTTGCCCATATCCAGCGCAGCGGAACAGATCGCCACCGCCAGATCAAAGCGCGGTGCTGCACAATAGGGCCAAGCCTCAATAGGGAAGCGGGCGGGCAGGGCCAGACTGTTGGGCAGATCAAAGCGGGCCTCACGCGGGTGCTGCTTGAGATAGATCTGAAAGCCTTGGCGGCGTAGCTCGGTGGCGAGTTCTGCATAAAGTGCTTGTTTGGCTTCGGCATCGCCCATCCCAATCTGTTCCAACGGTTGGCTGAGAAGCAGGGCTGTCGGCTGCGGTGCTGTGAAAATCGGCAGCGGCGCGTCAAGGAAGGCTTGTGCCAGCGCTTGCGATTGTATGGCAGGCAGCGCTTGCATCACTTGCGCGAAGCTGTTCTGCACAGCTTTTCCGCGCACCAGAAGGGGCAGGTCTTGGGGGCGGGCTACTTCGATTTGCCCAATCCAAGCCGCTTCGCCCCAGATCTGACGGCGCGGCGACAACCCAGATACTGCCCGCAGCACGGCCTTTAGCGGTGGCACCGGCAGCGCGGTGTAATTGTTCAGCCCGCTTTCACGCAACACGATGCGCGCGCATCGCCCGGCGACCACCTTGCTGAAGAAGAATCCGGCATGACTGATATATCCGGTGGCAAAGCGGCGATCGGCCAGAAGCGACGACCGCCACCGTAAGGGGCTGATGAAGCGCCTATCATGCAAAGACAGATTGCGCCGGATCACGGCAGGGACCCAAGCGGGGGCTCGGGTGAAGCTTTTCTGTTCGACGGTATCAGTGGTGAAGATAAACTCGGTCAGCGGACTGACACCGGCCAACCGGGCCCGCAAGGCGGCAGGCACTGGCACCTCATCTTCCAGATAGACCACAACGGCGGCTTGCCCCGCAGCAGCGATGCTGGCCAAAGCCATCATCAAGTGGCGATATGTGTTACACAGATAGAGGTCTGGCAGGGCGGGAGAGATGGCCATGTCAGCGCTTTCCCGCCGCTGCCGCAGCGCGCTCAAGCAAATCGACCCAAAGCTGCGCAACCCGCTCGGGCGCAAAGCGGTGGGCGAGGTTTTGTGCCGCCAATCCCAATCGGTTGCGCAACGCCGCATCCTGTGCCAAGCGTTCAAGCCCGTCGCCAAGCTGGGTCGCCAAATCGGCGGGGTCTGTATGGTTTGGCAAAGCGGGCAGCAACAACCCATCCACCTCGTGCTGGATCAGTTGGTTGACCCCCGGACAATCGGCAAAGGCCAGCACGGGCAGCCCGTGCACCATCGCCTCGGCCACCGAAAGCCCGAAACCCTCAAAGCTGGCGGGATGGCACAGCAGGGCGGCCTGATCATACTGGGCGGCGATCTGGTCGGTGGTGCCGGGCAGGGTGATGCGATCTGCAAGACCCAAAGCGGCGATGCGGGCCTGAAGGCTTGCGCGCTCACCGCCTTCGCCATACAGCACCACCCGCCAATCGGGCAGGTGCTGAGCGATACGAGCGAATGCCTCAATCAACAGATCGTAGCGCTTCACCTTGGTCAGGCGGCCCACAGCCAGAATAAGCGGCTGACGCGGGAGGGCAGTGGCCAGAGGGGTAGACAGGCGCTGCACCGCATTGGGCATCACTACCAAGCGGGCACGCAGGGCAGGCGGGAACCAACTGACAAATTCTGGTTGCAGAATGGTGATGGTTTGCGCCTGCGCCAAAGCAGCGCGGGCGCGGGCGCGGTAAAGCGGGTTTTGATCCCAGCGCGGGCTGTGATCGTCAAAATCTTCGGCAGGCAGATTATGGGTCGAGGCGATCAGCGCCGGACGGTGTTTTGCTGGCAAGCCGCGCAACGCCCAAGCGGCGGCGGTGATCGCAGGCGGCAGAAAGGCTACCACCACATCGGGCTGTCGCTGCCGGAGGGCCGCGCGCAGTCTGTGGGCGAACAATCCATGCGTCAGTGCCCATTTCAAATGAGTGAGCAAGGGCAGGTTAGGTACTGCCTTGATCAGCGCCTCGATCCGGCTGCGACGCGAATAGCTGGCTTGCGGCACAGCGCGCCGCCCGGAGGATGCAAGCCACTGCGGGATCGGAAACAGGCTGACCACCGCCAGCGGGCCGGGATCATAGGCAGGCGGGCCTGCATGGCGGTCATAGCTTAGGATATCGACCTGCATGCCACGCGCCGCCATGCTGCGCGCGGTATCAACCAGCACACGCTCGGCGCCGCCGGGCAATCCGGCCAATTTCTGGATGACGAAGGTGACGCGAAGCGGTGGATGCATGTCTTACTCTGGCGTCACCGCTAAATGCCCTGCGGTATCGGAGGGGTCACTGCATGAAAGCAGAGTTTGCCTGCGCGCACAACGCAGCACGGTGATACCACAGCGCGGGCGTTGGTTCAGCTGATCGGGCAGATGGCTGTTTGCGGCAGGCCGAGATGCGCCAGAACCGCCGAAAGATACAGCCTATGCTGGCGCGCGCTGTCAGCATAGCGGGTCAGATCGCACTGGCCGGTTTGCAGCGCAGCGGCATAGATTTCCACACATTCTGAAACATTCTTGCTGACAAAGGCCGTCGTCACCCCGGACTCGGTGATATTGCGCGCCACCTCGTCTATGCTGATATCTACGCCTTGGCCCGAAATTCTGGCCGCCACCGCAAGTGGCCCATCAGCCCGGCAATCGACGGTCAGGCGGGCACCATTGGCAAACTGCGCGGTGAGGCTGCCGAAAATCTCGACGCAATCCGCACGCTTGGCGGTGACAGTGTCCGCGAGCAGCCCGGTGCCGTCGAGTTTGCTTATCGCAGAACCATTTAGATATTCAGCAAGGTCTATAAAATGCACCGCATTGGAGGCCAAGCCGAATGCCTGCCCGGTGATCAGGATATCCAACGCTTGCGACTGGGCGGCAAAGCGCTGTTGCAGCGCGATATAACCGGGGAAATAGCGGCGTCCGCAATTGACATAGGTTGTCACCGCCTGGGCCGTCAGCAGCACCAGCACGGCATCAAGGTCTTCCAGCCGCTGAAACAGCACCTTTTCCAGGATCATCACCGCAACGCTGTGGCGGGCCAGCAGATCTTCAATGATTACGCGGCGGTGGTTGGCCGAGGTGGCCAGTACCGCCAGATCGAAGTGGGCCGCAGTCTGCGGCAAAGCGGCGTGCAATTCCAGCCGATGCGGGCCTGCATGTTCTGCAATCAGCGTAGCGATGCGGGGATGCGCCGCAAGATTGGGTTCGACAATGCTGATCGCTGTGGCTTGCGGCAGCTGCACCAGCGCCTGAAGATGACGAAACCCGATATTGCCGCAGCCGACCAGAAGCACAGATTGCATGGAACGAGCCCTTGGATGATGCACAAATACGTTGTGCGAGCGCTTTATCACGCGGCGCTTTGCAGGGTCAATGTGGGGTTCAACCCTGCGCTGCGAACAGCGCAGGCAGGGTCTGCGCGATGACTTCGGCGATACGGAAATCCAGCGGCGTGTCTATATCGATCGACCGCGCGGCGGGCATCACATAGGGCAGGGTGCCGGGCGGGGTGAAACTGCGGGTGGCGCGCAGAGTGGCTTGCGATCCCAGATAAAGCGCGCCGTTCAGCTGATGCGTCGGGACACCGCCCGCAGGTTCCGCTAACTGCTGTAACTCGCCTGCCGAATCAACCCGGCGCATCACCGGCCAAGGTTTGTCAAAACCGCAGACCGACACAACCGCCGCCGCGCGTTGTGTCACCAGCAGATCGAACGCCGCGCGGAGGTCGTCGCTGCTGCGCAGCGGCGAGGTCGGCTGCATCAGCACGAAATAGCGCGCAGACAGCGCCAGCGTATCGAGCATATGCGCAATAACATCATAGGTGGTGGCGCTGCTGGTGGCTAGTTCTGCCGGGCGCAGAAACGGCACTTCGGCCCCCGCCGCGCGGCCCGCCTCGGCGATCTCGGCATCATCGGTGTTGACGAAAACCCGCTCGGCCACGCCACTGTCCAGCGCGGCTTTCACCGTCCAGTGGATCAGCGGCTGGCCCATGAACAGCGCCACATTCTTGCGCGGCATCCGCACCGAACCACCCCGCGCTGGAATGATAGCAATGGCCTTGTGGCTCATGCGGCAGACCCGCCCAGATGTGCGGCCACGCGGGCAGCGACATAGTCAAGATCATCGTCTGACAGATCGGTCGAGCAGGGCAGCGGCAGCACATGCGGCCACAAAGCTTCGGTCACCGGCAGTGCTGCGCGCGGTGCTGCCAGATAGGGGGTCTGATGATGCAGCGGCTTCCAGAATTTGCGCACGCCGATGCCATCAGCGTTCAGCGCAGCTATCAGGGCCGGCACATCCATCGCCGCATCGGGCCCCAGAGAGATCCCGGAAAACCAGATCGAGCGATCCGCCCAATCTGGGCGCGGGAACAGCGCAACTCCAGGCAACGGAGCCAGACGGCTTTGGTAAAGATCGGCAATCCGTCGCTTGGATGCGATGAACTCTGGCAAGCGTTCAATCTGGGCGACCCCAAGGGCTGCCTCAAGATTGGTCATTCGGCCATTATAGCCAACCTCATCATGATCATAATCAACCCCAACACGGGCGGTCGAGGATATATGCTTGGCGCGCAGCACCAGCTTTGCATCCGGCCCGATCACCGCTCCACCACCGCCGGTGGTCAGGGTCTTGTTACCATTGAAGGAAAGCGCCGTCAGATCTGCCGCGAGCCCAATCGGGCGTCCTTTATACAGCGCGCCGATTGAGGCTGCCGCATCCGCAAGCACCGGCAGGCCATGTTCTTGCGCCACAGCGCGGATCGCATCCATGTCAGCGGGCATGCCATTGGTATAGACCGGCATGATCGCCGCCAGCCGCTGCCCGGTTGCCTTCAACACCAAACGGCCCTGCGCATCACGGTGGAAATCCGCAGCTATGGCTGCGCGCACTGCATTTGGATCCAACGTCCAGCTTTTGGCGCAGATATCAACGAAATACGGCTGTGCCCCGGCGTGTGAAACCGCATTTGCCGAAGCGATGAAGGAATAGCTGGGCATGATCACCAGATCATCGCGTTGCACCCCCAGCACGATCAGCGCCATGTGCAGTGCCGTAGTGCCAGATGCCACGGCAGCGCTTTTCTCAACCCCCGACACTTCGGCAACGCGCTGCTCAAACTTGGTCACCGCCGGGCCTACGGTCGAGACCCAGCCCGACGTGACAGCATCCAGGACCGAGGCAATCTCGGCGGGGCCGATGTTTGGTACCGCCAGAAGAATATTACGCTTTGTCATTGGTTTATCCAGTTCTGGCGGGCTTACAGATTGTAGATGTCGCTCTTATAGCGGGCAAGATTGGCGGGGTTTTTGAACCAAGAAATGGTCTCATCCAAGCCACGCCGGAAGCCATCAAGACCGCCGAATTGCGGCGTCCATCCGGTCAGACGGGTGGCTTTCTCATTGCTGGCCCACAGCCGTTCGACTTCGCTGCCAACCGGGCGCACCCGCTGGGCATCTTGCACAATCTCAATGTCAGCCCCCATCTGTTCGGCGATGATGCGGGCGGTATCGCCGATTGAGACCTCAAAGTTCGAGCCAATGTTGATCACCTGACCCACCGCCGCCTCGCTTTGCGCCACCGCGATAAAGCCCGCAACAGTGTCGGCAACAAAGTTGAAATCACGGGTTGGCGCCAGATCGCCCAGTTTGAGGGTGCGCGCGCCATTGGCAATTTGCGAGATGATGGTCGGGATCACCGCGCGGGCGGATTGGCGCGGCCCATAGGTGTTGAACGGGCGGATCGTCGCCACCGGGGTTTCAAACGAGGAATGAAACGACATCGCAATCATATCTGCGCCAATTTTCGAGGCCGAATACGGCGATTGGCCCTGCAACGGATGCTCTTCGGTAATCGGCACAAAGCGCGCGGTGCCATAGACTTCGCTGGTCGAGGTATGCACGACGCGCGCCACACCCAGATCGCGCGCGGCCTGCACGATGTTCAGCGTGCCTTTGACGTTGGTTTCCACATAGGTATCTGGCGAGTGATACGAGAACGGAATGGCGATCAGCGCCGCCAGATGGAACACCACATCGACGCCGCGCATGGCATTACGCACACCGTTCGGATCACGGATATCGCCGGAAAACACATCCAGCGATTTCTGCGTCTCGGCATCAAAGCTGTCGATCCAACCCCAGGAGTTGAAGCTGTTGTAGCAGGCAAAGGCCCGCACATCATGACCGCTTTTCACCAAAGCTTCGGTAAGATGCGAGCCGATGAAACCGTCGGCCCCGGTGACCAGAATTTTCTTGCCAGCAAGATCCATGTGAATTTCTCCTTCTAGAATAGGGCGGCCTTGGATGGCCAAGTCTGATGTGGCGGGCTTATCGCGGGCTATCGGGGTTTTTCGCAGCCGACGCAAGCATTGGCGCAAGCAGCGGCAGATCATAAAACGCCTTGGCTCCAAGACCGGCAAAATCTGTGGCCTCTAGCACGCGGATGATTTTGCGGCCCGCTGTGCCATCGCCCATCAGGTTCTCACGCAGCGCTGCAATCACGCGCATCTGTGGCGACAGAGCGCGGGCGATGCCTTCACAGATTGCCTGCGCATCAGCTGGGACATCAATCACGCTGGGCGCGTGCAGCCGGCCCTTTTGGCGCGGTCCGATGTTGACGGTGGGCACGCCAAGGCTGGGCACTTCGATCAGCCCGCTAGAGGAGTTTCCCAAGACCAGATCGCTGATCTCGACCAGCGACAAATACCGCTGAAAGCCCAATGAGGCCACCAACAACCGGCGCTCGGGGCGGCGAGCGACAAAGGCAGTGATGGCTTGGGTGATCGCGGTATTGCCGGGATCGGCATTGGCTTGGGTGAAGACCACGGTGGCGTCAGCATAGGTTTCCAGCGCCGCCAGCACCTCCGCAATCTCGGCCAGGGCGGCATCTTTGTGTCCTGCCGTTACCGGATGATGCGTGGCCAAGATCAACGGGGCGGCGTCCAGTGCGATGCCAAGGCTTTGCACCAGTTCCGCCCGGTTCAGACGTGGGGCGGCCATGATGTTATCCAGACCGGTCGCACCCACCACATGCACAAAGCCCGGATCTTCGCCCATCTGGATGATGCGGTCGGCGTAGGTCTGAGTCGAGGTGAAATGCAGTCGGGCGATCTTGGTCACAGCATGGCGGATGGAATCGTCAATCGCGCCTTCGGTGACATGGCCGCCTTCCAGATGCACCAGCGGGATGCCCAAGGCCAAAGCCGCAATAGCGACCGCCAGAATTTCAAACCGATCGCCCAGCACCACAACGGCATCGGGCCTATCGGCGGCCAACGCATCAATCAGGCTGATGGTGCACAAGCCAATAGATTTGCCCATCGCCGCCGGGCTGTCGCTGGCAAGCAGAATGTCAATTACCCGGTCAGGCGCAAAGCCGGTTTTCTCTAACTCGGTCAGGGTGTGGCCGTAAGCCGCAACCGGATGCGTGCCGGTCGCATAAAGCACGAGTTCGATTGCCACGCTGGCCCGCGCGGCGTGCAGAACCGGGGTCAGCAGGCCAAATTCGGCACGGGTTCCGGTGACAAAGACGATCTTCTTGCGCGCCACAGTCACCTCACAAGATAACGTCGTCAGCGGCAAGATCGCGCGGGCATATCTGACCCAGCAGACGGTAATACTGCCCCGCCGCAGCACCGCCACGCGCACGTTTCAGCGTGACATTAGCCTCGGTGAACATCTCACCGGCGCGGATTGCAACCGCTGCAACCGGAGACTTACGCGCGATACCCTTGTTGGCGGTCTCGGCGCTCATCATCCGCTTTATACCATCCCCAAGCGATATTTCGGTGTTCTTCAGCGCCTGAACCATACGGGCGAAATCATCCGGCTCCATCGAAGCCTTGTGATCGGGGCCGGACATGCTGCAATCCAGCGTAATGTGTTTTTCCAACATCGAAGCCCCCAGCACATAGGCCGCAATCGCAGCCTCCGAGCCCTGTGAGTGGTCGGAAAACCCGGTCCTGACGCCAAAGGCCTGCGCAATCAACGGGATCACCCGCAAATTGAGGCCTTCGGGTGGAGCAGGGTATTCGGTGGTGCAATGCAGCACGGTGACTTTCTCGGCCAACACGGCGCGGGCCTGCGGCGCGCTGAACGCCGCCATAAACGCCTCAACCGAGGGCTGTTCCGAGGTGGGCGCAAGATAGCCAAACGCCAAAGCGCCAAGCGATACTTCAATCTCGCCCAGCGTCGACATGCCGGTGGACAGAATGATATCAACACCGCGCCGCGCCAAGGTGATCAACAGGGGGTAATTGTCGAAATCGCCCGAGCCGATCTTCACCAGCGTCTCGCCAAGATTGTCGACAAGATAAAGCGCGCTGTCGATATCGAATGGTGTGGACAAAAACCGCACCTTGTTCAGGATACATTCGGCTTTCAGATCGTGAAACAGCGCGAAATCCAGCTCCAGCTTGCGCAGCATCTCAAATTGCGAGCTTTCGGCAGCAGATCCAAGATTGCGCTGTTGGTAATTGGCCTGTACCGCCTGCCGCGTGACCAGTTTATCGGCCTTGAAGGTCTGGAACTTGACGATATCTGCCCCGGCACGCGCCGAGGCGCGGATCAGTTCCGCCGCAAGTTCGGGATCGCCGTTGTGATTGACGCCAGCTTCGGCAATAATTTGCATGACATCCCTTTCGTATTTGCAGCACCGCTGCTTAACAAGCGGGACGCGGCTTGTCCACCGGACGCGCAGGGGGAAAGCTGGCTTACGCTGTGCGCTTAGGAGAGTGGATGAAAGAGCTTAGCGGCGATGCGCCTACCCGACAGACCACACCGTTACCGCTTGTTTCGGTGATTATGCCGGCCTGGCGCGCGGCGGCGACTTTGGTCGAAGCGGTGGCTTCGGTGCAGGCCCAGAGCCTGACCGATTGGGAGCTTTTGATAATCGATGACGCATCGGATGATGCTACCCTCATGCTGGCAACAGGGCTGGCGGCGGCAGATGGGCGCATCAAGGTGCTAAGCCAAACCCACAACAGTGGTGCGGCGCAGGCACGCAACCGCGGCATTCTGGCTGCCCGCGGTCTCTACATAGCCTTTCTTGACGCAGATGATCTGTGGATGCCGCGAAAACTAGAGCGCCAGATCAGCTTTATGCGCCGCTCTGGCGCGGTGTTCAGCTATACGGGGTTTTGGCGCGAAGCGGCAGGCAAGCGCCGCCTGGTGCATATTCCGCCGCAGGTCGACCACGGCCAACTGTTGCGCGGCAATGTCATCGGCTGTCTGACGGCAATCTACGACAGTGCGGCTTTGGGCAAAGTGCTAATGCCCGATCTGCGGATGCGGCAGGATTATGCGCTGTGGCTGAAGATACTGCGCCTGACCCCGCAAGCCCACGGTCTACCCGAGCCTTTGGCCGTACACCGGCGGCGCGCAGGCTCCTTGTCTGCAGGCGCTTGGGCGGGGCTGCGGGCGACTTGGCGGATGTACCGTGAGGCCGAAAACCTTAGCAGCAGCCGGGCGC
>Ga0315905_10003161_pt1 | contig 17055 bp, 17 predicted proteins | sample LakEriMetagenome_5_FD_203522 | JGI IMG/M metagenome (GOLD analysis project Ga0315905, IMG submission 203522) | Freshwater fungal communities from buoy surface, Lake Erie, Ohio, United States - Buoy 4 MA121 | ecosystem: Environmental > Aquatic > Freshwater > Lake | place: USA: Lake Erie, Ohio... | reverse complement strand
CCCTTTTCACCAAAAGATCCATCCCAACCTTTTGTGTGATCAAAAGACTCGAATATCAATTCGCCCCAACGATTGTAAATAGACATTTGCCAATTTTCTGCTGAAAATCCTGAAGTGAAAATGGGTTGAAACAATTGATTATGTTCATCGGCATCAGGAGTGAAACTATTCGGCACATAAAAAATTAACTGTTCCTCATATTGAATTGGAGAAGAAGCTGTATCAGTACAACCGGCCTGAGAAGTTGTTATTAAGGTGGCAATGTACCCCGTTTGCAGCGATGTTGAATAAGTGTGAGTAGGATCTATTGCAGACGATGATTCCCCGTCTCCAAATAACCATTGATAAGAAACCGCTCCAGACGAAGTATTGAAAAAACTTACGGTTGAATTTGAAGCGCCAATTATTCCGGGACTAACATAAAAGGAGGCTTCTGATTCCTCCGTGCAAACAATATCGTTAAATGTTACTGTGGTATCACAACCTTGAACATCTGTTGATTGAATGGTAACATCAAAACACCCTATTTGATTATAAACTGTACTTACACCATTACAGCCTGAATACGTTTCCCCATTTCCCATAGTCCAAACGCAATTAGTTGCGAGAGGATCTCCATTAGTAAAATTAACTGACAAAGGCACACAACCTAATGTAACACTAGGCGTAATTGATGGCGTTTGAGCAAATAATAAACTTACATTCACTTGATCGCTATTAATGCAATTGTTAAGATCCGTTCCCGTTACTGTATAGGTAGAACTACTGTTTGGAATGAAAGGAACTCCATTTTGAATACCTCCTGTCCACAGATAGGTATTTGCACCTGAACCTGATAAAGTAACTGAATTACCTAAACAAACCGAAACATCATTTCCTGCGCTTACATTAGGAAGAGCGTGTATAGTAACATTTGTGGATGATGTGCATACATTACCAATTCCATCTGTTGCTGTAACATTTAACGTGTATACTCCAGGGGCCGAAGCAGGTAAAGAACTTAATGTTTGCGTATTCCCGACAGGTGTTCCATTTAATGTCCAAGAATAGCTCCCAACCGGCACTGCAGAAGTGGTAACATTAAATGTTCCACCGACACATACAGGCCCATTGTTTGTTGCTGTAGTTGTACAACCACATTGTGAACTAGTTGCGGATAAAACAGTAACTGTTCCGCTGGAGACTCCAGTTGCTGTTCCACCATTTAATCCAGGACCAGTAGCGGTACAGGTATATACCGTTGTTGTAGTTGGTGATACAGTAATGGATTGCGTTGTTTGCCCACCAGGTGACCAAGAATAAGAGGTGGCTCCAGTGACAGTTGCCGTTAATGTTGCGGTTTGCCCAGGACAAATTGTTGTACTATTTACAGTTACAGGCAAAACTGGATTACAACTAACATTTGCTGTTCCGAAAAAGTTTAAGGGAACATTAGTCGTTTGACTGCTATAGTTGGAAAGACATAACAAATATTGCTGTCCTGCGGTAACATTTAATGGCGGTTCAAAATTTGAAGGATCTCCTCCTGCGGGAAGTGGACTTGCGATTCCGGTAAAACCCTCACATGCTCCATTCCAATTACACCTTACCGGAGCTAATTGATTACTTTGAATTTGAGAACATGCATTTGAAGAATAAGGCCACATAATCCAATCAAAACAGCCTATACCCATATCTTGACCTAGTGAGAATTGAAGTGAACCTGATCCCGCAATATTGATTATCATCCAAGTTGGATTCAATTCTCCACCTAGCAAACATCCCGAATTACCTGAAGCAGGATTACTCGAAGGGTTTGAAACAGTTCCTGATTGAAAATCTGCAACAGATCCTGGTCCATTAGGATCGATAGCAAAAGTTGCGTTTTGACAAATATTCACTGCATTGATACAGTCTGCCGCAGTTACTTGAGTAAACGCTCGAAATCCGAAATTTAGTAAAGCGAGAAAAATTAGAATTCTAAGCATGAATTCAAGACGGCAAAAATGGCAAATAGTTGCCTATTTTAATTGACGACCCTCCTCGTTATACCAACCCTTGAAACTTGGGTCTGAAACTTCTGTTGGCACATTCGACTTCGCACTTAACTTTCTTTGAATATTCATCCAATAAAAGAAGCCAAAGAAACCGACAAGAATTAGGAAGTAATTAAAATAATTACCTACCATGTCATAAAACAAAAATGCCGTTTGAAATAAATCTCCTAGATTCCAAAAAAAGTCGGTTGTGCTCATACTTCAATTATTTTTACAAAGAAACTAATTTTTTATTAATTGAGCTAGATATTTCTAAATTTCACCCATCAATTGAAATGTTTCGCGGGCAGCTTCTTGTTCTGCAGCTTTTTTAGATTGTCCGCTTCCAATACCATATTCTGTGTTATTAATAAGAGTTTTCACACGGTAATTCCATTGGCCATTTTCATGGGTCTCTGCTATTACAATGAACTCAATAGAAAGTTTTCGTTTCTGACACCAAATGAATAATTTAGATTTAAAGTCAATCTCTTCTTCCAGTAACTTTGTTAAGTTAATGTGTTTTCGTATAACATAATTATTGATAGAAGCCCTAGCTTTTTCAAAACCTCCATCCAAATAAATGGCACCAATAATAGACTCAAAGGCATTCCCTTCTAAAGAAGTCAAATTTATTGCTCTTGTTTCATTGTAAACGAGCACCTCGCGAATTTTCATAACACTTCCGATATCGCTAAGGTTTTTCCTATTCACAATTTTAGACTTGATTTTGGTTAGATATCCTTCGTCCTCTTTAGGGAATTTCGAATATAAATATTCCGCAATAACAGCATCTAAAATTGCATCCCCTAGAAATTCTAAACGTTCATTTGAATCCTCTGAGTTTGGATTTGCTAAACTTGATTTATGTGTAACGGCTTGAAAAAAAAGATATAAATTTTTTGGCTTGTAACCAAATCGCTTGAGTATAAATGAAATTAATTTTATTTCATCCTCGTTTTTCTTTCCGGAAAATAAAGGCAGCTTCAGTGTTTATCCTTTAAATTTCTTTACTATAACAGAGGTGTTATGACCACCAAAACCGAAGGTATTGGAAAGAGCAACCTCAACCACTCTTTTTTGAGCGGTATTAAATGTGAAATTTAATTTCTGATCCAGTTCAGGATCATCATTGAAATGATTTATAGTTGGTGGAACAATGTCATGTTTAACAGACATAACACATGCAATCGCTTCAATTGCCCCAGCAGCACCCAACAAATGACCAGTCATAGATTTTGTTGAGCTAATATTTAATTTGTACGCATGTTCACCAAATACTTGTTGTATGGCCTTAACTTCAGCCACATCACCAAGAGGTGTAGATGTACCATGGACATTTACGTAATCAATTTGGTCAGGGGTAATTTCTGCATCCTCAATTGCAGCTAACATTGTGTTTCTCGCTCCAATTCCTTCTGGGTGCGGTGCTGTCATGTGATAGGCATCTCCTGACATTCCTCCACCTACCACTTCCGCATAAATCTTTGCACCTCTTTTCAGCGCATGCTCAAGTTCTTCCAAAATCAAAGCACCGGCTCCCTCTCCTAACACAAAACCGTCACGTTCCGCATCAAATGGTCTAGAGGCAGTTTTAGGGTCATCATTTCGTGTAGAAAGTGCTTTCAAAGCGTTAAAACCACCCATTCCCATTTCGTTTACAGCAGCTTCGGAACCGCCGGTAACAATGGCATCAGCCTTACCCAAACGTATGAGGTTGAACGCGTCAATAATTGCATTCGTTGAAGAGGCACATGCGGAAACTGTAACATAATTTGGTCCCCTTAATCCGTATTTTATCGAAATATGCCCTGCCGCAATATCAGCAATCATTTTTGGTATAAAAAATGGATTAAATCTTGGTGTTCCATCTCCTCGGAAGAAATCTTTAGATTCTTCTTGAAAGGTCTTAAGTCCACCGATTCCTGATCCCCATATAACACCAATTTTATCCAGATTTGGATTCGATTCCATTAAACCAGCATCAACCATAGCTTCCGTTGCGGAAACTATGGCGTACTGAGAAAATTGGTCCAACTTGCGAGCCTCTTTTTTGTCCATGTGGTCATCCACATTAAACCCTTTAAGCTCACAAGCAAATTGTGTTTTAAATAGAGTTGCATCAAACTGTGTGATTGGTGCAGCACCGCTTTTTCCAGAAATTAATCCTTCCCAGTAAGATTCAAGAGAATTTCCTAGCGGAGTCAACGCCCCCATTCCTGTTACAACAACTCTTTTTAATTGCATGGTTCGATCGGAATAACAAATTATTTCGCGTTTTCCTCGATGTAAGCGATTGCATCACCAACTGTTTGGATGCCCTCAGCCTTATCGTCTGGAATAGAAATGTTGAATTGTTTTTCAAATTCCATAATTAACTCTACGGTATCCAATGAATCGGCACCTAAGTCGTTTGTGAAGCTCGCTTCGTTCGTTACTTCACTCTCTTCAACATTCAGTTTATCAACGATTATCGCGATAACTTTAGCTTTGATTTCAGACATCTTAAATAATTTAAAGGTTTCAGCCTGCAAAGAAAAAAACAAACTGCCAAAAAACAAAATAAATCGCGATTATTTATCAACTAAATCCAAAGAATGTCATAATCCCTTATTGTTTTCTAACTTTGTGGTCCCATGAATTCGCCTAAAATAGCCCTATTGATTTCAGGAACAGGATCCAACGCACGCCGGTTGATTAATTTTGAACCATTAAGAACTCGTTGTAGTTTCATTGTGTTATCCTCCAAAAATAACGAATCAATTCAGAGTTTTTGCAATGACCGAAAGTTAGAATATCTTGAGCTTTCTGGTGATACCGATGAATTGAATATACAAATAGAAAAAATTTGCCAAGAAAAACATGTCACTCACATTATTCTTGCAGGTTTTCTTAAAAAAATTTCTCCTAACATTATAAAAAACTACAGAGAACGAATATTAAATATTCATCCTTCACTTCTTCCAAAGTATGGTGGAAAAGGCATGTATGGTAGGCATGTTCATCAAGCTGTTTTTAATGCAGGCGAAACAAAAACAGGAATTACCATACATGAAGTCTCTGAAATATACGACCAAGGAAAAATTATTGCTCAGTATGAAGTAACTATTTCGGAATCAGATGATGTAAATAAAATCGAACAAAAAGTAAGACAACTCGAGGAGCTATATTTTCCAGAGGTCGTTAAAACCTTTGTTATTGGATAGCAGCTTGCAGGGCCTCACCAAACCGAAAACAATCTTCAAAGGAATTGTATAGCGGTGCAGGTGCGACGCGAATTACGTTTGGCTCTCGCCAATCTGAAACAACTCCCTCTTTACTCAATGCTTCAAATAACGATTTTCCTTGTCCTTTTGCCATAATGGATAGCTGGGCTCCTCTTTTTGATTTATCGCGTGGTGTTATCAGCTCAAATGTACACCTTTCTTGATTTCGAGCAGATAAATCATCTATGATGAATTCTAAATATGCTGTTAGTTGATCCCTTTTTTCACCTATGGCTACCATGCCTGCTTCACTAAAAATTTCTAAGGATGCCAAATGGACAGCCATCGACAAAACAGGCGCGTTACTTAATTGCCAACCATCTGCACCTGGTATAGGTTCGAATCCTGCTTCCATTTTAAATCTCTTTGACTTGTCATATCCCCACCAACCTGCAAATCTAGGCAGTGTGCGATCGTTTGCATGACGTTCATGGACAAAAATCCCAGAAACACCACCAGGAGAAGAATTCAAATATTTATAACCGCACCATGCGGCAAAGTCAACGCCCCAATCGTGTAACTTGAGGTTAATATTTCCAGCAGCATGTGCCAAATCGAAGCCTACTTTAGCTCCTACAGCATGTCCAGCAGCCGTAATTTTTTCCATGTCGAATAATTGTCCCGTGTAATAATTCACACCCCCAATCATAACCAACGCTAATTCGTCACCTAATTCCTCGATTTTGGCAAAAATATCTTCCTCTCTAATCAATTGCTCGCCTTCCCTTGGAAATACTTCTACAAGATGATCCTTGGACAAACCGTGAAATGCAACTTGCGATTCCAAAGCATATTGATCACTTGGAAATGCTTTAGCCTCACAAAGTATTTTTGTTCTTTTACCTTGTGGCCTATAAAAAGAGACCATTAATAAATGTATGTTCGTAGTGAGCGAATGGGTTACCACAACCTCGATAGATTTAGCACCTACGATTTCAGCAGTCAATTCTGTCAGTTGTTCATGATATGAATACCATGGTCTCCTAGCCAAAAAGTGGCCTTCAACTCCATATTTTGCCCAATCCTCCAACTCTACTTTCAAATATTCTGAAGCTTTTTTTGGTTGAAGACCTAAGGAATTACCGGTAAAATAAATGACGGGTTTTTCAGTAAACGTTGGGAAAATAAATTTTTGCCTGAATTCTTTCAATGCATCTTGTTGATCCATGCTTCTCGCGAAATCGATGGTGTTCTGAAACTTAAACATATCTTGATTGTTCGTAATTTTGTACGACAAAGATAAGAGAAATGAACAGAAATGAACCAATAAGTCGAGTGGCCTCAGCAGCTCTTTTTGATAAATCTAAAACCTTTTTTCCGGGAGGTGTTAATTCACCTGTACGCGCTTTCAAATCAGTTGGTGGAACTCCGTTGTTTATTCAAAAAGGAGATGGAGCTTACCTTTGGGACGAAGATGGGAATAAATTTATTGATTTTTGTTGCAGTTGGGGACCTCTTATTCATGGTCACAATGATCCCGATGTTTTTGAAGCAATTGTTGACACATTGAAAAATGGTGCAAGTTTCGGAGCACCAACAAAACATGAAAACAACTTAGCAGAGTTTATTTTACAAAGAATCCCGTTCATAGATAAAATAAGATTTGTAAGTTCAGGAACCGAAGCGGTCATGTCTGCTATCAGATTGGCTCGTGGGTATACCGGAAAATCAAAAATTATAAAATTTGATGGCTGTTATCACGGACATGTAGATTCATTAATGGTAAAGGCAGGAAGTGGGTTGGTAACATTTGGCACATCATCAAGCGCAGGCGTTCCGGAACAATTGGCTAATGAAACTATAGTTCTGCCTTTAAATGATAGTGAAACTCTAAAAAATTGCATTTCTACATACAAAGATGATCTTGCTTGTGTAATTATTGAGCCTATACCTGCCAATAATGGATTAATACTCCAAGACAAATCGTTTCTTCAAGAAGTTAGAGAAATTTGCACAAATAATGGAATATTACTGATTTTCGATGAGGTGATTTCAGGCTTTCGTGTAGCCTTTGGAGGCGCTGCGGAACTTTACAATATTAATCCTGATATTGTTACCTACGGTAAAATTATTGGAGGTGGGTTACCCGTTGGTGCCTACGGCGCAAAAAAAGAAATTATGTCATTTGTTTCTCCTGATGGTCCTGTTTATCAAGCAGGCACGCTTTCAGGCAATCCAGTTGCCATGGCTGCAGGTTTGGCGCAACTCAAAAAATGCAGCGCGACAAACTTTTACACATCTCAATCCGAGAAAACAAATAGCTTCATAAATGACATTAATGCCTTTTGTTTAGAAAATAATTTGGCAGTAGAATTAGTGGCCATAGGATCCATTTTTTGGTTCTCATTTAACGGAAAAAAACGCGTTCGGCAAGCTTCGGAAATTGAAGCTGACATGTCTCATTTTAATAAATTACATTCTTTTTTACTTAACAACGGAGTTTATCTTGGCCCAAGTGGTTATGAAGTTGGATTTGTTTCATCTGTACATGACGAGTATTTGCTAAAAGAAGCGTCAAACATAATCAAGAAAGGATTAGTTTACTGCATGAACTAATATAAAATAAAAAAAACTCTGCATACATAATACTTGCTGAACAAATATTTCAGTAACTTTGTTAAATATTTATGACCTAGCAAAGCGTTAGGTAGTTATTAACTTTAAAAGATTTCTTTGAAATGCAGCACAAAGGAGAAATTTTAGAGAAAGCTGTTCGCGATAGCGGAATGCCTCTAACAAAGCTTACTCATCGATTAAAAAAAAGTAGACGTTGGATCTACAATGCCTTCGAAAACCCGAATGTTTCAATTGATTACATTCTAGAAATAGGAAAAATCATTCACCATGATTTCTCAGAAGATATTATTGAGCTAAAAAAATACCGTAACATGACGGTTGCCATGCAATTGGAGGACAGTGGGTCCGACTCTGAAAGCAATAATACCGTAGAGTTCTGGAAAAATAAATACCTCAATCTATTAGAAAAATACAATCTTTTACTTGAGAAAAATTCCAAGTAGTTATTAATCATTAGTTTTGTCTAATGATTGTCGTTACTGGTGGAACAGGCCTTTTAGGTTCACACTTACTTTATTTTTTAACCAAAAACAATGGTGGATCTACTATTCGTGCTAGTTTTCGATCTGAAAAACGTATTGCCCAAGTAAGAAAGTTATTTTTGATTCTGGGCGGTGAGTCCGCTCTTGTTGATTTTGACAGAATTGAATGGCGTCAAGCTGATTTGTGCAATCCATATGATGTGGGTACATTATTAGAAAATTGCTCCCAAGTTTATCATTGTGCTGCGCTTGTTTCTTTTTTCTCTTCAGACTTTTCAAGATTATTAAAACAGAATAAAGAAGTTACCGCTTTATTGGTAAATACTTGTCTTGATATCCCAAAAATTCGACTTTGTTACGTCAGTTCAACGGCTGCTGTAGGATTTTCAAAAAGTGATTTGACAACCGAAAACTCCAAATGGGAATTAACAAAAGGAACAAGTGCCTATTCTATATCAAAACACCTTGCCGAAAAAGAGGTTTGGCGAGGAATTCAAGAGGGATTGGACGCCGTCATAATAAATCCATGTGTGATTTTAGGCGCCGGAAATTGGAATGATTCATCGTTGTCGATTTTAAAAACCGCTTCTAAAGGAATTTCGTTTTATACCCCCGGTTCTAATGCCATTGTAGACGCAAGAGATGTTGCTCAGTGTATGATACTTTTAATGAATTCGCAAATTAAAAAAGAGCGCTTTCTATGCACCGGGGAGAACATTAGTTTTTTGGAATTGTTTAGTAAGCTCACTAAATACATGGGTACTAAATCTCCTCGTTATAAAGTTGCGTATAACTTAGCGCTATTTGTTGCATTATTAAATGAATGGTTCCAGGTTTTTAATAACAACAAGAAAGGTTTGAGTCGAGACACTGTAAAATCTTCCTTTAAAACAATTTCCTACAGCAAAGAGAAGTTAAAATCCGCATTCAATCATACTTTTTTTTCACTCGATGAAACGATTGATTATTCCATTAAAAATAAGATTTCGTGAAACTCATCCTTAAAGAAGAACATCTTTTTATTTCCCTTTTAATCTTGTTTTATTCAATTGGAGCTATAGGCTCAACGTTACCTTCTCATAGCGAATGGTTTCTTTCTTTAACACCATTCAATCTTTTATTAACCTTTTCAATTGTTATTTTAAGTAAAAAAACAAAGAAGAAGAGTTTCATTATTTTTCTTATTTCGGCATTCATTATAGGAATTTCTATTGAGCTCATTGGGGTTCATACGGGTTTACTTTTCGGCAATTATAGGTACGGAGAAAATTTAGGAGTTAAAGTTTTTGATGTACCTCTGGTGATCGGTTTAAATTGGGGAATTGTAGCTGTTTCTGCTTCATCTTTAATGGCGAGAACAAATCTTAATACATTCGGTAAAATTGTCTTTGGTGGTACACTAATGACCATATTAGACGTGCTTATTGAACCTATTTCAGCGCATACCGATTTTTGGTATTGGAAAGACAACATTATCCCAAGCTATAACTTCATCTGTTGGTTTATTACCGGAATTGTTATTCAATCTATTTTCTATGGATTAAAGTTAGAGGAAAAGAACAAAGTTTTTGAAGTATTGTTATTAGTTATGGTTGTTTTTTTTATCATACTTAACGTGCATTACTTATGATTGTTTTTGGAGTGATTATTTTATTGTTAACCTTCTTCGGAATGGAATTTATGGCTTGGGCCACACACAAATTTGTTATGCATGGCCTTATGTGGTATTTTCATAAAGACCATCATCAAGAAGAGCCTGGATTTTTTGAAAGAAATGACGTCTTCTTTTTGATTTATGCCATACCTTCTTGGTTGTGTATCATGCTAGGACTCATGAACGAAGTTTATCCTGCAGTATGGATTGGTTTTGGAATCGCTCTATACGGTTTCACTTATTTTATGATTCATGATGTTTATATCCACAGGAGATTTAAATGGTTACGAGATATTGATCATCCTTATTTTTATGCCATTAGAAAAGCCCATAAAGTACATCATAAACACCTAGGAAAGCATCACGGAGAGTGTTTTGGAATGTTGATAGTACCAAGAAAATATTACAAAGAGGCTGTTCAAACGTACAAACGTAAATTCTCCAAATAATGAGCACCTATGCCTGGGTTATTTTAGCTTCATTTATTGGTCCGCTCCTTTTAAGTTTTGATAAAAAAGTTGCCTTTTATAAGTATTGGAAAAGTGTTAGTATTGCTATATTAAGCGTCGCATTCCCATTTTTAATTTGGGATGAACTTTTTACCCAATGGGAGGTTTGGGGGTTCACGGAACAACATCTTCTTGGAATTTATGTGGGGAATTTACCTTTAGAAGAAGTTTTATTCTTTTTTGTCGTTCCTTACAATTGTGTATTTATTTACGAAGTATTAATAGCTTATTTTAAAGACATTTCCCTTCCAAATTTTTCTAGAGCCTTTTATTTAATTTTTGGTTGCTTAGCTATTTACAATTCGGTCATTAATTGGGATGGTTTGTATACATTTTACGCTAGCATTTTCGCCGCATTGTTCAGTTTCATTGCATTTTTTTCGAAATCGTATTGGTTGCAATATTTTACCTTAACATACATGGTCGCATTAATTCCATTTATCATAGTAAATGGTGTTCTCACCGGTGCTATAACGTCTACGCCCATAGTTTGGTATAATGAAAACGAAATAATTGGTTTGAGAATAATAACGATTCCGTATGAGGATTTATTCTACAATTTTGATATGATTTTTCTGGTAATTCTCATCCATCAAATCTTGAGATTCAAACCTATTACCGGCCAATCCACCTAAAAATATCCAAAAAATAGGCGCAACAGCAATTACACTAATGTTGAAAAACGCTTGAATTAAGTAAGCTGTAACAGCTAAACTAATCGCCATACACCATGTAGAAGTGAAAATGCTTCTAAAAGACGATTTAAAAGACATAAATATCACCAATAAATAGGTGCACAATGCCGGTATTCCACATGTTACAGCCATATGTAAATATTCATTATGCGCTTTGTCTATTGTTGTTCTAGTCCTTCTATAATATTCATTGTGAAGTTCTGGTTGTTCTGTTTTAATTGCCAATTTCAAATTTTCGGGCCCTACACCAGATAAAGGATTTTGTAGGAGTACCTTATTCGTGATTGACCAAATCTTTAATCGTCCTGACCCACCATATTCATTTGACAAATCCATTTCTTTGGCAATAGTCTTGGACTTCTGAATTACGGTATTCTGTTTTTGAGTATTGAATAAAATCAAGCACACTAGAACGTAACCTAATACCAAATAAGAAGGATACAAAATGTTCTTTTTAATAATAAAATGATAAAATATTAAGCCTGTGATTACTATTGCTCCGGCTACCCATGCACTTCGTGTTTGACAAACCACCAAGGTGCTAAAATATAACATTGCGAAATAGAAATAAATCCACTTTCTCTTTAATAAAAACAGAGACGAAGAAAGTACAACGAGCATTACCGCTAACGATCCCACAAAATTAGGGTTTCCGATAGTGCTAAATATTCTTGGTACAAATCCATAATAAATAACTAAAGGATCTTTTCCATAGTATTGAATTAATGCATAGAGCGAAAATGGTATTAGTCCTGCGAAAAATATTAAAATTCTTTTAACGTTAATTTTTAGGTAGTTCTTAGCTGCAAACCAAAGAAGAACATAACAAAACAGTGATAAGAATCCTTCATATCTACCAAAACCATTATAAAATCCCAAAAATGCTAATTCTTGATTATAAGCGTTAAGCGAAGCAATGAATACCAATAATATCCAAAATAAAGCTAATAAGCTTATTTTATCCCATTGTAACCGTCTATGCAAAATGATAAGTACAAGAATAAGTCCTGTAAAAAAAAGTAAAATAGGAAATTTAAAAGGACTAAAAAGGTTTTGAATGTCATAAAAGGAAATGGCCGATGGAATTATTATTATAACGCTCCATAATAAATAATCAATCCATTTGGCTAAATCTGTTCTCATCATCTATTCAAAAAAAAAGGGGAAGACTTGGTCTTCCCCTTTAATTAAAATCTGTATCTGATTACTCAGCAGAAGCATCAGCAGATGCATCAACAACTGGCATTTCTTCAGCAGATGCCTCAGGCGTAGCTGCTTCAGCAGTAGCTTCAGCTTTTTTCTCTTCTTTCTTACCACCACATGCAGTCATTGTAAGAGCTGCAGAAGCGATTAATAACATAAATACTTTTTTCATTTTATAAAATTTTATAATTAAATCAACGCAAAATTAATATGTTTTTTCAAATGAACAACAACTCAACTATTATTTTTTATTTTTTTAACTAAATCTTCTGCTTCATCTGCGTTAAGTTTGAGTTTTTCGTTGGCAAAATTCATGTCATTCAATGAGTTAATAGGCACTAAATGAATATGTGCATGCGGAACTTCCAAACCAATAACTGTTAAACCAATTTTCTTGCAGGGGATAACATTTTTTAAAAGCATTGCGACTTCTTTACTAAAAGCAAACAACGCTTGAAAACGTTCAGTTTCTATATCAAAGATGTAATCTGTTTCTAATTTTGGAATAACCAAAGTATGTCCGAATTTAACTGGGTTTACGTCTAAAAATGCCAAGTGATTTTGGTCCTCATGTATGATATAGGCAGGAATTTCTCGGTTTACAATTTTTGTAAAAATGGTCGACATTATCTCGATATTTCTAAAATCTCAAACTTAATATTTCCTCCAGGTGTTTGAATTTCTGCAACATCCCCTTTTTTCTTTCCTAGTAATCCTTTTCCTATAGGAGAATCAACAGAAATTTTCTTTGCCTTGATATCAGCCTCATTCTCTGCAACTAGGGTATATTCCAATTCCATTCCATTTAATTGATTTTTAATTCTAACCTTAGAAAGAATAAAAACTTTTGAATTATCAATTAATGTTTCATCAATTAATCGTGCGTTGGCAATAATATTTTCAAGTTTAGAAATCTTCATCTCTAAAATTCCTTGTGCTTCTTTCGCAGCATCATATTCCGCATTTTCAGATAAATCTCCTTTATCTCTGGCTTCAGCAATTTGTTCAGAAATTGAAGGTCTTTGAACCGTTTTTAGCTCATGTAATTCATCCTTTAACTTCTGTAGACCTTCGACTGTATAATAATTAATTTGTGACATTGAATTAAACTTTATGAAATAGAAAAGAGCCCAATTGGACTCTTTTCTTTAACAAAAATAATAAATATTTATTTAAGACTAATAGTTGCTCCTACGGTATGAATTATACCGAAAACTCCGGCCATTCTAGCACAGTACTCTATACCGAGTGCACTTTTACTTTTTCCTACTAAAGCATCTATTGAAAAACCAGCAGTTGGACCAATGAAAGCATTAGATCTATTTTCAACATCTAAAATACCACTTTCATAACAATAACCACCTCTTAAATTAAAAGCCATTTTATCATTTACAATAGAATAATCTAACCCTAATCTAAATTGATCCTTCATGAAAGAGTTTGCCGTAAATCCAAATGCTACGTTTAATTTATTTTGTTCATTGAAAATTACATCATATGACGCACCTATTCCTAATAAAGATGGCAACTCGAATGTAGCAGAACGCTGCTCCAAAGTAGCAATATTCCCGTTGGAAACGTATGTAATCTGATTTGCTAATCCATCCCCACGAAACTTCATCACTGGACCAACGTTCTTCAATGTGATACCAAACTTAAGTTGATCTTGCTCACCCGTAACATAACGAATACCCGCATCTATTGCTATTCCAGACGCACGCAAATTGGAAATGCTTTCAGAAATCACTTTGAAATTAATTCCACCATAAATACTTGATGAAAATTCTTTCGCGTATCCAACGTTGAAAACATTAGCTCTAGGTGAGAAAAAACCAATATTCCCTTCTGGGTTATTTACAGTTGTAATCGGAATATCACCAAAATTCAAAGATTGTACACTAACAGCAATTACATCTGAACTTGAAACACGCTGTGCAAAACCCGCAGAGTTTAAGCCAATTCCTGCGTTACCCATCCAATTTGAGTAATTAAATTTCAATTGTGTTTTTTCTGTAAATGCGAGTCCAGCAATATTTGAATAGGTTGCCTCTAATCCATTAATATTTGCATAAGCAGCGTCAGCTATTGCAGAACTCCTAGCCCATGGGTTCATTAATAAATGAGAAGCACCCGCAGAACCGACTCTGTCTTCATTACCAGCCATTGCAAATGAACCTAAAATGGTAAATAATGTGAACGATACTATTTTCTTTTTCATAATTTCTTCTTTACTTTTCTTAAATACCTTGTAAGTCAACCTGACGCATTCCACCAAAGAATTTCAACACCCTCTCTCCTACTTCTGGAATTTCCACATGAATTAAATAAACACCACCTGCAACCGGTATATTTTTCCAATTCGTCAAATCCCAATCCTGTGAAGTAACCTCGGAATCTTTATTGAAGGTCTTCACCAATTTTCCACTTATCGTGTAAATCTTGATGGTACACTTTGTCGGCAAGTTCGTAATCTTCACCCGTGTATCCAATCTATTGCGCTCATAGTCGGAGAATGCGTAATATGGATTTGGCACCACATTGATCATCTTCAAGGCTTCCTTCAATTGATTTTCCGATGCAGTTACCGTAGCAATTTCATCCATTGACCAGGAATACATCGGTTTTCCGCCATTCTCCCCTGAACCAACATAGTTCTTGTACTCCTTGTTGATGCGTAACTTGATACTCACATCCGTCGATAACAATTCTTGGTCTTGTCTTAACATCGGATACATTATCCAACTCAAACTTCCGTACAATTCTCTTTTCGATGTGGAGTTATTTGTCTCAACCTCCAACCACTTATTTTGCAAGAAGTTTGTTCCAACTGCTTCCGCTTCACTTGGAATATACGCCGGGAAGTCAAATCCAGAACTATACCCATTTATGCTCTTTTGCTTGTAGCTAAATACGTAAACCGGATGAACGCCTCCCATCAATGGTGTCCCTACATTGCTTACCAAACGATCGGTTGGATTCCAAATCATATCCGCACCATTTTCACCTCCTAGGAAGGAATTCTCCCCAAAGGCCATATATAAACGTGCTCCAGATTCTAAATCAACCGCATACCCTGGGAACCATCCCATACCTGTTGTGCCCGTATTATCCGGATTTCCATCCTGATCAACACTTGGACTCTTACGCATGGCTCCTGCAGCTGCTTGTCCCACGTTTAGTGCTGAAGTTCTTCCCATTTCAATCACCGGACATCGCGTCCATTTGCTTCTGTCTTCTGTGATGACTATGTTCACACTTGGAGCAAAACTTATCGATGCATTCGTCTTACTTGACCCAGTAAACGATCCAAAATATGCAAGCGGCATGTAATCTCCCTGATAACCCACCAAACGATGTGGCGCGATGGTGCCTTCCAAGATCCCTTCGTAGTCTTGATCTGGATCTGCTCCAACTTCATCGCGGTAGTTACATGGGTCTAAATACGTAGGGCCATCTGGCTGACATTCGTAACCAGAAGCATTGACATCCGTTTCTGGTGCATAATCCCCCGAACGTATCCAGTTCGTCGGGTAATACGCATCGTTATCTTGAACACCTGTCAACCATCGCTTCGAAGAATCTGCAAACGTGATAGACGAAGAAATCATATCCGCAGTCTTTGCAGCGATATTTCCACTTCCATCCGGGAAATAATATTTCTCCTGGTAAATCTGCACTGAAACACCCCATTCAGGAATGATTTGTTCGTTATCTACAGCAATCGTCTGTTCACTTGTCACAGAGTCCTGAATAGTGCCGCCCTTGGTATCGTAGCGGTAAATTACCCAGCTTGCCGTATCTGCACTGTTGCCATTTGATGGAGCAATATAATCTCTGAATTTGCACTCAAAATAACCCGGCTGTAAGTTCAATGGATCCACTACTTTCACGTTAATCGGACCTTGGCCATAATCATATGTTGGGTTTTCCATATAACCTTCTGACAAAATGGTGTTCAACGTTGGTGTTGTATACTCCAACTCGCGGTTTCCATTTCCATAACCATCTAATCGTGTGATTTGAGGGGATGAACCATATTCAATCAACTGAAGTGTCCCTCCAGCTTCGGGAACAGGACTGTGTGGTATGGCTTCCATTACTTTAATTTCACCAACAGCCGCCTTTCTACTCGCGATATACCTTTTCTTTTGTCCTCCCAAAGATTGGGGGTCATTGGGATTATATGGTTCATAATTATTGTGTGCATAAGCGATGGCAATGAAATAGTATTTTTTAAAATTCACTAACCTTCGATCCCCTTGGGCAAATGCATCTTCTGTTACTCTATAACTATGTCGAATTCCCTTGTTTTCACCGTTAACTCTTTGCACCGGAATACTGGCATTAAGCTCCTCATTAAATTCAAAGTTGATAATTTTGGAAATTCCGTCTTTGATGTCGCATTGAGCGACTAATCTTGCTTTTGTAGCATCCAATAAATCAGACGAGGAAACTTTATTATCTTTTAATTGAAAAATTTGATAACCCTGAAAGCGATAAAACTTATCTGCAAGAGAATCGCTCGATACAATAAATGGATCAAATTCAGTGTAGGTCTCGTTGTAGTTGTTCGAATTTGGAGCATTGGATAAAAATAAAATTAACTCATTTTCCAATTCTTGAATACTTAAATCAGGTGCATGTGGGCCTTCTA
>Ga0315905_10003159_pt1 | contig 17064 bp, 8 predicted proteins | sample LakEriMetagenome_5_FD_203522 | JGI IMG/M metagenome (GOLD analysis project Ga0315905, IMG submission 203522) | Freshwater fungal communities from buoy surface, Lake Erie, Ohio, United States - Buoy 4 MA121 | ecosystem: Environmental > Aquatic > Freshwater > Lake | place: USA: Lake Erie, Ohio... | reverse complement strand
GCGGCGGCGGCGGCGGCCGTAGCTGCCCCCCCGCCGAGCTGCCGGCTGATGCGCGCGAGGCCGCGCATCGCGCCCGACAGCGGCGGCGGCGGCAGCGGGGGAGGCACGTAGGCCGAGGCGGCCCCGGCCGCGGCCGCCGCCGCCGCCGCCGCCCGCTTCTTGGCCTCGGCCGCCGCCGCCTGCTTCGCCGCCGCCTTTTTCTCGGCCGCCGCCCGCCGCGCCTCGAGCCGCGCCTCGTCCTCGCGCTCGGCCGCCTCGGCGTCCGCCTCGGAGAGCGGGCGGCACACCAGCAGGGTCGCGCCGGCGGCCGAGGCCGTCAGCGTCACGTGCAGGGGGGACGACGGCATCGTGTCGGCGGGCGCCGATGCGAGCTCGTCGGCCACCAGGACGTCCCACACCCACGGGAGCACGCTCTGGTGGCGGTGCGTGCCCGCGTTTGCGAGCTGGCGGTGCGCGGCGGCCGCGGCCCCCGGCCGCGCCGCCTTTTCTCCTCCTGCCCCCGCTCCTCCGCCGTCGTCCTCCTCCTCCTCCTCGGCGACCACGCGCGCCTCGATCTGGCCGCGCATCAGCACCACAGGGCCGCGCTGCCGGAGCGCCTCCCCCGGCAGCAGGTCGACGAGGTCGGCCGACGGCAGGCGCGCCTTGGCGTCGGCGCGCACGGCCTGCGCGCGGTTCTTGACCCAGGCGGCCGCCTCGGCGCGCGCGCGCTTGGCGGCGGCGGCGGCGGCGAGGGCGGCGCGGTGGCGCTGCTCCTCGAGGCCGCCGCCGCCGCCGCCGCCGCCCGAGGCCCCCTCGGAGGAGAGCCCGGGGCGCGCGGCGGGCGCCAGCGCGCGCGCGTCGGGCGCGGCGACGCGCAGCGCCGACGCCGCGTCGAGCAGCACGGCCGCCTTGAGGCGCTCGAGCAGCATGAGGCCCGCGAGGCGGTGCATGTCGGCGCGCAGCTGCACGAACTCGGGCTGCCCCTGGGCCGCGCGGCGCTCGAGGGACGCGGCGCCGCCCGCGCCGAACCGGAACAGCACGGGCCCCTTGCCCAGCATGTTGCCCTGCGCCCGCGCCTCGTGCCTCCCCGGCAGCGGGCTCGCCCCCCGGGTGATCGAGGCGTAGAGGTTGTGGACGCCGCCCGTGCCGAGGAAGTACTCCTGGGGCTCGCCGAGGTCGGGCGTGAAGGAGACGCGCACGAGCCCGGCCTGCACGACGAAGAGGTCGAGCAGGCCAGAGTCGGCGGCGGCCTTGGCGGCGGCGGCGGCGGCCTTGTTGGCGTCGGCGGCGGCGCCGCCGTCGGCCGCGCCGTCGGCGCCAGCAGCAGCAGCAGCAGCAGCGGCCACCACCGCGCCGCCCGACCCGTCCGGCAGCAGCGCGTCGGCCCCGGCCATCTCGAGCCGCCCGTGCTTGACGAACCACTCGACCACGCGCCGCGGCTGCCCGACCATGAACGGCAGGCGCGCGACCACCTCGGCCAGCGGCGTCGCGCGCCACGTCGGCCCCTGGGCCTCGAGCGACCGCTCCGCGCGCTCGACCGGGTGCGCCATGGCGCGCCGCTCGCCGTCGTCGAGCATGCCGCTCTCAAACAGCTCGTCCACGAAGCACCCCTGCTGCCGCAGCACGGCCATGGCCGCGCGGTACGACTGGATCGCGCTGTAGCGCTCGGGCGCCTCGATCTCGCGGTCGATCAAGAACCGCCACACCGACGCGACCTCGCGCTGCACCTCGGCGAGCAGGGCGCCCACCCACCCGCCGCCGTCCGCGGGGCCGCCTCCCGGCCCGCCGCCGCCGGGGATGCCTCCCGCGCCGCCAAAGCTGGGGCCGCTGCGCGCGGGGAATCCCCCGGCGGCGGTGCGTGGCGAGCCGTAGGGCGCGCCGCCGCCGGCGCCGCCGCTGCCGTTGCCGCTGCCGCCTTCCTCCTCGGCGGCCGCTGCCGCGGCCGCCTCGGCCGCCGACTGCAGCCACTGGACGTAGGGCGACGCCGTGAGGGCCATCAGGTACTCCATGGCCACCTCGACCGACAGCAGCAGGGCCGCGTTGACGGGACGCTGCAGCAGCACCGCCAGGAAGCGCAGGGGGGGCACGAGCAGGCGCCCGAGCGCGCCGCGCCACCCGGGCGCGTTGAGGGCGACGGCCAGCCGGCGGATGAAGAAGAGCAGGTTGACGGCCACGTGCAGGAGCACCGAGCCGCGCGCGTCGCGCGCGATTGTGTCCCAGAGGGCGAGCGGGTAGCGCCCCGGCTCGCCCGCGTCGTCGGCGGGCGCGGGCGTGGCCGTGCCGCCGCCGCGCCACCACGGCCGCCGCGTGCCGCCGCCGACTGTCGTCGCCCCCGAGAGGCCCGTCGGCGTGCGCACAAGCGGCGGCCCCTCCGCGCCGCCGCCCTTGCCGCCGGCGGCTCCAGGCGGGCCGCCGCCGCTCTCGCCGCCGTGGGAGTTGAACAGCCACGACATCACGCGCGCGTGCGCGGGGCCGCGCTGCTCGCGCTTTTGCACGTGCGACGGCGCCGCCGGGGCCGGCGGCGGCGGCGCGTCGCCCTGCATCACGCTGTCGCACGCGTAGTCGAGGATGCGCAGGCCGCGGGCCGACAGGAGGCCCTCCATGCGCTTGGCGTGGAAGTGGCGCTTGAGCCCGGACACGAGCCACAGGCGGCCGTCGGCCAGGTCGTCGGCGTCCTGGGCCGCGCTCGTCGTCGCGCCCGCGAGGCCGCCGCCGCCGCCGCCGCCGCCGGGCCCCTCGCCGCCGTGCGCGGCGGGCAGGACCAGCGCGCCCGTGAGGCTGGCCTTGGCCAGGTCCGCGGCGCCCGCCGCGGGCAGGCCGTACGACGCGGCGTTGAGGCTTCGGCGCCAGATCGGGTCGCCGAGGAACGACGCGGAGGCGGCCGCGCTGCTGATGTTGTTGTTGGCGCCCCCGCCGCCCCCGCCGCCGCCGCCGCTCGTGCTGTATCCCCTCAGCACGGCCGAGGGGCCGAGCACGCCCGACCGGCTGCCGCTCCCGCCGCTGGCAAACGACGCGAAGCGGCCGGCGGACGACTCGGAGCCGGGGTGCCCGCTCGGTAGCACGAAGGACCCGAGCTCGTTGGTCTGCATGCGCCGCAGGGCCATCGACGGGCGGAAGAGGGGGCCGGCCGCACCCGCGCCCGCGGCAGCTGCGCCGGGGGCGGCCGCGTCCCCCGCGCCGCCGCCCCCGCCGCCGCGCACGGCGCTCGAGATGGGCACCGAGGCGGCGCCGAGCGCGCGCATGGCGCCGGTCGGCGGGCGCGGCGGCGGCGGAGGGAGCGCACCGCCGGAGGACGCCTGCTGTAGCCCGCCTGCAGCGCCCGGAGGAGGAGGAGGAGCAGCAAAGTGAGACGAGGCGTCGAGTGGAGGCGCGCCGCCGCCGCCGCCGGCGTCCGGGCCGCCGCCGCCGCCGCCGTGGGCGTGCGCGCGCGGGTTGTGGCTCGCCGTGCCCAGCGCGCGGGTGATGCGCATGGAGGTGCGGCCGAGCGCGCGCTCCTCGGGCGTGGCGGCCGCAAAGGCACCGCCGGCAAAGGCGTACCCGCCGCGGCCAGTTGCACCAGCAGCAGCCCCGCCCGCCGACGCTGGTGCTGCCGCGGCCCCGCCGCCGCCGCCCAAAGCAGCGGGCGCCTCCGACGACGAGCCCGCGGGCGGCCGCGGGGGCGGCAGGCTCGATGCCGGCGACATCATGGCGCGCCGCGGCGGGGACGAGCGCCCGAGCCCGGCGGCGTCGAGGCCGGCGCTGCCGCGCCCGGACAGCGCCAGGCTGGCGCTGCGCGTGGCGAGCGAGCGCTCGGGGCCGCCTCGGCCGCGCGGCGGGCTCGAGCCGCGCAGGGCGGCGGCGGCGGCCGCGGGGCCGAGCGGCGGGGAGACGATCGAGCGGGCGCGCTCGAGGACGGGGGGCTCGCCGGCGGCGGTGGCGGCGGCGGCAGCGAAGGGGGCGCTCGCCGCCGCGGCCGCGCCACCTGCCACGACGGGCAGGAGGGTGGCCCCGTCGCCGCCGGGCGCCTGCTGCTGCGGCTGCTGCTGCTGCTGCTGCTGCGGCTGCGAGGCCGCGCGCGCAAAGGGGCACTCCTGCCCGTACAGCGGGTCGTCATCGGGCGCACCGGGGGCGCCATCAACGTCGCTGTCCCCCCCGACGAAGCCGCCGCCGTCGTCGCTGGCGCCGTAGCTGTCGTCGCTGTTCCAGCCGTCGCCGCGGCTGCTGCCGCGCTCCGAGACGCCCGAGCCGTGGCTGTGCTGCTCACCGCCGCCGCCGCCGCCGCCCTCGTCGTGCTCCCCGACGGCGAAGAGCGGTCCCCCGCTGCTGGCGGCCTTCCTGCTGCCGCCGCCTGCCCCTCCGTTGCCCTCGCCCGCCTCGAGGTCGCCGTCGACGCCGCCGGCGTGGTGCATCCTGCGCGCGGCGGCGAGCGCCGCGGCCGCGCCGGGTCCGGCGAGCGAGTTGTCGCGCGGGAGGGCGGCCGGGGCGGCGGTCGAGGGGTCGCGCGGCGCCGACGGCGACTCGGGCGGCGAGCCGCCGCTGCTGTCGCCACCACCGCCACCGGCGTCGGGGCCGTCGACGCCGTTGCCGTCACGCCGCCGGCGGCGGTGGCGCAGGCGCGAGCCGCCGCCGCTGCTGCCCTTCTTCTTCCCGTCGGCAGCGGCGGCGGCGTCGCGGCGGTGCTCGCTCCCCCTGCGGACGCTCTTGTCGGCCGCCGCCGCCTTGCCGGCCCCGCCAAAGCCGCCGTCGGCGTCGTCGCCGCCGCCGCCGTCCTTTCCGTCCCCGCCACCGTCCCCGTCGGCGTCGTCCCCGATGTACTTGCGCAGCCGCCGCCGCTCGCGCTCGGCCTCGGCCGCGTCCTCGCGCCGCATGTCCTCGAGCCCGCGGCGCGCAAACCCGCACGCCGCGGCGGATCCGCAGCCGCACAGGGCCAGGAGCCGCAGGGCGAGGCGCCGCAAGGCGCGCCCGACGGCCGGGGGGGGCTCCGGGCCGTGCACAAAGGGCCCGCGCTCTAGGCAGGGGGTGACGTCGGTGAAGGCCGCGACCTGCGTCCAATCCACGCCCGACAGCAGCTCGTCCTCCTCGCGCCGCAGCGCGTCGATGGCCTCCTCCGTGCGCTCGCGCAGCGCCAGGACCGCCCGCCTGCGCCGCGCGAGCTGCCGGCCGGGCACCGCGTTGAGGCGCGTGTAGCGCAGCACGGCGGGGAGGAGGGGCGCGTTCACGAGCAGCGTCAGCAGCACAAACCCCGCGGTCCAGAAGACGATCTGCGCCTCGACGACCGGGATCGCCAGGCCGACCGTGCTCTCGACGACGATGGCCTGCGCCATGATCAGCGAGACCGAGCCGCGCAGGCCCGCGGCCGTGACGAAGACCGTGTCGCGCGCGGACAGGTCCCCGGCGCCCAAGAGGCGGTAGAGCGGGCGGAAGGCCATAGCGAGCGAGAACCGCACCGCCGTGAGCACGGCAAAGATGATCGGTAGGTAGTAGAGCGTGCGCCAGAACGCGGCGGCCGACTTGGGCTGCGCGGGGTCGCCGATGAGGTCGCGCGCGGCGCGCACGAAAAAGTTGACGCACGAGGCGCCGGAGAAGGCAAAGACGACGGCGTTGACGATGAACGCGAGCGTCTCCCAAAAGCCGTCGAAGGCGCCGCCCCCGACGGCGTGGCGCGACATGCCCCAGTGGTTGGTGGCCGCGCCGTACAGCCCCATGACGGCGACGGTCACGACGCCGCTGCCCTTCCACGCGTGCGGCAAGGGGGCATTGGTCAGGTAGTAGCCCAGGTAGGCCATGGCGCACGTGAGCGCGACCTCCTGGTCGTGGCCCGCGCCAAAGCGGCGGATGAGCCGCAGGATCAGGCGCGTCCCGATCCCAAACGCGAAGCCAAACACGAGGCCGATGCCCGTGTACTGCACGACGCTCTTGAGGACCTCGCCGAAGATGTGCGCCGTCGACTGCGACATGAGGTCGGCGTGGTTGGACGGGTCGGCGTGCGCGGCGACGTAGTGGAGGAACACCTCGAAGAGCGTCAGCCCCGAGGCGTCGTTGAGCAGCGACTCGCCCTCGAGCACCGACCGCAGCCGCAGCGGCCCGCCCGCCGTGCGCATCACCGCGATGATCGCCACAGCGTCGGTCGAGGCCGTCATCGCGCCGAACATGCACGCGTGCGACCAGTCCCACGCGGCCCCCTCGCCCGCCTGGTTCTTGAGCCCGAGGGCGTACAGCATGATCGGGATCATGAGCACGCACGTGGCGCCGACGACCAGGAACGCGAGCGTGACGATCTGCAGGAACATCTTGCGGAAGACAAACATGTCGATGCGCACGGCCGCGTCCAGCAGCAGGGGCGGGAGGAAGACGTAGAAGAAGAGCTGCCAGGGGGAGATGCCCAGCCACCAGGCGAGCGAGTTGCTCAGGTACGACAGGTGGGCGCCGGCGGCAAAGTTGAGCGCGGCGAGCGCGGCGCCGAGCGCGAGCACGAGGAGCGCCTGGAAGCGGCCGTGGAAGAGGCAGGCGAAGAGGACGGCGAGGGCGCCGAAGAGGACGACGTCGGTGGCGGAGGAGGGGACGATGCAGTAGTTGTAGGCCTCTGTTTTTTTGGTTGTTTGGTGTTTGGGGGGGGATTGGACGATGGGGTTTCGTTCAGGGTGAGCGGCGGAAGAGAGAGCGCGCGCGCGCCAGCTGCGTCGTCCGACGGCGTGCTCGCGCGCTCCTCGTCCTGCGATCACGAGCGCGCGAGTTAATACTCAACTGACGTCGTCGACGGGGTGGTCGTACGTCGGGCTCTGCAGGTCGCAGAACAGCTGCGCCTTGACGCCCACCGGCGCTCCTCCATGGGCACCCGGCGCGGGCGCGGGCGCGCCCGCTGCGAGTAGGGCGCGCCCGACCGCCCCCTCCACCATCGCGGCCGCGGCGGCCGCCACCGCCATCGCGACAGAGACGCGAGGAGCGGGGCGGCCTAGCCTATCCTTTCGACGCGCGCGCGGCGCGGGCTCTCGTCGTTCCGGCGTTGTCTGGCGGGCGGGCAAAGACACGTGGTGACGCCCCTTGCCGGTGTTCTTGGGGTTCGGTTGCTCCGCAAGCGGCGAGCGCGCGCACGCGTTCGTTCACGTCGGCAATCAAGGTTCGCAGGTGTCGCCCCGGCGGCGAATCAAACAAATGTGGGAGACGGAGGGAGCGACAGGCGGGGGCATGTTGTGCGAAACGAGGCCTTGCGCGCGTCTGGCTCAAGAAGACAATCGGCGGGGGGCTCGGGGGGGCCGGACGGCCGCCGCCGCCACACTCGCACGCGCGAGAGAGACAGCAGGTGGCCGTGGATGCCGTCGAAAGGGATTGCAAAAAAAGCAACAAGCAACAGAAACGACTGGAAGATTAGTGCGGGGTGTGCGCACAAGAGGATAAATGGGGGTCATGTTCTGTTTTTGGGCGTCTCTCTTTCAGGCGGCAGCGGCGCCCGCGCCCGCGGGCTGCCTCTTCGCGCCCGCGCCGCCGCCCCCACCAGCGCTCGTCGACCGGAACGTCAGGCCCTCGTGCTCGTGCCCGGGCGCCGGCGCATCCACGACGACGAGCTCGTCCTCATCCTCCCCCGCGCGCGCCGCCGCGCGCGCCGCCGCGTCGGCCGCGTCGGCGCCCTCCTCGCCCGCGTCCAGCTCGAGCTCGAGGTCGGCGTCCGCCCCCAAGCCGCCCCCGCCCCCGCCGCCCGCCCCAAACTCCCCGCGCAGCAGGGCCTTGGCGAGCGGGTTCTCGAGCTCGCGCTGGATCGCGCGCTTGACGGGCCGCGCGCCGTACACGGGGTCGTAGCCCGCCGCGGCCAGGTGGTCGATCGCGGCCTCGGTGAGCTCGAGCCGCACCTTTTTCGCCGCCAGGCGCTGCGCGACGCGCGCGACCTGCAGCTTGACGATCGCGCGGATCTGCGCGCGGTCGAGCGGGTCGAAGACGATGACGTCGTCGATGCGGTTGATGACCTCGGGCTTGAGGCGCGCGCGCATGGCCGACAGGGCGGCGTCGCGCGCGCGGGCCTTGTCGCCCCCGGCCTCGAAGATGCCCGTGCTGCCCAGGTTGGACGTCGCGATGACGACGACGTTCTTGAACGACACCGTGCGGCCCTGGGAGTCGGTCAGGCGGCTGTTGTGTTTTTTTGGTTGTTGTTGCGGGGGGGTGATTTATTGTGTGTGTGTGTGTGTGTGTGTTTGTGAGGGAGGGGGTTTGTCGGCGGAGGGGAGGGGGCGGAGGCGGCGGCGGCGGGTGTGAGCAAGCCAGAGCGACCGAGCGGGGAGGGCGAGAAAAAAAAAACACGAGAGAGACGCCCCGGCGCCCCCGCTCGCAACCCCCCGCAAAAACCAGCGGCACCCCAAAACAAAAAAAACACTCACCCGTCGTCCAGAACCTGCAGCAAGATGTTGAACACGTCGTCGTGCGCCTTCTCCAGCTCGTCCAGCAGCACCACGCAGTAGGGGCGCCGCCGGACGGCCTCGGTCAGCATGCCGCCCTCGTCGTACCCGACGTAGCCGGGGGGCGCGCCGATGAGCTTCGAGACGCTGTGCTTCTCCATGTACTCGCTCATGTCGATGCGCACCATGGCGTCCTCGCTGCTGAACAGGAACGACGCGAGGGCCTTGGCCAGCTCCGTCTTGCCGACGCCCGTCGGGCCCAGGAACAGGAACGAGGCGATCGGGCGGTTGGGGTCCGACAGGCCCGCGCGGCTGCGCTGCACGGCGTCGGCGACGGCCGTGACGGCCTCCTCCTGGCCGATCACGCGCTCGTGCAGGTGCGCGCCCAGGGCGAGGAGCTTGTCGCGCTCGCTCTGCACGAGCTTGGCCACGGGGATGCCCGTCCACTTGCTGATGACCTCGGCGATGTCGGCCTCGGTGACCTCCTCCTTGAGCAGGCGCGAGCCCGCGGCCTTGGCGGCCGCGTCGCCGCCGCCCTGCGCCGCCGCCGCCGCCTTTTGCGACAGCTGCTGCTCCGCGCCCCGCAGCTGCTTCTGCAGCTCCATGAGCGTGCCGTACTTGAGCTCGGCCGCGCGGTTGAGGTCGTAGTCGCGCTCCGCCTGCAGCACCTCCAGGCCGACGCGCTCGATCTCCTCCTTGAGCGACCGCAGCTTGCCCATCTCGGCGCGCTCGGCCTCCCACTGGGCCGTGATGCGCGCCTGGTCGCCCTTGAGACGCTCGAGCTCGCCGTCGAGCGCGGCCAGGCGCGCGGCGGCGCCGCGGTCCGACGGCGCCGCCTTGCGCAGCGACAGGCGCTCCATCTCGAGCTGCAGGACGCGGCGGTCGATCTCGTCGAGGACCTCGGGCTTGGACGTGATCTCCATCTTGAGCTTGGCGGCCGCCTCGTCGACCAGGTCGATCGCCTTGTCCGGCAAGAAGCGGTCGGGCAGGTAGCGGTCGCTCAGCACGGCCGCCTCGACGAGCGCCGAGTCGCTGATGCGCACGCCGTGGTGCACCTCGTAGCGCTCGCGCAGGCCCCGGAGGATCGACACGGTCTGGACGACGCTCGGCTGGTCCACGAGCACCTGCTGGAAGCGGCGCTCGAGGGCGGGGTCCTTCTCGATGTACTTGCGGAACTCGTCCAACGTGGTGGCGCCGATGCAGCGGAGCTCGCCGCGCGCCAGCGCCGGCTTGAGCAGGTTGCTCGCGTCCATCGCGCCGCCCGTGGCGCCCGCGCCCACGACGGTGTGGATCTCTGTGTTTTTTTGTTATGGTTTGTTTTGTTTGTTTAGTTTGTTTGTTTTTTGTGGGGGTGGGAGGGCGGGTGAGTTGGATGTGGAAGGGCGGGGGGCCGAAGAAAAGGGGGAGGGCGGGCCGCGGCAAGCCGCAGAAACAAAAAAAAAAGGAGCGCGTGAAGGGACGACGGCGGCCCGCGGGCCCCCCGCTTGCGCAAGCGTCCGCACAAAACCATCGCACGAAAAAAAAACACGCCCACGCACCGTCGATGAACATGACGATCTTGCCGTTGCTGTCGGTGACCTCCTTGATGACGGCCTTGAGGCGGTCCTCAAACTCCCCGCGGTACTTGGCGCCCGCGATGAGCGCGCCCATGTCGAGCGACATGAGCGTGCGCCCCTGCAGCGCCGACGGCACGTCGCCCGCCACGATGCGCTGCGCGAGGCCCTCGGCGACGGCGGTCTTCCCCACGCCCGGCTCCCCGATCAGCACGGGGTTGTTCTTGGTGCGGCGCGAGAGGATCTGGATCGCGCGGCGGATCTCGTCGTCGCGCCCGATGACGGGGTCGAGCTTGCCGTCGCGCGCGTCGCGCGTGAGGTCGCGCGCGTAGCGCGAGAGGGCCTCGTACTTGCCCTCCGGGTCCTGGTCCGTGACCTTGTTGCTCCCGCGCACGTCCTTGACCGCCTGCTCGAGCTTGGCCTTGGTCAGCCCCTCCTGCTTGAGCAGCGGCTCGGCGAAGCGGGCGTCGTCGCAGAGCGCGAGCACGAGGTGCTCGACCGAGACGAACTTGTCGCCCAGCTTCTGGCGCATGTCCATGGCGCGGTTGACGGCGGCCTCGAGGTTGCGGCCCAGGACCTGCTGCGCGGCGTCGCCCGACACGCGCGGCTGCCGGCGGATGTAGTCGTCGGTGCGCTCGAGCAGGCGCGTCGGGTCGCCGCCGGCCTTGCTGACGAGGCGGCGGGCGAGGCCGTTGGGCTGCTCCAGCAGCGCCTTTAGGAGGTGCTCGGTCTCGACGACCTGCTGCGACGAGGCGGTGGCGACCTCGGGGGCGGCGACGACGGCCTGCCACGCCTTTTCCGTGAACTCGTTCTGCGTGATGCGGCGGCCGCCGGCGCCGCCGCCGCTGCTGTCGGAGGACGAGGCGGCGGCGCGGACGGCCAAGGGCGAGCGGCGGAGGCTACCGAGGCCGCCGCGCGCGAGCGGCAGCGGCGCGGCCGGCGCCATGGCCGCGCGCCCGGCCAGCAGGCGCGCGCCGCCGGCCGACGACGGCGGCGCCGCGGCCAGGGACGTGTAGGAGGCGCCGCCGAGGGCCGCGCGCGGGGCGACGAGGGAGGCCCGCAGCGGGCGGAGGGAGGAGGAGGAGGGCGCGACGCCGCCGCCGCCGAGGAGGCTTCTGCTTCCGCTGGCGGGCGGCGCCGCGACGGCGGCGAGGCCGCGCGGCCTCGCCGTGAGCGCGGCGCTCGTCTGCATGCCGGCGGCGGCGTGGATGACCTTCAGGCGCCGCAGGAGGTGTTGTGTTGCTGTGTTGGGTGTGTGTGTTGCGATTGGGGATTGCGCGATTGGGTTTGCGTGTCGCGAGTGCGAATTGCGGGGGGGGAGTGAGAGCGATGGGGGAGGGGGCTCGACCTATGAGGGCGACGACGCCCCCGCGTCCCGAAGCTTCCGGAACGTTCGCGAACACTCGCGATCGTTCTAGACGGATGGATGGGACTCGAGCGCCTCACCTTGCGCGCGCATCCACGGGCCAAGGGGAAGCCGCGCGCGCGTCGTTTGCGGCTCTCGGAGAGGGCCGGGTGAGAGGGAGGAGAGATGTCGTGTCGCGGAAGAGAACGTCGGCCGCGTCGTCGTCTCGGTCGTGTGCCCTGGCTCGACACCAGCTGGTGGGTACTGGTGCGCTTTGGGTGTGGGGAATGGAGATGAGGGGGTGTGGATTGGATTGCGTGTGCAAGGCGCGGCCGGGAGGGTCGGCGACGCGGCTTGCTTTGGTCGACGGAGCGCGCGCGTGCGCATGCGGCGCGTGCCGGCAAGGATCGGGGGGGCGACGAGGATCGAAAGGTGCTGCCCGACGAAACCGCGCGCTCTCCCGCGCCCGCTGCACAACCGCGCGACCACGAGGACATCCACTTCACCACCATCACCACCACCACCACCATCACAACACCCCCCCAGTCCGAGATCGCGCGCGCGCGCGTCAGAGAAACCCAGCCACAAGAAGAAGCGCGTCGGGTGGGGGTTGGGCGAGAGCGCCGTCCCTCCCCCGCCCCGCCCCCGCAACACACGATGTTCTCCGCCCTGGCCAACCTGATCCCGGCGTCTATCAAGCGGTTGTTCGAGCCCAACAACGTCGGCGACGACCCGTGGGGAGCTGCGGCGGGAGGCGGCGGCAACGGCAGCGACGGCGGCAACGGCGGTGGCGGGCGGCGGCAGCGGCGGCGCAGCACGGACGGCGCAGGCGGCGGCGGCCCCGTCTTGCAAGAGGCAAGGGGCCTCTCCGGCATCGCGCAGGGCGGAACACAAGGGCTGGACTGGTACAGCCGCTCCATGGTGCGCGACAGCTCCGGTGGTGAGGATTTGGCGCACGGTTTTGTGGATGCAGACGAGGTCGAGGCTCGAACGGGATCTGGGGCGGCGGCGGCGCACCAGCAGCAGCAGCAGCAGCAGCAGCAGCAGCAGCAGCAGCAGCAGCAGCAAGGCAAAAGAGCAGTTGCGGGAGCAGCAGGAGGAGCGCGCGGACGAGGCGGACGGTGAATCCAAGACAATCTAGGGCAGCAAAAGACGTCGTTTTACAGCGCGCAGCAAGAGGAGGGTCACTTGGTTTTGCTCCGCTTGCCGCCTCCCCCGCCGCCGCCGTCCCTCTCCTTCTTCTTCTTCTTCTTCTCCCCGTCCGACCTCTTCTCCTCCTTCTTGTCCTTCTTCCGCTCCTTCTTCGACTTCTCCTCGGTCTTGTCCTCGGCCTCCTCGTCCTCTCTCCTGCGGTGGGGCTTGCCGCTACCGCTACCGCTACCGCCGCCGCCGCCGCCGCCGCCGCCGCCGCCACCGTTGCCGTCCGCCGCCTCTGCTTCTGCTGCCCCTGCTTCTGCTGCGCCTGCCGCGGCCCCCGCCTCGGCCATCAGGTTGGCGACAGCAGGGGGCCGCCGGCCCTCGAGCACCCCGGCGGCCGCCGCCAGGTTGGCCGCCACGTCCTGCGGCAGCGCAAAGTCGGCCGACGCCAGCAGCGCGCGGATCGCGCGCGCGGCCGCGCCCGCGTCGGCGCACGGCGCGTCGGCGGCGGCGTGCGCGCGGCAGTAGGTGCGGGCGGCCATGGTGGCGGGGTCGCCGAGGGGGGGAGGCGACGGTTCCGCGTGTCAGGCGCGTGCTTGCGTGGGTGGCGGATGGATTGGCGCGCGCGCGCGCGCGCGTCAGGCGCGGGCGATACTGGTCGTGTCGGCGACTTCAGGGCGGCGCAGGCGACGGGGTCTTCGAGTGCGCGCGCGCGGTCGTTTTGGGGGAAAAGTGGTGCTGGTGACGGAGCGACTAGTACTTGCGTGCTGGGCGGCGCGCCTTGAAGCGGGGTGGAACGGCTTCTTCTTCGCGGCCCAAGAGACGGAACGTCCGGTCGTGCGTGTTGGTGTTGCTGCCCGGCTTGGTTGGCTTGAAACTGGCGCCCGCGGCAGGCAAGGTCGTCGACAACATACCAATGCCGTTCCGCCACGACTGCAACAACCAATCACAGCCCTGGCACTCGTCGACAGACTCAATTGCCTAGCCTCGCCCCCATCCGTAATCCTCTCCGCGTATCGATCTCACAAAACCGACACCACAACTTTGGCGGTGGTGGTCGGGCAAAAACGCGACGCCCCGCGCGCGCACCATCCATCACCCCGCGCCCCCGGCAATCGACACACACGAGAATGTCGTCGCTGCTCCTCCGGCAGCAGCAGATGCTGCGGATGCAGAAGCAGGGGGCGTCGGCGGTGCCCCGGCCGCAGGCGCCGCGAGCGCCGCTCTCCTCCTCGCGCGCGCACGTCGGTCGGCGCGGCGGCAGCGGCGGCGGCGGCGGCGGCGTCGGCGGCGCGCGCTGCAGCGCAGGAGGCCGCCGCGCCGTCGCGACGCAGGCCGCCGGCGCCCCGGCCGCCGCCCCCTCCCCCCCGGCCGCCCTGCCCTCCTCCGCCGCCGCCGCCGACGACGACGACCAGGGCGGCGACGACCTCCCGGCCGAGGTCGACGTCGTCGTCGTCGGCGCCGGCCTTGCGGGCCTCGCCGCCTGCCGCGCCCTCCGCGACCGCGACCCGCGGCTGCGCGTGCTCGTGCTCGAGGCCTCGGACGGCGTCGGCGGCCGCGCGCGCACCGACGTGCACCCGGAGGGGTTCCTCCTGGACCGCGGCTTCCAGATCTTCCTCACGGGCTACCCGGAGGCGCGCCGCGTCCTCGACTACGGCGCGCTCGACCTCAGGCCGTTTTACGCGGGCGCGCTCGTGCGCCACGCCGGCGCCTGGCACCGCGTCGCCGACCCGCTGCGGCACCCGGTCGACGGCCTGCTCTCCCTGCTCCCCTCCAACGCCGTCGGCTCGCCCCTCGACAAGGTCAACGTGGGCCTCTTCCGCCTCAAGTGCGTCCTGGGCGGGCCGCTCGAGGCGCTCCTGCGCGCCGAGCCCGAGCGCGCGACGCGCGACCGCCTCGGCGCCGAGGGGTTTTCCGCCGCCATCGTCGACCGATTCTTCCGCCCCTTCCTCGGCGGCATCTTCTTCGACCGCGCCCTGGGCACGTCGGACCGGCTCTTCGCGTTCGTGATGCGCATGCTCGCCACGGGCAGCAACTGCCTGCCCGCGAGGGGGATCGGCGCCATGGCCGAGCAGCTCGCCGCCGGGCTGCCGGCGGGCGCCGTGCGGCTCGGGCGGCGCGTCGAGGCGGTCGAGCCGGCGGCGGCAGGGGGGGCGGCGGCAGGGGGGGCGGCGGCGGCGGCGGCGGCGGCGGCGGCAGGGGCAGGAGGGGCGCCTCTTCCTCCTGCTGCGGGCGCGGCGGCGGCGCGCGTGCGGGTGGCGCCCCGGGCGCCGGGAGGGCCTCCCGTGTTCGTGACGGCGCGCCGGGCCGTCGTCGTGGCGTCCGAGGGGCCCGAGGCGCGGCGGCTGGTCGAGGGGGCGCTGAGCGGCGGCGGCGGCGGCGGCGGCGGCGGCGGCGCTCCCCTGCCGTCGGCGCTCCGCGCGCCGGCCTCCCCGGCCGTCGGCACGGCCTGCCTCTACTTTGACGCCCCGCCCGACAGCCTCCCCTCGTCCGAGCCCATCCTCTACCTCAACGGCGGGCTCTCCGGGCCCTCGGACGACGCCCTCGTCAACAACTGCTGCTTCCCGTCGACCGTCGCGCCGTCCTACGCGCCCGCCGGGCGCGCGCTCGTCTCGGTCTCGACGATCGGCACGCGGCCCGACCTCGACGACGCCGCGCTCGAGGCCGGAGTGCGGCGCGAGCTGGCCTCGTGGTTTGGCGAGGCGCAGGTCGGGCGCTGGCGCCACCTGCGCACCTACCGCATCCCCTACGCGCAGCCGCCGCAGGCGCCGCCGACGGACCTGCGCAAGCCGGTCGCGGTCGGAGGACGGGGGGCGGGGGCTGCGGGGCCAGGGCCCGGCAGCGGCAGCGGCCCGCTGCCGCCGCCGCTGCCGCTGTTCGTGTGCGGCGACCACATGGACACGGCCACGTTCGACGGCGCGCTGCTGAGCGGCCGGCGCGCGGCCGAGGCCGTGCTCGAGACGGTGCGGAGCAAGGTGGCGGCGGCGCGTGGCTAGGCGAAGTGGTACTCGCGCTGATCTCGCTGCTGCTGGCGGCGCTCGGCGCGGCCTTTGTGCTCGCCGCGGCCCTTGCGCTCGGCGCGCCGTGGGCCGTGTGCGCGGCGGCCGAGCGGTGCTCGGGGTGCTGGGGCGGCGGCGGCGCCGAGGACTTGGGGCGCGGCGGCAAGCGAGCCGCGGCGGCGCCCGGGGTCGAGCCGTGGGAGGAGGAGGAGGAGGAGGGGGAGGGGCTCGCCGCGCCGCCGCAGGGCGCCCCCGCCTTCTCCGCCGCGAGCCCCGCGCCTGAGCCCTACGCGCCGGGGGCTCGCGCCCCGCCCGACGCCCGACGCCCCCGCGGCCTCCTCGCCACCCTCGCCGCCCTCCTCGCCGTCACGCTGCTCGCCGCGCAGCTGCCCGCCGCCTTTGGCCTGATCGCGCCCGTCGTCGCGCTCTCGTCCTTTCCCCCGCTGTGGGGCAACTTCTGGGTCGCCCTCGACTTTGCGCTCGGCGTCGCGGGCGTCGCGCTCTTTGCGCTGGCCGTCCTGGCCGCCCTCGCGCGGCTCGCGGCCGCGCCGTCGGGCGGGCGGGGGGACGAGGCGGCGGCGGCGGGCGAGGGGGAGGGGACGGCCGTGTGAATGGGGGGGGCGCTGACGCGAGGAGAGCGGGGGAGGACGACGGACGCAAGCAGCAGCAGCAGCAGCAGCAGCAGCGCGGTCGCGCACGCACGCACACACACACACGAGTTGAGAGAGAGAGATGTTCAAGCGCGCGCACATTCTTTTTTTTTTTTTTTTTGAGAGAGAGGAAGACGCGGGGGCGCTGGCAGCGTGGCGCGTTTTCGCCGGCTCGCGCGCGCTTGCTCTCTTCGCGGGGCGCCCTCGTCTTGTTGCTCCTGCCCGTGTTACGTCTCACGCTTGCTTCCCTGACCGATCCTAGTCCAGTACGCAGCCCTCGCGTTACCACTCTTTTCATTCCTCGGCGCGCGCGCAAAAAACAACCACCGCAAGTCTCGAGAATCGCGCTTGGCGCGTCGCGAGTCGATCGTCCTTCGCGGCCGCGCGCGGCCGCGCGAGCGGCGCGGCGCCGACTGGGGCGCGCGCGTGCGCTAGGCAGCACCCGTTCTTGGGCATTGGCGCGCCCGCGAGCATGGCACCGCCGAGTGAGTGTTTCGCATGTGTGCTTTGTCGCGCGGGAGGGGAGGAGAGGCCGTCGGTCAATCCGAGAAAAAGGGGCGCGACAGCCCTCCCTCCCGCCCGCTTCAAACGCGCTCACGCGCCCCTCTCCCACCACCCGCCGATCGTCCCACACACAACAAAACCACCCCTCGCAGAGTCACAAGGGCAGCGCCTGGCGACGGCGCTCGACCAGCAGCCCAACGGCGTCGGCGTCGTCGGCGGCGGCAGCGTCGGGGGCCCGGCGGCCGCGGCGGCATCCACGGGAGGAGCCGGCCCATCGATGCCCGGCTGGATGGCCACGGCCCGCGCTCCCAAGCCCCCCGCGCTCGCCCACAGCGACAGCGACGACGACCGAGGCAAAGACGACGACGACAAAGACGACGACGACGACGACGACGACGGCAACGACCTGCGCGGCGGCCGCGCGCGGCCCGTGCCGCCGCCGCCCCGCCCGGCGGCCGGGGCGGCGGCCCGCGCGCCGGTAAGCAGCGGAGGCGGCGGCCTCGGCCGCGGCGGCGGCGGCAGCAACAGCGGCAG
>Ga0315905_10003157_pt1 | contig 17077 bp, 12 predicted proteins | sample LakEriMetagenome_5_FD_203522 | JGI IMG/M metagenome (GOLD analysis project Ga0315905, IMG submission 203522) | Freshwater fungal communities from buoy surface, Lake Erie, Ohio, United States - Buoy 4 MA121 | ecosystem: Environmental > Aquatic > Freshwater > Lake | place: USA: Lake Erie, Ohio... | reverse complement strand
CCCCTTGACAAGGGAGCGAATGCAGGGATGTCGTCGAGATCGCTGATCGGTTCAGAAACCGAATCGGTGTCCCTTGCCTTCAATCATAGCACAGAGTGGGGCGCATGCAACGGATCGCCCGAGCAATCTCTTGGAGATGCTGTGACAGGTTCACTGGACGAGGACCCCTTTGCAGCCCACCCGTTTGAGCGCGACGAGAGCGTGAGCGACCGATCCAGCACCCATCGCTTGCCTGATGAAGGGCACCGACAGACACATGACGCCAATGAGCTCGCTAAAAGTTCGCCGGAAGCGTCGGTCACTCCCTTCTCATCCCAGGATGATTCCGTGATGGCCAGACGAGAAGGCAGCACAGAAGGCTCTGGTGAAGATTCTCAGCCCGGAGAGGGCTCCGGCGAAGTATCTGCGGCCATGAATTTGGAAGAATACGAGACGCGATTCGTCCACAGAGCATGGGGACGACACATTTCGGCTGACTCTTCGTTTCAATCCCCGGGTCCGCAGGAACGCTCGGAGCGTTTCGCTCTTCCGGAAGAAAGCATCGACTTTGGAAGGGAATCTTTCGGTGCTGCAGAAGAAGAAGAGCATGTCCTCGCAAGAACGGCTAGCGCCGCATCAAGTGACGACGCCATTCTGTTGGATCCAAACACTGGCCGATCGATGACTGAAGCAGAAGCAATAGCGATGATCCGGGCTGAAATTGCAGCTGCACATGCACAGGCACAGCAAATGCAAGCACAAGCAGCTGCTGCTGTGGCATCAGATTCCGGATTTAAAGCGCAAGGTGCTGACAACGGAGAGGACGATGAAGACGTGACGGGGACAAGTATGATGACAGAGGCTACGCACTTCTCCGATGCTGATTTGCCGCAACTGGCACCGAACAGAGACTCGGCAGGAGAAAAGACAGAGGCACAGGGCAAGAAGAGTTCAGGAGGAGACCTTGGGGAACACAAGATTGTCGTAAGGGAGAAGACACAGACCACGGACCCTTTGCTCAGAAGTGCGGGAGACGAGGAAATCAATTTCGGTTTGCAAACGTTGGCTGCAGACGGCGCCGAAATGATGAACGCGTTGCCAGAGCCTCACTATCATCAGATTTCTGTGGACTTGCTCAAGTCATCGAGCCCCGTGGCGGTGGCAGTGCGGAGACATCAGAATCATATGCAGCAGGGGTTTTCAAAGGCCAGCGCTGACGCCTGTCAGCTTGAGCTCGAAGCAGAACTCGAGTCTGCAGGTGCACTTGTGCTACGGACTACAATGGCAGCCCACGGACAATCTGCCCCTACTAAGAGTACAGTGGCCGCCCATGGGCACTCTGCCCCAATTCCAGAAGAAACTGAGAAACAGCGGGAGCGACGGCTGTCGATGGAAAGGCTGAAAAAGCGCAACACGCCCACTGCTACAGGTGCTTGGTCTCTGGAATTTGTTTGTGAGTCGGTTGAAAGCCTTGGTGCTACAGTAAAGGCTCTCAATATTGGCCAACCCAAACATGATCCGCGGGCAGCAGCAGTAAATCAGAGCCCACTAGCAGCGATACGCGCAGAGCGAAGAGCATCGTACAGTGCGCAGGATGACACGTCGCTGGAAAGCGCTTTCCCACTAATTTCAAGGACTGCTTCACGAATTTCAAGGACTGCGTCAAACGGAATTGCGAGGACTACCTCAAATGTGAGTGAAGTGCGTCAGTTCCGGTCATTGCAGACGCGTCAACACGTTTCGGACATCCACAACCGCATTCATGACATGCAGGATCACATGGCAAACGCTTTGCTCGACGATTCGATGTCCATAGCCACACACTTTCGAGTTTTCCAGAAATTTGACGTGGTCGCAGGAATCCTGCACGCGCTTGGTAGACAGATGTCGGCGAACAAAAACTTGCCGCTCGTGCTGAGGGATAAACATGATGAGAGCATGCGCTTGGCCTCAATTGAATGTCTTTCGATAGTCAAGGAAGCTGGCGTTGAATCGTACACAATACTGAAACAGCTCCATGATGTGGTGGTCGAAACTCAATCGTGGCTGAAAAACATTGAAGACGAAGTGGTGCGTATTTCTGAAGGCACAGTGATCTTAGCTACGTCAGACGCTTCAGAACTACAGCCTGTGTTTGAACAGCTCTACATCCGCTGGCAGGTAGAAAAGAGTGTCGTAGGCCGTGCCTTCCAAGAATGGCACAATCTGGCTAGGCACAGAAAGGACGAACGAGATCGACTGGCTATTGAGTCGGTAATCTTTCTTCTGCAAAAAGCACGGGTAGGTTGCCTCCGAGACTTTTTCACATGCTGGGCAGGTAATCGGCATCGGAAAAAAAGGCACAAGAAAATCCAGCAGCAATCAAAGCTTGTGCTCAAGTTTAATTCAAAAGTATGGACGGTGTATTTATGGAAAAAGATAACATCTAAGAACAAAACTGCGAAAAATCTAGCTTGCAAGCTGCGGAAAAGGTTTCTCGCCTCTTCTGTCCGTCTTTGGGCACAATTGTCTGAAGAGATGAAAGAAGCTGAATTCAAAAAACGAAAGGCACAGAAACTTGCTCACAGGAAGATGGGAATCCATAATTTGCAAGCCTGGTATAACGCGATCCGGGGCAAATTTAAGCTGAAATCCAAGCTGCGTGCTGCAGAGGAGATAACCAAGATAAAGTCGTGCACGAAATGTTACAATGCTTGGAACGCACTGTATCACCGACATAAATATCACCGGCAAGAAATGTCAAGACGGCTCAAGGACCGCCAGGAACGAGACTTTAAGGAGTGGCGTTTGATTGCCCGTATTCTCAAAACTCAGCACAAAACTGCCACGTTTCTTTCCACCCGCATTAAGAATAGGCTCAAGGATCAGACATTCCAACTGTGGTGCGAGAGCATTGAAGAAGAGATCATAAAAAAGATTAGAATTGCAAAATTGATTTCGCAAAACCGCATCTTTTGGCTCACAAGCTCATTCCGCAAATGGGCCTGGTTTGCAAACTTGACCCAAAAGGGCATTTGCCACTTTAAGGTCCGCAGGTTGTTCAAGTCTTTGAAGCGCTACATACTACTGTTAAAGGAGCAGCGTCGGGTATTTAGCAAATGGTCGGAGACTAATAATGATATCAGGTTTCATGAGACGTTTGCAAGGTGGCAAGATTACATCATGAATTTGCGTTCGGGGGTGGCGAAGCTTCGCGCGATCTGTGAGGAACAGGGTGGATTTGATGAGCAACTGTGCTTCGAGAAGTGGCGCGCAACAGAAAGCAAGTGCCGTCTGTGGCGCTACCAGCGTCGCCATATTCAGAAACGTCAGAATACCAACTTGCGGATAAAATACTGGAAACTTTGGCTGCTGAAGGCTCTGGGGAAAGAGGATCTTGATAAGGCATCTCGCCATGCTATTCGCATGGGCCACACACGACTCAGACATCACAAAGTACGCAAGGCGTTTCAAGTCTTGTCATCGTATCTGACGTACATGCTGGCAAAGAAGCGCAAGATACGGCAGGTGGTTGTGTGTAACCAGCGTCGTAAAATGCAGCTTGCTTGGTCTGTTTGGGTTCGCCTTCTGGTAGCCGCACGTGCCATTGCCGGACTTTATGCGTTACATCTTGTTCGCTTCAAGAGGCGCCACTTGAAGCTATTCAGCAAGAATGTAAAGCATCGAGTCTCCCGGATGCTCTTTGGTGCCTGGTGTGGTGAGTGCAAGCGTCCCTTCGACAGAAAAGAGTACAAAGACTATACACAAAACCCAGAGGAAGTTGAAGTCAGGCTGAATGAAAGGGAGCGTGGAATTGTCGCTGCGAAGCGGCAGCGCCATCATATCCGTCATTTGCTTCAATGCGCGAGGGAATCCTGGAGCGAAGGTTCTGAAGACGAGAGTGCTAGCATTGGCAAGCACGACCAGTTCAAGCAAGCGGGACTGCTCGCCCAATATCTGCGTGAGATTGAAGAAGCAAAAGCCATGATGGTATTTCTCTCTGTAGAGGAAGTCTTTTGTACTTGCGCACTTTCGCTGGCGTTCAATTCTGTATAGATGTTTGACTTGCGTTGTTGCTTCTATATCTTACGTGAATCGACAGGGCTGGCAGACAGACGCGCACGATCAGTCTGAGGAATCGAAACGAAGCGAGGTGAGTGTAAAACTCAGACAAAGGCCTCTTCAACGGCGTCAAGTGAGCCGTGAGAGGGATCATATACACTCAGTTTGGTCGCAGCTAAGAAATGAGCTGTTGTCGACACAGAGAGATTTACATTTACACATCCCGGGTGAACCTCGGGCGAGTGACAGAGAACACAGTGCAGACGGCAACAGCGTGTATCAAGGCAAAGAGCTCCAGCATGTGAGAGGACAACGATACAGGACCAACCAAGACGAGAACCTTGAGCACAGCTTGGACCAAGAGAATATGGCGCCCTACAATTCCAGCGAACTCCGCCACAAAGTGTTACAGGCTCTGGAACTAGCAAAGGGGGAGCTGGCGACGCCCCATCTTTATCAAAGGACTCGCGCAGACGAATGCGGTCTGCCCTTTCTGAACATGCTGCCAACCCACGACTTCGAGCATGAGGTTGTAGCAGAAAAGAAGACTGCAGCATCAAACGCATACCAGCTTCGGCACGAACATCACCTACCGCACGCGCAGTTTGTCCAGGTTGGGCCATGTGATACCGGGAATTTTCCTTTGAGAAATCGTTTGTTTCGTGGTTGACTGATTGGGCAATGGCTCTCTTGATGTTATTTCTCTTCTTTCAGAACTGGGGTCAGCAGTTGAGGAACGACCGGCCACTATCAACACTGATCGAGCCCAAAGCGCCACGCCCACCTTCGGCAGCAAAACCTTCGCACCTGGTTGGTGCTGGTCTCGGTTTCAACCCGCAGGTCTGTCTCCCCATCCATGGAAGAAACGTTTGTGATGCTTCAAATCTGACTGTTCATCCGAGTCAGCGCTGATCTGAGTGGTGTATCATTTGTATCACTGGCTGTGCACCCCAATACCATGCAGTATCGTGTGAAACGGCGTGAAGTAGACCCCAGGCTGGAGAAAAGCCCGTACTCAACTACTATCCAAACGCTGCCTGATGGTGACAAGGCCTCGTCAATACGCATCGCACGACAGAAAGCCGTGTCAGCGCCTGGTAACTTTGCCCGGCGTTGCCTGTTGTGATTCCCTTTTTAGTTTGCTCAATTGCCCTGCCTTCTGTACCTGCTATGTTGTGTCATCACACCATCATCTTTGACCGATGAGTGCACTGCAGTCCCTTCTCGATATCATGTGGACGAGCTTGCCGAGTATATGGTGGCGGCAGGCGGGGGCGCACAGGGTAGCGACAAAGATGAGCAGATTGACAGATTGAAGATTGACAGATTGAAGAGCGCTCTGCAGTATGAACATGTCCCATAATCCCAGTACGCGACCATACAAAATCATCTAGCGTATTATTGTTCTTTGAATAATGAAGGTTTCAAATTTATTCAGACAGCAAGGTGCCACTTTCCTTTCTACTTCACAAGCAGTTGAGCCCTCCCGCCCAGGATCTCGCGGCCATTCTCTTGCCACCCAACTCTTTCTCCCAGCCAAATTACACGGTTTGCAAATGGCTACGCACGCGCGTGCAATCACATTGTGCGCGTGTGTGGTTGTGTGTGCGCGCGCACGTGTGTGTGTGTGTGTGTCTGCGTGTGTGTGTCTTCGCGCGTACATAAATTATTTTCTAGGCGACGCAGTAGTCCCACGAATTCCCATCACCTGTGATGAGAACAAAACCAGTAGGACAAGAGGCGCAGCTATCAGAATCTCGTGCCTCCTAAAGGGACGTCAAAGCTCATACGATGAAGTAAGAAACAATGTAATGCACACATACCGTTCTTTTCGCCGCAGCCATTCTCCCTGACATGGCACCAAGGTTTTCCAGCGGAGCCGGCTTCTGAGCACCCAACCTGCTCCTTTCCCTTGTTCATCCACGTCGGCGTGCAGGTGCATCCGCGTTGGGTGGGGAGAGCGCACTCATCGAAGCGTTGGCCGTCCTACATAAGAAGGCGTGCGCTCGACGCACACGAACGTCAGGAATGCCATGCGAGCAGAGAGATTCAATGTTGCGCTGAGACTGCCAGATTCATGACAGTGACAGGAAGCATCTGCAAGCTTGCTTCGAATCTCATCTGAGCTTAGAGACAGAAAATCGAACAGGGGCGAGGAAAAAGGAGGATTGACAACCGCGAGTTCGATGCCACAGGAGTCGCCTTTAACGATGCAAAACAACCTGCCATTTGCCAGCGTCTACGCGCAACCACACAACGACGGTCCACGCATCAGACGACACATGAGCGAACCGTTGACAGCCAACCACACAACACAACTACAAAAGACTGCCATCAGCGTCAGCCGTCGTGCTCGCGGCTGCAGAAAGAGAAAGATAGAGACACAGAAGAACAGAGACAGATACAGACAGATTGGGACAGATAGAACCCTAAAACCTAAACCCTAAACAAAGACAGATACAGACCGATTAAGACATATAGAACCCTAAAACCTAAACCCTATTCAGAGACAGATACAGATAGATTGGGACAGATAGAGACATTTGAATCATCCTTCTTGCACTTATCGGAGCACTCGCACCCCAAGACTGTAACATCCTTGCCGCCTTGCATCGCCCGCAGCTGCTGCCGAGCTAGGGCCTGTGTTTTCGTTCACACCATTGCACTCGTGTCACTTGTTGTTTTCATGATCTTGAGATCTTGATGCTTATTGCTTGTGTGCGTATAACATACATATGTATATTCATACCAACATTCAAACATACATACGTATGTACATGAACACATACAAACCTATGCATGTATAAGAAAGTTAATGTGTGCTTGTGTGTGTGCGCGCGCGTGCATTGATCTTTTGTTGTGTTGGTATGCTTATTTTGGATGGTACTCACGGTGTTGTACGTATTTGTATGCATGCATGTACGTATACGCAAATGTGTGTATTTTGATTAATTGGCAAGGTACCTACGGTGTGTTCTCCGTGTGTGGAGAGACAGCGCGCGAGAGCGAGACAGAGAGTGTGTGTATGAATTAGCAACTTACCTCAGCCTTGAGATGCGCAGAAAGCAGCAGCTGGGTATCATCTTTCTGCTTTTGCAGCTGGTCAAGCTGGGCCTGCAGTTTGTTTATGCTGTCCTTGAGGGAGTCTGCCAGCGAGACCGCCGCCGTTCCGTCCGCCTTTCTGCTCGCCTCCATTGCCGCCAGATCTGCCACGGTGTAATGCATTGAGCTTCCCCTAGAATTATCTCTCTCTCCCTCTCGGCGAAAAATCTCTGCCTTCTCTCTACACACACTTGCCCTCTCTTGCACTTGCTCTCTCTTGTCGCATCCAGAGATCATCGGGCTCTTTGCTCTGCACCACATGCGCCCTCTACGCACAGGCCTGTCCACACCCGGATTACGCTGACAACTCCCTACATGGTGTACAGTCGGCTACTATTGCACAACTATTTGCTGGTGCAAATGCGCACACGCACGCACAAACACAAGCACACAAACGAACACCCGCTCGGGCCTTGGCAAGCCTCTCCTGCACCGCATCAATTTCTGCCGAAGCTTTGAGGCGCGCCGCTTCGACCTCAGCCATTCGTCGACTAAGGTCCTCCTCTCGCTGCTGCGCTGCTTTGTCATGGTCAGACACCATGGTTTCATTGCCCCTGGCGGCCGCGGCGTAGGCCTCTGCGCGCAATCCCTCTGCCACTGATCGGTTGTGCTCGAACTCAAGCTGTTCCTCAAGGATCTGCACTGCACTTTTGTCCTTGGCCTGGGCAACGCAGTAGTCCCACCATGACCCATCACCTGAGGCCAACAGAATGAGAAAACACGCAGCGCAGGTCTGCTGTCAGCATTGCATGCCTCGTACAGCCACAAGCCACGTCAAAACTCAAAACACAAAGCAAGTGAGGCAAGAAACAAGAAAACACACACGCACCATTCATTTCGCCGCAGCCATTCTCCCTGACATGGCACCAAGGAGTGCCAGGGGCGCCGACTTCGGAGCACCCCTCTTGCTTCTTTCCCTTGGTGACCCACGTCGGCGTGCAGGTGCAATCGCGTTTTGTGGGTATCGCGCACAAGTCGAAGCGCTGGCCGTTGGCGAGCTCGGTGCCGCAGAAGTCGCCCTTGACGATGCAGAAAGGCTTGCCGTTGGCCAGTGGATTAGTTTTGTCCACCCTGCAGGCTGCCGCTCCTTCAGCACACTCGCAACCCATGATTGTAACGTCCTGGCCTCCTGACAGCGCCCGCAGCTGCTGCCGAAGTTTGGCCTCAGCCTGCAAATGAGCAGCAGCCTGGAGCACGGCAAGCTCTTTCTGCTGCTGCAGCTGATTAAGTTGGGCTTGCAGTTGTGCCATTTGCTCTTTCAGGGCGTCTCTCAGCGAGTCTGCCGCCGAGCCGCTGGCTTTGCTGCTCGCCTCCATTGCCGCCACTTCTTCACGGGCCTTTGCAAGCTTCTCCTCCACAGCCTTCGCTCCATCTGCCGCCTGGAGGCGCTTTTCTTGGAGCTCAGTGAGTCGTCGATAAAGCTCATCTTCTCGATCCTGTGCTGCTTTGTCATGGTCAGACACCATGGTGGCATTGCCCGCCGCCGATGCCGAGTAGGCCTCTGCGCGCAGTGCCGCAGCTTTGACTTGAGCTCGCTCGTACTCGAGCTCTTGCCGCAGTTCCTCGGCTGCGCTGTTGTCCTTGGCCTCTGTGGCCTCCAGATCCGTTAGTTCCTTTTGCTCGGCATCCAGCTTGACTCCTGCCTCTTTCTGCTCATTGTTGCGTGCTTCCTGCAGCGATTTCAACTGTGCATTGAGGTTGTCGAGCATCTTTTGCAGCAGCGCGATCTGGTCGTTGGAAGACTCTAACTTGGTACTAGTCTCCTCCTCCGCCGCCGTGGCAGATGCTGCCTGCTTGCTCGCCTCCTTGATTTCCTGCTCCTCCCTTGCAGGGTCAAGCAAGACCACACGAGCTTCTAAGGGAGCTTGCCGAGTGCATGCCATACGGGTCAACCCCCTCTCTCTCCCTCTCTTACTCCCCTCCCTTATTCTCTTTTGCATCCTCTCTTTTTCTCCCTCTCACAAGCTCGTTCGCGTGAGTATACTTGAAAGAGCATGGTTTGCGACAACATACTTGAAAGAGCATGGTTTGCGACAACATATTGTGCGATTTATGTATTGCGCCTGACCTGCAACACAGTCTACCAGCCCTGGAGGAGGAGGAGGATTTATTCGTATTCTGTTGGCACCACCATCTCTCTCTCGCTCGCTTGCTCGCTCTTGCAGGAGGGGGAAGCGGACCTGGCGAGCCTCTTGCTCTGCAGCCTGAGCGCTCTGCAACCGCTGTTGCATTCTTGTCACACGCTCGACGCTGTCGGCTACGGCGTCGTTATAGGTAGTGGTATCGTTGGCTGTTGTGTTTAGGGTTTAGGATTTAGGTAGTGGTATCGTTGGCTGTTGCGCAGCATGTTGTGTTTAGGTTTAGGATTTAGGTAGTGGTATCGTTGGCTCTTATGCAGCAAGTTGTGTTTCGTGCGCATACAGTGATGACGCGTGGTACCGGTTGTGAGTTAGTACATTCATGGCGGAGAGTATGGTGTGTTGCATGGGTGGTGAGTGTGCAAGTTGAAGTCCATACTCAGAACGCACGTACAGTTGCGCATGCATAGCTGATAGCAAGCTGCCACATTTCACTGCATTCGAGGAACAAGTGCCAGGAATCTGCAGAGCGTTTGTTTTAGTGATGCTTGGATGCGGTCGGTTTCGGTAATCTGTCAACATACCAGCCTTTGCGGCATCTCTCTCGGCCCGGGCCTCCATCTCAAGCGTGCGCTTTTGGAGAGCGTCGAGGAGGGCTTCAAGCGTGTCAACCTTGCTCTCTGCCGCAGACAGCTTCATCTGGTTCTTTTCCAACTTAAGTTCTGCCACCTGCTCCTGCGCCTCGGCCTTGTCGCGCGCTCCCGTGAGCTCATGCCCCGTGTCTTCTGCCTCCTGCTTCTTGGCAACAAGCGCTTTTTCTATCTCGACCTTGCCCTCCTCAGCCGCCTTAACATTCGCCATCAGCACATCCGCCTCCTTGTGGGCGATTTCGAGGGACGCGCTCTGGGCGGCAATTTGCTCGCGCGCTTTGGCTATCTCCTCCACCGCCTCCGTAGCAACCTGCGAGGCACTCTCGGCTTGCTTCGACTGCTCCTTTGCCGCACCCTCTGCTGTGGCTCGCACAGCAATGGCCTCTTTGAGCGCATCTTCCGTCTCTCTCTCCTTGGACTCTGCTGCCGTCGCGGTCTTCTCGGCGGCCTCCTCCTTGGTCTTCCACTCATCGGCCGCCTTTTCTTTTTCCGTGAGCTCGCTGGAGGCAGCCTTGACGGCATCCTTGGCCTTCTGCAGCTCCAACTCCATGTCCTGCAGCTCCTTTCCAATCCTTTCCTGCTTCTCTTGAGCAGACGTCTCACCGGCCTCCTTTTTCGCCCGGATCTCCTTCAGGTCGGCCTCCTCCTGTGAAGCCTTCTCCTCCTGTACCTGTTCCTTCGCCTGCCAGGTCTGGAGGTCAGACTTCGCAGCGGCAATGCGTTGCTGAGCCTCCTGCTGCGTCTGCTTCTGCTGCTGCTGGGCATCTTTGGCTTCCGCCGAGGCTTTGGAGAGCTGGGACTGGGCAGTCTCCTTGTCCTTGGTCTCAGCATCCAGCTGTGCCTTGATTTCGGCCTGTTCTTTCATAGCAGCGGCCAGCTTGGCGGCCTGCGCGGCGTTTTCTTCATTGGCCTTGGACGCTTCGGCAATTGCCTTCTGCGCCGTCTTGCTCGCCTGCAGCGCTTGCTCGCCCTCCTCCTTTGCCTTGGCCTCTGCGCGCCCCCGCTCAGAACTGGCCTGCATCGCATCGTCGGCAGCCTTGTCAGCCATGACCTTGAATTTCTCAGCAATAGCTTCGGCGCCAACTCGCTTGCCGTGCTCAGCTGCCTGGCCGTCCTTGGCGTTGTCCGCCTCCTTCTGCGCAGCGGTGGCAGCATCCTCGGCCTGAGCCTCCTGCAGTTCGGTGCTCTGCAACAGCTTTGACATGGCGGCTAGCTTCGCCTGCGCGTCCTTGAGCTCGTCGCTCTCCTTCGCCAGCTCCTCTTTCTCCTCCTCCGCAAGCTTGCTCGCCTGCTCAGCCTTGCGCTGGGCCTCGCTCGCGAACTCCTCAGCCTTGTCCCTCCGCTCTACTGCTGCCTTGAGCGCCTCGCTCGCAACGGCCGCCTGATTGGCCGCTTGTTCCCGTTGCGCGTTGGCTTGGTCGAGCTGCATGAGGGCATCATGCCTCTCGCCTTCTGCGTGCTTGCGCTCTTGGTCGGCCCGCTGTGTGATGGCTTGCGCCGCGTCACGCTCCGCTGATGCCGCTGCACTAGCGTTGATCGCCATCATGAGCGCCTCGTGCAGTGCTGCCTTGTCGTGGTCCAGCAGCTTGTTCTCTCCTGTCGCCACCGACATGATGCACACATGCAATGCCGTGTCACATGCAACGCCGTGTTAATTGCTTCTGCGCCTCGCCTCCTCTAGCTGCTGTTGAGCAACATCTGCCGCATGGCGGGCAGCAGATGCAGCAGCACCGGAGCATTCGAAACCCAACCAACTCTGAGTCTCTCAAACTTGTGCTCCGTGGGTCCTGAACACTAAACGCTAAACTCTCAACCTGTGAGTCTCTGGACCGTCATCTCCGCGTTGTTTTTGCCCTCTTTTGCCTCCTCATCCAGTGCTTCCGCCTTGGCCTGTGCATCTTTGGCCTGTGTATGCAGAGAGAGACACAGACAAAGAGCGGGACACAACAGACGCACTCAGATCAGGCGCATGCTCATCATACACACAAACATGTCACAAAGCAAAATGCTGCCCTATAGCCTCAACCCTAAGCTCCTCATCGTGAGACAAAAGCACAATGCTGCTGCCTAGACCTACGCACCCTAATGTGTTGCTAGTGTGTTGCTAATGTGATGCTAATGTGTAGCTAATGTGCTGCCTAAACCTACGCACCCAAAACCTTCTACGAACCCACACACAACACACAACACACAACCTGCAGCACTGCCTGCTGGGCCAGAGTCTGGGACTGCGAGGCAAAGTTAAGCGCGGCCTCGCGCATGCCGCTCTCGCGATCAGCGGCAGCTACCAGGGCGGCAAGGCGCTGATTGTCGGCCTCCTTCAGTTTCATTTCCCCCTCCACTGTCTGATCATACGTTCAGGTTCGAGGTGTAGGAATTAGTACCCGCATGGGTCCCTCTGCAGTATCATTGAATACACGAGGAATTGAGACACATAACGACCAAAAAAAACATACACACTTTTGTAGAAAATCTAAGCAGAGCGAGAGCGCTGTAGCGGCATCAACGGTTTGGGGTTCAAGGTTTAGGGTTTAGGCTGGGCGAGCAGCTAGAATTCGGGATTTAGACTGGGTGAGGGAGCCGTGAGTATCTTGAGCCTGGGGGCACCAAAGTGAGCCTGGGGGCACCAAAGTGTCCACCATTTACAACACGTTGCGTATATGTAATAAACATTATTACCATTACACACCTGGAGTTGCGCGAGAGCGCCTTCAGCAACGGTGCGCGAGATGTTCGCACGCTCCTCCGCGGCGTGCATGTGATCGAGTTGGCGCTCCTCTTGAGCATGGGCTTCCTCCAGGCGTGTCTGCGCCACAGCCACAGCCACCTCCTCCTTCTTTGCCCAATCCTGCGCCTCGAGGGACGCGTTGCGAGCAGCAGCCTCCTTGGCCTCCTCTATCTTGACGGCGCTTTCTGCCTGGATTTCGAGGTCTTTGAATCTGTCGGCACGGTCTCGCTCGGCCTTCTCCGCCGCCAGCGCCACCTGTTGGAAATGGCGCTCCCTATTCAGATTGCTGCCAAATGCCGGGGTTTTGGTGAAGCCCTTGGGTGTGTACCCAGATTGCTGTGCAATGCTTTTGGGCTCAAGGTTGGTGTTTTAGGCCTAAATCTGATTTTAGGCCAAAACCGAAACAAAGATTGCTGGAAACGCTTGAAATGATGGGTCAGGCAAACACGGCGCCACCTTGTGGTACACACATGCACGTGTGTGCCACAGACATGTGTGTGATTGTGCTGATCAACACAATTACACACATGCATCAACACAATAACACACATGCATCAACACAATTATGCATACATACACACGCACAACCATACATACATAATACACACGCACATACAGGGATGGATGCACACCTGCTGGGCCTTGAGCGCAGAGTCCTTGTCCACTTCTTCAATCCCCTCCTTCTTCTCCCAGCGCGTGCGGCTCTCTTGCGCCTGGAATTCACGTAAGCTTAGTGCATGGCGTGAACACGACAGGCAAGACGACAGGCGGCATGAAGGACTGCTACTGCTGCCACTGCTCGTGACTGCTACTGCTGCCCCTGTGCAACGGCTCCTTACCCACTCACACACACGACATGCAAAGGACCTGCTGGACAGACGCCTTGGCATCTTCGAGCTTGGCCGAGAGCCACGCGATGCCTGCGCGAGCCTTGCCGAGCTGCACTTCAAGGTCAGCGGTGTGCTGGGCTGCGGCGTCTGCCTTTGCCTTGAGGTCATCCTGGTCTCTGTTGTCGCTCGAGGACTCCACCTGCGGTGTGTCGCAATGATGCACATCATCAAGGTGATTCCCACACATTCTCAAAGTAATGGGAGGCACGTACTACGCGCACGCACGCGCGCACACACAAACACACACGTCAAGTGCATGCGCGACTGAATTCCACGCGCAGAGTCTTCCTAACAACACGCTCACATATCGAAGTGGGAGGCTAGTCGCAACTATTTTTTTATTTTATTTTAGACCTCGTCTGCCGCGGCTATCATGCTGGCCTTGTCGGCCTTTTCACGCGCTTCATCAAGCTTCTTCAAGAGCTCATCAATGCGGTGCTGCTGGTGTTTTTTGTTGACTTCGTAGTCCTTCTGGAGCGCGTCAAGTCTATCTTGAGTGCGCTCCTTCTCACTCTTCACCCTCTCCATGTCTTGCTGCATGTGTTTGATCTTCGTTAAGTCGCTCCTGATGAGATTTTCTTGGCGCATGGTCCTGCGGCACGCGACATGAGGTGCAAAGGAGTCGTCAGAAGATGTCCGTCACTGAGCTCTCTCGCATGCTTAGCAAGGCCAGGCACCTACAAACACACGGGCAGCAATGACAAGAACATACCGCAGGTTGACCGCAGCCAGGACCTTGTGCATGCGCAGGTGATCAAGCGCCGTGCGAATCGCGGTTGCCGCCGTTGTAAATCGTTGCGCGGCAAAGGCCTTCTTCGCAAACACTTCGGCCTTGGTCACGCGATTGATCTCCTGCTTCTTGATGGCGGCAATCTGTGCGTGTGCTACTTGCCCCATGGCCCATTCCTCATTGCGAAGGTTTTGTTCCTTTACCCACTGTGCTTCTTTCTCCTTTTTCTGCTCCTCGGCTCTGAGCAGGCCCCGCAGCCTGAGGATCTCCTGCATCATGATCCATTCTTTTTGCTTCTTGGCCACCTCTGCCTCCGACTCCTCGGCATCCCCATCCTGCGCTTGGTCTCGAAAGGGCTCTTCCTGGGAGTCCGCAAAGTCCCTACTCTTCAAGGCGGCTATGGCCTGCTCGAGCGGATTCATCGATCGTGGCTGCACTCGAGGCAGGAGGCTTCTCCTCAACGGCTTCATCTCTGTCACATGGTGATCCTCACGACCACGGGACTGCAACATACCTCGGGGAAGTAGCTCACTGTCCATGTAGCGCTTGAACCCCGCCAACTGATCATTAGGGCGCTGCTGCTTAAACGCGAGTTGTTGGAACGCAGCTGCATCCGTGTTGCCTTCTGCGCCAGCTGCTGAGAGAGCGGCAGCGGAGTCCGGTCGATCGAATAGCTGTGCAGCCAGGGAGGACCCCTCGTCGGCCTGGACTGCCCCTAGCACCAGCGCCGTCAGAAGCACCAGGCCGCCGACTCGCGGCATAATGCAGCGAGAAGCTCAAAAAATGTTCTATTTCGGTTTTTTTTAAAAAAAAACGGCATTTTTTTTAAAAACCGAACCCCCGGCTGGCAGGGGAACTAAACATCACATACAGGGTCAATTCCTATGAAACATAAACACCGAGGTCAACCGGTTTTTTAAAAAACCGAAACATGCAATCTGAGCAAAATTATCCAACGGCCGTGGACTGAAACAGGCGTAGAAGCGCGGAGAAGAGAGAGGGCGACACCCGGGGGAGAGCGCGTCGGCCGGGCCAGGCCGGGCGTGACGGCGTGACATACACACCGTGACTATCCGATGATCAGCCTGACAGGTCACGCTCGCCAAACCCCCTACACACAATCCCACTACATACAAACAACTCAAGATACTACAATCATATACAAATCCCCATGAGTAGATGGAATCCATCTACTCATCCCCATGAGTAGATGGTTTTCTACCTACTCATCTACCTACTCATGAGTAGACGTCTAATCATGGTGAGCCCTGGATCGAAGGCCGCCTCCACTGCAAGGTCGGCGTGACGCTTGTAGTACTCGTTCAACTTTGAAGTTCACTGGCCGCGGCCGCCGAGATGCGCAGCGTGCGTGCGCGGGACGGCGGGCCCGGGGGAGGAAGGACAGGGTAGCCGCGTTCGGCGCCCGGCGACGCCGTGCGAGGCCTTGGACAGGCAACAAAACAAAGGGTACATGTCATGACGCGCGATCGACAACAACCAACAATTACCAGGGTCTACGCTTCACGAGGCGACAGCGGCACGTCCGACAACAAGACGATTCCAGAGTATCCCCCCATGTGCAGAAAACAGGGTTTTCGGGAGGATCGCTAGAGGCCATGCACCCTGGCAGGGCGAGTGGCCGGGGCGTGCAGGCGTGAGAAGGCAGGGATCCTCGGCTGGCTTCGTGATTGACAGGGCGCTCAGTCATACGCAGACTCCCTACCCATCTGACGAGAACAGGCAGACTCGGCTCGGGTAAGTCCGGGTGGGCGTCGACGTAGTGTCCTGGTGTTGGAGCGGGCGGTCGCTTGGACGCGACTGGGTGCTAGTGCGTGTGACGCGGGGTCGGCAACCACGGAGACAGCGGCGAGGCTGGCGAATATGCACTGCGAGTTGGGGGGCGGGTGCCACTTCGACTACTACCATGTGTAGTAGTCGACTACTACCATCAGGAATGGTGCGCATCTCCAGACATTTCATCACATCGTGGACACAGTCTGCAGGGACAACCACGTAGAATGCTATGTCTGCTTTGACGAGCTGCCAGTGTGCGTGCGCATGCGTATGTGCGTGGGCGTGTGCGGGTATGTGGGTACGTGTGCGCGTGCGTAGGACTGGATCACCTGATAACTCGATAATAAAACGCTGAGCGGCCCCCTCGAGGCCCTCACATCCCCTTCTCCCAAGGAGAAGGGGAATCACCAGTGCACCAGTAGGGTCATGGTGAGAGCATTATCGCATGTGCTTCAACCCTGGTCCGGAGAGGCGAGTACCGAGCCCAAACAGGTATATAGCGGATGCTAATTTTTGTTTCTGTAAGAACAATAAAAGGATCATCGATCATCGAGACTACGGGTGGCCGATTCACCTTGTGCCAAAAACTCAACATAATCACTGCATGCAGCGTACACATTTCTTCAAAATCACCCACCCATCCATCCGCCCTGCCTGCATTGTAGGAGTGAGAAGGGGAAACCCTGATTAAGAACTCCGCTGTTTCGATGAACTGGTTACACCTCCGCCAAACATCCTCGGTCCGAAACACGAGCGACTGCGGAGGCCCCCAACTCGAAAGAGTCCCGGGTAGGAGTGAGCAGGGGAAATCTTGATGAAGACCTCCGCCGTGGGCGGCATTCATCTCCATGCATGTCTTTCGGGGCCTTGCGGATGATTACGTTACCACGAATCAACATCTCCAAAGTCCAAAGTCCAAAGGAGTGCTGGCACGGACAGCCCGATCGGATTCACCTGCCCGAGGGCCGCTATCGAGTTTGTCTACATCGGTGCTCCAGAATATGGCACGCGATTAAAATCAACGAGTCCATTGGGAGACCCGAATGGTTATCTATTTGGTCCTAAAACATCAGAAACCTTCCTTA
>Ga0315905_10003156_pt1 | contig 17080 bp, 16 predicted proteins | sample LakEriMetagenome_5_FD_203522 | JGI IMG/M metagenome (GOLD analysis project Ga0315905, IMG submission 203522) | Freshwater fungal communities from buoy surface, Lake Erie, Ohio, United States - Buoy 4 MA121 | ecosystem: Environmental > Aquatic > Freshwater > Lake | place: USA: Lake Erie, Ohio... | reverse complement strand
CGATATCGTTCGCTTTATGTGAACGATATGACCGAGCTCAACTACAACCACCTTCGCTATTTCTGGGCCGTCGCGCAGGACGGGAATCTCTCGCGGACTGCCGAGCGGCTCAACGTCTCGCAGTCCGCGCTCTCGGTGCAGATCCGCAAGTTGGAGGACCGCCTCGGCCATGCGCTGTTCGAGCGGCGCGGCCGCGCGCTGCACCTGACGGAGGCGGGCCGCATCACGCTCGATCATGCCGATGCGATCTTTGCCACAGGCGAGGAACTGCTTGGCACGCTCAGAGAAACCGGCGCGGCTCGGCAGGCGGTGCGAATCGGCGCGCTCGCCACCTTGTCGCGCAACTTCCAGATCAGCTTCGTCGAGCCGCTGCTGCCGCGTACCGATATCGAAGTCGTGCTGCGCTCGGGCAGCCAGGCCGAGCTACTCACCGCCCTGCAGTCGCTCGCGCTTGATGTCGTCCTGACGGACCAGACGCCGGCCAATGATGCGCTCACCCCCTTCATCGCCCACCGCCTGTCCGAACAGCCGGTCAGCCTTGTCGGCGCCCCGGCGCTGCTGGGGGAGACACGCGCGGTGGCAGACCTGCTGCGCGCGCATCCGGTGGTGCTCCCCGCGGCGGGCAGCGGCATGCGCCTCGGCTTCGATGCGCTGGTTAACCGGCTTGGTCTGCGCCCGCAGATCGCTGCCGAAGTCGATGACATGGCGATGATGCGTCTGATCGTGCGCGAGGGCCATGCGCTCGGCGTGCTGCCGCCCATCGCGGTGCGCGACGAGCTTGCCGGCGGCATCCTGACAGAGGCCGAGGCCTTGCCCGGTATCGCCGAAACCTTCCTCGCCGTCACGATAGAACGGCGCTTCCCCAATCCGGTTGTCCGGCAGCTGATCGACCGGGCCACGCGCGACCGTTTCGACCACGCCTGATCGCTGCAATGAGGCCTTTTCGGAGCAGCCCCCATCTATTGTTGTAAATTACCGTTAAGTTAACATTGATACAGATCAAAATAAAATAAAAATAAACTCTATTAAAATATGGTCAAATAGCTCCCACCTTCTTGATCAGGAGGTGAGCCAACTATGGCGAATAATAATGTGGTGAGGCGCTCAAACAGTGGTCTTGCTGAGGCGATCATGACCCTTGATCGCAGCGGTCTGGCCGATCTGCTGATTGGCGACCGGGATTGGCTCTTGACCCGGCTCGAAGACATGGAAGTCATTGTCGTCCGGCAGGCGTTCTGTCCGGAGCGGCCGCTTCGATCCTTTGCCGAGCGGCTGGAGGCGATGCTGCACGGTCCGCTCGCGCCATCGCTGCTCCCCGCGCCCGAGGATTATCTCATCGTCGGCGAACCCAAGGTCTCTGCGCTGGCCGAGTACGTGCGGAACGGACGCCTGTGGGAGAGCGACCATGTCACGCGCGCCGCGCCTGGCGGGATCTCGATCATGGCCATCCCCGGCGAGGGCAGCATTGCCGCGCCGACCGAGTTCGCCTGCACCGCTGTGGCATGGGATGCCCTCACGCGCGCCGAACAGGTCGAGCTCCAGCGACTGCGCGTGCTGCACGGCTTCTGGCACGACCGGCTCTATCACGAGCGTGAGCCGCGCCACGAGATGCTCATGCAGTGGATGGCCCGGCAAAGTGCGGAAATGCCGCTTGTCCAGCCTCTGCGCGGCGGCCGCCATGGCCTGCTGATCGATGATACCGCGATCCAGATCGCGGACATGGAATTCAGCGAGAGCGAGGCCTTCCTCGGCGGCCTGCGCGACTGGGTGACCCAGCCGCAGTTCGTCTATCGCCATACCTGGCAGCCGGGTGATCTCGTGATCTGGAACAGCGCCTCGGTGCTCTACCGCGGGCTACCCCGTCCGGATAATCCGATCTGGAAAATGGCCCAAACGCGTCGTTGAAGCGGCGCTGCTGAGTCAGCGCTGGCGCGGCGATACAGGGACGGACCCGGCTGGCACTGCGTCGGCCGGGTTTTTTGTCGTCAGAACGGCACCATCTTTGCCGCACTTCTCATCAAACCGGCATGAATCGGATTGGGCGAATCTACGCAGTTCTGCTGCGGTGATCGTCGCAATGCAGAGCGTTTCCACTGCCGCCCCTTCCTTTGCCCGAAGTCGGAAAACCCGTTCTCATGAATGCCCTTGTGCTCCTCCCTGCCATCTCGCCTGAAAAGGCATGGATCCACGATCAACTCGCCGGGATCCAGGAGCTTGTGGCGGAGCATGTCCCGGACCTTGCAGTCGTGCATCGCGATCTCGCCGTGCTGGGGCCCGCCGAGGCGCCCAGGCTGTATGAGCCCGCGCCTGCCGCTGTGACAGACTTCCCGCACTGCGTCACACGCGACTGTTCGGATCGGCTGGTGCAGGAACTCGAGGAGGCCGATCTTGTAGTTGTCGGCGCACCGATCGGCTACCATCAGGTAAGGCCTGCTCTTGCCGAATGGTATCGCCGCGCCCACACCAGCAAGGGTTATGGCGCGCCGCTTTATGCGATGGGGCTCAACCCCGGGCTGCAAGCCTGGTTCAGCCACGTGATCCGGGCCGACCGCACCTTCCGTTACACTGCCGAAGGGCCGCGGGGCATGCTGGCAGGCAAGAAGGCGATCGTGCTCGCAGCACAGACCGGACCCCGGCACAACGCGGCGATGGAAGCGCACCAGGTGCATTGCATCGATACCCAGCTGCGTTTCATGGGCATCGACGACATTGCCACGATCGCTTCGGACCGCGATGCCGATCCCGCCCGCCGCCCGCGCCGCTGGCAGTCCCGGCTGCAGCCGCCGCTAGCCGCCTGAAGCAGCCCGCCCGCCGCTCAGGCTTCGAACGCGGTCAGGATCGGGCAGAGGCTGGTCGTCCCCTGCTCGCACACTTGGGCGAGTCGGCTCAGAGCATCGCGCGCGGCCTGAAGCTCGCGGATCTTCTCGTCGAGCGCGCTGACCCGTGCCCGCGCCAGTTCGCGTGCCCGCGCGCGATCGTCGGTCGCATCGAGCGCCAGCAGCTGTCCGATTTCCTCGAGCGTGAAGCCCGCGCCCTGTGCCGCCTTGATGAAGCGCAGGCGGCGCACGTCGTCCGCGCCATAGCGTCGCACCCGTCCTTCCGCGCGCACGCCGGAAGGCCGTTCGGGCTCCAGCATCAGGCCGCGGCGCTGGTAGTAGCGCACTGTCTCCACGCCCACGCCGCCTTCGCTGGCGAGTCTTGCGATGGTCATCACAGACATGGCTTGACTCCGTACTATGGTACAGACCCTATATGCTGCGGGGTAAGGCAATCAGCAAGGTAAACCCCATGCACGAATCCCTCGATCGGACGAGCCGAGTCTACCGGATGGTCACGCCCGAACACACCTGCCCCTACGGTGTGAAGGCGCTCCATCTGCTGCGCCGGAGCGGCTTCACCGTAGAGGACCACCACCTCAAGACCCGCACCGAGACCGATGCGTTCAAGGCCGAGCACGATGTCCGCACCACGCCGCAGGTGTTCATCGGCGACCGGCGGATCGGCGGCTACGATGATCTGCGCCGCCATCTCGGGCTGCGCGTCACCGAGCCGGGTGCGACGGGCTACCGCCCGGTCGTTGCCGTCTTCGCCATGACGGCGCTGCTGGGCCTTGCCACCAGCCAGGCCGCGTACGGCACGCCGTTCACGCTGCGTGCGGCCGAGTGGTTCATCGCCTTCAGCATGTGCGTGCTGGCGATCCTCAAGCTGCAGGATGTCGAGCGCTTTTCGACGATGTTCCTGAACTACGACCTTCTCGCGCAGCGCTGGGTACCTTATGGCACTGTTTATCCCTTCGCGGAGGCGGGGGCGGGCGTGCTGATGGTCTCGGGCGCACTCCCGTGGCTTGCGATCCCGACCGCGCTGTTCATTGGCACGATCGGGACGGTTTCGGTTTTCAAGGCGGTCTATATCGACAAGCGCAAGCTCAAGTGCGCCTGTGTCGGCGGCTCTTCGAAAGTGCCGCTCGGCTTCGTCTCGCTCACCGAGAACGTTATGATGGTTCTCATGGCGGTGTGGATGGCCGCCCGCACGGGCGCCCCCTCGGGCGCCACCATGGGCGCAATGTGAACCGCGCCCACCTCTTGATCCGGAACGGAAAAGTACAACCGATGCCAGTCAGAACACTTGCTGCCGTGGTGGTGGCGCTCGCCCTTCCGGTCTCCGCACAGGCCCAGTCCATGCAAGAGATGCCGATGGAGGGCATGGACCACAGCCAGCCCCATGCGTCCGAACCGGCAGGCGAAGCGCCTGCCGCGCCGCCGGTCGATCACGCAGCGATGGACCATTCCGGGCATCAGGCAGGGGAACCCGCGTCGGCGGCCACGCCCATGGACCATGCGGCCATGGGCCACACCATGCACGGCATGGACATGAAGGGCTTCGTCGGCGCGCTCGGCCCCTACAGCATGATGCGCGATGCCTCGGGCACCGCCTGGCAGCCGGACAGCGCGCCGATGTGGGCGATCATGGGCCGGCTCGGAGACTGGTCGACGATGGTCCACGGCTTCGCCACGCTGATCCACGACAATCAGGGCGGGCCGCGCGGCGATAGCGAGACTTTCTCGACCTCGATGCTGATGGGCATGGCGCAGCGCTCGGCGGGCGGCGGCACGCTTACCCTGCGCGGCATGGTCAGCCTCGATCCTCTGATGGGCAAGCGCGGCTATCCGCTGCTGCTGGCAAGCGGCGAAAGCGCCGACGGCGTGACCAAGCTGATCGATCGGCAGCACCCGCACGATGCCTTCATGGAACTGTCGGCCACCTACAGCCATCCGATCACCGACAAGCTGTCCGGCTTCGTCTACTTCGGCCTGCCGGGCTCGCCGGCGCTTGGCCCCGCCAACTTCATGCACCGCTTCCCCGGCATGGCGAACCCCGAGGCGCCAATCTCGCACCACTGGCTCGACAGCACGCACGTCACCTTCGGCGTCGCGACCGCGGGCCTTGTCTATGGCGGATTGAAACTGGAAGGATCGGTCTTCACCGGGCGCGAGCCCGATCCCAATCGCTGGGATTTCGAGCGGCCGCGCTTCGACAGCTGGTCGGTCCGCGCGACGTGGAATCCCTCGCGCGACCTGTCCATGCAAGTGAGCCACGGCTTCCTCAAGAGCCCTGAAGGCCTCCACCCGGAGGAGAACGTGCGCCGCACCACGGCCTCGATCACCTGGAACCGTGCGCTGGGCCCCGGCCGTAACTGGCAGTCTACACTGGCTTGGGGCCGCAACACGCATCTGGGCGGCGATCATGCGCACCCCGCCGATGCATTCCTGTTCGACAGCGCGCTGCAACTGGGCCGCTGGACACTGTTTGGCCGGGCCGAGAATGTCGACAAGGAAGAACTGTTCGGCGACGAGGCCGATGGCAATCCGCTTGCGGGCCAGGTGTTCAACGTCAGCAAGTTCAGCCTCGGCGGCTATCACTCGCTGCCCATCGGCAAGTTCGCGTTCGATCTCGGCGGGCTGGCGAGCAAATACGCTCTGCCGGGCGCGATCAAGCCCGCTTATGGCTCGAGCCCGACAAGCTTCATGCTGTTCATGCGCCTTCGGATCACCGGCTGAAGCGGCGGCGCCTTCGCCCCTGCGTTCGGGAGCTGAATCGGCGGTTCAGCGCAAGCGCGGCATCGCGAACGTAAGGAGGTTCGAAATCAGCAGGAGCAGGATCGCGGCCCCCACCAGATCGCCGACAAGCACCGTCGCGATCTGGTGGGGGCGCCCGGCAAGGTGCCCGATGGCCCAGAGATAGCCGTTCAGGGTCATCGCGATTGCGGGTGATGGGGTTTTAAGCCTCGTCACTTCACCACCGCGCAAACTGTCCTTGACTGGTCCAGTGCAGCCTCGCCGAGCAGGCAAGCCTGAGTGGACGGTTGAGTGACACAACAAGGCTGGCGTCAGCTCTGCTGCTCTTGGCACCGCGTGATGCGGGGCGGCGGCTCGTGGGCAGTGTCGAGTGGCCGGCAGGACGTTAGGGCGTTGCTTGATGATAGGTGGCGACAAGCCGACCTGGACGATGCCGCAGTTTTCTGCCTACCAGACACCACCCTACCTAGAAGGGCGCTATGAAAGGTCGCGATCAATCATCAATAGACTTGGCTAAGTTGCCCAAGAGTATGACAAGTAACATTCGATCATTTAGCGTGATTCTGTCTTCAAGCCATTTTTCGAGACAATTATTGTATACTGGCTCCATTGCGGCGAGCACGACCCGGCCTTGATGGGTCAGGTCGAGGATATGTCCGCGACCATCTTCGACACATGGCATGCTGCTTACAAGGCCCGCTTCAACCATCTGATCAATCACACGGCTCAGGGCGTACTGCTCAATGTCCAGCGCGCTTTGGAGTGCGCGGGGGCGCAGGGGGCCCTGCCAATCCAATGCCGCGAGCACCTCGTACCATTGGATAGAAGGTAGGCCAGCCTTTCGCAAAGAGTCCGTGCGGTGCTTTCCGACTACTTTGGCCGCGACCAGCAGACGTTTCCACAAAAGCTCAGTGACCGCACCGGTCATAGCTAGGGGGTCCGAATTATGAGCAATCCGACTGTCACTATCGGCTGGGTTCGGCAAACCATTTAGCGGGATTGCGTCAAGGAGAGGAATAAGGTCTGACGCTGTCTGCTGGAATTGCTGATCCTGCACTAGCGCAGCCGTGTCGAAACTCGGCGCATCAACCGAAACCAACGGCTGCGCGTCTGGGTCCCTCGGAGGGCCACTTACCTCAAACTGGCTCGCAGCCACAACAGAAGAACCACTGTGCAATGACTGAAAATGCATCGCACCTGCAAGCCCTAGAGCAGCGCCAATCAGCGCTAACGCTACTCCAAGCACAAAATGCGTCGACAAGCTAAGCGGTTCAGTGATTGTTAGAACTGCAGCGACGCCTAGCTTTGTGATAACTGCGAAAAGCATCTCGCTGGAGGTGGCAAGAGTGCCGAGGCCAAGCAGCGCCGCCAACCACAGTGACGCGAAAAACGGGAATAGGTGGTGTGAAACGATCGGTGTTCGCCGCCCAAAGGGCACAAGTCTATAAAGTGGGTTATTGACGAACGACGGCATCGCAACCTCGGGTCTATTGCCCCGCGCCAAAGTGCGCCGAGAGGTTATACCAAGATTTGGCAAACAAATGATCAAGGCCCTGCCTAGGTACGCAGGCCTTGCTAATTCGAACGATCGAAAAATTGAATTATTACAGGAAGGTAGTGTGAAGCCAGCCTTTCTGGCTTACCTACAAGCCGAGCCAAACCCTATCCCGCCGACAAGCTTGGGCACGCGGCTTTGGTTAATACGCCCAACCCGCAGCGCTCTAAGGGGCCACATAACGTCTGTGCGGGTGCGCTGGCGACAGTCTGCCGTAGTTTCGCATGCTTGCAGCATTATTGCGCTGGGCGTTGAGGATCGAGAACGCAATGATGCCTGTGAAACGCTGGGGCAGATTTAAAAATATTAGATTCCAATATTATATAAGTTTCAACTTACTCCCACTCGATGGTGCCGGGCGGCTTCGAGGTGTAGTCATAGACCACGCGGTTGATGCCCTTGACCTCGTTGACGATGCGCGTCGCCACGCGGCTGAGGAACTGGGCGTCGAAGGGGTAGATGTCGGCCGTCATGCCGTCGGTCGAGGTGACCGCGCGCAGCGCGCAGACACTGTCGTAGGTGCGGAAATCGCCCATAACGCCCACGGTCCTGACCGGCAGCAGCACCGCGAAGGCCTGCCAGATCGCATCGTAGAGACCGGCATTGCGGATCTCCTCGAGGTAGACCGCATCGGCCTTCCTCAGGATATCGCACTTCTCGCGCGTCACTTCGCCGGGGATGCGGATGGCAAGACCGGGGCCGGGGAAGGGGTGGCGGCCGACGAAGACTTCTGGCAGCCCAAGCTCGCGGCCCAGCGCGCGCACTTCGTCCTTGAACAGCTCGCGCAAGGGCTCGACGAGCTTCATGTTCATGCGTTCGGGCAGGCCGCCCACGTTGTGGTGGCTCTTGATCGTCACCGAAGGCCCGCCGGTAAACGAGACGCTCTCGATTACATCGGGATAGAGCGTGCCCTGCGCGAGGAAGTCCGCGCCGCCGACCTGTTTGGCCTCCGCCTCGAACACGTCGATGAAGGTCTTGCCGATGAACTTGCGCTTGGCTTCGGGGTCGGTCACCCCGGCCAGCCCGCCAAGGAACAGCGCCGAGACATCCTTGTGCACGAGCGGGATGTTGTAGTGTCCGCGGAACAGGCTGACCACCTGCTCGGCCTCGCCCATGCGCATAAGGCCGTGATCGACGAAGACGCAGGTCAGCTGGTCGCCGATCGCCTCGTGGATCAGCACCGCTGCGACTGCGGAATCGACGCCGCCCGAAAGCCCGCAGATCACTCGGCTGTCGCCGACCTGTGCGCGGATCTCGGCGATCTTGGTCTTGCGGAATTCGGCCATCGTCCAGTCGCCGGTGCAGCCGCAGACGTGGCGCACGAAATTGGCAATGAGCTTGCCGCCGTCGGGCGTGTGGACCACCTCGGGGTGGAACTGGGTGCCGTAGTAGCGCTTCTCGTCGTTGGCGACGACCGCGAAGTGCGCGCCGTCAGACATGGCGACCGTGCGGAAGCCCGGGGCAAACTGGGTCACCTTGTCCTCGTGGCTCATCCAGACCTGATGGCGCTCACCCACCGCCCAAAGTCCGTCGAACAGCACGCAAGGCTCGGTCACGGTCAGGAAAGTCCGCCCGAACTCGCCGGAATCGCCCGGTTCGACTGTGCCCCCCAATTGCTGGCTCATCACCTGCTGGCCGTAGCAGATGCCCAGGATCGGCAGGCCGCTGTCGAACAGCACTTGCGGCGCGCGCGGGCTGCCGTCGGCGGGAACGCTGGCCGGGGAGCCTGACAGGATGATGCCTCGGGGCTTCATCCGGTGGAAGGCGGCCTCGGCCTGGGTAAAGGGGGCGATTTCGGAGTAGACCCCCGCTTCGCGCACACGGCGGGCGATCAACTGGGTGACCTGGCTGCCGAAGTCGACGATCAGGATCGATTCTGAAGGCTGGATGCTCATGAAAGGCGGATAATGATCTCGCTCTCCGCTGTCCAGCGAGCCGCGAAAAAAGCGCGAAGATACGATTGCGCAACATGCATCTGGTTTATAAAATGTTTTTCGATTGAAATAATCGTACTTCACCAACGGGCAAATATCAAAAAAATCCTTATTTGTCAGCAAATAAGTCTTGATAAAGTACTGATTGCAAATAATGCAACCGCACTTGCCTTGTTCGCACTTGCGGCACGGCGAGGAAGAGCTATTTGCGCTCTCGTTCCGAACGCTCCTGCGCAATCCACCACCCTGCCGGCGCGACGTGAACGGGAGAGGTCCCCTGAACGAGCCCAAAACAGGAGGACATTATGCGTAACTACACTTCGGCGATCCTTTCGCTTGTTCTGGCTGCTGGCATCAGCAGCATGTTCTTCGGCGCCACGCTCGTCTGAGCCTGGCCCGGTGACCGGCAACCCGCAAAGCGGGCTTCCCAAACGAAGCGGCTGCCTTACCCTTTAAGGCAGCCGTTTTTGTTTTCGGGCCATGAGGCTATGGATCGTGCCCATGGACCTGCCGACTGTCACCCGCTTTGCCCCGAGCCCAAACGGCCAGCTGCATCTGGGGCACGCCTACGCGGCACTTGTCGCCCATGATCGTGCCATGCAGGACGGCGGCCGATTTCTCCTGCGCATCGAGGATATCGACGGTGCGCGCAGCCGCCCTGATCTCGCCGAGGAATTTCGGGCCGATCTCGCTTGGCTCGGCCTCGCCTTCGCGGAAGTGCCTGCCCAGTCGACCCGCATCGACCGCTACCGCGAGGCCGCCAACAATCTGCGCGCGATGGGGCTCCTCTATCCCTGCCGCTGCACCCGCGCCGAAGTCGCCGCCGCCGCAACGCTGCAAGGGCCGGACGGACCGATCTATCCCGGCACCTGCCTGCGCAATCCGCCACTTTCCTGCCCCGATCCGGTCTGGCGCCTGGATGTCGAGCAGGCCTCGGAGCTTGCCGGTCCGCTCACCTGGTTCGACGAGCACCGCGGCCCGCAGAGCGCGCGGCCTGCGATGCTGGGCGATGTCGTGATCTGGCGCCGCGATGCGCCCGCAAGCTATCACCTCGCCGCCACGCTCGATGATGCCGAGGACGGCGTCACCGTCGTCACGCGCGGGGCCGATCTATTCGCCGCCACGCATATCCACCGCCTCCTTCAGGTCCTGCTCGGCCTGCCTGAGCCGCGCTGGCTCCATCACCCGCTGCTCGTCGCGCCCGATGGCCGCAAGCTCGCCAAGCGCCGCAATGCGCCTTCGCTCGGGGATCGCCGCCGCGCCGGGGAAGATGGCCACGCGCTCGCCGAAGCGCTGCGGTCTGCCCGGAATGACACTGGCCGCTTTGACAGTGGTATTTCCCTTCACGACGGCCTAGACCTTGCGCCATGACGATGCTTCTTGTCCCCGTGATCCTCGTGCTGATGGCACTGACGGTCTGGTCGCTCATCCGCGGCATTGGCGCCTTTCTGAGCAGCACCAAGGCTGATCTGGACGGCGACGGCACGCGAGCAACCGAAATGCAGCTGCTGCAGAACAAGATGATGTTCAACCGCATCAAGTATCAGGGCCTTGCCGTGGCCGTTGTCGCGGTGCTGCTGATGCTCACCCAGGGCGGTCGCTGACCCTTCCCGCACTGTGGTCAAGCTCAACAAGATCTATACGCGCACTGGCGACGACGGCACGACCGGGCTTGTCGATGGCTCGCGCCGCGCCAAGCACGATCTGAGGATGGAAGCGATCGGCGAGGTTGACGAGCTCAACAGCATGGTCGGTTTTGCCGCCCTCGCGCTCGAAGCCGATCGCGCCGCGCCACTTCACCGGATCCAGAACGACCTGTTCGATCTCGGCGCCGATCTCGCGACGCCGCTGGGCGATGTGGGTGGGGCCGATTTCACCCCGTCCGAGATGGTCCTGCGTGTCGTGTCAGCCCAGCCTGCGCGGCTTGAGGCGGAAATCGATGCGCTCAATGCCGCGCTTCCCCCGCTGACGAGTTTCATCCTCCCCGGCGGTAGTGAAGGCGCCGCGCGTGTCCATCTTGCCCGCGCGATCACCCGCCGCGCCGAACGTGCCGCCACTGCACTTGCCGTGAGCGAACCGGTCAACCCGGCGGCGCTTGCCTATCTCAACCGGCTGTCGGACTATTTCTTCGTCCTTGCCCGCGCGATCAATGCCGGCAAGGACCCGCTCTGGGTCCCTGGCGGCTCGCGGTAGGCCATCCTCTCAATTTGGCAGCTTCCCCCGCGCGCCAAACCTCACTAGGCAGCGCGCCGAAGTGCAATCAAGCGGGGTTCAAGTCATGCAGACAATCGCAGTCATCGGTGCCGGACAGATGGGTTCGGGCATCGCCCAGGTCGCTGCCGCATCGGGCAAGACGGTGCTGCTCTCCGATATCTCGCTCAGCCTGGCCGAAGCCGCGCGCGCGAAGATCGAAAAGGGGCTGATGAAGCTGGCCGAACGCGGCAAGATCCCCACCGAGGACGCTGTCGCCACGGTTTCGCGCATCACCCCCGTCGGCGATTACGCCCGACTCGGCGAGGCCGATCTGGTCATCGAGGCGGCGACCGAGCGCGAGGATATCAAGCACAAGATCTTCGAGGCCGCCGGCAAGCACCTCGCGCCCGGCGCGATCATGGCCACCAACACCTCGTCGATCCCGATTACCCGCATGGCCGTCTCCTCGCCCGATGCGCAGCGCTTCATCGGCATCCACTTCTTCAATCCGGTGCCGTTGATGAAGCTGGTCGAGGTCATCCCCGGTCTTGCCACCTCGGTCGCCACGATCGAGGCGGTGCGCGGCTTCGTCGCCGATATCGGCAAGGAAATCGTGCTGTCGCAGGACGAGCCGGGCTTTATCGTCAACCGCATCTTCGTGCCGTTCATCAACGAGGCTGCCTTCGTGCTCGGCAGCGGCACCGGTTCGATTCAGGATATCGACAAGGGCGTGAAGCTGGGGCTCAACCACCCGATGGGCCCGCTTGAACTGGCGGACTTCATCGGGCTCGATACCCTGCTCGAAATCATGAAGATCTACCTCGCCTCGACGGGGGATCCCAAGTACCGCCCCGCGCCGCTGCTGCAAAAGTATGTCGAGGCCGGTTGGCTTGGCCGCAAGTCGGGCCGCGGGTTTTACGACTACAGCGGCGAGGTTCCCGTTCCAACCCGGTAAGCTGCTGGCCGGCTGTCCCGTCCTCGATGTACGCGCCGGCGTCTGCGGGCGCGTAAGGCGCGGTGTTGCGCACCGCGCCGCCACATCGCGGCGCGGGGACAGCCCATCGCGCACCTGCTGCGGGCTCAAGGGATCGAAGCTTCCGCCCTCGGAGATCCGCCATTTGTCGTCTCCTGCCCAGGACCGGAATCCGGTCTTGCGGGCTTCCTAGCTCGCGTGCGCAATCGGCCCGATTCGGGTCCACCAGGCGTCCGCGTTGATCGTGGTGAAGCGCCTGCATAACGCTCCGGCAGAGCGTCCTAGCGGCTGCTGAAGAGCGCTTCGTACACAGGCGGAGTCCGGCTGGCTTCGCGGGCAAGCGCGTGCCGTAGTCGTGCCCAAGAAGCGCCAAAGCCATCCGGATCGGATGGAAAATAGCTCAGTGACTGCACTAAGATATTGAACATATGCGTATTTCCATGTATGGAACAAAGCAAGAAAATCCTTCATTTCGGCGCAATGAAGGCAAATCGCTCCGCTCGTTCACCCATTCCCCTCACCGCGCTGGCCTGTCTCTGCCTCGCGCTGCTGTTGGCGACCGCGTCCGGGACTGCCGCGAAGGCGTCTACCGATCGCGAGGGGGCTGCCTTCACCCGTTGCGAGGGGCCAGATCGGGTAACCTGCGTCGTCGATGGCGATACGTTCTGGTATCGCGGCCTCAAGATCCGCATCGCCGATATCAATGCGCCCGAACTCGGCCACCCCTCCTGCGCTCGCGAGGCGCGGCTGGCCGAAACTGCCACCCGGCGGCTGACCGATCTGCTCAATGCAGGGCCGTTCACGCTTAGGGCCGGGGAGCGCGACACCGATCGCTACGGCCGCGCGCTGCGTGTGGTCCTGCGCGGCGAGCGCAGCCTTGGCGAAGTGCTGGAGCGGGAGGGCCTTGCCGAGCGCTGGCAGGGCCGGCGCGGAGACTGGTGCGCCGGTTGATCCGGTTGCAGGCTAGGCCGCCCGCAGCCCGCTCACTCCCATCGCGCCGCGATCCTGCGCGGAGAGGCCGTCGAACGCGGCATCAATGATCCGCGCGAGCTTCTCCTCGCTCAGCCGGTCCATCAGCAGGCCCATTACCCCGATGTTGCAATAGGGGGCGACCATCTGGTTGATCAGGCTCAGCGTCATGTCGATTTCGAGCCCGGGGAAGAAACCTTCGCCCATCGCCTCGGCGATGATCATGCTGAGATAGTGATCGGCCAGATCGACGTAGCTGCGCACCTGTTCGAAGTATTCGTTGCCCAGTTCAACATACATTTGGTGCGCGACCGGATCGGCGCGGTAGGCATCGCGGATCACTACGAAGCGGCGCGCGAAGAACTCGTACATCTTGCGGCGCGGTGGCAGGTCGCTTGCGACCACCTCCTCCATGATCGCGACCTTGGGGCGGAACCAGTATTCCGCCACCGCTTCCATAAGGGCTTCGCGGCTTTCGAAATAGCGCAGGAACTGCGCCGGCGAGATACCGGCGCGCGCTGCGACTTCCTGCATCGTCAGCGCCTGTCCGCCGCGCTCCTCGATCAGCGCGCAGGCCATTTCGACCAGACGCTCCTGGCCGGCTTCGATATCGGACTGCGCGCGTGGCATGTTATGATCCTGTCGCCTTGAAGGCCTATGAGGCCATTTTAGGCATTGCCGGCTCCGGTTTCAATTCCGCTTCAGGTAATTGATCTGGTCCGGTCTGGTCTTGATCCCGTTGAGGAGGCATGGGGTATGACAATGATTGGCAGCCTGCGCCGTCGCAGCGCAACCGCCGGGGCCGTCGCGCTCACCGCGCTGCTCTGCGCCTGTGCTGCACCGCAGGCGCGCACAGGCCCGGGGCTGGCTGCTCGGCCGCCAGCCCCGGTCGAAGTCGCCATCCTCGCCTTCAACGATTTCCATGGCAATCTCGAACCCCCGCGCCAGAGCGTCGCGGTGCCGGATGGCACGGGTGGCACGGCGCAGGTTCCGGCCGGGGGGGCGGCATGGCTTGCGAGTGCTTTGGATGCGCTGCGTGCCCGCCATCCCCATTCGCTCACCGTCGCGGCGGGCGACCTCATCAGCGCCTCGCCGCTGGCGTCCTCGCTGTTCCTCGACGAACCGGCGATCGAGGTGCTCAGCCGCCTCGGTCTGGACTACGCGGCAGTGGGGAACCACGAGTTTGACCGGGGAACCCGTGAACTCCTCCGCATGCAGGCAGGTGGCTGCGAAAAGTTCACCGTGCGCGAACCTTGCCAGCTCGAACGCTTCGCCGGCGCGCGCTTCCGCTATCTTGCCGCCAGCACGCTGACGGGAGGCGGCGCGCCGCTCTTCCCGGCCAGCGCGATCCGCACGTTTGGCAGCGGCGCAGGTCAGGTGAAGGTCGGCGTGATCGGCCTAACGTTGCGGGGCACGCCGATGCTCGTCAATCCGGACGGAATTGCGGGCGTGACCTTTGCGGACGAGGCAGACACGATCAACGGCGAGGTGCCCAGGCTCAAGGCCGAGGGCGCCGATGCCATCGTCGTGCTGATCCATCAGGGCGGCAAGCAGGCGGGTGCCTCCGACCCCAATGGCTGCTCAGGATTTGCCGGCGAAATCGAGCCGATCCTGTCGCGTCTTGGCGCCGGGGTCGATCTGGTCGTCTCGGGGCACACCCATGCCGACTACATCTGCGAGATGCCGACCGCGGATCCTGCGCGAAGGGTGCTGCTTACGAGTGCAGGGCTTTACGGCAAGGAGCTGACCGAGATCACGCTGAGCATCGATCCCGTAGCGCACCGCGTCGTGGCCCGCAGCGCGCGCAACCTCATCGTGCAGTCGCAGCCGTTCACCTCGGCCAAGGGCCCGGTCGCGTTCTCGCCGCTCGTCCCCGCCTATGCGCCGCGCGCGGATATCGCGGCCTACGTCGAGCGCTACGTCGATGCCTCGAAGGCCTACGCCAACCGCCCGGTTGGCAAGCTCTCCGGCCCCGCGGACCGCGGCGAGGCACCTGCCGGCAGCACCGGTGGGCCGCTTGCCCACCTCATCGCCGATTCCCAACTTGCCGCGACCCGCAGCGCCGGCGCACAGATGGCGTTCATGAACCCCTACGGTGTGCGCGCCGCGCTCGTCCCGGCGACCGACGGGACCGTCACCTTTGGTGATATCTATCTGGCGCAGCCCTTCGGCAACGCGCTCGTGACCAGCACCCTGACCGGCGCCGAGATCAAAGCTGCGCTCGAACAGGGCTTCGATGCGATCGGGCCCGAGCAGGTCCTCGCGCCGTCGGCCGGGCTGGTTTACCGCTATGATCGCCGCCAGCCAGTCGGCAGCCGGATTGCCATGATCGCGCTGAACGGCCAACCGCTCGATCCCGCCGCGAACTACCGCGTGACCATGAACGGCTTCCTGGCCTTGGGTGGCGACGGCTTCACCATGTTCAAGGCGGGGCGTGATCAGGTCACCGGACCGACCGATCTCGAGGCGTTGGAAGCACTGTTTCGCAGCAAAGCCTTGGTCGAGGTACCCCGCGATGCGCGGACCCTCGATGCGGCGGGTTGATGGTTGTGGCTACCGTTTTGGCGGCCACGGGAAGAACCCGGAGGTGCGGCGGACATAGTCGGCATAGTCTGGCCGGCGCTGGACGAGGCCCTTTTCGAGCAGCGGCTTGCCAGACCAGCGGGTGAGCGTGAACGTCAGGAACACCGGCCCGGCGAGGGAGGCGAGCGCCACGACGAGGCCCGCCTCGCTCGCAGCCAGCCATATCCCCCACCATACGCAGGTGTCGCCGAAGTAGTTGGGATGGCGGGTGTAACGCCACAGCCCGGTATCAAGCACCTTGCCCTTGCTGGCGGGATCGGCGCGGAAGCGCGTGAGCTGCGCATCACCGATCGTCTCGAACGCGAAGCCGATCAGCCACAGCGCCCCGCCAGCCAGGGCAAGTGGTCCGATTCCCGCGTTCCCGGAGGCCAGCACCCCCAACTGCGCGGGCATGCAGGTCACATAAAGCAGTACCGCCTGTATCGCGAAGACCCGCGCCGCCGCTGCACCATACTTGCCGGCCTTGCGCGCCTTGCCCAGCATCCGGGCATAGCGCACGTCCTCGCCGTGCGCGCGCCAGCGGGTGTAAAGATGCCAGCCCAGCCGCGCCCCCCATATCAGCGCCATCGCCGCGATCAGGCTGGCGCGTGGTCCCTGCTCCGGCGCCTGCAACCAGGCCGAGACCGCGAGCGCCGCCATGGCCGCACCCCACACCGCGTCGATAAAGCTCACATCGCCGATCTTGGCGGCGGTACGCGCGAGCAGCGCCATCAGCACGGCAAGCGCCAGCGCGTTGACGATAAGGCCTTCAAGCATTGAACATCCCCGCAAAATCCTTGATCCCGCGCTCCGGATGCTTCGGAGTCACGCTCTGATATATCTCTGCCACTTGCCGCATGTCCGCCTTGTAGTCGCCAGTCGGCATGATCGCCGGGCCAAGCCCGCCCACCTTGCGGCCGTAGTCCATCAGCCCGACCACCATCGGCACCTGCGCGCCCAGCGCGATGTGATAGAAGCCCGTGCGCCATTGGTTGACCGCGCTGCGCGTGCCTTCGGGCGCGATGGTCAGCGCAAAACGGTCACGCTGCGCGAATTCGGCAATCATCGCATCCACCACATTGTGCCGCGCCGAACGGTCGATCGAGATCCCGCCCATGTCCCGCATGAAGCCGCCCATCGGCCAGCGGAACAGGCTGTCCTTGGCCATGAAATGCGCATCGATCCCGAGTTCATTGACGAGCCCGAGGAAGTACACGAAATCCCAGTTTGAAGTGTGCGGCGCGGCGATGATCACATAGCGCCCGTCCGGCGGCGGCGTGCCGATCGCCTTCCAGCCCTGCATCCGGTAAAAGCCCAG
>Ga0315905_10003154_pt1 | contig 17083 bp, 54 predicted proteins | sample LakEriMetagenome_5_FD_203522 | JGI IMG/M metagenome (GOLD analysis project Ga0315905, IMG submission 203522) | Freshwater fungal communities from buoy surface, Lake Erie, Ohio, United States - Buoy 4 MA121 | ecosystem: Environmental > Aquatic > Freshwater > Lake | place: USA: Lake Erie, Ohio... | reverse complement strand
AGTATATTTATTACTTGATAGAATAATCTTTCGGTTTCTTTGACTGAATATAAACTTCACCGTATGCTTCCAAAGTGCCTGTAATCATTTGAAAATCTTTTTGTGAAATAGAATCCAAGTCTTCTAGTTTAGCATAAGCTTCCTTATACTTTTCTTTAAAGTGCGATTCTTTATCTTCCTTTTCAGCTTTCTTTAAAGCATCAGCATAAGGTTTAACTTTACCAGCAAAATGATATGCAGTGAGAATTGCATACATCCCCTTATCCCTAGCGGTATCTTCTATCTTCTTAGCACCTTCCGCTCTTTTTTTAACAAAAGTAGGAAACAAAGTATCCGTGAATTTTGTCAAAAGTTTTTCAAATAAATGTTCAAATTCCATATGAATATTTATAGTGAGGGTATCAATCAACAATATAATAATACCTACCCTTACCTGTCAAATCCCAATCCAAAATATCAATCTCCTTGTCACCATATCTGATCTCAAGAATCTGATCACCAAATTCCTGTTCCGAAATAACGATAGTGATTTTCGATTTATCAAGTTCCTCACCATCTTCCAAAGAAAATTCTCCCTTCATAACAATACCTTTCATATGATCGGAAACAATCAGTGCAGGACTTGGTAATGTATCTGCTTCAAGCCATTCATAAAGAATAGGACAATCATCATCATCCAAGTCAATATTCTCCTCTGAATCTTCCGTGGTAATAGTGAGTAGACAATCAGATAAATTAAGAACTGTAAACTCATTCTGTAAACATGAAGCATCACACTCATCCTCACCATTCAGAAATTTAGCTTCCTCTGGAATAGGGTTCTCATCATCCAAATCACCCCACATATATTCCGATAACTCAGATTCATCACCATCATTAATCTTCTCTCTCCAATAATTGGCAGCTTCCTCATTTACCTCATAAGCTTTGATATTGTAACAATATCCTGTCAATTGCAACGTGTATTCTTTCATTTCATTAATAATATAATATATAATCTGAAAATGTCAAATCAGTAAAAACAAAGTGATTAAATAATGGAATGATGATGGTTTGACATTGTGATAAATGCTACACACCATCCGTGTCACTATCGATTTTCAAGACACCAGTTGAAACTTCGCTACCTTGATCGAATATGTTGAACCCAAGCTTCTTCCAAAATGGAATAGCTTTTCGCTCCGATTCCACGACTATTGAAGTAGCTCCGTTTTTCTTACCCCACTTAATAATGTTAGCGACTTCTTTCGTGCCTTCTCCTTTACCCCTTTTAGACTTCGGGACTTCGATGCTGTCGATCCTCACTATAGTATCCCCTGTGTCATCATCCTCTTCTAACCAAACATCTACTCTTGCAGAAGTTATTGGAGTATAGTCAATGTTGTCCTCTTGGGTAGACCCTTGTAGAATCTTGAGTGCTTGTGTGGAAGAACTTTGGTAATCTTCCATAAGAATCTCCTCATACAGAGATGCGATATCTTTCTTATAATCCATAAAAATATTTAATTAATATATGAAATATAGTAAAAAAATTTTTTGAGAATTTAGGAATTTTGGTAAAAAAAATTTTTTGAGAATTTGGGAATTTTGGTAAAAAATTTTTTTGAGAATTTAAGAAAAATAGTAAAAAATTTTTCCATGGCACCCCCCCTTACCAATTAAAACTAGCCAGCCTAAAGCAATTTCAAACAGCGACCCATTAAAACTAGAGTAGCCCCCAGCATCCGAAGACACTGAGGGCTAGTTTTAATCAGATCGCAGGTGCGGTAGCAGCAAATGCTCGCAGCTCTCTACGAAGCTGGTTCACTGAATCGTAGTCATCGAAGCGCACATGCACACCACGATTGTTGAGATACTGATAACGTATCTCCGATACGGACAGACCACATTCGAAGAAGTAATCCAACCCACGGGCGATGTCTACGAAGTAGACCATGCCGTTGCCGATGTCAGCAGCAGCACATTGTTGTCCTTTGTCATTGTAAATGCCACCAAGATTGAATGCGATGGTGGCGGTAGGTGCGATGGATGCGAGTGTAATGGTATTCATGGTGCAGCTATTGTATTCTAGTTTTAAACAATCACTTGCCAGTCTCAGCCAAGATCATGGCGATGAGATCGGCAAGTTTAACTTCGCCAACAGGGGCAATTTGACCCTGTGGCACAACGGTGGTATCAGATGGATTGACCATACGTTTATTGTATTCTAGTTTTAATCGATCACGGTGCTGTCTTACGGTAATCGATGTGACACACTTCGTAAGATTTACCAGCAAAATTCTGGCGAGCATAATCTTCGATGTCATCGGAATCCCACCCTGTCACAGTGCCTTGCCATTCCCCTTCCACATACAGATGTGGGATCGTTGGCACTGGTGGCAGTGCTGGGAGAGCAACCTGCTGGTCTGATTTTCCCGACATACGCAGACCCGCATTTTGGCGGGTGATGCGTTGACGGAGGGCGAGGGCGTTTTCGTATTGTGCAATGGTAGCCATACCAGTATTGTATTCTAGTTTTAATTGCCGTAGGGGACACCTCCGACAAAACCTTGTTTTCTTTTCAGCCATACCAGATCACCAGACACGGCGAACACGTTATGGTCTGTTAGATTGAAAAGCATCGCCCGACCTTCCGCACCAATGGGAGCCTCCACAATGGTGGAGCCAGTGGCTGGGTGAATGCGCGTGGTGAAACCGAACTGATTGAGGATATTTTGGAGCATCATGGTAACGTAATTGTATTCTAGTTTTAAACAATCACTTGCGCTCCTTTTGGATCAGAGCAGCAAGTTCCTCCATCTTGAATGCCAGTTCTCTGGCAATCTTTTCCTGAGCAGGGGTGGTGGTTTTGATTTTCACCAGACTCTGCACCATCGCATCGATCAGCGCGATGCGTTCGCTTTTAACGTTTTTCGCCATACCAGTATTGTATTCTAGTTTTAAAGGTTGAACCCTTTGCAACCGATAGGGTTGCCCTTGTCGTCCCGCACCAGAGTCCCCGGTGATACAAGGTCATCGCGATCCTTCGCAGCCTGTTTCACCAGAAGAGAAACGATAAAAACAACACCGTCTTGTGGTGCTGGGAGATCCTGTAAATCACCGAATTTCGTGATGAACACAGGGATTGTGTCGTTCATATTGAACGCATGGATCGAATCACAGGCGACCCGTGCCACCGTTCCACTGGGTGGGAACGTTGTGCCAGTGGTTACGTCAGTGATCGCGTGGGGAGTTAGGTTGATGATGTTAGTAGGCATGAGTGTATTGTATTCTAGTTTTAATCAAGCCCCCCTTTTCTGGAGGGCTATTTCGTTGAGTTGGCGGTGATACTTTACGATTCGAGGGACACCCTTTTCGATACGCATCCATTTGTCTACCTGCCAATCTTGAAGCGTTCCATGCTTCAGGAAATACTTAGCGCACAATGTGCCAGATCGCGCATCAGATGAAGAGAATCCGACATGGTTCACGCGCATGGTGAGATTTGCGTTTTGCTCATCAGCAGTCTGACGGCGGAACAATGCGACAAGTGCGCGACCAATCACTTGGCGACGATCACGGGTTGCGAGCAGGGTGAGCATGGTGTCTTTGGTAACGATGGTATTCATAACGACTCCATTGTATTCTAGTTTTAAACGGTCTTTTTCACTTTGGAGAGTCTGCATCCAAAGAACGTATCTGGATTTTCGACTTCACGGAAAAATCCGAAATGCTTCACATCCTGATATCCAAGGAAAATCACAGGTTTTCCGTTGATGTAATACTGATTGTTGATGACGAGTTGTTTCATGGTAGTAGTATTGTATTCTAGTTTTAATCAGAGGGGAATTTCTCCCCTCTCAATTTGTGCGTATCGCGCTGACGTTCCACCACGGAACTGTAATGCTGCTTGATACGTTTTGAATGGGAACTGCTTCCCAGTAACGTGATTGTAAAGGATAAAACCACCACCAGACACTTCAATCGAAGCATATGGGCTACGATCAAAGTAAATTTTGCCCTGATCTTTGAGCGGTTTTCCACCCAAGCACCACGCGAAATGATCCTGTTCGCGTGACCAGTAATCCGCTTCTGCGGATGGATCATCGTTGTGAACGATGTGGTGATACGCACTGAGAAGACGAAGGTGGCGAGCGATGTCGCGTTCGATGATATTGTTGGACATGGTAGTATTGTATTCTAGTTTTAAAACCCGATCAATCAAGATCGGGGAAAAGGATTTTGAATGCTTCCCACTGCTCTTCCGTGGGACCGTGTTTCTCATCCCATCCCATCACGGAGTAAAGGATTCCGTATGCACAGGCTTCTTTGACGTATTCGATGATGTTTTCCATAACGACTCTATTGTATTCTAGTTTTAATAAGCCAATTTTTTGGCGTTTGGATCTACCTTTGTGATTTGGATTTTCATCCATTTTTCTGCATCGATCTTACGATCAAATGCATTGGATACTGGCATCCAAAAATTGCCAGCGAGTCCCAAGACATAAAATTTACCTTGGGGATGTTGTTTCACTTTGTATGTAGCCATACGTATATTGTATTCTAGTTTTAATCAGAAGGGGCAATCATCGTTGCCCACTTCTTCGACATTTTCTACGCGAACTTCTTTTTTCAGATTCGCAAGCCATTTCTGATGCTCCAGCCACTGTTCATGAGGTTGGTCATCTTCAGGGTGCTGCTGCTCTTCCCCATGATAATATGGGTTGCGCTCCCAAGTGTCCCAGCCAGAAAGAATCCATTGGCGGTCTGGCATTTCTGCACCGAAGATTTGACGTTGCTCTTCGATTGCTTCGCGGATGATGTATTGTCGTGCGTCCATGTAAGTGTATTGTATTCTAGTTTTAATTAGATGAGACCGAAGACCATCAACCACGATGGGCTGCCATCACTGCCATGTCCATCTGGTTCGACCCTCTTGCCAGTGGGAGTTTTGCAGATGTTATCCATTGACCACCGTTCCAGTGTTTGCATGGAAGGTGCTTTGAATGCGCTTGTGATACGCACTTGCAATGGTTCACTATGATTTGGAGAATGCACAAGGCAACGTGAATCCTTACCAGCAATGAATGTTACTGGCAAACCTTTCGGGAGAGTAGAACCGTCTTTCAATTTGATTTCTTTCTGTGTCATGGTAACGTAATTGTATTCTAGTTTTAATCGGATCGGAACGGTGACTCAATAGTCACCGTAGTCACATTCAAAACGATCTTCCCAAGAAGCATCGAGATAGCGGTCTTCCTCGCCCATCTCATCGCACTGGTGACCGTGGTCTTCCTCATCCTGCTCATCTTCGATGGGATCATAGACTGGACTCATCCAATCGAAAGACTCATCGCCGTAGTCAGGTTCGAAACGATCTTGACCGCAGCACCCGCAGCATGGTGCATCTTCGCACATTGTTCTGTAGTTCATCATGGTAACGTAATTGTATTCTAGTTTTAATAAATGGTTTGCCCCCCTCTCCCTACCATAAGAGAGGGGGGACTTTTACCATGTTATGACATCACCGAAAAACCGTTTTTGTGAGCGAGCGAGCGAACCAGTGATGCGTGTTTGCTCGTGGTGACACTGTATTTTTGAGTGTTCACCCACACACCACCTTCCTGACGTTTTGCCAGTGGGTAATGGTGTCCGTATGAGTAGAGGGTATCACCCTCGATGAATAGGGGAGTGTGAGTCCCAGTGAAATCGTTATGGCGAGTGATCTTGCCAGAAGTTGCGCCTTTGAGGAATTTGTTGATGATGTCGTTGTTGGTCATGGTAGTATTGTATTCTAGTTTTAATTGAGGGAGTTTAATTCTTTATCGAGTGATCGACGTTTATCAGCAAGTTCTTTGTATTCAGCTTGATATTCATCTTGGATCTTGGAGATTGCTTCGCGCATTGCCTGACCCATCTCTTCGATGCGAGCATCGATAAGGTCTAACTCATTGTAAATCTCTTCAACTGTCATATTGGTCATGGTAGTATTGTATTCTAGTTTTAATTGAAGTATAGGGAGAGGATGATGTATTGGATTACGAACACGGCTAGGATGTAAAAGGCATATTGCCAAGATAGTATTTTCATAACAACTTTATTGTATTCTAGTTTTAATTGGATTAGGTGCGTCATTTTGTCACACCTTGCATGTAATCGATCATGTCTTGGATATCTCTGTCGGATAGTGTAGTAATGTCGGGCATGTCCCTATTGTATTCTAGTTTTAATCGTTGGATAGTTCCAAAGTGCCTTCGAAGTCAGAGAACAGATGGGGAGACCAATCTTCCATGTATTCTCCCAGTGACCAATCCTTACTATCTCCCACGGAAACCACAGTTCCTTTTCCACGACTATTGAGATTATTGAGATTATTACTTGAATACATAAGCACGATAAAGCCTTCAATACCATTGCATTGCATGAGCTTGGGAAATGGACGATTTGGTTTGGGTTTGTTATTTACGATTTTTGCTTGCATACGTTTATTGTATTCTAGTTTTAATTAGAGTAGGTGAAGTGCTTCGAATATCCCGATCCCCAGACCGATAGCAATGATCGTGGAGAAGATGACAAACAAGACAATGAGTGGTATCGGATCGATTTTGTTCATGGTATTATTATATTCTAGTTTTAATTACTTGCTATACTTTGCGATCAGTGCCGCGACTTCTTCGGGTGTTTGCCATCCCAGTGGTTCTTCAAACAGTGGATTTCTGTTTGCATCCCATGCCCATACTTCCGCATTCGCGCATGGTTTTTGTTTCTCCTCATCCCTATTGTCGCAATAGTTATGTTGTCCGAACTGCACCGAAACCGTGTTACCGTTCGCGAATGTGATTTGAAACCCTTTGTTGTCTGTGATGTTGAACATGCTATTATTGTATTCTAGTTTTAATCAGATGGTAGCGAGGGAGGGACTCGAACCCTCACGTTCATATGAACAACAGATTTTAAGTCTGTAGTGTCTACCGATTCCACCACCCCGCCATCATTTACTTCTCGCTGAAGTCAGCGAACTTCGCCCAGTTCTCATCCTTTAAGAACTGCTCGATCTTCTGGTGAACCAGTGGATCACTGACCATGAAGTAACCAGATAGGAAGCATAGCGCACCACGATAGTCATTCATGCGCTTTTGAAGATCCCATTTTTCGTTTCTCAATTTTTCGTTTTCCGTCATGTCCCTATTGTATTCTAGTTTTAATCAATCGTAAATCGCGCTATACCATCCAGTGCATGGTTGAGAGTATAGACCAATCTCATCCAGTGCCTTACTCATCCCATCGATCATTTCGGGTACACCCCAATCATATGAGAATGCATAGGCATGTTCACCACCGTCATACACCACCACAAGAAAAGATTCCGTGCCATACTCCTCACCACGGTCTTTCCACTCTTGTGGCGAGTAGAATGCAACGCACCCACCAGTGTCAGTGAGTTCGTGTTTTGTTAGGAATGCCATGATTGCATCGTATGCAGCATTACCCCTGTCACATAGTCCCTCTGGTCTTTTCAGATATTCGGTCATGTTATTATTGTATTCTAGTTTTAATAATAAGCCAGTTCTCGACACTGGTTAATCAGATCCTTCGCCAGTTCGCGGGAATTTGTTCGTCTCTGAACCACTCCCACTCCCCAGTGACGGAAAGAATATGCAGCACCAGTGAATGAATTGTCACCTGTTTGCAGTGCATACCCTCGCTCATCTGCTGCGAGTGTCACATCAATCTCACGCACATCACGGTCTAGGAATCTTTTGATATCTGTGAGTGCCTTAGCCAGTTCCTTAATGGTAGGTAATTGCATGTCCTTATTGTATTCTAGTTTTAATCGATGAACATAAATTCGACTGTTCCATGATTCGGATCATCGAAAGACATCCATCCAGAATCCATATGCAAGACCTTTCCAATATCTTCCACGAACAGAATGGCAGGATCACTGACACATCCAAAGGTGAAATGCTCTGGAAAAGAATCCATATCGTGTGAATATGGTGGATGATACATCACATCCAAGTAATCATAAACCAGTTCGTCATTGCTATCAAGATAGCGAGATTGAACTTCTTTGACTCCCATCAATTTGTTAATCAGTTGCATGTCCTTATTGTATTCTAGTTTTAATCAGATGGTGGGACATGCCACACCATCCCACTTGTCTGAAAATTCCTCATGCACCTTGTCAGCCAGATCATGGACAGCATAGTCACAGATCGTTTCAAATGGCTCATTTCCGAGAACCAGAAAGAACCACACACGCTTGCCAGTAGGGTCTTTCAGAACCACATGAGATTCATCTGTAGCAGTGACCTCTTCCACTGCTTCCTCGATGGTATTCATGAGAACATCCTCACCACAACCATTGTCCACCGTGTATAGGGTGAACCCATGTGAGAGTGCGATAGTGAAGAACGATTCGATAACAGGTTTCCAGTTGTTTTTCATAGCGACTTTATTGTATTCTAGTTTTAATAAGCACCAACGATTTCAGCACCGATTGTTTCATCACCCCAGATCACTGGACGACGAGCGAACTGATAGATTCTCAGAGCATCATCGCGAGTGATATCATGTGCGATAATCGTTCCCGATACAGTATATAGAGTATTAGTAATTTCCATGTCCCTATTGTATTCTAGTTTTAATTAGAGTAGATTCTCCTTCATGTATTCAGATACCATAGGAAGTTCAGCCCGATATTGCAACAAATCTGCAATAAGATCATCCAGAGATTCACGATTATGCATCGATGCATGGTTCATGTTTCCTGTGAATAATTTACGAACTTGCTCGTAGATTTGCTCGTGTGTTGGGTAGTAGTGTGTTTCCATGTCCCTATTGTATTCTAGTTTTAATCAGATCTCGCAGTATCCAGATTCAGCCCACTGGTGAACCATGCGTTGCCATGATCCCTGTAGAGATTTCCAGATTCCACTGTCCACGAAGTCTTGAACATTCTCCACGAAAGTGTCCATGTCCATGCTTCCGTCTTCTACTGCCATAATGAAGTCTAATGTATCCATGTCCTTATTGTATTCTAGTTTTAATTGTTGGAGATTCTAATCATAGTGGTCACATTCACCCATTCGTATGATTCCAAATCGAACCGATTGAGGTTAAGTTGGACGTTCATAGGAAGATTCTTATCAGAGTAAAGGATATCTTCTGCTTTCTCATCCGACTCAGCAATGAATGATCTCACAGTGCCAATATCAGAGTGGATTTGGTATTCGTATCTCGTCATGACCTCATTGTATTCTAGTTTTAATTTCGATTCCGCCAGATCACGACCAGCATTGATAGCAGCATCACCCATATTCGTATTACCTTTCAATACTGAAAAGCTATGAGATACAGTGCTTGCACCATTTCCTTCCAAGTGCATTTCGTATGCATCAATGCAAGTCTGGAGACCGTATTTTTCGATTGCTCGTTTCGTGGTTCGTTTCATGGTATTATTGTATTCTAGTTTTAATATGGTTTTACGTTAGCTCTTGACGATCTTCCAGTTGCCTTCTCGTATTGCTCTGGAATACATTCCACCAAAATGTGGGTATTTGTCTATCCATTTTTGTGCATATTCCTCTTTATCAAAGGTCACAATCTCTTGCCAGTCATTGTGATATTGGCTGAATACTATTACAGTGAACATATCGTTATTGTATTCTAGTTTTAATTGATATCTGCGCTGACAAATTCCATCTCAACATTGTCAGAATTGATAGGAACACCATTTTTGAGAAGTTCTTCCATTGTGGTATAGACTAATTGACCATCGCGAGGGTCTTCAAAAGTGAGTAACAATTTTCGTGGATCGTATGTAGTTGACATGTTATTATTGTATTCTAGTTTTAATTAGTTTAAGTGCGTCATTTTGTCACACTTGTAATTTAGTGCTTTTTCCAATTCTTCTGAAAGATTGCTATTTTCGTTACAGAAGAAAACTCGAAAGTTTCCGACTGTGACGATACTATAATATCCGTTTCCGACAGAAAGATGAATACCATCGTATTTTCCACCCAAAATAATTCCCGATTCCGTAATATCCGTTTCTGGCAAAATTTCGACGACTTCCACGTTCAATTCTGACAATAATTTTAAGATTTCTTCCATATCCCGATTGTATTCTAGTTTTAATCTCTCTATCCACCGTTATCCTACTATCCCACCCACCTGCGTCATTATGTCGCACCAACATTTACTGCGTCATTTTGTCGCACCTTCTACCATACCATAAAGACAATTTTTCCTAGCAATTATAAGGAGATTTTCTTGGTTCGCAGTCAGCCACCTATTCAATGGTAACCACTTTTCTATAGTCTCTTTTGTATATACATTACCAGTTCTATCTTGTCCCGATTCTATATGATGATAGATGACATTTCTACCCCATGAGAATCTTTTGGTCTTCATTTTGTAACCCATTGATTTGAGGATTTTCTTGACAATTTGGATATCTGTATCAGATGTAATTTCCATGTCCCTATTGTATTCTAGTTTTAATTATGCTTTGAGAACCCTACCATTCACAATGAAACCCTCTTTTGTGAGCAGTTCGATTGCTTTTTGCACTTCTGATTTGGGGCGATTATCAATAAATTTACCATCTGATGATTCGCAGTAAATCACATTATTATCGGAATCATACTCCCATTTATGCCAGTAACCATGTGAGTCCTCACAGTAAATATCATTACCATTTGAATCGTGTTCACATTTTCTCCAAAAACCATCTGAGTTCTCATAGTAAATCTCTTTACCATTGGATTCATATTCACATTTATACCAGTAACCATCTGAGTCCTCAAAGTAAATATCATTACCATCTGAGTCCTTGATCGTAAATGGGAAAGATTTGATCTTTAATTGTTGGGCGATTGTCATGTCCCTATTGTATTCTAGTTTTAATTACGCTTTATTCTGTCCCAGAGAAACTCCCGTGTAACCGTAGTGGAACACGATCTTGTTTTTCTTGTCCTCGATTGAGATTGTATATACATCGTCATTCTTTTTGCCCAATGCATATTCTTTTGCTTCCATCACAGTGCCTTTGAATTTCTCGTCTGGCATTGCAGTGAATCCCATTTTCGTGGAGTATCGGATCGTCATCATGTTATTATTGTATTCTAGTTTTAATCCTCTTCCTCCTCCTCTTCTTCCTCTTCTTCTTCCTCAATGAACCCATTCGACTCCATCATGTCTTGAACTTCAGACTCAGACATATATGAGAGACAGGCATTGATGACAGTATCCTTGTCAAGAAGACCATCTTCGATCATTTCCAGCAGTTGGTTTGTATAGTAACGTGACATGTCCTTATTGTATTCTAGTTTTAATTATACCTTCAGAATCTTACCATCGATGAGAAGACCCTCTTTTGTGAGTAGTTCGATTGCTTTCTGCACCTCTGATTTGGGACGATGATCCACAATCAATCCTGCCGAGTTATGAATGTAAATCATGTCACCCTCGTCATTCATTTCACACTTGCTCCAGAAACCTTTTGAGTTCTCATAGCAAAATTTTTTGCCATCGGAGGATGTATATTGATACATTTCCCAGAAACCATCTGAGTCTTTACGGTAAATCATTCTACCATTTTTGTCATACTCTCGTTTCTGCCAGTAACCATTTGATCCCTCATAGTAAATCTCTTTACCATTGGAATCTTTGATGATGAATGGAAATTCTGTGATTTTAAGTTCTTGGGCGATTGTCATGTCCCTATTGTATTCTAGTTTTAATACTTTTGTTTTTTCGCTTCTTGAATTTCGACGATTTCTGAGTCGAATGTCATTCCATCATGAGAGAAAGAATAATCCATATCAGAAACAATTTCATCGACTTCATCAAGTGATTCTGCTTTAAATTCTACCCAGCAGGTCATATAGACTCGATACGTATTTTTATTGTTTTTATTTTCCATGTCCCTATTATATTCTAATTTTAATCGATTATGATTTCTGTGGTCTTGTGTGGGATCATTCTTTTCAGATAATCAATCACTGATTCCACGGATTCGTCATTATATGGGTGTGAACCATATTGATTGCCCATTCGATATTCTACCCGACCCCTTTTGATGACGAAGACTAAATGTTTCATGTGTTTATTATATTCTAGTTTTAACCAAGATATTCCTCCTCAAGCATGTCAGCGATTTCCTTGTGGGTCTTTTCTTCGATATCATCGCTACCATCGTTCCATCTGCTGGCAAGGTATTCACCGACCTTGACATTTTCTGGAAAGTAATTCAATTCTTGGACTGAAAACACATCGGACATTTTAAATACTGGCAAATTCTCACCACACAGTTCATTTCTCTCATATCCCATGATATCTTCAGCGACATGTGCCATAACGCACAGGCAGCATCGACCACCGTTTTCGTCCTGCATTTCTTCCAATGCTTTCTTTGGATTCTCCCTAAGTGCCTTGATAGCAAGACGAAGGTTCTCTTTCTTTTGTTCCTCAGTAAATGTTTGTTTCAGTTCGATCATGTCCTTATCGTATTCTAGTTTTTATTTAGAGATGGGTATTTCTCATAGACATTTGCCTTGAATCTGGCAATCAGATCATCGGCATCATCATGAGATGAGAAAACATTCACCATGTGGTCAATGTCCTTTTGAACACCCTCATGGATTTCTTCGATTGTATAACCATTCTCCAAAGCATCTTCCCAGTTGACGATCAAGGAATATGCTTCATCTTCTGCCCAGTATTTCTCTGCGATTTCAAATAAATTGCTCATGCCCTTATTATATTCTAGTTTTAATCAGTTGTTTTTGAGGATTTCTTCAAACCTGTCCTCCAGTTCATCCTGCCAAAAAGAATCAATCTCATTGATACTGAACGATTCCAAGTATTCAAGACAGAACATCGTCTTTTCATTGGAATTTGCCCATGCTTGGGCATCCTTGATCGTTGCTGATTGAACTTTATCTGCGAACTTGTTTCCCATGGCACGATTGTATTCTAGTTTTAATCAAGAACGCTTCTGCAAAATTCCAGATGCGTGTTTTTATAGATGATACCATAGCTTGCATGGTTCTTGTTGGCTACCCAGATTTCTTGGTTGCCGTCTTGATCCACCAAGAGAAAAGTCTTATCTCCCAATGATTCGATCTTAACATATCCCGCCTGTTTTAGTGTCTCTCTTATTGGCATGACCCTATTATATTCTAGTTTTAATCAAAGTAAATGGATCTCTTCAGTTCTCCGAATGTGTTGGATGTGTTGGAAAATGAGTATTGTAACAAGTTTTTCATGGAAAAATCTATTTCCGCGACACATTTGATTTTCTTGGTTTCACCGTTATCGATACTTATATTGGTCAAACCAGCAGCAACTTGTCCCCTTTCAACTTCAAATAGGTCTTTGACGTATTCCACCATCAGACAACCACATTCATCTTCACCATGTTTGTAAAGATTTTTGGACATGTTGATTGGACGATCATCTGGTTGTGCCATAATGAAGTCTATCATCTTTTGTTTCGTGATCTTGTGCATATGGCTATTGTATTTTAGTTTTAATTGATTGTAGCCACCTGACGAACATTGTCACCAAGAACGCGATAGAAAAAGCATTGATTGGTGTCACTGTTCCAACCAGAGAACGTGAATTTACGTCCATCGAATGTAAGAACTTTCTTACAGATTTTCTTGACATCATCCCATCCTTCGGGAACATCGATGGTGAGGAACTCTCTACCAACATCATTGCGAATGCTATGAACGACTGGAATTTCTTTTGGATTGATTGTTGCTTTCTGCATGTCATCATTATATTCTAGTTTTAATCAGATAGAAAGAGTATTTTATCGAACGTATAATAGAAATATATATACAATAATTATTATGAATAATATAGATTTTAGAGATATTGTTGTCATTTTGTAAAGTGGTGCATTGGGTGGGGATTGAACCCACGACCAAGGGTTTATGAGACCCCTGCTCTGACCACTGAGCTACCAATGCATGTGTAAATTATATTCTATTTTTAATCGTTGTCAACATCTTCCGACTTGTAAGGCTCAATATCGGATTGACCACATTCGGGACATTCAGAATTGCAAGTGCATTCCCAACCCTCATCCCATAGTGTTTTGCAAGATGGACATTCATAGTATGAAATGAATCGTAATTCCATATCAGAATTGTTGTGTGATGATTCCACCATCAAATTCGATGAGTGTGCAATGGTCGGTGATATATTCACGAATGGCATCGTCAAATTCATCAGAATCAAAATCCTTCTCATCAAATCCAAGTTCCTCCCATGCGTTAGAAAAGTGATCGTGCGCCCATTCTTGAAGAGATTTGTATTCCGAAAAATCGCATCGAATAGACACCAAGTCGAATTCCATTTCTTCACCAGTGGATTTCTCATAATCTTCCAGATACTCTGCAAGTGCATATGCACCATCATAGGAGAAATTGCTGTTTTTGTCGGATGATAGACGATCCGCGATTTCGCTTGTGTTAAGTGTAACTTTCATGTGTGTATTATATTCTAGTTTTAATGTGCGTTGATTGCAAGGATTGTGCGTCCCATGATGACAGCAATATCTGCTTTGTCTACATATTTCTCACCATTGGTGAATTTCTCATACTTGTAAGGATTGTATGTGACATTTTGTGCGCTTTGGTCAATCTGTTGATCGACTTCCACACCCTCGATGAATGCATGGACATTCTTACGTTTTTCACGCAGGACACGCTGGCGACCTGCTTCACTGACCTTGAAGCGAACATCAGACAGATTGATATCTGAGACATGCTTGATGACTTTCCAGCGTCCATCCACTTTGGTTTGGACTGACAGGAGTTTTTTATGCAGGTTGAAGTAGACTCGAACTTTCATGCCCTAATTGTATTCTAGTTTTAAAATGAAGATACTGGACGCAATTGATTCTCTTCATAGCTCGCACATTCCCATTCATCATCTTCATGATTCGTCTGATTATGAAGATATCTTTTTAGAATATTGGACAATTTTTCAAGTTTCTTTGTTTCTTGTGGTGTGAACGATGTGCGAAATATATTATGATTGCTTTGGATTGCTCCCAACATACCACCACCAAGGTAATTCTGATAGGCACTCATGAGAGAACCTTTCTTGAACCCGAATTGGCTCAAATCAATTTCCACTCCACCTCCACGATGACTTATTTGTTCTCTGGTGATTGCTTTGATGACGTTATTTTCGTTGACTTGCATGTCCCTATTGTATTCTAGTTTTAAAATTTGCCTCCCTCCCTAATGAAACGGAATGGGAGGGAGGCTTGTCTACCATGAAATCTATTTTCAATCAACCAGAATGAAATCTTTTGGTATATTGAATCTCTCAGCAATTTCCTCGCGAGAGATGAGGTTTTTTTCGAGAAATTTATCGAGAAATTCTCCTGCTTCTGCTGCTGTTGCGAAGAACTTACCATCATATGCTCTTCCCACATAACCATCTTTACGAATGTAATGGAATTTGCCATCATCGTAACCCACTTCAAAGTAACAATACCATCCATGGGCGTTGCAGGAGATGTGTGCGCTTGTTTTATCGTATTTGGACATGTTCATATTATATTCTAGTTTTAATTGAAAGTGGTGACCCCACTAGGAATCGAACCTAGATCATCCGCTTAGAAGGCGGAGGCTTTATCCGTTAAGCTATAAGGTCGTTACGGATATGATTCTATCCTATTTTCAAGGAATGTCAATCCCAGCATCTTGAATTGCTGCATAGACACCCCTCTTGATTTCCAGCATTTTCGATGCTACATCTGGAAAATACTTCTCAAAGGTGCTGCACTGGAGAAGTGTGTCGATGATCGACTCTTCATCCACCAACTGTTGATAATCTTTTTTGTCAATAATGATCTTGTCCATGCTTTTATTATATTCTAGTTTTAAAATTTATATTTTTCGGTGTGTCTACTGAGATATGCCAAAGTATTATGTTGAACATTGGCACGAACAGAAACGCCAACTTCAAAAGGTGTGATACTTGCTCCCATATTACGAGCGACAGAATCCCATAAATTGTCCCAAAGAGGAAATTTCATATATTCAGCCTTTAAGATGTTCAAATGCTCGCATGATTTTTCTCACATGACTCCTGTCATAAGACATACTCTCAGCGAAGAACAGAACATCACCCTCAGTCAGATCGAAGATAAACTGGAGAATCGTTTCCTTGTCGTTCTCATCCAGATTTAAAAATTGTTCGGTAAGCATATGTATAGTATATTCTAGTTTTAATTATTCCCAATCCTTTGACCAATAAACTTTCAGAGATGGTGCTGCATACCATTCTTTTTTACCAATCTCATCGTATCGAAGAATGAGACCGATTTTTCCATCGTTTCTTTCATCGGCAATCTTTTTGATTTTTTCTTGATGGTTTTCAATCGAATTTGAAGAACACCATACGTGTCCAATCCCATCGAAACCCTCTACTTCTCTTTTGTCATTGTAGCGAATAACTACTCCCAAGTCTTTAAAATTTGCAGTGTGCATGTTCATATTATATTCTAGTTTTAATCCACTTTTGTTTCTCCCATTTGATATTGAGACCCTTATCGAAGCACATCACAAAACGATGCTTTCTTGATCGGTCTCTCCATTCACCTTTAAGATGTTTCATTTTGCCTCTAACATGTTTTGTATAAGAACCATTATCATTTAATATATAATAATCTTTCTTTTGATCTGATAGACCATAATAATCAAAGTTACATGCCGCATATACTATACCACTATGAAAAGTGTCATCAGCATATGATAGTATCAATTTCACATCAGTATCTTTTCTGAACTGCTTGATTGCTTTTGATACGAACCATGATGCAAGATTGTGTTCCATACTTTGAATCTCTGGTAACAAACAAAGACGACTCAGTTCAAATAAACCCTCTTGTTGATTCCTTTCCAATCCTAGCATACCCTTGACCAATTCTGGAACAGGTAAACCAGTAAAGATAACCACACCAACGAGTTCATCACCACGATAGCAACCATAGTTGAAACCACTCTTGAAACCTTTTGATATATCTTTAAGATAATGATACTTCAAAAGAATATCTCCAGCACTT
>Ga0315905_10003153_pt1 | contig 17083 bp, 20 predicted proteins | sample LakEriMetagenome_5_FD_203522 | JGI IMG/M metagenome (GOLD analysis project Ga0315905, IMG submission 203522) | Freshwater fungal communities from buoy surface, Lake Erie, Ohio, United States - Buoy 4 MA121 | ecosystem: Environmental > Aquatic > Freshwater > Lake | place: USA: Lake Erie, Ohio... | reverse complement strand
GGCGCCGCCGCGAGAGAGAGAGAGAGTGAGAGAGAGGCGATGGCGGATGTGAGGGCACAACAGGAGATGCATGCATGGAGGCACAACAGGTGAGGGACACAGACAGGAGGGGAGGGAGACACAGCTCGTGCTCACTTGCGTAGTGTGCGTATGTCAGAAGCACTGAGTCTGGGATCAGTTCGTGACAACGTGTGCCTAGGCACAGTTGGTGACAGTCAGAACGTGTCAGTCTGACAGCTCAAGTCGGCGGATCAGTTGACAACGTGTGCCTTGGAACATGGGTGTTGACAACGTGTGCCTTGGAACGTGGGTGTCTGTCTGGCAGCTCAAGTTGCGAAAGCATCTCAAGGAGCACTACAGGGCATGCACCAGTCTCAAGGGAAGTAGCAACAGTCCCAAGGGACACAACGCGTCAGGTCCCAGACCAGCAAAGACAAAAGGGACAGGAGCACCGCAGCGCCGCCGCCGTGCTTCGAAGGTTCCGCCTGCGCATCAAGCCGCCGCCGCCGCGCCTGAGGAGACCCCCACGGCATCCGGTGCGCTTGGGCACCGGATGCTGCACGGAATGGCATCAGCAGCTGCAACTCTTGTGCGGCCCTTATGGGCTGCGCCGCCCTCGACGTTTGAGCACGCGGGCACAGGCTTGGCACTGAGAAGAGCTGTCTCGCTGAATGCCATGCACTGCATCCACACCCATCAGTCTTTCTCCCCAGACTTGCGGTGCTCTGAGCGCTCTGCAGGTCTAGACACGTCAGATGTGCCACATATCTCTCGTCAGACCCACTCTGCCTCCGTGCTGTCACCTGCGGCAACCGACTCGGTCGGCAAATCCGAGGACAAGGCACCAACGCCAGAAAGAAAAGGGAAAGGCAGAATGCAGAAGAGAAGGCGAGGAGGGGGGACGAGAGGAGGAGGAGCGGCAGCGGCAGCGGCAGCCCCAGCGGCTGAAGAAACATGAAGTGAACACAGCCCAAGTAACATCAAGTGAACATGAGGTCCATGCCATCGCTTCAATCAACGCTAGTCTTTCACAAATTTCAGTTAGCGAATGGATTTCGAGTAGAGAATCTGGAAAGCGGTTCCATGGCATGTCGCATGCCACCAATGTCATTGCCTGCCCCTTGCATGCCCCGGTCAACCTCCGCCCGATGGTATGACCCAAGCAACTCGAGGTTGCCCTTCGTAGCAAACGCATCCGATGCCCCAAAGCCGCAAGGCCCTGCGCCAAACCCTCCCCACAGGCTGTTGCCGGGTTCACGCAAGCTGCCAAAGGACACGTTTGCTTCTGCGTTTATATTGCTCCAGGCTCCATGCTTATGGAAAGCAGCTTCGCCATGCAACGCTGCTTCTCCTTCCAAAGACGAGACCGCAGCTTTGCCTAAGTCCTCAACACATTGATTGGTCCTCGGCGCGCACGCAGCCTGAGACCGAGGCTGAAAAACAACGATCTCCTCCTCGCCTTCCATGCTGTCTTCTCCTGCTGGCACCGACACTTTGGACGCATTACCAGAAGCGTCAATTGGATCACAACTACCAACCATCTGCTGCACAAGCTGCTCAAGATAGCAGTCCCCTGCGTCCTCTGAGCCCTGAGGACGATCCCCACCCGCCAGCAAGCAGTCACCTGCTGTCAACCCGGCCGGATAAAGCGGTGAACGGGAAGCGGCAGCGAAAAGGGCCGCCTGCTGAGCTAAACCATCAAGGCTACCGGTCATTGCGTTGCTATCCACCGCAAGGCTTGCTGACCCGAACGCCTCTTGGTCTTTCTCCCACTCAATGCTTTCCTCTTCCTCAGTTGCAGCTGCCGGCACAACGCTTGCAGTCGCAGCAACCACGCTTGAAGCAACGACGCTCGAAGCATCGGCGCTCGAGGTCGCACCCAGCAAGCACTCAACAGCAGCAGCCCTGTGATAGGGACCACAGTGGGTGTCGTGCTCTCCAACGAGACATCGAGTGTGGTGCTCTACAACGCCGTTTTTGTCCATAGCTCCTAGCTCGTCCAGCACTTCTAGATTGTCCCAGCAAGCATCGCAGTAAAACATGCCGTCGAACTCATCAACGCGTCCTTTCTGCCCTGCTGCTCCGCACTCCCCACAAACCTGCCCTCTTTCACTCGCATCTCCTGACTCCCGGCCGGTGCTATTCACAGCCAAAGCGTCGAGAGCCGGATCTTGAAAGGCCTGATTGGCCACACCGACAAGAGCAGCCCTTGCCTGGCCAAGCAAGAGCTGCTGAGGCAAAGCCTGCGACGAACCCACGGCAACAACAGGCTTGGATTCTTGCTTTGATCGTGACCGAGTACCCCCTAGACCCTCTACACTGAAATCTCCTGAGCTCGGATTGAGGCACAAAATGGGCCCTGGCGCCTGTGAGAGGACCACAGCGAGTGCCATGATGCGCTGCAGCCTGACCCTCAGCAGTTGGCCGCCGTCCTCTACTGATTTCAGACCGACAAGCAGCCGCCGTGAGTGCCTCTCTTGGCAACCTGTCTGCAATAATGGTTCCAAATATCCTCGCAGAGGAGTCCAGCCCGCTAACAGCAAATCTTCGGGTAGAATCTTTCCTGTGCATGGCCCGTCACCCTGCGCACTACTGTTGCGCAAGCTCGCGAGATTGAGGTTCACCAGATCCACCAACCCTTCTGCAAAGGACCCCTGAGCACGCCGCAGACGCTCACAGTCATATAACACACGATCTACACTCTTTTGCGGAGCCACGAGGTGGGGATGCTGGGCAAACCACACACACAGCACAGCCAAAGACTGCAAGTGGTGGTGGGTAGCCTTGGCCGAGCGCACCAACATTAGCGCCACGCTCAAGGTGAATTCGAGCGCCAGTTGGTAGGAAGTGCGGAGATAATCAGGGTCTTGGGCCCCTCCACCACCAGTTTCCATGTGCTCGTCAGCACTCTGCAGCTGCCGCTCCAAATCCGTGACGACGAAAATACAAGCGCATACCATCTTGAGACAGAAGTCTGACGGCTGCCGATCTGCATCGAGCGCATCGAGCAGCGCTGGAAGTCTTGTCAGGGCATCCTCCTCTGCTGCCTTCACGTGCTCCTGGCCTGCAAGAAGCCAAAGGAGTCCAAGGGGCCTCACAAACCAGCGGCCGGCGATGATTGCGCGAAGTGTGGGGTCCTTCTCCATGCGCCTGCGCTGCTGCGAATTCGATGCCAAGTCAACCAGCACTGTATCCCGATTCTTGCGCAGCAGCATCTCTAGATTTGCCCTGCCCTGCGGCAGGTACGGCTCGTCGCACAAAATCGAGCGTGCATAGTGGAAGAGCCCGGAGAGGTCGTCGCTGCTGTAATTTGCTATGACCCCGCACTGGTTGTGAGGGTTTCCAGCATGCGGGCGGAGCAGCAGGGCAGTGCGGTAGTGGCGCTTAGCGCCAGCCCAGTTGTACGTGGCCATGTTGTGCACGCAGGTGCCACGGTAGCGCTCAAGGTCCCCGAGATAGATGAGGCTCCGATAGCACGTGCCGACCATGGCCTCGTGCTGGGCCGCGCTGAGGTTTGCAAAATCCACTTCAACATCGAGGCAGGCCGGCCAGGCGGCCTCCGGCGCGCGCCCGTACCCGGGAATCACGAGGGAGCAGGCCAGCGCAGCCTTCTGGAGGAGCGCGAGGTACAGCGCCGAGCTCTTGTCGAGAAACTTCCCAAACTCGAGGGTCGTCGCGGCGAGCACCTGCTCAGCAGCAGCACACTTTGCCGGGTCCTGGAGCTGCTCCTGCACCCTGGCCAGCGCACGCCGAAACTCTTCGATCTTCTTGTAGAAGCAGAGCTTCCACAGGTTGCCCTCCACACCGTGCATGGCTGCCTCCACGCTGTCACGGAGCAGCAGCCGCGTGTACCTGTGTTGCAGCTCCTGGCGGAGGGGCTTGACGGCCCGCTCGTCCGGGTTCTGCCGCGCGCACAGGGGGGGGTACGAGTGAGTACACAGTATTATCTACGTGTGGAGGCAAGCGCGCCCAGCGCGCCCCGCCGGACCTTGAGCTTGAGCTGTGCCTTGAGCTTGGCCTCTAGCGCCTTGATCTCCGCGAGGGTCGTGTCACCCCCGACCATCGCGCGCACCCACTCGCTTAGTCCACACGAACGTGGGGTGGACGGGCGAGCCTCAGAAACACCAGTTTTGGTTTGTTTAAACTAAACGCCACGCCACCGGATCAATCTGCGCGCCATCATGGCCGACGAGGATCTTCCGCAGTATGATTCCGACAGCGACAAGGTCCGGGCCCCCCCTGACGGCCACGCCCGCGTTGAACAGCAGGGCCTTTGCCTGCTTTCTGCGGAACAGCGGCGGTCTCAGCGACGTGGGCCGGCGGGCGCCAGCGTCTGGAGCGCAGAGGCCAGCAGCGGGTGCGGAGCGATAGGGGAAAGCGCTTTTGAACTTGGTTCTTTGACCTCACACGGGGCTTCCCCGCGCCCGATGGGGTAAAGATGCTGCCTATTCGGTGGCGGCGACGCGCTGCGCTGGGCGCGCGCGGGGTGGTGGCGCGGAAACGATTTCCCGCGCTGCAGGGGTGGGTGGGACGGGAGGAAAAGCAAAAAGAAGGTGCGCGGCAAAAGGGGATGCGTGCTGACGCATTGCGCATGGGACGCAGGAGGAGGAGGGCGCTGCCGCCAAGCCTGCCCAGTCAGCTGCCGGTCACATCTCGACCAGCGCGGCGAGCTTCCGCGATTTCCTGCTGAAGCCCGAGATCCTGCGCGCCATCAACGACTGCGCGTTCGAGCACCCTTCCAAAGGTACAGTGCCCCAAGATGCGACGTGCGCCTATGGTCGGCCGCCTCAAGTGCGCCGCCGGGCAGCCCTCCGTGTCCCCGCAGAGGCGCGTACGGCGTGGCAAATCCAGCGCTGCGAGGAGGGGAGGCTCGCGAAGTCGTAAGAAGGTGGTTCAAGGCCAGACCTGTTGGTCAGGCGGCCTTGTTCCACTCGGCCAATGGTCCGGGGCCAGAACTGTTGGTCGGCGGGCGCGTCTGGAGGGCGTGTAGGACACGCTGTATTATGATCCTGCCAATTTCCAGCCAGCGGCTCCGGGCCAGAGACTGTCTTTGGTCAGGCGGCCTGGGGTCCTTGGCAAGATTTGCCGACGCGAGAGAATATTGGCTAGGGGACGCCCCGGAGGTGCTTAGGACGCAGTGTATTGTTATCTTGTCCACAAGCATTCTGCTCCGGGTCGTGGCTATGCTGTATGCGTTTATCAGCACAAGTCTGCTTCGAGTGCTTCGACCGCGTGTTTGTTTTATTCGGTGATCTGGACGCTTTATGTTCATGTGATTTCCCACCGCGGGTGGACCGGCTGTCGCTCGGCAAAAAGGTGCAAATGGCGCTTTACCTGATATCTTGTGTCGACGTGTGGTCGTTCCAGTGCAAGAGGAGGCGATTCCGGACGGCTTGGCAGGTAATGATATTGTCGCACAGGCCAAGGCAGGTATGGGCAAGACTGCTGTCTTCGTCACGGTCACCCTTGAGCGTATCACTCCGGATGATGGCCTCCAGGCGCTCGTCATCGTGCACACGAGGGAGCTGGCCTACCAGGTGGCCAAGGAGTTCGAGCGTTTCAAGGCGTACCTCGATGGCATCACCGTCCAGTGCATCTATGGAGGTGTGCCCTTGCCGCAGCAGAAGAAATCCCTTGAGAGCGACAAGCCCCACATCGTCGTGGGATGCCCTGGCCGCATCAAGGTTCTAGTCAAGGACAAGACCCTCGATCTCTCCAAGCTCAAGATTTTCGTCATCGACGAGGTCGACAAGGTGCTGGAGAAGGCCGACATGAGGGGGGACGTTCAGGAGATCTTCTACACCACCCCTAAGAACAAGCAGACGATGTGCTTTTCTGCGACTATGCCGCAGGAGATCAAGAGCGTTGTGATGAAGTTCGTTCGTAACGTGAGCACCCACCCCGAAGAACTCTTCTCCAGTGCTCGTTCCTTCGGAGATTGCGTGGCATGACCTCGGAAGCGTTTGCGATGGGATCGGACCTGCAGCACGAAGCAATCTTGCCCGCATGCAGAACTGCTTGTGTATACAGCGCTGCTACGTGTGGGCCGGCCCCTGCTTTGTCGATCTCGTGTGTGCGGTCTTCCTCCGCAGTCACAGTTTGTAACGTTTTGTGATGCACGTGTGCAGCCCAAGGAGATCCTCATCGACATGGACAAGTTGTCGTTGCACGGTCTCAGCCAGTTCTACGTAAAGTTGGAGGAGTCGCAGAAGACCCGCAAATTGACAGATCTCATGGACATCCTCGAGTTCAACCAGGTGATCATCTTCGTGAGGGACAAGAGGCGCTGCCACTCGCTCAACAAGATTCTGCAAGAATCCAAGTTCCCCTCGATCGAGCTGCACTCGGACATGGAAGCTACCGACCGGTATGTAGCTCAGCACTCTTTTTGCCGACGTGGAGCATGCGTGTTTGTATGCACGAGTGTGGCGCCTCAGATGATGGCCCTGGCTGGTTGAGGCGGATGGTGCCCCTGTGCCGCAGCGCAGCGTAGACACTCAGTACTCCCGCGGGGTGCCGGTTGGCCTCTTATTATCCGTGACGATACCATAATCGAGTTAGGTAGACGAATGCTGATGGGCTGAGTACACACGTCTTGTTCTCCGTGAAGGCTGCGATAGTGTCCCTTGGGGGGTAATCTGACCACGCATTCTCTGGATGTGTATCTCGGCAGTATCGCGCAGTACAACAAATTCAAGAAGTTCGAGGCGCGCATCCTGGTCACCACCGACCTTGGTGCCCGTGGTCTCGATATCGAGAGGGTGAACATTGTTTTCAACTACGATTTCCCCAATGAGCCCGACACGTACATGCACAGGGTGGGTCGTGCTGGGCGTTTCGGAAACAGGGGTATGGCCATCAGCTTCATCTCGCAGACTGAGGATGTCAGTGGCAAGGTCGACGACAACAAGGTCTTCGCCACGGTGCAGGAGCGCTTTGCCGTCAAGGTCGAGGCACTGCCCGATGAGATTGATTTGTCGTCATACATGCCCAAGCCGGGTGTCAAGGAGCAGTTCGATGAGTAGACTGCGCGCACCGCTTTTTATTCTCCTGGACGAATGTCCGAGCTTTAACTTCACACCGTGTCGTCCTTGGAGGGCGTCTGGCGTCGGCCTGGCAGTTACACTTTCAGCTGCTTTTGTAATTATGAATAAACTTCTTATGTGTCTGTGTTGAGACTGACTTTAAGGTGCGCGTCTCCCGCCCACGTTGATCTGCTGACCATTACTACGTTGATCTTCTAACCGATCTTGATCACTGGGGCCGGATCTGGGTGTACTCTGTCCCCTTAGCCCTCTCTGTCCCCTTAGCCCTCCACCTTGAATTCTCTAATCTAAATCCCGCCATTCCCTCCTCTTGGTCTGGCAGTATCAATGCAGAAAGTGTGGGCGAAGGTCACGGACCCTAGTGGTTGACGTAGGTGTCGTACTTGAGAAAACAATCCTCGAGAGCCTGTCAACGCGCGAGCGAGCGAGCGTGGGCGCGCAGGTGTGTGGGCGTTTGGGAGCGAAGGGACGTGTCCGTGCGCCTTGGGCGCGTGCATTTTATAAGGAGCGAGATAGAGCCAGAGTGCGCAGGCACAGCAGGAGGGCGGGCCATGTACACTGGCATCTATTCTCACACATCGGTTCGCTGGAGTACAAAGGTTGACCTTGTGAAGATTGGTCGCGTGCTCGGGATCGCCGTTCTGTTTGCAGAGTACCGCCATACGCATCACCGTGTGTACAGCCTGCGCACATGACACCAGTCCGTGAGCGACAGGAAGAGCAGCATGCAAGACAGCACATCCTCGAGGAGTGCATGGACAAAGACGGAGGGAATACCTCGCTGGCCGCCAACATGGCACATCAACATTGCAAATATGTACACCAGTAGACACACCAGCAGGAGCTTGACGTACTGGTCCTGTTTGGGGCCCGTGGTCTCGGCCGGGGGCTTGACACGTTGAGCCAGCATGTAATTGCTCATGTTATCCAGGATGCGCGCTGCATGCTCCTCCTTGGTGTTGATCCAGCGAACCGCTTGATGCCTGACGTACGTTGTCAACGGTAGACCCCGCGTCGCGTTAGCGAGCCGAGTTTAGACACGCGAGAGCAGCAAGCATAACGAGATGCCGTATGATGATGCGCGCTGCAGCTGTCGTATGATGCGCGCTGCACTGGCCATCTGTTCTGTGTGACGCCAGGCCAGGGTGCATGCGTGCAGCATAACAGAAGGGGCAAAGCGTTTTACAGCGATTGAGGGTCCTTCTGCGTCGACAGAAGTTGGAACTGCGCCTGCAATTGCGCAACGGGCAAGCCCACGCCCAGGGTGCAGAACATCACGTCAGCTTCGCCATCACCGCCGTGCCGCGCCTGCCGACTGTCTAAGCCTCCCCGAGCACATCTCCGGCCTCACCTGTGCCTTTTGGATGGTACGGACGTCCTCGAACAAGGCCGTGAAGCGCATTTTGTCGTCAAAGATTCCGCAGGGTACCTGGCGCGCGCGCAGACAGGTGTCCAGTTCTCATTATCTACTCCGCATCCCGTATCGCGCGCCGCCCCAAGTCACCGGCATCACCTGCCAGCATCACCTGGCAGTGGGCAAAGGCCTGACGCTTCTCGCGGCTCATCACGACCGGAACCAGCGAGCCGGCTGCGACTGCTGCCGTCGCGAGCGCGCGCGTGTCGCGCAAGAGCGCCTTGAGGGCGCTCTTGTATGCCATGTTCCTGTGTTTCTCAGTTTTGTTTTTTCCCCTGGTGTTCGTATCTCAGAGTACCGTTCGATCTTCTTCAAAAAAGCACTGCCGGCGTGGCCCGGGCAGCCAAGGCGGCCTTGAACGCTGCTGGTTGGTAAAAGGAGGGAGGAGCGGGCCAAGGGCCCGGTGTTCATCACCCGAGTCAGGTCTCTAGCGCGCGAGTCTGTTTCGCGAGGATCCCTGCTCCCCCGGCCCTGCTCCGCCGCCGCATTAACGTCATCTTTCAATTTTTGTCCCATTCGTGGCGGCGCGGCCGTCGTCCCCAGCTGCGCGGGACAGGATCCTGCTGTGTTATGTGTGGGACTGAGAGAGCCGGCGTGGTGCGCTCGCCTGACGCCGCTGCCCTGGATAACACGGCCGCATCTTGCTCCGCCGTCGCCTGCGTACACGCCCGCACAGGACGCTCGGCGGGAATGGCTGGCGAAGTGACGTGGGAGGACGAAGGGGATGTCAGGGAGATAATTGCCGACGTGCGCGATGCCGAGTGTGAGATGACCTGGTGCGTTGCCCTCGCAGGCGTGCTCTGCCTCCCTCGGGCACCCTGTTTCCTGCACACGGGAGATTGGTGTTGCAGTCGATCGCAGCTGTGCCAAGACGCAGCTGTGCTGGATGTTTTGTGCCCGCATGGGCACTCAGATGGCAAAGCTAGACAAGCGCACATGAGACATGATGCCTTGTTTTGGTGCAGGGTAATCTTCGGGTATGGGCCACTCGGTGTCAAGAAGCTCACCGTCCTCGAAGCGGGAGACGGTGGCATGGCCGAGATGACCCAGCACCTGGTGCCAGACGCAGTCATGTTCTGCTTCATGCAGGTCGGCTGCAAGCGATTGCAGGCGACACGCAGTGTGTCGAATCCGGTTTTCTGGGAATATGGCATATGCATATTATCTGTATACGTGCACGTGTTGGCTGAAGAAGCCCGAGCGCACGCGCATGTGCGCAGCGGCGTTGCACGTCCTCTATAGTGTGCCGTGCTTCGGCTGGGGGCTTAATGCGTGTGGTGTGTGCAGGTGGCGGAGAAAGCTTTTGCCTTCTTCCACTGGGTCCCAGAGAAGGCTGGTATCTTGTCCGAACACGCACTTGTCCACTTCCCGTACACCCAAATACCTGCACTCCACTTGCACTCCACATGCCTACTAACCAAATACGAGTACTCCATTCATACCACTAGTAGACCCCACGGACGCGCGCGCGCACGCACACACACACACACACGCACGCAGGGATCATGTACACAGCAAAGGGTACGGTGCACAGGAGTTTCATTATGAGCTATCTCGGTATGTGTGTGTGTGTGTGTGTCGGTATGTCTCTGCCTTGTCGATATCAACTATTCCGTGTGCTTCTCAGCTATCTGTATCTAGTGTCATTATGAGCTCTCTAAGTTCGTGATGAGCTGAGCGCTCTCGGGAAGGGCTCTATCTCTCGGGAACTGTTCTATCTCTCTCGATCCGCCGTCTGCGTAAACCACTGAGTGCTTGCACACTGTTTAGATCTGTTGCACACGGTTTAGATCTGCTGTATCACTGTTTAGATCTGTTGCACACTGTTTAGATCTGTGGTACCACTGTTGAGATCTGTTTGTATACAGACTTGCACACTGTTTAGGTCTGTTTGTCTACGGACTGTCACTGTACAGTGCTAATACGTGTTTATACGCACAAGTATTCAGTAAATACATTCTCACATGATGCAAGTGAGGGTGTGTGTGGGCTGGGGGTGGAGTTGGACGTGAAGGGTTGCTGCCTCGTCAAGAGTTGCTACCTCCGCCTTGCGCCCTCTTGTGCGTGTGAGGGCGTGGAGCATTGTTTGAGGACGTGGAGTGTTGTTTGCTTCTTGTGCCGTGCCACTATTCAATGGACGTACAGGAGTGAGGACGTGGAGAGTTGCTTGCTCTTGTGCCACGTGCGCAGCTGTGGGGTGCTCATGTGTACTGCGCTGCGTGTTGGCGCAGGGGCTTTGGCGTTCGACATCGTTGCCCATTCTCTAGACGACATGACGGACGAAAAGATCAATGAGGAGCTCAACTATCGGTCTGCTCCCCAGCGCCTCTCTCTCATTTCTCCCTCTCTCCCTCTCTCCCTCTCTCCCTCTCTCCCCTCTTTGACTCAGCCCTGTGTGCCTCGACCATGCCTCCCGATGAGTAGAGACACGTGTGCGTGTGCGTGTGCGCGTGCGCGTGCGCGTGCGTGTGCGGGTGGTGTGTGGTGTGTGGTCTTGTGTGGGCGCACAAACCACGGGTGTGTTTCTGACTCGACAATGTTGGCGGGGACATGTGCTATGCGACACGACGATGGGCGGACAGGGATGCCACAGCGGGGCGGTCGCTCAACGCAGCAGACGCGGCGAAGAAGGTGCAAGAGGAGACTCTCCGCAAGGTCGAGTTGGCCAAGAAGCAGGCGCTGGCGGGTAACACGCACGAGGCACAGAGACGGCTTGCACAGCATTCCTCCAGCTTCAAGGGTGCGGCGGACGCGCCAAAGATGGTGAAGGCGGGGGGTGTGAATGTAGCCAAGGCGTCGCAGGTGAAGACCATGTCGCACTCGCTCTACTCGTCGTCGAAAATCGCCGTTGATTTTGAGGACGAGGATGGGCTGAAGGAGCTGTGTCTGGAGCTGCGCGAACTCGAGGCTGAGGGTGACTTCGACTGGATGATGCTCGGGTATGCCGATGATAAAAAGAACACGCTGCGCCTGTTGGAGACGGGCAACGGCGGGCGGGAGGCGGTTGTGGACTATCTGCGTGAGGACATGGCGGGCGCGCTCGACAAGGTTATGTACTTGATCCTGAAAGAGGACTACAGCTGCAGCAAGTGCACGTTTGTCTACTGGATTGGATCCAAAGTGCCCGCGTTCGTCAAGGCCAACACCTCAACCCACCGCGGTGCCATCTCAGAGTGGATTACGCGCATGATTCACAATCTGCAGGAAGAGTGCGTGTCCTCTGGCAACGAGCTGCTGGGGCTCAAGGATGCGGAGGAGGACAGAAGCAACGTGTCGGTGGAGGGCGGAAGCAGCGATGCGGTGAATGAGTCTACAGTCATGCAGATTGACAGCCAGCTCCACGCCAAGCCCTATGCCGGCAAGGTGCTTGAGGAGGTGGTGCGCGACAAGACCCCACACGAGATCTGGCTGGAGCGCAAACATGCCAAGGACAACGGCCTGGCCACATCGTCATCGTCATCGTCTGATCGAAAGAGCTCCGTAGGAGGCGCGCCGGCGGGTGGGGCGCACCAGTTCACCCAGGTGGTTCTCAAGAAGAATGACCCCGGTGGCAAAGCCAAGAGCGCCGGGCGGAGTAAGTGGTCACAAAAGAAAGACCTTGCCAGCGACGGCGGCTCCTCTGAACACGGCAGTGAGACGAGCGAGTCTGCTCTCTCGTCTGCCAAAACGGGCGTGGGCACGCTCGCGGAGCAAGCGCGTGCGGCGTCGGAGGAGGCGGAGAGACTGGAGAAAGAGGCTGCGCTAAGGCGTGCCCAGGCCAAAGAGCTTGAGGAGCGTGCCAAGAAAGAGCAGCTCCAGGATGTTATGGGCGAGGAGCCAGACTGGTCTCCAGATGAAGTGTCGGACGCTGACGTGGACGGAGAGGACTACAGGGAGTTGGGTGCCGACGCCACTGTGACGAACCAGATCCATGCCGATGAGCAAGAGGCCAAGGCAAACGCAGAGTCAGAGGCGGCAGTGGCGACCCAGAAGAGGGACCGGGAGGATGAGGAGGCGAAGAATGAAGCACTGAGGAAGGAGGAGGAGGAGGCGCGGAGGAAGGAGGAGACAGCGAGGCGGAACGAGGAGGAGGAGGCGCAGAGGAAGGAGGAGGAGGCAGCGAGGCGGAAGGAGCAGGAACGGCTAAAAGAAGATTTTGAGGAGGCCAAGAGGCGACAAGGGGAGGAGGAAGAGAGAGCCCGTGCGCTCAAGGAGCAGGAGGTACTTTTCCCCCCCACACAAGCCCAGTTGGCGCGCCTCCCACTGCCTCCCAACCCTACACTGCATGTCACCTGGCGCCATGTGACATGCTGTGCAGCGGCCTGTGCAATTGCCGTCATGTATGTATACACATACGCACACACAGACAGACACATTCAGACACACACATGACATGATGTGTAGTAGAGACACACACATGACATGATGTTAGTGTTGCCATGGAATGGACGGACAGGAACGCGTGGCACAGGAAAAGGGGCTCATGAGTGAGAGAGAGAGAGGTGCTCATGAGTGAGTGAGAGAGAGAGAGAGAGGCACTCATGAGTGCCGTCCTGCCCCATTGCCCTTGAAGCACTCACGCTTTTAGTGTGAATTGCACCCCTCACCTTGTTGGTGTCAATGCCACCCCCTGCCCCCGCCGCCCGTCACCGTCACATGGATTGACAGGAAATGGATGCAGCGCTGAGAGTGGAGGAAGAGGGCAAGCAAACATTGAAAGAGGAAGAGCTCAAGCGTCAATTGGAATCGGACGCTGAGGAGGCGGAAGCAGAAGCACTGCGCTTGAAGCAGCAGGTACGCCCATGGTCATATGTGTGTCAGGTGTGTGTCATATGTGTGTCAGGTAAGCTCATGTGTCACGCCACTAGTGTCTGTGTCACTATAATCAAATATTGCGCGTGAGTGCATGTTGTGGTGCGCCGGGGTAGAGGTGCAGGTTGGGGTAGAGGTGTAGGTTGGGGTGGTTGCATAGTGGGCCAGACATGTGGTTGCTTAGTGGGCCAGACATCTTGGGCCAGACACCATTTCACTCCACACGTTGCGAGGCACGCATGCTCGCATGCTCTCTCGGCCGCCCATGCTCGAATGTTGCTGGAATGTTGAGTGTGTCTTGTCATGTGTGCCTGCAGCAAGAGGAGATAGCCAGGCTTGAGAGAGAAAAACAGTTTCTCGCCCAGCAGGCGGCGGAGGAAAAGGCCAAGGAGTTGGAGCAGCGCAGAGCGCGGGAGGAGGAGGAGGAAGCGGCCTCCGTGGCTGCCGCATCCCAAGCAGAAGCTGAGGCAGCCAAGGAGGCCGAGAAGAGACGGCAAGCCCAAGAGGAGGAGGCAGAGGCTGCGGCGGCGGCCAAGCAGGCCGAGAAGAGAGCGAGGGAGGAGGAGGAGGAGAAGCGGCAGGTGGAGGAGGCGGCAGCGGCAGCCGCAAAGGAGGCTGAGGGTAAGGCGCGGGTGGAGGAGGACAAGGCGCGCGAGGAGGAGAAGGAGAATGAGGTGAACTGTCCTCTCTCCATGTTGTGTGCGTGGGCGTGGGCGTGCGTGTGCGTGTGCGTATGATGCAACTGTTCCAGGTATGAATGGTTGATGAGCCAAGCATGGCTGGGTGGTGCGCGTGTGTGCGCGTGTCGCCTATCCGACACTATGCGCGCGCACCACACGACGTGTATGGCCTGTGTAGCAAGCACCATACAGTGCTGGGCATGTATGCCCTGTATACTAGCATGTATGAGTGTGCCAAGCTTCAGAAGAAGAAGAATGACAATACAATGCCTTGCGTGTGTTGCAGTTGCTGCAAGTGCTTGAGTGCTTGAGTGCTTGTTGAATCAAGAATCATGACATAATAATCAAGAGTGCAGGAGTCGGTTGGGAAGAAGACGAGGAAGAGATGACAGGGCGGTGGACGCACAGCTCGTGGACCAACACCAGACTGTGTTGACAAGCCTGAGCTGTGAAGACTAGCCTAATGACAGCGCAACCCTAAACGCTCTAAACAGGAGAAAGCTAAGCGGAGGCCAGGCACAAGCAACACAAACATTAAGGCAGACAGCATCAAGGGAGACAACCCAGAGCTGACAGCCAAGGAGGCGCGCCTCGCAGCCGCGCGCAAGGCCCTTGAGGATGCGCGTGCCCTCTCCTCGTCTCTCTCGAGTAGCCAAGGCGCGTCTTCAGCTGCTCAGGTTGCCCCAAATCCTAAAACCCCGCGCGCGCGCCCTCCTTTGCACAACTACCATGTTCGTGACAACTTGCTGGCATGGCACGCTCGCAGCTCTGCTTGCACATGGTCACATGCCATGACTGCTTGCACATGGTCCCATGCCTGCGTGCACATGGTCACGCGCTGCCATGACTCGATGCACAACTCGATGCACACGTCGATGCACAAGTCGATGCACAACTTGCTCGGCTTCTGCTTCCTCTCCGCGTGCGCGCCCTGTCCAAGTCCTCCAAGTCCGCGCTCTCTCGCCCACGCTCCACTCCTAGCGGCACGTGTGTTGGTGTGCGTGTGCGTGTCCTCTCACCCACACTCCACTCCTGTGCCGGCACACGCATACACACACACGCGACACAGACACACACACCACTCACTCTCACACCACTGAAATACACTGGCAGGAGGCAAAGAAGAAGATGCTAAGTGAAACCGACACCAACCGCGACACCAATAAACGCGACTCGGCCGATGATGATATTCGGAAGAAGGCCGAGGTCTCCTCCACTTTCACACACACACGTATGCATCAGGTTTGGGAGGGCGTCCCTAAACGCTGCTTAAGACGGTCCCTAAACGCTGAATGCTAACCTAAACCAGGAGCTGCTTGCGCGAAAGAAGGCGCTGCTCGAGGAGGCGGCGCGAAAGCACAAGACTGCCCCAGGCGCCACCAACTCTTCGTCCGCAAGCTCCTCCGCCTCCTCCTCCGGCACTGACGCCGAGCGGCTAAGGCGAGCTGAGGAGTATCGGCAGGTGGCGATACTTGTTCTGCGCTCCAACGCTGTAGTCTCTATCGGCAGCTGCGTTGCATAGGATGCATTCAGTGCTTAGGCTACTTCCATGTAGTAGTGAGACAGGTTTAGTATGTATATAGTGTAGATGTGGTGTGTGGTAGTCTTGGCAGGTGAGTAGATGTGGTGTGTGGTAAATGTGGTAGTCTTGGCAGGTGAGTAGATGTGGTAGTCTTGGTGCGGTGCGCTTTGCTGTGCCGCGGTCTCTCCCTGTGCATGTCCTGCGCTTGGAATGTTTGGCGCTTCTCTCGCGAGCTCGCGCTCTCGTCTTGGAGTGTGTGGTTGTCTGTGTTCGAGTGTGTGGTTGTCTGTCTGATTGCAGTCAGTCCGTCTGTCTCGTGGTGCAATGGGGGCCAGTGGTGCTGACGGCAACGGAGTGTGTGGGCGATTGGCAGCGGAAGATGGCAGAGTTGGCCAGCAAAAAGGGTGCCGCTGCCGACGATGCTGCAGCCAAGAAGGCGGCGTTCCTCAAAGAAGCCGAGGAGGCGGTGCGCCGCGCTGCGCAGTCAGACGCTGACCGCAAGTCTGCCGTCAAGAACGCTGAGGTCTCCTCCACATATCCCCCCTCTCTGCTCTGTGACGAGAGAGTGAGTGCATGGGCCTGAAAGCCTGACCCTAGAGTCCATCCACCACCAACCCTGGCCCATCCCTTTCCCCCTCGTATGAGAGTGGCGGGAGAGGGAGGGCGGCAGTGCTGCTTCTGGCGCGGATTTGTGCATGCTCACGCACAAGACACGCCTGGCACAGCAGAATGCGGCGCCGGGCGGCGCGCGAGTGACAGGGAGACTGAATCAATCCCTGAGCGACGACAGTGACGGCTCGCCGCCTGGGACTCCGCCCTCGCCATGAACGCTCTGCTGTGGGCAAGAGCCAAGGAAACAGGATTTAGGGGCTGCGCGCACGCCGACTTTTTCTGGGCGTTGGGCAGTGATGGAGCGGGCGGCGAGGGCGGCGGGGGAGGGGGCTGTGGCAGTGAATGAGACAGACGATAACTAGAAAGTGGTGTGGAGAAGCCCCGACCTATCGGCGTGGGCGTGCACCGACGCAGTGGCGTGGGCGTGCACAGCCTACCAGATGCGCCATCTCGATCGAAACTCTCCTGTGTTTCGGGCCGTCGCGCATGTTTGACTAATTTTTTTAACTTTGCTCGCATGGCTGTGCGGCCTGGCGAGCCCTCTCTCTGCGACTTGGGTGGTTGAGATCCCCGAGATTAAATTCTGCAAGGTCTACCGAGCTCGTCTCCGTCTCCTCCCGCAAGATGCTTCGACGCAGCTTGGTGCAAACAAATGAACCCATGATAACCACACTCTGTCGACCCATGATAACCACACTTCGAACACTCGGTACTGTGTCGAGCCGCCGCCGCTCAACCAGTTGCGTGGGGTGTTTATGATGATGATCCTTTTATTGTTCTTGCAGAAACAAAATCCAGCATCTGCTATATACCTGTTGGGGCTCGGTACTCGCCTCTCCGGACCAGGGTTGAAGCACATGCGATAACGCTCTCACCATGACCCTACTGGCGCACTGGTGATTCCCCTTCTCCTTGGGAGAACACGGTGGAGTACCTAGTCTCCTGCCTGTTAACCCCTCTCAGTGTCCATTTGTACAAATGACCGACACTGATGTCGCATTCCTACTCTACTACAGGC
>Ga0315905_10003146_pt1 | contig 17094 bp, 16 predicted proteins | sample LakEriMetagenome_5_FD_203522 | JGI IMG/M metagenome (GOLD analysis project Ga0315905, IMG submission 203522) | Freshwater fungal communities from buoy surface, Lake Erie, Ohio, United States - Buoy 4 MA121 | ecosystem: Environmental > Aquatic > Freshwater > Lake | place: USA: Lake Erie, Ohio... | reverse complement strand
TGTAAAGTTGTTAATTCATGACCTATCATATGAGTAGTCCAATCTTGGGGAACACCAGCCGCAATTAACCCATTTAAGGCCATTGTTGCTGACCAAACTAAATTTGCTCTAGTATCATAGTCTGTAGGATTTGCTAAGGTTTTTGGTCCTTCTGAAATCAAAGTTTTCAAAATTGATTCAGCCATGCGGTCTTGTAATGGTGCATTAACCGGATAGGTTAAATATTGTTCCATGACATGAGTAAAAGCATCAACAATACCATTACCAATTTGTCTAGGAGGGAGAGAAAAAGTCGTTTCCGGGTCAAGAACTGAAAATTTCGGAAATACCAAAGGACTGGCGAAATATAACTTTTCTTGAGTTTCCCACTTGGTAACAACCGCGTTTGTATTCATTTCCGAACCGGTCGCGGGTAAGGTCAACACCACCCCCATTGGTAAAGCCGCAGTTACCGGCGCACCCTTTGCTAAAATATCCCAAGGGTCGCCTATAAAGGGAACAGCAGCAGCGATAAATTTAGTTCCGTCTGCGACAGAACCACCACCCACCGCTAGGAGAAAATCAATACCTTCTTTGCGTATTAATTCAACGGCTTGCATTAAAGTTTCCAAGTGGGGGTTAGGTTCAATACCGCCAAACTCAAATACATTCCGTCCCGCTAATGCTGATTTTACCTGATCATAAACGCCATTGGCTTTAATACTACCCCCACCGTAGGTAATCAGGATTTTAGCCTCTGGGGGAATTTCTGTACCAATGTTAGCAATTTGACCTTTACCAAACAGGATTTTAACAGGATTATAAAAAACAAAGTTTTCCATGATACTTAGACAAAGGAATGAGATTTGATCTTGAGTATTGTAATCAGTTTCTTGTTTTTTTGCATCTTCAACTACATCCCATTTATAAAAAATAAGATATGAAAAATAAGATATGCAGTTAATATGGCAGAATTTTTTATAAATATCCACCAAACCAATACATCAGATTTTCCATAATTTATGATTCTTTATTCAATATCAATATTAACAGAGGTTTTCTTAAATTCACCATTGCGCCAATTATCAGCAATATCTTTAATAAAACTAGCTAGAGGAATAGCAACTAATAAACCGACCACACCTCCTAATTTTGCTCCTATCAATAAAGAAATTACCACCCATACAGGATTTAAACCAGTTAAATTTCCTAAAATGCGTGGAGCCACAATATTAGAATTAATTTGGTCAATAGCTACACCTATGGCTGCAACTTCTAAACCTAAACCAAAGTCTTTTAAGGACACTAATAAACTAACAATACCAATACCAATACCTGTTCCAAAAGGAAATAGGGAAAATAAACCAATTCCTAAGCCAAAAAGTAATGATAAAGGCACACGCAACAATACAAATGCGAGTGTTATAGTCATAGCTAAAATAGCACCTAATGTAGCTTGACCTATGAAATAATTATTAAAATCTTCCCGCAGTAACTCCCTAACTTTCCTAGTAATATGTGCAGGAAACCAGAGATAAATTCCATCCCATAAACTTTCACCATTCAAAACTAGATAAATCGTCAGAACTATGGTGATGATTAAATTAAATAAATTTCCAATAGTGTCCAAAGCAAAACCTAAAATTTTTCCAGTAAAAGACTGAAGTTGAGCAGATATTTTACCTAAAAATTCAGCAGCTAAACCACTTAAATTTACTGGTAATTTTTGTCTAGATGCCCAATTTTGTAAGTCTTCTATTTGTTGAGTTCCAGATTGAATCCAATAGGGAAGAAGATTAGCTAATTCATTCAATTGCTCCAGAATAAGTGGTAATAAAATAACCCCAATTGCACCTAAAATTATAATAGATAATAGCAATACTACTACAACAGCTAAAATACGAGGTACTCCACGTTTTTGGAGAAGTTTAATCGGATAATCTAAAACAAAAGCTAGGAGAATAGCAATAGAAATAATACTCACTAAAGGTTGAAAATAGTTAATAAATTGAATTAATAACCATCCATTAAGAATAATTATAGGCAATGCTAATCCTATATTTAACCATTTGGGTAAATTTGCTAGTTTTTTCTCTGGTTGTGATTCCATGGAATTTATTAATAATCTAAGTTTTTGGAAAAGCACTTAAAAATTTTCATTTTCAAAGTTTTTGATTACCTAAGTAATATAGCCCATACTATCATTTTATAGCGTTCTGATAAAATCTAACATGATTTTCTGAGGTAAAGTTGCTAAAGGTCTGACTTCTCCTGCTTTTTGAGAAAAATATTCCCCTTGCTGGATATCTTCTGCTGTCAACAAATCTAAATCCCAACCTTCAGAAAGTACAAGTTGATCTAATGGTACTAACAATGGTGCTTGAAAGACATAACGCACAGCTTTTTGATCGCTATAAATTCCAAATTGAGAAAAAGCAGTTAATTCATAACCAATTTCTTCCATAACTTCTCGTTGAACTGCTATTTCTGGAGTTTCTCCAGGTTCAATATGTCCACCAAATAAAGCCCAACATCCAGGAGCTATAATAGTAGGAATATTGTCCCGTAATTGCATTAAAAACTTATTATCTCGATAGAGAATAGCAACGGCTACATTCACTAATTGACCGTTCATAAATTACTTTACCTCTAAATAAATTTCTCCGTATTCTTGATCGGCTAAAGGAATACTTTTGTACCGAATATCACCTTTTAATATTACCTGTTCTCCAATTACTAGGTTTCTCTGATTAGTAATTACCCAGATTTTACCAGTTGAATCATTAATTAGATATGCTTTCTTTTTGATTAAAGGAGCGGTTTTTTCTACTGTACCTTGAATATAAATTGTAGTATCCTGATTTTTTTGGCTGATTTTCTGAATTGGTGTCACATTAGCACCAATCTTAAACTTTTCCAGATTTATACCAGAATTTACTTGATTATTGCAAGCATAAAGTCCTGTTATCAAAGAACAACATAGTCCCAGGTAAAATAATCGCCAAGTAAAAATTTTTCGTTGTTGCATAAGAGGTTACACAAGTTAGTTTCTACTTATAGCGTTTCCCAGTCTGATGAAGTACACACCAATTTATTCCCTGTTCAGAGTTCCCTGTTCAGAGTTCTCTAAAACTAAAAACTTTGTACTTCACAAACATGGGAACTGCTATATCATCATAGTATTTTGTTCAAAAAATACAAAATTATGCCCAAATAATCAAGAGATGAATTAATTATAAATTATCATCCTATTTATGGTATTTATTGTTTTATATACAAGTGATCATGGAATATTATACAGATAAAATCAGGATTTTTATCTACGTATTTTCTGGCGATTGGGGTAGGATTGCTATGTAATCTTGATATTATTAAAGTAATAACTTAATTTTTGACAAAATTAATGCTGCATGACTTTCCCCTGCTTAAATAGTTTTGATTTCTGGACTGACTAAAAGAGATAATTTTTATTCGTGGAGAACCTGTACTTTTTATTGTACAAGTATAGCGGGTTTGGGCTTGTACAATCTCCAGAATTGCCGATGAAATCAATCCTCCATAAATCTCAACTATTATGCAACGCCAATATTTAGATCAACATAAATCAACGACCTAAAAGATATTGCAATTTGATCTCAATATCAGTATTTGAACCTGCTACAAAAACAGCCGCTTGATTAAATTTGGGCGGACCTGTCAGAATTAGTGGATTGTTAGAAAACCCAAAACCTTCTACGGGAATACCAAAAGAATTAGTATTCATCATACCATCTTCATTAGCATCATGAATTAAAGCAATGGCATAATTCCCTGGTTTTAAGTTCTTAAAAGTCAGTTTTTGAGGATTTTCTGTGATCTTGATACATTCGGATTTTACAGCTTTTTCACTATCACTAGGAAATCCTTGACTTCCAGAAAAAAGACTAGCACAAATTTTTCCAGATTGGTTTTTTACTCCTGCCACATTAATTGTCAAATTACCATTAAAATCTGCTCTTGCACTAGTTAAAAATAGGCAACTTCCCAAAATTGGAAGTAATACTATTAGCCCCTGACTTGATGCTTTCCGTAAGGCGATTTTTAACTGTTCTTTCATTAACTAATTTACCCTCTATTAAATAGAACTAATATTTTATCTTTATCCAGCAATCTTGTAAATGTAGATTTTACGATTGTGTAATAGCTACAAGAACATCACTTTTACAAGTATAGCAGAAAGTAAGAAGATATTAAAAATTCTAGTGATTAAAGTTTGATGTGGTGATAGAAAATTTAATTGATAAGTAGGTCAACAGTAAAAAACGACTGTACCGCATTTAATTTGGACAAGTCTGGCGGGCAAGATGCCCACCCCACAAGACCTGACCATTTAATTAGGGCTTGCTGAAAAAGTTGTCTGTGAGGGCAGGGAACTCTTAACTCTTAACTGGTAACAGTTTTAACTGTCTGGATATCCTCAATTTTCCAAATCTGATAAGTCTGGCGGGCAAGATGCCCACCCCACAAGACCTGACCATTTAGTTAATATCTTCTAGTATCTCCTTGGCTGACTCGTATCTTTTGGTGAAGTCAAGATTTACCATCTTATTTAAGATTCTCACTAATTCGTCATTGCCATTGATATTTGCTATTTGTTGCCAATTTTGCAAAGTCCCCTCATCCCTGGAGGATGTATGATCAATGACAATTAAACCCGTATTCCCATGTCTCCGAAAATCTTTGGGAGTTATACCTGTTAAGGCTTGGATAGCGATAATTCCCAAAGCATAAATATCACTGTTTAATCTTGGCATTCCATTCAATTGTTCACCAGGTGCGTAACCGGAAGTACCAAACCCGATAGTCAGATTATCTGGAGTCTGTTGCTGCGGTTGGATTTGTTTGACACCGCCAAAATCAATCAAAACAATCTTATGATCTTCCTTTCGCCTGATTACAGCAGTTTTCATGTATTTGTACCACACGCTAATTTTTCTATTCCTTTCTTCCTTTGCGTCTTTGCGCCTACCCTTCGGGATCTCTAAGAGAGATTGCGTGAGATATAAAATGTGGTTCATTTACCCGAAAATCGCTGTAATGAATAGGGAGTTTGGCATTTATCAGACTTGTTCACATTGACTGAAATCAAATTACGGCGAATAAAACCATCAGTATCTTCCACTAGGTCACTAAATCCTACCTGTGACGGTTCTACTCCCTGGGGTGAGGCAATACCAGCACTGTTACTGTCAGCGTGTTTACAGATTGAGATAATCACATCGCTTTGCTGTAGGCGTTCTAGTAGTTTTTCGTGACCGGGTTGCACTGGTAAGTCACGGAAAATGTCTAAACCAATGGCTCTGGGTTGATATTCTTGTAGTTTATCGAACAGCCGATCTAAAATTTCACCGGATAAAGGCCAATTCCATTTTTGCAGGTCTTCTTCGGTTATACGGACGATTAATAGCCGTTGATCTGGACCTTGATCAGCAAGTAATTGTATCATTTGATCATAGATTTTCAATTCCATGGTCTCTAATACTTGCAGTTTCTGAAGTCCTATAACTAAGACTGTCACCACACCACAAATAATCACTGGTTGATTTCGGAATGTGAGGAGGTTTGATAACATTCTCCTCAGTTTATTGATGATATTGGAGTCATGTAAAATGGTCTTTTCCATAATTTTTTAACTTAGTCACAAATTAAAACTAGTGTAATTCCACAAGGCCTATCAGATATCACTCTGGTATTAGTATAATATATCGAGGGGGGTTTCCTGTAACCAACGCAAGATTTTAGTAATTATGTCAGATGTGATTGATAGCGTTTATGATATAAAGCCTATAATCAGGTAGTGATGATTCATAAATTATCCCTAGTTCTCTTATATTTGGCATAAATCCTAATCATGATCAAAAAATTAAATCTTTTGCAAATAATCTGCATTAAGATGGATGCCTTATTAAGTCCAAATCCCTGATCCAGCAAGAGATGTAACCACAATTTACATCACAAATCATCGAAAAATTAAAAAAATATAAATTGCATTTCTAGAGAAAAAAATGATAGGCTGTATACATACGGTAAATTCCAGGCTTGTCAGGTACTCTAACTCTTAATCCCCCAATGCTTTCAGCCGAAAGGGGAATTTAGTCCCCTCTGCTTGATCAAGGGAGGGTGTTTGGTGAAGTAAAAACCGGATGTTGTAGGAAAGTTGAGTACAGTCCAATATCAAGAAAACTCGATAAAAATCTAGTTGAAATCCTTACAGATATTGAGTTGGAGATGAGTACAAAGAAATCCTGAACCCCTAACTATAAATACTCGTACCCCTGACTATAAATACTTGCACCCCAACCCAAAAAAATCTTTTTTAATTTTTGTATCGTTGCAATACAAGGATTTAAGGATTTGAGTACAAACATAATAAATCTAATAAGTTCTATCCTTTGTCAACCAAGGGGGACAAAAAAAAGGGCTGCTATAAATCATTTATCGCCAATCACTTAACGCTCCTTAACAAAACAAAGTTAATAGTCAAAAGTGAGTGGAGGGATGAGATTAGCACCATGTCTATAATTTAGACATTGGCAGTAGTAACAGCATCTCCCACAGTGGCTCTCAAGTCCACCGCAAACAGCGAAATTCAATGACACTACCTGCTACCAACATTCTCACCTCCGATAACCTGCGAGATCAGGATTCTATTATCATCCCCGCTAAATCTGGTAATTGCGGTTGCGACAGCAGCACAACTCCAGAAATGGACGAAAAACTTAGAGAACGCATTGCTAAACACCCCTGTTACAGCGAAGAAGCTCATCATCACTATGCAAGGATGCACGTTGCTGTTGCCCCTGCTTGCAATATTCAATGTAACTATTGTAACCGCAAGTATGATTGTGCTAACGAAAGTCGTCCGGGGGTAGTCAGTGAACTGCTCACACCAGAAGAAGCTGCCCATAAAGTGTTAGTAATTGCGGGTAAAATTCCGCAAATGACTGTATTGGGAGTGGCAGGACCTGGTGATCCTTTGGCTAATCCAGAAAAAACTTTTCGGACTTTTGAATTAATTGCAGACAAAGCCCCAGATATTAAATTGTGCTTATCTACTAACGGTTTGATGCTGACAGAATATATTGATCGCATTAAACAATTAAATATAGATCACGTTACCATTACCCTTAATACCATTGACCCCGAAATAGGCGCACAAATCTATTCTTGGGTTCACTATAAACGCAAGCGTTACAGAGGTGTGGAAGGAGCAAAAATTCTTCTAGAAAAACAATTAGAAGGATTACAAGCTCTCAAAGAAGCTGATATCTTATGTAAAGTTAATTCTGTGATGATTCCGGGAATTAATGACCAGCATTTGGTAGAAGTTAATCAAGCTATTCGGGAGAGAGGCGCGTTTTTACATAACATTATGCCGCTAATTTCTGCACCCGAACATGGTACACATTTCGGTTTAACTGGTCAACGTGGACCTACAGGAAAAGAACTGAAAGAAGTCCAAGATAATTGTTCTGGTAACATGAAAATGATGCGCCACTGTCGTCAGTGTCGAGCAGATGCGGTAGGATTATTAGGAGAAGATCGGAGCCAGGAATTTACTAAAGATAAGTTCATGGAAATGACTCCAGAATATAACTTTGAAACCCGCCAAGAAGTTCACGAAGGTATTGAGAAATTTAGAGAAGAAATTAAGGCCGCAAAAGATAAAGTATTGACTGGCAAAAAATCTGCTAATAATCCTAAAATCTTGGTTGCAGTAGCCACAAAAGGAGGTGGATTAGTTAACCAACATTTCGGACACGCCAAAGAATTTCAAGTTTATGAAGTTGATGGAAATGAAGTTCGTTTTGTTAGTCACCGCAAGATTGATCAATATTGTCAAGGTGGTTACAGCGAAGCAGCTACCGCAGATAATATAATGAAAGCGATCGCAGATTGTAAAGCAGTCTTGGTATCGAAAATAGGCAACTGTCCTAAAGAACAATTAGAAGCAGCAGGAATAAAAGCTGTTGAAGCCTACGACGTAATTGAAAAGGTTGCTTTAGAATTTTACGAGCAATATGTTCAGGTTAATGGGTAATAGGTAATAGGTAATAGGTAATGGGTAATAATTTCCAATCACCTCTTTCTCAACACCTAATCATCTAATCTATTACCTTTTACCTCTTCACCAATTTACACAAAGGTAAATAATCATGGCTTACAAAATTACTAGCCAGTGTATTTCTTGCAAGTTGTGTTTACCTGTTTGTCCTACTGGTGCAATTCAAGAAGTTGATGGTAATTATTGGATTGATTCTCAACTTTGCACAAATTGCGCTGGTAGTATTCACACTGTACCTCAATGTAAGGCCACTTGTCCGACTGCTGATGGTTGTGTTCAACAATCTAGTGATTATTGGGAAAGTTGGTTTGCTTATTACCACCGTGTTTTAGCAAAATTAACTAATAAACAAGACTACTGGGAGCGTTGGTATAGCTCTTATTCTCAGAAGTTTTCCCAACAGTTGCAAAAGCATCAAGGCCAAGTAATTATATAGGTGATTTCATGGGTGATAGGTAATAGGTAATATTTTCCCCCATTACCTATTACCAATTACCAGTTAATAATTCTAGCTAATTACTCATAATCTTTATATGGAAACTATGCAAAATAATTGCATTTATCTTGATAATAATGCCACCACTAAAATAGATCCTCAAGTTGTTGAGGCTATGATGCCTTATTTGACGGATTATTATGCTAATCCTTCCAGTATGCACACTTTTGGTGGACAATTGGGAAAAGCTGTAAAAACAGCCAGAGAACAAATTGCTGCTTTACTGGGAGCGGAAGAATCGGAAATTGTTTTTACCAGTTGCGGAACTGAAGGTGATAATGCTGCTATTCATGCAGCGTTATTAGCTCAACCAGAAAAACGTCATATCATCACTTCTCAAGTAGAACATCCTGCGGTTTTAAATGTCTGTAAACAATTAGAATCTAAAGGTTATCAAGTTACCTATTTGTCAGTTAATTCCCAAGGACAAATAGACTTGAATGAGTTAGAAGCTTCCTTAACTGGTAACACTGCTTTAGTAACAGTAATGTATGCCAATAATGAAACCGGCACAATTTTTCCCATTGAAGAAATTGGTGTTAGAGTTAAAGAATATGGAGCTATCTTCCACGTTGATGCAGTGCAAGCGGTAGGTAAAATACCCTTAAATATGAAGACCAGCACCATAGATATGTTAACTATATCTGGTCACAAAATTCATGCTCCTAAAGGTATTGGTGCTTTGTATGTTAGACGTGGGGTTCGTTTCCGTCCTTTCTTAGTTGGTGGACATCAAGAACGAGGACGTAGAGCAGGTACAGAGAATGTTCCCGGAATTATTGCTTTAGGGAAAGCTGCGGAATTGGAATTATCACATTTAGCAGAAGCAACTCAGAAAGAAAGAAAGTTACGCGATTATTTAGAACAGTCTCTTCTGGCTAAAATTCCTGATTGTCAAGTAAATGGTGATATTAAAAATAGATTACCAAATACTACAAATATCGGTTTCAAATATATTGAAGGTGAAGCAATTTTGCTTTCTTTAAATAAGTACGGTATTTGTGCTTCTTCTGGTTCTGCTTGTACTTCTGGTTCTCTTGAACCTTCTCATGTTTTACGAGCTATGGGTTTACCCTACACTACTTTACATGGCTCAATTCGCTTTAGTCTTTCTCGTTATACTACGGAAGCAGAAATTAATCAAGTAATTGCAGTCATGCCGGAAATTGTTGACCGTCTGCGGGCTTTATCTCCCTTCAAAAATGATAATGCCGATTGGTTACAACAACAAGGACAAACTTTAGTAAATAGGTAATAGGTAATAGGTAATGGGTCATAGGTAATGGGATTCCTCTATTACCAATTACCAATTACCAATTACCAATCCAAAATCTAAAATCCAAAATCTAAAATCCAAAATCCAAAATCCAAAATCTAAAATTAGCTATGTGGGACTACACTGATAAAGTATTAGAGTTATTTTACGATCCTAAAAATCAAGGTGCAATTGAAGAAACCGGTGAAGCTGGTGTGAAAGTGGCAACTGGTGAAGTGGGAAGTATTGCTTGTGGTGATGCTTTAAGATTACATTTGAAAGTTGAAGAAGCAACAGATAAAATTCTTGATGCACGTTTTCAAACTTTTGGTTGTACTAGTGCGATCGCTTCTTCTAGTGCTTTAACTGAAATGATTAAAGGTTTAACTTTAGATGAAGCTTTGGGAGTAACAAATAAGGAAATCGCTGATTATTTAGGTGGTTTACCTGAAGCGAAAATGCACTGTTCTGTTATGGGTCAAGAGGCTTTAGAAGCTGCCATTTATAATTATCGTGGCATTCCTCTAGAGGCACATGACGATGAAGAAGGTGTCCTCATCTGTAGTTGTTTCGGAATAACTGATGCTAAGATAAAGAAAGCAGTTGCACAAAACAATCTCTTCAGTGCAGAGCAAGTAACAAATTATGTAAAAGCTGGTGGCGGATGCGGTTCTTGTTTAACGAAGATTGATGATATAATCAGAGAAGTAAAGCAGGAAGCCGCCAACAAAAATCTCTACAGCTACAAGGCGAAAGCTAAAACAGAAATTCCTAATTCAGAGTTTATTGTCGGGCAACAAAAACCATTAACTACAGTCCAAAAAATTGCCCTGATTCAAAAAGTATTAGATGAAGAAGTCCGACCCGTGTTAATCGCCGACGGGGGAGATGTAGAACTTTATGATGTCGAAGGTGATAAAGTTAAAGTAATTCTTCAAGGTGCTTGCGGTTCATGTTCTAGCAGTACCGCTACTTTAAAGATTGCCATTGAAGCGAGATTACGCGATCGCATCAGCAAAGAAATTATTGTCGAAGCAGTTTAGAAATTAGTCATTAGTCAGTGGTCAGTAGTCATTAGTCAGTGGTCAGTAGCAAAACAAAGGACAAAGGACAACTAACAAAGGACAACGGACAACGGACAAAGGACAACTAACAAAAATCCCTACAAACCAATAAATACTATGAACACCACTAGATTTTTTGTAGAGCGATCGCCCCCGTAGCGACGTTCTACACACGCTCACCGCCGTAGAACTTGGCCGTGAGAACCGACAGACGAAAAACACCAAATCAACCAATTCTAGGAAAACACGAACAATGACTACTGACGCAAATATTAGACAGATAGCTTTCTACGGCAAGGGCGGTATCGGTAAATCTACCACTTCTCAAAACACCCTCGCAGCTATGGCTGAAATGGGTCAACGCATCATGATCGTAGGTTGCGACCCTAAAGCTGACTCCACCCGTTTGATGCTTCACTCCAAGGCTCAAACCACCGTATTACACTTGGCTGCTGAAAGAGGCGCTGTTGAAGATTTGGAACTCCACGAAGTCATGTTAACCGGTTTCCGTGGTGTTAAGTGCGTAGAATCTGGTGGTCCAGAACCCGGTGTAGGTTGCGCTGGTCGTGGTATTATCACCGCTATTAACTTCCTAGAAGAAAACGGTGCTTACCAAGATTTAGACTTCGTATCTTACGACGTATTAGGTGACGTTGTATGTGGTGGTTTTGCTATGCCTATCCGTGAAGATTAAGCTGTTTTTTCTAGGGTTTTTGTTGGTGCAATTGGTTGGGAAGTTTGATTTTTTTATGCCCTATTTTTGCCCTGGGAATTTTTAGGTAAATGGGGTTTTTGTTTTGTTTTTCTGCTTTTGTTTACCCTATTTTGTCCCTAGTGTCAAGAGGTGTACATGATTTTTGATAAATGAGTTACTGATTGGTATTTTGGGAAGTTCGATGAAAATACCAGAAAATTATTTGATGTATTTGGATGTTATCTAGAAAATTTCTGGACAAAACTCATAAATATATGTATAATAATGTATCGTAATTAATTTGTGATTAATATAGAACTTTAATCATAACATCAAAAAAATCCATCTCATTTAGAGACTAAGGATATTGCCTTGAAGTTATCGGTGGTTGTTCTAGGTTGCTTAGGGTATTTAACTTAAATATTACCGGGGGGATAAGGATTTGAATAAACCTGCGAAACACAGCCAAAATACCGAACGACTTGCACGTTCCCTTCAGCCAAAAGATATTTATAATTGGTTGATGACAGTCGGATATTTTCCTGAATCTTATGTACTACCTCCCTGCTTTTACGTAGGTAAGCATCCCACTTACGGAAAATATTTTACTCCTAATACCAAGAAATATAAACCAAAAATAGCTCAGTTATGTGAGTTGCACTTCCCAAAATCAGATTTAACCGATAGAACTTTCAGTATTATTGATCCAGAAATTCATAATGATATAGCTTTTGAATTGGCTAACAATTGGGATCAAGTATTAGATATTCTCTTTCATCCACAGAAATGGATTTACTCATACAGTTTTCCTATACCGGTAGACGGATCGAATCTAGGTTCTTTAAGCAAATTGCGTTCAGGTAGAATGATATACGAGTATATTGAGATGGCTGAGAATGATTTAGTTGAGGAAGCTTATAGATATAAGTATTTAATTAGAACTGACATTAAGAATTTCTATCCATCTGTTTATACACATAGTATTGCTTGGGCATTTCACACAAAATCATTGATTAGAACTGGTAATAATCGTTATGATGATACTTTCCTGGGTAATAGACTGGATAAGTTATTTCAAAGTTCTAATGATGGATGTACTAATGGTTTATCAATAGGCCCAGCCGTTTCAGATTTAATTAGTGAGGCTATTCTTTCAGCAATTGATTTGGAAGTATCTCAAACGGTGAAAGAGCTTGATATTCTTGCCGTTAGATTCAAGGATGATTACAGATTTTTATGTAAATCAAAAAATGATTGTAAGATTGTTATAAAATCATTACAAAAACAACTAAAAGAGTATAATCTTCTTCTAAATGAAGATAAAACTGGTATATACGAGTTACCTGAAGGGCTTTTTCGTGAGTGGGTTTCAAAATACCATCAAATTCGACCACCCAAAGGTAAAAATCTTGATTTTAAAGAATTCAAGGAATTATACTTAGGTGTTCTACGTATTGACAAAGAAAATCCCGGTACAGGAGTAATAGACAGATTTATTTCCGATATTCTCAACAAGAAATATAAGCCTATTATTCCTGTAGATACACCCACTTTGAATAAGACAATTAGCTTACTGTTACTACTTGGAGAACGTAGAGTCAAGACTTTTCCAAAAATATTAGGTGTTATAGAGGCTATGATGATTCAATCTAATAATTCAAACTCTAAATATTTAATTGAAAAACATTTAAACCTACTACTTCAAGAATTAAGAAAAAATTGGGAAGAAAATAAATATTTGATATCATGGACATTATATTTCTTGAAAAGTAATAGTCTGAGAGTGTCAATAAGACAAAAATTTAATCATCCTGTTGTTGAATCAATTAAATCCAATAAGAGTAGAATCTTTACAAGTTGTAGTGATTTTAAGCTATATAGAAGAATATCAACTACCCAAAAAGCTGGGAGCTTGTCTTACCATCTTGATGTATTTAAACGATAAAAGTAGTTTGATGTATGAGCGATCGCATTTCCGGTGTTTTTGGTTATGAGTGCGATCGCATTTCTGATGTTGTGGATTGTGGGTGCAATCGCTATAATTATCTAGGATGGATAAATTATAATATTTTATGGACTACCACAAAATTATCACCATTGAACCTGGCAAACGCAGCGGCAAACCTTGTATTCGAGGAATGCGAATAACTGTATATGATATTTTAGAATATCTTGCAGGTGGTATGACAGAAGCCGAAATTCTCGAAGACTTTTCTGAACTTACCTCAGAAGATATTAAAGCTTGTCTTGCTTTTGCTGCTGACCGAGAGAAAAAGTTATTTGTAGCATCCCTGTGAAACTTTTATTAGACGAAAACCTTTCTGATAGGATTATTCCTAAAATTACAGACTTGTATCCACAATAGTAAAATGTGGTAATATAACCACAAACTAGTTTTAATTATATGTCCAGTCTTAACCTCAAACCGACCCATAAACCTGTCAAGCAATATTACGAAGAATTAGAAAATTTCAAAAAACTGGGAGTTGTTCATGAAACTGCGGTAAAAGTGGCTTTTCAAAAGTTGCTTGAGTCTTGCTGTCAACAGTTTAAATGGACTTTGATACAAGAGTATGCTATTCCCAGACCAAAAAGAAAACCATTGCGTGTTGATGGTGGTTTAGTTGATGATTTTAATTTGCCTCGCGCTTATTGGGAAGCTAAGGATAGTAAAGATAATTTAAAAAAAGAAGTCCAGAAAAAACTAGCTATTGATTATCCCAAAGATAATATTATTTTTCAACAACCAGAAAGGGCAATTCTTTACCAAGATGGTAAATTGGTAATGGATGAAGATATTACCAAACCCCAAAACTTAGTAGATGTATTACGACAACTTTTTGAATATCGTCCTCCCGCAATTGAACAATGGGAAAAAGCCGCTGATGAGTTTGGACTGCGAGTAGAAGAACACGCAACTGCATTATTAAGATTAATTAAAGAACAAAGCCAGAAAAATAAAAAATTTATTGATGCTTTTGCCGAATTTTTTAAACTTTGTCGTCAATCAATTAATCCTAATATTGCAGAAGCAGCGGTTGAGGAAATGTTAATTCAACATTTATTAACTGAGCGCATTTTTAGAAATGTGTTTAATAATCCTGATTTTGCTCAACGCAATATCATCGCGGTGGAAATTGAAAAAGTAATTAATGCTTTAACTTCTAAATCCTTTAGTCGCAGTCATTTTTTAAGTAGTTTAGATCGGTTTTATGGTGCAATTGAAGAAACCGCAGCAACCATTGATGATTTTTCCCAAAAACAGGATTTTCTCAATAAAATTTATGAGCGCTTTTTTCAAGGTTTTTCTGTAAAAGTTGCTGATACTCACGGAATTGTTTATACTCCTCAACCGATTGTTAATTTTATGGTCAAAAGTGTTGAGAATATTTTACAAAAAGAGTTTGGTAAATCCTTAATTGATAAGGGTGTACATATTCTTGACCCTTTTGTGGGAACAGGTAATTTTATTATTAGAATAATGCGAGAAATAGCGGAAATTCAAAAATCAGCTTTACCTTATAAATATGAACATGAATTACATTGTAATGAGGTGATGTTATTACCTTATTATATTGCTTCTATGAATATAGAGCATGAGTATTTTGAGCAAGCAGGAGAATATAAATCTTTTGAGGGTATTTGTTTAGTTGATACCTTTGAAGATCAAAATATTCAACAATTGGATTTATTTAGTCCAGATAACATGAAACGAGTAGAAAAACAAAGAAAATCTGATATTTTTGTGATTATTGGTAATCCTCCTTATAATGCAGGACAATTGAATGAAAATGATAATAATAAAAATAGGAAATATACTACAAAGGATAAAACAGGTATAGATGATCGTGTTTCTGCAACCTACGCAAAAGCATCAAAAGCAACATTAAAAAATAAATTATCAGATCCTTATGTGAAAGCAATTCGTTGGGCAAGTGATAGAATCAAAGAAGAGGGTATTATTGCTTTTGTCACTAATAACAGTTTTATTGAACAAATCGCTTTTGATGGTATGAGACAGGAATTAGAAAAACATTTTGATCAAATTTACGTATTTGATTTAGGGGGGAATGTTCGCAAAAATCCTAAACTGTCAGGTACAACTCATAATGTATTTGGTATTCAGGTGGGAGTAAGTGTTAATATATTAGTCAAGAAAAAAAGGATGGAGGTTATCTAATGCAAAACTCAATTTCTAATCACTTCACTATTGAAGTAGAACAAGAAGATGATGGTCGTTGGATTGCAGAAATTTTAGAAATACCTGGTGTTTTAGTTTATGGTTCAACTCAACAACAAGCAATATCTAATGTACAAGCATTAGCTCTGCGAGTAATTGCTGATAAACTCGAACATGGAGAAATTTGCTTAGGGTTAACAAGTTTCACTTTTATTGCTGCTTAGAGGATAGAAATATGAGTCAGTGGTCATCTACAAAAGCAAGAAAAGTGTTAGCTGCGCTTGAGAAAATTGGATGGTATGTTAAAAGACAAACAGGATCACATAAAATTTTAGAGCGAGAAGGTTGGGAAGATTATGTATTTGCATTTCGGGATAGTGATGAAATTGGCTCGAAAATGCTTGCTCGTATGGCTAAAAAAACAGGATTACAACCAGAGGATTTATGAAAAAAGCTAAAATATACTATGCGCGAATGGATGAATTTTGGACAAAGGAAGAAAAGTTAAAATATTTAGAAAACCTTAACTGGTATGATGTTGATTGGCAAGAAATTAAACCAGATAAAAATAATAATTGGTTAACTGACGGTTTAGAAGATGATTTTGATAATTTTATAGCAATTGGTAATAGAGAAGCTAAAGCTGCTGCTGAACAAAACCAGACAGTGGTATTTAAGCTATTTAGTTTAGGTGTTAATACCAGTCGTGATTCTTGGGTAATTAATCATGATACTAAAATATTAGAATCGAATATAATAAAAACAGTTGAAACTTACAATGAGGAAGTAATTAAATGGATAAATCAAGATCAATTCAGTATAAATGCCAATATTGATAATATTATTATTTATGATGATACTAAGATTAATTGGAGTAGCACTCTGAAAAACTTTTTAAAAAGAGGAATATCAAATAAATATAATTCTACTCAGATTCGTAATTATATTTATCGTCCTTTTTGTTATCAATATTTATATTTTGATAAAATCTTAAATGATCGTCGTGGACAATTTACACTTATCTTCCCAACTCCTGAAACTGAAAAAGAAAATCAGGTAATTTGGATCAAAGTTGGAACTGAAATTCCTATGTTTGCCCTTAGTATTAATTATATTCCTGATCTATTACCTCAAGGTGGTTCACAATGTTTCCCATTCTACACCTACAATGAAGACGGAACAAACCGCCAAGAAAATATCACAGATTGGGCATTAAAACAATATCAAAACCATTACCAAGATACTACAATCACTAAATGGGATATTTTCTATTATATCTATGCAGTGCTGCATCATCCCCACTATCGGGAACGCTACGCAGC
>Ga0315905_10003145_pt1 | contig 17097 bp, 19 predicted proteins | sample LakEriMetagenome_5_FD_203522 | JGI IMG/M metagenome (GOLD analysis project Ga0315905, IMG submission 203522) | Freshwater fungal communities from buoy surface, Lake Erie, Ohio, United States - Buoy 4 MA121 | ecosystem: Environmental > Aquatic > Freshwater > Lake | place: USA: Lake Erie, Ohio... | reverse complement strand
CCTTCCCTGTCTTGTTCGAAATCGACACCGTCCCCAGCGCCACCCCATCCGCCGTCCTCATCGTCACGTCCCAGATCGGATCATCACTGAACTCACGGCACCTCAGCCGATAATCAATCAGATCAAAACCGATCCTCGCAATCCCAGCCTCACGATCCGCCGCCCGAAACGCCGCCGCACTGTCCACCGCCACCTTCCCATAGTCAAAATACCCCTCCGGCACCCGCTTCGGATAATACAACTGACACGGCCTCCGATCCTCCACCCTCGGCCCCCTCACACTGTACTCGCTCAACCGCGTCGGACTCGCAGGATCATGCACCACCACCGTCCACACCGCAGGCGTCGGCGCCCCCCCGGTCCCCCGGATCTCCACCACATTCGTCAGCCGCGTCACCCCAGTCGCCGCCTTGAACGCCGCCACCGCCTCCATCGCCGTCGCAGGCTGCGGCCCCGCTCCAAATCGCGGCGGCAATTGCTGGGCCGACAACGGCAGCACCGTCATCAGCGTCAATAACGTCAGGGGGGTCTTCATGAAATTCTATCAGCTCAGGATCTTCAGGCCCGTCTCACACTTCCTCCGCAGCAAACGCCTCAGGTAATCCCCAGTGATTCACCTGCACCAGCGGAAATCCCGCAAGAATCTCACGCCCGCCTTCTCCCTCCTTCAAAAACATCACCGCACCCTCCCGGCACTCCACCGCATCGGCGCGCACCCACATCAGCTTCCCATTGTTCAGTTTGACTCCGTAACGTTTCATTCCAAGGAAAATTCCGGCTGCACCATTCCCTCCCACTCTCAGGCCCCAACGCACTTTGTCAACGCCGCGTCCGGCCCGCGCAGCACCGCCAGCATCGCCCCCAATACCGCCGGATCAGCCTGCCGCCGCTCATACTCCCCAGGCACCACCGACGCACCCATCGGTATCTCCGGCCGCCGGTACTCCATCGGACTCGGAAACCCACTCCGCGCCGACAAATGAAACTCCCTCACCCCCAACCCACGCAACCGCCCCACCAGATCCACCCGCATCCCCCCACCCGCCAGCAACTCCAATCTCCCCGCCGCCAATCGCACCAATTCCCCCATCACCCCCATCCCAACCTCCACACTCGCCTCACCACCACTCGTCAGCACCCGCGGAATCCCCAGCCCAATCAACGTCTCAAGGCTCTCCCCAAGATCCCGACTCACATCAAACGCCCGGTGAAACGTCATGTCCATCCCTCCCGCTGCACCCACCAGCGCACCAACCGCCACCTCGTCAATCCGCCCGGCCGGACACAAACACCCGAACACCACCCCGTCCGCTCCCTCCCCGCGCGCCACCCGTACGTCCTCCTCCATCAGCCGCAACTCCGCCCCCGATACCACAAAATCCCCAGCCCGAGGCCGAATCATCACCATCAGCCGCCCCCCATACGCCGCACGCGCCGCACGCATAAACCCAACCGACGGCGTCGTCCCTCCCTCCACCAACCCCGCACACAGCTCAATCCGATCCACCCCAGCCGCCGCACACGCCTCCACCGACGCCATGCAGTCCACACAAATCTCCAGCACCTCTCTCGTTTCCGCACTCATATCCTCCTCCCTCAACCCAGAATCCAACCCCGCACAATCGCATCCTCAAACCCCCACCCAACCACCTACCCGCCCGGCCGCGTCCGCCCCGGGCCGAAATACTTCTCACTCCGGTAACGCAACCACACCCGCAACTCCTGCGGCACCCGCTCCCGCTCCCCCTCGCTCAGCCTCTCATACAACCCCATCGCCTTCTCCCGCTCACCACGACACGCCCCATTCCGGTGCGCCTCCCACAAACTCCGCGCCAACCGAATCCGCCGACACACCTCCTTCACCAACGCCGCCCCCTCCAGCGGAACCACCTCAGCCTTGCTCTTCTTTCCCATCCCAACCTCTCGCACACCCCACCCCCTCCCGCCACCACTCTTCCATCCGCATCCACACATCCCCTCCCAAGAGGTCTGACCAAAATGGCGCTAAGATAAGGCGGGTCTTCGGGCAAAATCCCGGTTCAGCCCCGGTTCAAATCCATCGATCACCCCGCTTAACTTAGCGCCATTCAGGTCTGACCACCTACTCTGCTCACCCCTCCCAATAGGTCTGACCATATCCTCCCGAAGAGGTCTGGACACTTGTTCGATCGCCCACCACCCCTCTATCCGCATCCACACCCAGCCCCACCTTTCCCAAGAAGTCTGACCACATGCATTCACGCCTTCGCCAGGCGCTCGCGCCTTCAAATGTCACCGAACCGCCCATTTCCGAAGAGGTCTGGACACTTGTCTCCGGGACACTTGTTTGCACGTCCGCCTCGCGCCCACACCCGAATCCCTCAATCACCCGCCCTCAAATCCCGGACCCACGCCCCTGCTCCACGGACGCCGCAATCAAGCCCCAAGCACTGTCGCCAGCAGCCGAGTCGCCTCAAAACCACCTCGCCAGACCACGCACCAACATGACCCGCAAGATTTCAGCAGGGAAAGCCTCACCACCGCTGCCCGCCTCATTCCTTCTTCCGGAACACTTCCTTGAAAAACCGCTTCATCGCCGCCCACGACTCCTTGTCCGCCTTCTCCTGATAGGCCGGTCCAGGCTTCGTGAACCCGTGCAGCGCCCCCTCGTAACTCACAAACTCCATCTTCGCCTGCGACTGCTTCATCTCCTCCTGAAACCCGGGAACCTCCTTCCCGACATTCGCATCAGCCCCGCCATGGCACACCAGAATCCGCGCCTTGATCGCCCCAGGCGCCGCCGGCAGCGTCGTTCCAAGCCCGCCGTGAAAACTCACCACGCCGCGCACATCCGCACCGCTTCTCGCCAGTTCCAGCACGCAACTCCCTCCGAAACAATAGCCAATCGCCCCCAGGCACCCCCCATCCACTTCCTTCCTCGCCTTCAATTGCTCCAGCCCGGCCAGCACCCGCCGCCGCAGCATCGGCAGATCCTTCCGGTACTTGCCAGACTGCACCGCGCATTCCTTCGAATCCGCCGGCCTCACGTCCTTGCCATAAATGTCCGCCGCAAACGCCACATACCCCAAGCCCGCCAGCATCTTCGCCCGCTCCTTCGTGTAATCCTGCAACCCCGTCCAGTCATGCACCACCAGAACCCCCGGCCGCACCCCCTTCACACTGTCATCCCACGCCACAAACCCCTCCAATGCCGTCTCCCCGTCCTTGTACACCACCGTCTCCGTCTGAATCGCAGCATGGAGCATCGTGACCGTCAGCGAAAGAATCGTCAGCACAAGTTTCATCTTCGTTCCCTAAACACCCGATTCCCCACCCTCAAGCGCCACCCGATCCGCACCGACGGGAATTTCTTCCACTTTCCCGTGGGTTTCTCACCCGGCTGACGTGTTCCTGCCGGAACCACTCCACTCACTCTATCACCATCGCCTCTCCCGCTACGCCCTTGTCATCACCCGCGGCAACGAAGCCGTCGCCGCAGATTCCGTCCAGAACATCATCCTCAAAGCCCTCCGCTCCCTCCGCCCCCTCCCCGACGAACCCGCCCTCTGGGCATGGCTCGCCAGAGCCTGCAGATCCTCCGCCTCCGACGAATCCAGACGCTCCCGACGCCACTCAGCCTTCCTCTCCAGACTCGCCACTCTCTTCTCACCTCCAGACCCCGCACCTCCAGAAGACTCCGAATCCATCTGGCAGTCCGCCCTCCAACTCGCCCTCGCCAACCTCCCGGATTCCGACCGCGCCCTCCTCGACGACCGCTACACCCACCGCCGTTCCCTCGCCTCCATCGCCGCCGCAGCCGGATCCTCCGAACGCGCCATCGAAGGCCGCCTCGCACGGCTCCCCCACCACCTCCGCCAATCCATCCTCAGGCACCTCGCTTCCAGACCCCATGAACCCTGACGATCTCCTCGCCGACCTCACCCCTCCCGCCTCCTCCGCCGACCACCTCGTCGCCGCCGCCGCCATCCTCGCCATCACCACCACCCTCATCGCCCTACTCATCACCCCCACCTCCCCACAACCCCACCTCTCCGCCACCCAACCACTCCCCACACCAGCACCGCTCTCCCCAGACGAACTCCTTGACGCATTCGGCGATCAACCAGTCGCCCTTGTCACCTACCCAGACGGCCGCCAGCAACTCCTCGCCATCCTCCGCCCCCCTTCCCACAACACTCCCTCTCACTGACTCTCCTCAGCCCAGAATCGCTTCCCGTCGACGAGACGCCATTCATCCCATCAGAACTCCTCAAGACCTGCCCTGAATGGCGCTAAGTTATACGGCTGATCGCCAGATTTGAGCCATGGCATTCCAAGCCTCCACCCAAAGCCCCCACCATCTTCGCAGCCTTCTGCGCTTTCCACCTGCCGCCCACACCATTCCATCTCTCGGCACCAACTACCCAAGAGTGGTCTGTCCAATCATCACACTCCCTCGTTCCATCAAGGCACGCTGACCGACCCCACGAAGAGGTCTGTCCAGTTACCATCGCCCGCCCGGATGAGCCCATGCATTCCGGCGCGGATTGCCCCCGAACACTCTGCAAGAGGCCTGTCTCCTTGCACCATCATCCTGACAGCCCGCAAAGATCTGAACTCCTGTTCCGGTTCCCACGGCCAACACGCCCTCGTCCTTATGCCTCAAGTGGTCTGGCAAACCCTCAACGATGAGCCGTTTAAGACAGGCCTCTGTTGGTGCGGGCGTCCTCTGGGCTCGCCGCCCGGCGGACAAGCCGACAGGCCTCTTCGAAGACTCCTCAGCAAACAAACCCTTGACTTCTGTTCCCCCGCATGTTCAGTATGACCGCATCAAATATGGCCAAGCCACGCGTCTACACTGAGCCGGAAACGGAAGCCGGGGTCTACCACGTCTGCTCGCGCGTGGTCGACCAGCGGCACATCTTCGGGGAGTCCGAGAAGGAAGAGTTTGTCCGCATGATGCGGTCATTGGCTGCGTTTCACGGGGTCGAGATCCTCACATTCTGCGTCATGAGCAATCACTTCCACATCCTGCTGCGGGTGCCTCGGCGGCCTGAGGGATTTGATCTGCCGCTGGAAACGGTCCTGGAGCGCTGGAAGGCATCGGTGGGCGATGCGTGGCGCAAGGGAATGACGCGGCAGTTTGCGGCTTACGAGCAGAGCGGCAACGGTGCGGTCATCGAGGAATGGCGGCAGAGGATGATGGCTCGGATGTTCCGGCTCACGGAATTCGCGAAGTCGCTGAAACAGAGGTTCTCGCAATGGTACAATCGCCAGGTGGGCCGGAAGGGCACGCTGTGGGAGGGGCGATACAAGAGTGTTATCGTGGAGGATGACCACACGGCACTCCGCACGATGAGTGCCTACATTGATCTGAATCCTGTGCGGGCCGGGATGGTGAGTGATCCCGGCGATTACCGGTGGTGCGGGTATGCTGAAGCGATGGCTGGGAAGTTGCTAGCGGTGGAGGGCCTGGTGGCCGTGACCGGATGGACTGCCGATCGGGTCCGCGGCCGGGCGTTGGGTGCGCCGGAGCCGGAGGAAACGGATCGGCAGCGGCGGCGGCGGCAATTGGAGGCATTGGTGAGGTATCGGCGGTTACTGGGGATTGCGGGCAGACCGCGAGTTGATGAGTACGGACGGGTGGTGCGGAAGGGACTGAGTGAAGAGACCCTGGCGCGTCTGGAGGGAGAAGGTGGGATCCGGACGGAACTGCTGCTGCGGCGTGTGCGTCACCTGACCGACGGGGTGATCCTCGGGAGCCGAGAGTTTATCGACGGGTGGTTTGAACGGAACCGGAACTGGTTTGGCGGAAGAAGCCGGGATCAACGGAAGACTGGGGCGCGGCCGATCGGGAAGGAATGGCGGGAATTGTACAATCTGCGGCAGCTGAGGGAGTGAGGGGGCGTTGCAACAACTGCCGCAAGCACCACCGATGGATCACCAATCACGCGAAAACCAACAATTGCGGCCATCGGCGGCCCAAGCCTCGCGAAGTCACCTCCGCTGAAACCCTCGCGCTCTCGCCCAGAGAATTCATCCCCACGCCCAAGCGACTTCGCCGCCCTCCTCCGCAAATCTGCCCCATGAGGGGGAATAGAAATCGCCACTTCGCCCATCAGCACACCCGCGTCTGCTGCGCTGATTTTCCATTGCCATCACACCCCGCGCCGTGGCATGTCCACCCGCCGTCGGCTCGCGCCCGGCTCTGTCTTCCCTCCTCAAATTCAACCTTTCACTCCCATGCCAAGACCCGTCACCCTATTCACCGGTCAGTGGGCCGATCTGCCGATCGACACCATGCTCCATAAAGCCAAATCCTTCGGTTACGACGGTGTGGAACTCGCCTGCTGGGGAGACCACTTTGAAGTCGCCAAGGCCGACCAAGCCTACTGCGATGCCCGCCGCGCTCAACTCGATGCCGCCGGCCTCAAGTGCTTCGCCATCTCAACCCACCTCGTAGGTCAGGCCGTCTGCGATAACATCGACGCCCGTCACCAGACTATCCTCCCCGACTACATCTACGGCGACGGCGACCCGGAAGGTGTTCGCCAGCGCGCCGCCGAAGAACTCAAAAAAACTGCCCACGCCGCCCAGCGCTTCGGCGTCAAAGTCGTCAATGGCTTCACAGGCTCCAGCATCTGGCATCTCTGCTACAGCTTCCCACCAGTCCTTCCCGGCCAGATCGACGCAGGATACAAGGACTTCGCCAAGCGCTTCATTCCCATCCTCGATGAATTCCAGAAGTGCGGCGTCCGCTACGCCCTCGAAGTCCATCCCACCGAAATCGCCTTCGACATCAGCAGCGCCCAGCGCGCCCTCGAAGCCCTCGACTTCCACCCCGCCTTCGGCTTCAACTACGACCCCTCCCACTTCGGCTATCAGGGCGTCGACTACGTCGGCTTCATCCGCAAATTCCACGACCGCATCTTCCACGTCCACATGAAGGACGTCGCATGGAACCTCGGCTCGGATGCCGGTGTCTTCGGCGGTCACGTCGACTTCCACAAGCCTCAGCGCTTCTGGGACTTCAAGTCCGTCGGCCGCGGCAACATCAACTTCGAAAAAATCATCCGCGCCCTCAATGACGTCGGCTACCCCGGCCCCCTCAGCGTCGAATGGGAAGACGGCGGCATGGACCGCGAATTCGGAGCAGCCGAGTCCGCAGCCTATGTCAAACGCGTCGACTTTCCCTCCTCGAACATCGTCTTCGACGCCCAGTTCGACAAATCGAAGCAGTCCTGACAGACAGCGCATTCTCTGACATCATCACGGCCGGGACGCTCAGGCGTTCCGGCCTTTTTGCTGCCCGCATCCTAGCCGCTCAGCGGCTTCCGTCGCCATCGCCACGCTTGGCTCTCCCTCTCACACGCTCCTCCCCGCGAATCACCGCCAGCAGCGGACGATGATCGCTCGCCAGCCGCCACGCCGGTTGGGCCTCAACCGCACACGCACGCTCCACCACCTCCGGAACCAGCCCCGCAGACGCTAGCAAAAAATCAATCCGCGTGTAGGCATCGTCCTCGGGATAATGATAGGTCCAGCGCTCGCCGCGGTCATCAGCACACGGTATCTCCGTCAGATACCCTCCGCCCTGCCGGAAACCCCGGATCGCCCGCAGCGCCGGGGCGTCCCGCGTGTCGTTGAAATCCCCGTACACCAGCAGATTCACCTCGGGCGTCTCCCTCAGGATCGCGTCCACCGCCTTCCTCACAAGGTGCGCCTCATTGCGTCTCATCAATCCCTCGTCCGCTTCCGGCGTGTCCCGCCTACTCTTCAAATGTACCCCGCAGCACCGCAGTTGCCAACCCGGCCGCACCGCCACCGTCACATCCAGCATTCCCCGCTGCACCGGAAACCGCGCCCCATCAAGCTGGTAGAACATCCCCGTCTGCGATGCCCTCGATACCACCGGATACCGACTCAGCAGCGCCAGATGCCGCGTCGTATCCGCACCTCCAACCCATTCACGGTGCGGCAGCTCCACACCCTCCTCCGCCAGCATCTCCTGCAATCGCTCCAGATCCTCCTCGCTCCCCACCTCGCATACCCCCAGCACATCCGGCCGCATCGCCGCCAGCACTTCCACCACCGCACTCACCTCCTCACGCGGCTTCCCACGCATCCCATCCGTCGGCAATTGCCCGCCCACCCGCACGAAATTCCGCAAATTCCACGACACAAACCGCACCTCCCCTCCCACATCCTCCCCTCGCCCTTCCACCTCCTCAACCTCCGCCACGGCCTCAACCTCCTCAACCTCCGCCACCGCCCCGACGGCTTCATCCTCCGCCCGATTCGGCGAAACCGCAGCCATCAACGCAAAAGAGGCACCCATCAGGGTGCCCCTCGCAAAAAATTCAGCCTTCAGGCGCTTCATGCGCTCGCTTCCTCAGATCTTTGTGTCCTTCTCCTCCACCGCCTTCGTGATCTCATGCTCGAATTCCTGCCGCGCCTTCTTGAATTCCCCCATGCTCCGGCCAAGCCCGCGCGCAAATTCAGGCAGCTTCTTCGCCCCGAACAGGAGCAGGATCGCAAGAAAGATGAGAAACATCTCCTGGCCGCCGATGCCGGCGAAGGCGAAAAGGGAGGGAAGCGTATTCATGTTGAGGAAAGGGTACGGGACGTTCAGGGCCTTGCAAAAGGAAACTTCCCCGGCGGTTCCGCGCCGGATGGCTCCGTTCCATAAGCGTTACGCCCAACCCATCGTGTCTGTTTCATCACCCGGCGCATTCACAGCCCCGCCGCCGCCACCTGCGTCTCAGGATTCGTGATCCGACCCTTGTTCTCAGGCCGCGTCGCCGCCGTCAGCTCCCCGCGGAACTTCGCAATGAAACTCTCCGTCGGCCACGAACACGCCTCCCCGAACGCACAGATCGTCTTCCCGTCAATCTGATAGGCCACACTCTCCAGCAGCCCCACATCGTCCGGCGATGCCGTCCCACCGGCAATCCGGTCGCTGATCTTCCGCATCCACAGGCTCCCCTCACGGCACGGAGTGCACTGCCCGCAGCTCTCGTGCGCATAAAACGTGTTCAGATTGTTCAGCACCCACGCCATGCTCCGCGAGTCATCCATGATGATCACCCCGCCGGACCCAGCCATCGACCCGCACGCCGCAATCGTGTCAAAATCCATCGGAATATCCCAAACCGTCAGCTCCTTGATGCTCCCGTCCGGCTGCTTCACCTTGAAGACCTCATCCGCTCGCAGCACCTTCGCCGATGACCCACCGGGAATGATCGCCTTCAGCGTCCGCCCGGGCTTCAGCCCTCCGCACATGTCCTCGATCACCTCCCGCATCGTCACCTTCCCGACCTGAATCTCGTAATACCCGGGCTTCACCACGTCCCCGCTGACACACAGAATCCTCGTCCCCGTGTTCCGCGGCGTCCCCAGCTTCGCATACTCCGCCCCGCCCATCTCAATGATGTGCTTCACATGGCACAGGCTCTCCACGTTGTTCACAATCGTCGGACACATGTACAACCCCAGCGCCGCCGGAAAATACGGGGGCTTGATCCGCGGATAAGGCCGCTTGCCCTCCAGACTCTCGATCAACCCAGTCTCCTCCCCGCAGATGTACGCCCCGGCCCCACGGTGCACGTAAATCTCCAGATCAAATCCAGACCCGCAGATGTTCTTCCCAAGAAATCCCCTCGCCTTCGCCTCCTCTATCGCCCGCTCCAGTATCTGCGCCCCCTCCGGAAATTCCTCCCGGATGTAAATGTACGCAAGGTGCGCACCCACCGCAAAACACGAGATCGTCATCCCCTCGATCAACTGGTGCGGATCCTGGTGAATGATATACCGGTCCTTGAACGTCCCCGGCTCGCTCTCGTCCGCATTGCAGATCAGATACACCGGCTTCGTGTTGTTCGGCGGAATGAACGTCCACTTCACCCCAGTCGGAAACCCCGCGCCCCCTCGCCCGCGCAACCCGCTCAGCTTCACCTCCTCCGTAATCGCCTTCGGCTCCATCTTCAGCGCCTTCTTCAACTGCTCATATCCTCCCTCCTGAAGACTCCGCTCAATCGACGTGTTCCACCCCTCTCGGTCCACATTGCGGAAAATCAGCCGATGTTCCTTCGGGTGCGGTTGCTTGCCGGATTTGTACGTGATGGCCATGGTGCGGAAGAAAATCGAACGTTGCAGCAGCGGCCAGCGGTCAGCCGACTCGCCACCACAAGAGATTCGATTTCTACCCTGCCCCGGCAACTGAATTTGTGAAAATTTTCACAAGCCCCCCGGGCCCCTCCCTTTCCTCCCACTCCGCGTGATCCCTCCCAGGCTTTGCTTAATCCAATCAGCAGGGAGGAACCTTCCTCCCGCCGCCTGCCATGATCCTCCGCTCCGCCCTCCCGCTCCTCGCGCTCGCCGCGTCCCTCCGAGCCGCCGACGCCTTCGGCGTCTTCCTCCCCGACGGCTTCGGCTACTCCCGCTCCGCTACCGGCCGCCGTCTCCGCAGTCTCCGCGAATTCACTAACATCCCCCGCAGGCATCGAACGCTTCGAGCTCCTCATCAACTCCGCCGTCCCCCTAAGCATCCCCTCGCAGATCAGAATCTCCACCCTCGCCAAACCAGCCGTCGTCAAACCAAAAGGCACCGGCACCGGCGGCCCCAAACTCCGCTTCACCGAAACCCTCCGCACCCCAACCGTCGGCGGCCCGGACTTCAACGACATCATCCAGTCCGGAAACGGACGCTTCCGCATGGAATGGCCCGTCAAACCAGGCACCTCCTACACCGTCAGTCTCCGCGCCGTTTCCTTCGGCACCAGCGCCGGCGACCCTAGCACCCAGGAATCCTTCACATGGTCCCTGCCCGTCACCATCATCGACGAACCCATCCCATGGCCCGCACGCCCGCTCCCTCCCGCCCGCAACCCATGGCACCCAGCCATCGCCGCCGTCCGAATCGTTAGTCGGTTAGTCAAACCCGGCGACCTCCAGCCGGACTGCGACTACTGGCGCGATCAAACCATCGCCTCCTACCCCGGCAGCGGTAAACCCAGCTTCGAAAACTTCATCCCCCGCGACGCCCAGGCCCCCACCAGCAACGGCCCGCTCCCCGTCGTCCTCTACCTCCGCCAACTCTTCCCCGACGGCTCCCTCGGCGATGTCATTCAAGTCTCCCCCTCATCCAGTCCGTCGCCCAATGCCGCGGCCAGAACATCTCACGCCTCCTCGACACCCAGCCCTCCCTCGCAGGCGCCACCTACCGCTATCTCCTCGCACGATTCGACGCCGTCAGCAGCGAAATCATCGACGTCGTCCGCGCCGGCGACATCACCATCCCAGTCCGCTAACATCATGTCCCGCTTCCCCATCGCCTGCGCTCCCCCCGCACCCAACCTCGCCTCTCCGCCGGCCGCCCAGTCGTCTTTTGTCAGGGAATCCACACTCGGCTTCCTCGCCCACGGCCGCTCCGCTCTCCGGCCAGCGCAGCTTCTACCGCCTCCGCCGCCCCTGACCCGGCCCCCCTGCCGTCTCCCCATCCCACACATTTCCCAGCCCGCAGTCCTTGCGTGCACCTCCCCGGCGTGCTTAGTCGCCTCCTTTTTCCCCTTTCCCGAATGAGCACGTCTTCTCCTCTCTCCATCGCAGTCCTCGCCGGCGACGGCATCGGCCCCGAAGTCATGGACGCTTCCCTCTCCGTCCTCGAAGCCGCCGGCCACAAACACGGGCTCTCCTTCTCCTTCAACCACCAGCTCGTCGGCGGCGCAGCCATCGACGCCACCGGCAAAGCCCTCCCCGACGCAACGGTCGCCGCCTGCGAAGCCGCCTCCGCCATCCTCTTCGGCTCCGTCGGCGGCCCAAAATGGGAATCCATGCCCCCAGCCGAACAACCGGAACGCGGAGCCCTCCTCCCCCTACGCAAACACTTCGGCCTCTTCGCCAATCTCAGACCCAGCATCTGCTACCCCTCCCTCACCCACGCCAGCCCAGTCAAAAACGAACTCATCGCCGGCGGCTTCGACGTCCTCTGCGTCCGCGAACTCACCGGCGGCATCTACTTCGGACAACCCAAAAGCCGCTCCCTCATCAATGGCGAAATGACCGCCATCGATACCATGGTCTACAAACAGTCCGAAATCGAACGCATCGCCCACGTCGCCTTCAAAGCCGCCCAGTCCCGCCGCAGCCACGTCACCAGCATCGATAAAGCCAACGTCCTCGAAAACGGCCTCCTCTGGCGCGCCACCGTCGAATCCGTCGCCAAATCCTACCCCGACGTCCAGCTCTCACACCTCTACGTCGACAACGCTGCCATGCAGCTCATCCGCCGACCCAAGGACTTCGACGTCGTCCTCGCAGAAAACCTCTTCGGCGACATCCTCAGCGACGAAATGGCCATGATCGCAGGCAGCCTCGGCATGCTCGCCAGCGCCTCCCTCGGCCGCCGCGACCCCAACGGCCTCTACTTCGGCCTCTACGAACCCTCCGGCGGCAGCGCCCCAGACATCGCAGGCAAAGGCATCGCCAACCCCATCGCCCAGATCCTCTCCGCCGCACTCCTCCTCCGCTTCTCCTTCGGCCTCGAAGCCGCCGCCCAATCCATCGAAGCCGCCGTCCGCAAAACCATCGACGACGGCTTCCGCACCCGCGATATCTGGACCGACGGCCCCGGCATCCAACTCGCCGACACCCTCACCATGGCCTCCGCCGTCCGCGACCGCCTCTAATCCCCCTCCATCCGGCACCCCTCCCCAGATGCTCAGCACCTGAGCTTCCCCTCTTGTGCTTAAATTCCCGGCAGCGGGCGGTTCTGGCGCATCCACGGACGCGACATCAGGGCTCGCCAAGCCAAATGGTGCCAATGCCCTTTCTCCGCGCTCAGCTGGTATTCGCCACGCTCTCGCTATCCGCATGCTCCTACCGCCTCATGGGCATGGGAGCACATCGTGACGTGTTTAAACCTGGCACGCCGCGCGCAAAGGTCATCGCCGCGCTCGGGCCTCCAGCGAAGACGGTCAAAGCCACTCAACTGCGGGTAGGACATTCCATGTACGGCTCCGCCGACATTCACTACACAAAGAAGCTGATCCCGGAACCACCAATGAAAATCTTTGGCCCGGCCGCACTCTCAGCGATGACTCTCGGCCTGAGCGAGTTGATTTGCGCGCCCGTCGTCGCGACCCGCTTCCTGCCGAAAGGCACTCGTGAAGTGACGACCTATTACTCCTCCGAAGAAAAACTCGAGTTCTGGCAGATCGCGCGCCCCGGGAAAGGACCAGAAACCTCAGCGCCCCAGCCCGCCTCCCGCTAAAAGATCACGATCCAAAGGTCCGTCCTAGGTCCATCCCCAAGAGGTCTGTCTTCTTATTCCCCGAGAAACCGAAGAGGTCTGCCTCTCTGTTGTCCCGTTTTCGGCTTCCTTCCCGCGCGAAGAGGTCTGTCTTCTTGCCCACAGTCTCCTGCACCAACGCTCCCAAACGAGCTCCCGGAGAGCCCCGTCCCGTAATCCGCAGCCCCGCCGCCATTCCCTTTTCCTCCATTTCTTTGCCAATTCCTACTCTCCGCCCCCTCCTGCCCCGGCATTGACGCCGCCCCCGCAGTCGGCTTAGCTTGCCCCCAGACCATGCACTTTTTCCGCCCGCTTTACTCCCTCGCGGCCATCCTCGCCGCGCTCACCCTTTCGCCACCCCACGCCGACGCCCGCTTCGTCCTCCCTCAGGACATCGCCACCGAAGCGCCCATCAAGGAAACCCTCTCTAAACTCCTCGCCGTCGAATCCTCCAAGGACGCAGAACCCTTCTTCGCTACCCTCAAATCCGCCGCAGACGCAGGCAGCGCCGACGCCCTCTTCGCCGTCGCCTACCTCTACCAGACCGGCATCGGCGTCGAAGCCTCCGCGGAAAAAGCCAAAGAAGCCTACCAGCAGGCCGCAGCTAAGGGCAGCGCCGCAGCCAAAAATAACCTCGGCCTCCTCCGCCTCGGCCTCGGCGAAAACCCCAAAGACGCCGTCGCCTCCATCGAAACCGCCGCCACCGCCGGCTACTCCCCAGCCCAGGTCTCCATGGGCCAACTCTTCCTCGACGGCCTCCCCGCCGCAGGCATCGCCAAAGACCTCGACCAGGCACGCGTCTGGTTCGAACGCGCCTCCGACGCCGGCGACAGCGACGCCAGCCTCACCCTCGGCGTCATGTACGAACAAGGCGCAGGCGTCGCCGCCGACCAATCCGAAGCCGTCCGCCTCATGCAACGCGCCGTCGACGCCGGCAACCCCTCCGCCATGATCCGCCTCGGCACCAAACTCGCCGCTGGCCAAGGCATCAAACCCAACCCCGAAAAAGGCCGCGCCCTCTTCGACAAAGCCATCGCCGCCAACGCCCAGGGAGCCAGATCCGCCCTCGCCGCCCTCTACGAATCCGGCACCGGTTTCGCCAAAGACGAAAAAAAGGCCTTCGAACTCTACTCCAAAGCCGCTGAGGAAGGCGACGCCACGGCATGGAATAAACTCGGCTACTTCCACGAAAACGGCATGGGCGTCCCCAAAAGCGACGCCAAAGCCCTCGAATGGTACAAAAAAGGCGCCGACCAGAACGTCCCCGTCTGCATCCACAACCTCGCCGTCTTCACAGAGGAAGGCCGCGGCGATCTCCCCAAAGACCCCAAAGCCGCCTTCGCCCTCTTCTACAAAGCAGCCCTCTCCGCCTTCGTCCCCTCACAACTCGCCCTGGCCATCCGCTACCGCGACGGCAAAGGCGTCACCGCAGACCCCCAGGCCGCCATGGCATGGTGCGAACGCGCCATGCAGAACGGCAACATCGACGCCTCCGTCCAGTTCGCCATCATGCTCGAGTCCGGCGCCGCCGGCATCGTCAATCTCGAATCCGCCGCCAAACTCTACGAAGAAGCCGCTAACAAAGGCCACCCCGGCGCCATGGTCCAACTCGCAGGTCTCCTCGAAACCGGCCGCGGCGTCCCCGGCGATTTCCGCAAGTCCTTCGCCCTCTACCAGATCGCTTCCAAAGCAGGCTTCAAACCAGCCACCGAAAAACTCGACGCCCTCCGCCGCAAACTCACGCCGGATCAACTCAAAGCCGCAGAAGCCTTCGCCGCTGGCACCACCGCCAGCACCAAACCCGCAGACACGGCCGCAGACACAGCCACCAAACCCGCCGCCGACCCAGCCCCCTCACCCGCTCCACCCAAAAAACCCGCCACCACCAAACCCAAGGCCCGCTGACCGCCACCACCATGGCCGATCCCCTCACAGCTGACCTCGCCAACCTAACCAGCGCCTTCGAACACAACTTCGCCGCCCGCGGCGAAATCGGTGCCTCCCTCTCCGTCTGGCTCCACGGCCGCGAAGTCGTCTCCCTCCACAAAGGTGCACGCACCCGCGACGAAGTCGATACATGGCACGACGATACCCTCGTCCCAGTCTGGTCCGCTACCAAAGGCCCCGCCGCCCTCGCCCTCCTCCTCGCTCTCCACGACGTCGGCCTTTCCCCGGACTCCCCAGTCCAATCCGTCTGGCCGGAACTCCGCGCCCGCTGCTCCTTCGGCCAGTTGCTCTCCCATCAGGCAGCTCTCCCCACCATCGACGAAAAACCCTCCATCTTCGACCACCCAGCCGTCGCCGACGCCCTCGCACGCCAATCCCCGTTCTGGGAACCAGGCACCGCACACGGCTACCACCCTCGCACCTTCGGCTTCCTCATCGACGAATGCGCCCGCCGTCTCTCCGGCGGCCAATCCATCGGCGCCATCCTCGCCAACCGCATCACCATCCCGATCGACGCCCACTTCTGGATCGGCCTCCCCGTCTCCGAACACCACCGCGTCGCCCGCCTCTACCCTGGCAAAGCCAAACCCGCAGCCTCCCCGGACGAAGCCGCCTTCTTCGCCGCCTTCACTTCCCAGGACTCCCTAACCAGACGCGCCTTCGCATCCCCGGCCGGCCTCCACGCCGTCGGCGACATGAACCTCCCCGCCGCATGGACCGCCGCACTCCCCGCTCAGGGCGGCGTCGGCTCCGCTCGCGGCCTCGCCAAAATCTATTCCCTCCTCGCCTCCGGCGGCTCATGGAACGGCCGTCAGCTCATCCCCACAGCCGTCCTCTCATGGGCCTCACAGCCCCTCGCCAACGGCCACGACAAGGTCCTCCTCATGCCCACCCGCTTCTCCGCAGGATTCATGATGAACCCCCTCGCTCCAGACGGCACCACTCTCCACCACCGCTTCGGCCCCAGCACACGCGCCTTCGGCCACCCAGGCGCAGGCGGTAGTCTCGCCTTCGCCGACCCAGACCGCGGCCTCGCCTTCGCCTACGTCATGAACCAGATGGAACAAGGCGTCATGCCCAACGCCAAATCCCTCAGTCTCATCGACGCCCTCCCGTTCTGACCCCGGCATCCTAACGCCCCCGCCCGCGCTCGTCACGCTCCCGCTCCATCAGCCCCCCTAACTCCCGGTCGCCCGCCATCCCGCTCGCCCCCAGCGCCCGGATCATCCCCTCCTGATCCTCCGCACTCCGGTTCGCCCCCAGCTTGAACTTCGTCTCGATCCTCGTAATCGCCACGCTGAATCCCACGATCGCCCGCAGCATCGCATCCTGCATCTCTCGCGGCAGCGCCTCCATCCCCCACGGACGTTCCCGCCCCGTCTCATACTGCGCCGCCATCGCCGCCACCATCCCACGCACCACCTCCGGATCCTCCTCGATCCGCACCACCCCATACACGTGCACCACCGCGTAGTTCCACGTCGGCACCGCCGGCCCCACCGCATACCACGTCGGACTGATGTACCCATGCGGCCCGTGAAAAATACTCAGCACCTCACGCCCCTCGCCAAACCGCCGCCACTGCCCGTTCGCCCGCGCCAGATGCCCGCGCAATTCCCGCGCCCCTCGGTCCAGCAGCATCGGCACATGACTCGCCCACGGCCCTCCCTCCCCATCCGTCACCACCGTCGCAAATCCATAACGCTCGATCATTCCGAACGCCTTCTCCTCATCCTCCATCCTGTCCGCCGCCGGAATATACATCGTCTCCCTCCAACTCAATCTCTCGGCAGCAGATACGCCCACCGCACCATCTCCACCGGCCGACGCCGCGGCCGCTCAGGCTCCCGCCGCTCCCGCTCCCAATCCACCATCCGCACCTT
>Ga0315905_10003144_pt1 | contig 17101 bp, 9 predicted proteins | sample LakEriMetagenome_5_FD_203522 | JGI IMG/M metagenome (GOLD analysis project Ga0315905, IMG submission 203522) | Freshwater fungal communities from buoy surface, Lake Erie, Ohio, United States - Buoy 4 MA121 | ecosystem: Environmental > Aquatic > Freshwater > Lake | place: USA: Lake Erie, Ohio... | reverse complement strand
TCCGATGGGGGATTCGGCCAGAGTCTTTGGACGCCTACGGATGAAGGCTGGGTGCTTCATTCTGCAGCGACAGGTCCCGATGGGACGGAGGCGAGGGCAACCCTCACGATGATTCCGACCGAGAACGGCAGGTACATCGTGAAAGGCTCGGATCGGATGGTGGGGGATATCATGGAGCCTGATTTTGAGTACATCGTCGCCAAGAAGCCGCCAGCTCCTGCAGCGGCGGGCAATTGAGCGGTTGCAGCTTTTTCCAGCGCGACACTTCGTCTCGAACTGAAAACACACTGGAGTGACACTTCATGAAATGGTTAGGATTTGCCTGGAGTAGCATGGCCCTGGCGCTGGGCCTTTTGGTGGCGACTCCCGACGACCTGCTGGCGCAGGGTCGGGGGCGACCAGGTGGCGGCGGTGGCGGAGCAAGACCTTCGATGGGTCGCGTAGGCGGAGCAGGAGCGGCCCCCATGGGGGGCGGCATGGCTCGCCCCGCACCTCAGATGAGTCGCCCATCGGGTGGCAACATTCGTCCTCCGGTCCAGATGCCACAAAGCCGACCTTCGTTTGGCAACGCGGCGCGTCCTTCGATGCCGAGTGGTGGCATGGGCTCTCCCATGGCCCGACCGGCTCCTGGAGCCGCGGCAGGACGGCCAAACACGCTACCGGGCAACCTCGGTGGTAGCAATCGCTTGCCTGGTGGCGCAAGCACTCGTCCTGCTCCGGGTGGAACGCAAGGGCTGGGCGGTAACCCGATGGCGCGACCAGCGCCTGGGGGAATCCCTGGCCTTGGTGGTAGTCCATCGAATCGGCCGGCTCCTGGTGGGATCCCCAACCTGGGAGGCAACTCACTGAGTCGTCCCCCTCAGGGAGGAATTGGTGGGACTCCAACCACGCGGCCTGCCCCGCAGCTGCCTCAGAATCGTCCAGCCCCGGGTGCAACTCGGCCAAATCTGGGTAACTCCCAGCGACCTTCCCTGCAACCAGGTTCCGTCCGTCCCACCACTCGTCCCGCTCCTGGCGATATCGGCGGAGGTATCGGCGGGGGGATCGGCGGCGGCAACCGACCTGGCGCTGGTGGCGGGATTCGTCCACCAGGACCTGGCGGCGGAAACAACTTGCCAAACGGCGGAAACAACTTGCCAAACGGCGGAAACAACTTACCCAACGGTGGAAATCGTCCGGGCCAGGGCAATCGGCCTGGGATCGGCGATCGCCCCTCGATCGGGAACCTAACCAAGCCTGCTCCCGGGTTCGAGCGGCCCGTTGCTGGCGGTGGCAATCGGCCTACCACCCTACCTGGCGACTTGAATCGTCCAGGCCAGGGGGGAGGAAATCGTCCTGGAATCGGTGGTGGTGGCAATCGCCCTGATCTCTCGCGACCAGGGGTCAACGATCTTCCTGGAATCGGTGGCAACCGGCCTAACTGGAACGGCAACCGCCCGACTACACTTCCTGGAACGGTCAATCGCCCAGGGATTGGTGGCAACCGGCCCGACTGGAACGGCAACCGGCCAGACTGGAACGGCAATGGTGGCTGGAACGGCAACAACCGTCCTGGCGGTTGGGGTGGAAACGGCTGGAACGGCGGCAATCGCCCGGGTGGTATTGGGAACAACAACAATATCATCAACAACACCAACAATAACTTCAACAACATCAACAACAATTACAACAACATCAACGTCAACCAGTGGAATCGTCCAGCATGGGACCGGCCTTACAACCGACCAGGTTGGGGATTCGACAATGGCTATAACAACTGGGGCTGGAACAACAACTGGAACAACAACTGGAATAACTCCTGGAACGATTCGTGGCATAACAACTGCATCAACCAGCACTACCATGGCTGGTACAACGGTTGCTGGAACGGATATTGGGGTAGCAGTTGGTATGCTCCGCTGGCTTACGGTGCGGTGGGATGGGGATTGAATTCCTTCTTCACCGGAGGCGCTGGCTACGGATACGGTGCGACGTATGTCAATCCGTACTACGCGGTCCCAGCAACTACCGTGGCGGTGCCAACAGCTCAGGTGGCTCCTTACGATTACTCGCAACCGGTGATCGTCAATAATTACGTGACCACCGAGAACACCTCGCAGGGAAGCCAGGCTGACTCGTCAGCCACCGGCGGAGCATCGACGGCGACGCAGACGCAGGAGACCAATCCGGCGTTCAAGAAGTTCGATGATGGCTTGGCGCTCTTCAAGACAGGCAAGTACTCTGATTCGCTAGGTAGCTTTACCAGCGCATTGAAGGACATGCCGGGCGACCCGGTCATCCACGAAGTGCGGGCCCTGACACTCTTTGCCACCGGTGACTACGGTCAAGCTGCCGCAGCGCTCAACTCGCTGCTTGCTTCCGCCCCCGGCATGGACTGGACGACCCTCAGCGGGCTCTACGGGAACGTGGACGACTACACCGGTCAACTGCGGAAGCTGGAAGCCCATTGCAAGGCGAATCCCAAAGATGCTGCGGCCCATTTTGTACTCGCCTATCACTACCTAGTGATCGGCAGCAAGGATTCGGCCATTAGTGCTCTGAAGGTCGTCGTGGCCAACCAGCCACAGGACGTCACGGCCAAGCGGATGCTGGATGCACTCAGCCCGCCAGAACCCAAGGAAGATTCTGCAACACAGGCACGGAGTGCTGAGCCCGTGGCTGCTGAGGCCGATTCGAAGCCCGCCGAGGGGGATGCTAAGCCGGAGCCAGAGACGGATCTGGTCGGCACATGGACGGCGACAGCAGGCAAATCCAACATCGAGCTTTCGATCACCGAAGATTCGAAATTCGTCTGGAAGGCGACCGAAGCTGACAAGGTCGTTGCTGAGCTGAAAGGCGATCTGGTTGCTGCTGGCGATGCAATCTCGCTGGATACCCCCGACAAAGGCTCGATGGCCGGAAGCGTGGTTTCCGGCGGGGCAGACCAGTGGACCTTCATTCCACCGGGAGCTCCGGCCGATGCTGGACTGAAGTTCAATCGCAAGAAGTAACCGGCGTCCAGTTGAATGGACCGAAGGAATTTGAGAAAACCGGCGGCTGAACAAGTCGCCGGTTTTTTATTTTTTCATGAAAGAGCTGACCCGTGCAGGAATCTCCATTCTTGGTTCGGACTGATTGCTGGATTGCTGTTTTCCTCTGTGCTTTAGTTATCTGGCCGGCCGATGCGTTGCGATCGGCAATCGGTCAGGAGGTGCCATTCCAGCCCGGCTTGAATGCTCCGGTCACGGCAATCGATTTTGCTTTGCAGCAAGCTGTCGAGCGAAAGGAGGTAGTCGGTGTGGTCGGTTGCATCGTCCGAGTGGATGGCGTGCGATACCTGAAGGCCTTCGGCAAAGGATCGATCGCACCGGAAGCCCAGATGCAGACCGACCAGATCTTCTGGATTGCATCGATGTCCAAACCGGTCGTGGGAGTGGCATTGCTGCAACTTCAGGATGAGGGAAAGGTCGACCTGGACGATTCGGTCGCGAAGTACCTTCCGGAATTGACTGAGCTATCGACAGGGGATGGGAAGCGGTTTCCTGTGACATTGCGGCAATTGGTCTCCCACACCAGTGGCATGGCCGAATTGCCTTCCGATCAGACGTATACGTCGAAGAGTCTTTCCGAGGCGGTATCGCGATACCGCCAGCTACCTCTGCTGTTCCAACCGGGCAGTCGCTGGCAGTACAGTCAGACCAGCATCAACACCGCCGCTCGCGTGGTCGAAGTGGTATCCGGTCTTTCCTACGATCAGTATCTGGAGCAAAGGATCTTCCTGCCGCTGGGGATGCGCGATACCAGCTTTTACCTGACCGAATCCCAGTATCCCCGTTTGGCCAAATCGTATCGAAAGGAAGAATCCGGGGAGTTCGTGGAACAGCCGATTTTTTTGTTGGCTGGTCGAGCACCAACGGATCGCGATCGTTTCCCCGCAGCCAATGGTGGACTTTTCTCCACTGCAAACGACTATGCCATGTTCTGCCAGATGCTGCTGAACAAAGGCCGGCTAGGCGATGTCCGCATTCTTTCGGAGAGTGCGGTCGACGAGTTTCAGAGGCCAGTCACCGGAGACCTTTCGGTCGGATTCACACCGGGAAATTCCTGGGGAATTGGCTGCTGTGTAGTCCAGACACCGCAGGGGGTGACCCAGATGCTGCACGCAGGTACCTTCGGTCATGGGGGAGCCTATGGGACGCAGGCCTGGATCGATCCGGTTGCTGGACAGGCGATGATCTTGATGACCCAGCGGACTAATTTCCCCAATGCCGACGGGTCGCAAATCCGCGAGGAGTTCCAAAAGGCAGCGTTGGCTAATAGCGTCGAAAAGTCGGATTGATCGCCCCGAGCATTTCGCAAGTCGATTCGACGCAGGGGAATCGACGCAGGGGCCATTTTCTTCCCAAGCCCAGCAGCCTGGGAAGAAAGAACGCGAGCGATCGGTACCCTCCAAATACCTTTGGGGGAACGACGCACGGGGGTTGCTTGGAGGCTGCAGGAAAAGCGATTGATCAGTCGATGTTTTTTTCCGAAACCTGCTTCCAGATGGCATCCCATTCCTCTTTTTCACCCTCTGGAAACTTTGCCAGTTCCTCTGGGCGGACAACGGTCGCCAGTTCCGGAGATTGTCGCCAAAAATCAAGAAGCTGACTGGCTTTGACTGGTGAACTAGAACGAAGTTGCTGAAGTCCCTTCGCGAACTGACGTGTCCATACCATAGCCAGTCGATAGCACTCATCACTCCTCTCCGGATCCATGTCGGCAGTTCGGATCGCCGACATCACCCCGTTCATCAGGAGCGGAGATTCAGGTTGTTCCAAGACATCGGGAGATAGTTCGTAAAGTTTTCGATAGAGGTCGAACGCCAGAGGAAAGTCCTGGAGATCGGCTGCCATGGTAGCGAGGCTTGCCAGTTCGGACGGGTTCTCGGGAACGAAACCTCTCTCGACAGCCTCAAGCTTCTCATAACTTTCCTTCGCACCCAATCGCTTCTCCGTCAACTCGCGAAACTTCGTTCGCCATTGCTTGGCTTGCCCATTCCCAAGTCGCTCATCGATCAGAATCAATTGCTTAAGCCCTTGTTTGTGAGCGAGTCGATCGGCGAGAACTGCATGCGGTGCATTGGACAGTCGTTCTCGCCCCTCGATCAGCCGCACCAAACGCTGGCGAGCTGGTTCGAGCTGGTACATCGATAGCTCGTACTGCACCAGATGCTCACCAATCTCCAGTTGCTCGCGCAGCAATCCCGGGGCATCCGGGAGTTGATTCACCAGCTTGGTTGCAATCGGAAACGACACTCCAAAAGCCTCATGCGCTTCTTCGACGCGTCGATCGATCTGCAGTAAATGGCCAAGCCGATGGATGTGTTTCATCAATGCGGTTTCATTCATCACGGAATTCGGATCGACCGCCCGAATGTTTTGGTTGATCGAAATCGCCTCCTTCATCAAATCAATCGATCGCTTGACGTCTTTCTCTTGAAGTAGCTCAGCAAGACGAGCCAGGGCGTTGGAGCATTCGGCTTGGTATTCTTGACTTCCTGGATTCCTTGCCATCAGCTTGCGATAGAGTTCGACGGAGCGATTCATTGAAATGATCGTTTGATTTGAATCCTCGCCTCCGGCAAGCAGCATGCTTTCGGAGGTGTATGCTTTGGCCAGTTCTTGAGCAAGGATGGGATCAGAGAGCGACTCCTGATCGACCGTTTCCTCCAGAAACCCGATCAACCCACGCAGTTCCCGGCCAGCGGCCGCGAGCTGGCCATCGGCGCGAAGGTGCTGGACTTGCGCATTTCGGAGCTTGATTAACTGGCGAAGTACTTCCGGGTTATCTCCCTTACTCTGCAGATCCTTCAACTGGTCTCTCACTTCCGCAAGCAGAGAAGCAGCGTAGTCGGTATCGCCACTAGCCTGCTCGCGGATTGCCACCAGCAGTTTCAGTTCCGTGAGCTCCAGCTGCACATCCGAGCGTTCGGACGCTGATTGCTGGAGCGGTTCGATGAATTGTGCCGCATTCCGCAGTTCGATCTCTGCTTGCTTGAAATCGCCGCGCTGCAACTGGACCTCATGAATCAATCGATGGGCACGAGCGCGGTAAAGGTCGTGATCCAACTTCAGTTCCGCAGAGTCCTTTCCTCCCAAGCGCGCGACAGCCGTCAGAGAATCCAGCAGGTTGATCGCCTCTTTGTAGTATTCAATCGCATCTTCCGAGCTGGAGTTTTCCTGGGCCAGCTTTCCCGACTCCAGAGTGGACATCGCCAGACGGAGTCGGGACTGATCGCTTAGGCTTCCCTCTGCTTCCAGCATTTCGCGGAACGATTTGAAAAACTTGATCGGGCTTTCCAGAAGCTTTCGTTTCGCTTCCATCGTTTCCGGAGTCGTATTGAATTCGTCGGTATGGACAACCATGTCCCGGAACGACTGAATCGCCTGGATCGCGACATCTTCCCGTTCAACTGCCTTCAGATATTGCTGCCGCAACTGCCCTTCGAGTTGCTCTTTCTGCGCGACGACCTTTTTGAGCTCTTCGCTGGATGTTTGGTACCGCGAGCGAAGACGACTTTGAGTCATCGAGACGAAAGCGAGCAATGGAATGGTCAGCACCATGGCAAAGGTGGTGGTTGCCGAGATGGTGCGGTGTTTGTCAAACCATCGTGACACACGCACCGGAAGTGGTTCCACCCAAGCTTCTACCGGATCGCCCGAAAGATATTTCTTCAACTCCAACGACAAGCTCATCGCATTCGGGTAGCGTCTCCTTGGATCCCGCTCCATCGCTTTCAGGCAGATGGCTTCGAGCGCTTTCGGGATATCCGGTCGCATCGCACGAGGCCGTGGCGCATCGGTGATGCGCGAGTCAGGATCCTGAAGTGAGGATCCACCTGAGGAAGCGGCCCGAAGCGGACTTTGCCCTGTGAGAATGTGATAGAGGATAGCTCCCAGCGAATAGATGTCGCTCCACGGACCTCCCCTCCGAATACTCTTCAATTCGCGAGTCACCATGGTGGTCTGATCGGAATCCGATGCGATGTGGCCCATCTGCTCCGGGGCAGCAAACCCCGGGGTTCCCAGAATCGAACCGGTCACCGAGTGAGGGAACTGGCTAACTGGTGCCGTCGTCTTGAGATCCTGAGCCGAATCGGTGACCGTTTCCTCGGATGCGGGAGTGAACGTACGAGCCAATCCCCAGTCGACCACCAGCGTTTCGCCGTAAGGCCCCAGCAGAATGTTGGCGGGTTTCAAATCCCGATGAAGCACACCACGTCCATGAGCATAGGCGATCGTTTCGCAAACGTTGACCAAGCGTCCCAGAAGTTCCCGGGTCCCCTGTTCGAACTGCTCGCTGGAAAGCTTCCCCTCGGCGTGCAACCGTTCAATTGCCTGCTGAAGCGTTCCTGTATCCTCCCCGGTGATCAGACGCATGGCGTAGTAGGGCCGGCCATCGGCGTGGTGCCCCAAACTGTAGACGGGCACGATCCCAGGATGTTCCAGCCTCCCAGTGATTTCCGCTTCGGACAAAAACCGCTGACGATATGCCTCATTGTCGGCGCTCGATGGGACGATCTCCTTGAGCGCGACTTTGCGATTGAACTCCAGGTCGACGGCAATCCAAAGCTGCCCCATCCCACCTTGCGTCAGCAACTCGGCTTTCTCAAACCTGGGCCGTACCCCCTCCTGAGGGCTTGGGGAGCAATGCGGAAAGTTTCGACGAAGCCTTTCCAGAACCTGATCGAATTGCGACTTCGCAAAGTCGCGATCGGCCCCCTGAAACTCGCGTGCCAACAAATCCAGATCAACCGTCTTGCCGGATAGGTAAGCCTCTTCGATCCGCTGGCAGTGATCGACAATCCGACGAAGGATGTCGGGCTTGATCAATGTGTTACCTCCCCCGCTGCTGTCGTTCACAAAAATGGACCGTCTCGCTAGCCAGGAATGGGAATCCCTCCTTTTGGCTTACGAGGTGCCGAAAAACTCTTCGGGGGCTATCGCAAGCCACCCCAATCAAGCATTTTATTGGACTATTGCAGGGTCTAAAAAGCAACCGAACGACGCGAATCGCTTGCGGCACAATATCCGCTTTGGTAGCGTGAATCAGGTTCGGTAGGTATCAGACGCGAAGCGACCCACGTTTCATCCGCACTCACCTGACGGCTCCTGCCATCCCCAATCAAAGGCGATAGGAAGTATGCTCCCCGGGCATCGATTTATCGCGATCTCTGCTATCTGCCTCGCCATTGTTGGAGCGGCTCTCCATACGGATTGTCGGGGACAAGGGACAGATCGGGAAGGAGTCGATTTCTTTGAACGCAAGATTCGCCCGTTGTTGGCTGAGCATTGCTGGGAGTGCCACGCGGCCGAATCATCCCCCCTTCAAGGTGGACTCCGTCTGGACGATCGCGACAGCATCCTTGCTGGTGGGGACAATGGCCCATCGGTCGACCTGAACTCACCCAACGCAAGTCTTTTGCTTCAGGTGGTGCAGTATCGCCTGGCTGACCTGGAGATGCCGCCAGCAGGTAAGTTGCCAGATCATCAGATTGCCCTGCTGGCGGAATGGATCGCACGTGGCCTTCCGATGCCGGAGATTTCTCGAAAGGCGGTTCCATCGGCCAGCATCGACCTGGAGCAAGGGAGGAGTCACTGGGCGTTTCAGCCTCTGATGGACCGACCTGCCCCTGTGTCGTTGCACCCTCAGTGGTCGTCATGGCCGAACGGATCTGCCGACTCCTGGATTGCGGCAAAGCTGGAGTCGGAGCGGAAGGAACCGGTAGAGGCATCGAGTCGTCGAGCTTGGATTCGGCGCGCTTCGATCGATCTGCTCGGGTTGGCTGCTACGTATGACCAGATCGAAGCGTTTGTCAGCGATCCGCGGCATGACGCCTACGAACGGCAAGTCGACGCGTTGCTGGCCAGCCCTAGGTTGGGGGAAAAATGGGGCCGCAGTTGGCTAGAACTGGTCCGATACAGCGACGTACTGGAAGAGTGGGCCGAAATCCACAATGCCTATCGGTACCGGGACTGGGTCGTTCAAGCGATCAATGGCGATATGCCCTATCCCCAATTTGCATCCTACCAGTTGGCGGCCGACCAGATCCCAGATGCAACGCCGAAAGATCTTGCCGCCCTTGGCATGATCGGCATCAGCCCCTCGTACTGGAAGGAACTCCAACTGCCAGTCGAAATCATCAAGATGATTGTTTCCGACGAATACGAAGAACGTGTGCACACCTTCTCCAGCACCTTTCTTGGGATCAACATGGCGTGCGCCAGGTGTCATGACCACAAGTTTGACCCGATCACGACGGAAGACTATTACGCTGTGGCTGCGGTGTTTGCAAACACACGCATCATCAATCGGGTGCTCGACGAGCAGATCGATTCCCTTGCAGTTCTTGAAGCCAAATCGAAGCTGAAGCAGTGGGAACCGAAAGTCCAGCAATGGACTGGCGAGCTGGAACCGTTACGGAAGAAGGAGTCGGAAGGAACGCTGACGGCCGAGGAAAAGGAAAAGCTGTCGAACCTACAGAACGAACTGGACGGATTGAAGAGACAGATTGAAGCAGCCAAACAAACCCCTGGCCTGGATCTCCCGAGTGCACCAGGTGCTATCGATTCCCGATTGCAGGTTCTGGAGGCGGTGGGCACGCATGGAAGTCGCATCGAGTACTCGCCACAGATGGCTCCCATGTCGGTGGAGATCCGCGGCAACCCGAATCGGCTTGGACCGGCGATCGAGCCCCGTTTCGTGTCGGTTTTATCGAGTGGGGTCGACTCCTTTGGAACTCAGGGCAGTGGCCGGAGTCAATTGGCCGAATCGCTTTTCCAGGATGCCCGTCCCCTGGTGGCTCGGGTCATGGTCAATCGCATCTTCTCGCAACTGTTTGGCCGAGGCATCGTTGCGACTCCCAGCGACTTCGGGAAACAGGGGACCCCTCCAAGCCATCCGGAATTGCTCGATCACCTTGCATCCCAGTGGATCGCTCATCAATGGTCCATCAAATGGCTGCTCAGAGAACTGGTCCTCTCTTCTACCTATCGCCAGCGGGTTGCTTTGGAGGAGGACGAGCGAAGTCGCCCGGAGGTTTTTGCATCGTATCCACTGCGTCGCCTGGAGGTGGAGTCATGGCGAGACAGCGTGCTGCAGGCGACCGGCTCGATCGATTGGACAATGGGTGGTGCTCCCCAAGATTTAAGCGATGCTGGGAATGCGAGACGAACTCTTTATGGGGTGATCAAGCGACGGGAGTTGAATGATCTACTTCGGCTGTATGACTTCCCGGATCCATTGACCCACAGCCCCACTCGCATTCCGACAACAACGCCCCTGCAGCAGCTGTTTGTTCTCAACGGTCCATTTCTCAGGCAGCAGGCAGCGGCACTTGTCGAGCGGCTAGATCGGCAGGCTGGATCCGACCGAAAAATGCGGATTGAGCAAGCCTACCGATGGGTATTCGGCCGGGATCCCCAGGCGGCAGAAGTAGAGCTTGCGGAGCAATTTCTGAATCCGGACCAACCGCAGGTCTGGCACCAGTGGGCGCACGCCCTCCTGGGCAGCAACGAACTGGCCTATCTGGAATAACAGGAACCACCGGCATGGCAGCATTCCTTCGGCGCCACTGGCTTCAGCAAGCGGGGAGCACACTGGGCGCCCTTGCCGTCGCGCAAGGATTCGATCTGCATGCGGCGACCGGTCCTCATTTCGCGCCACGCGCCAAACGGATCATCCATCTGTTCATGAATGGTGGTCCATTTCAGTGCGACCTTTTTGATCCCAAGCCTGATCTGAATCGTTTTGCCGGCCAAAAACCGCCGGGGGCCGACCTACGCACCGAACGCCCTACGGGCAATCTGATGCCGGTCCCTTTTCGTTTCTCGCAGCATGGGGAAAGCGGGCTTCCGGTCAGCGAGCTTCTTCCGCTGACCGCGCGTCTGGCGGATGAACTGTGCGTGATTCGTTCCATGCACACCGACAACCCAAATCACGGTCCAGCGCTCTTCATGATGAACAACGGGACGATCACTCCCAACCGCCCAACGTTGGGCGCCTGGCTTTCGTATGGCCTGGGGAGCGAGAATGAGAATCTCCCGAGCTTCGTCGCCTGCTGTCCGGGCCGCCCGGTACGGTTTGCCGAATTGTGGAGCAGCGCGTTCCTGCCAGCGGAGCATCAGGGAACCTACGTCAATCACTCCCAACTGGACCCCAGGAAGATGATCCCCTTCCTCTCGTCCGATCCATCGCAACCGCTTCCCAAATCGCAGCGCCAGCAGCTCGATCTGCTCCAGCAACTAAACCGACGCCACGCCCAGACGCTTGGCCTCCACCCCGACCTGGTGGCTCGCATCCAGTCGATGGAAACAGCCTACCGCATGCAGATGGAGGCGAGCGATGCATTCGACATCCAGAAGGAGCCAGAGTCGGTGCGAGAGGAATATGGGAAAAGCGACTTTTCCAACGGTTGCCTCCTGGCCAGAAGGCTAGCCGAGCGAGGGGTGCGGTTTATTCAGGTCTATTACGGAAATGGCCAGCCCTGGGATACCCATGCCGGCCACACCGAGGCAACCCGGAAGCTGTGCCTGGATATCGACCGCCCGGTGGCGGCCTTGCTGTCGGACCTGAAGCGACGAGGCATGCTGGAAGAAACGCTGGTGTTGTGGGGGGGCGAGTTCGGCAGAACACCAACCACCGAAGGATCCGACGGCCGGGACCACAACCCCTGGGGATTCACCGTCTGGATGGCTGGAGGCGGAGTAAGAGGTGGGATGGCTTACGGTGCCACCGATCCCTTTGGTTTCAAAGCGGTTGAAAACAAGGTGCACATCCACGACCTCCATGCCACCATCCTGCACCTGATGGGTTTCGATCATACACGGCTGACCTACCGGCACGCCGGCCGCGACTACCGATTGACCGACGTCTTCGGCAAAGTGGTTCAGCCTATTGTCTCCTAATTCAAATCCCTGATGCTGGTGGAAAACCACGCCGTCAGTGGAGAGATACTGTACGCTTCGGGTGCGAGTTGAATATCTTTTCTATCCTTCTTCGGCGGCCGTCTCATCATGCATTACCCCTGGTTTGCACGCATGACCAGTTGGTTCCTTTTGGTTCTCTCGATGGGCCTTGCGGCTCTAGGGGCAGACTACAAGGAGGGAGAGGAAATCGAGGTCTTCTTCCTCAATGAATGGCGCCCTGCAAAGGTCTTGGATGTCAACAAGCAGGGGTTGGTTCAGGCCGAATTCCAGTTTGCCAATGCGGTGAAAGTGGAGGTCTTCAAGCCGGAAGCGGTCCGCGCGAAATATGAATCGGGGGCGATCTGGCGCGGCCGTACTTGGGCGGATGCTTCCGGTAGCTTTAAGATCAAAGCCGCTCTTCTGGCGGTCCTTCCCGACAAAGTCCTGTTGCGAAAAACCGATGGCCAGGAGATCGAGGTGCCGATCGCCAAACTGAGCGAGAGCGATCAGAAGTTTCTAAAGAAAATTCGCTCCGAAGCTGGAGGCGGAAGTCCGATCGCGCTAGCGCCGAAAATCGAGGCCTTCGATCTGACCTACAACGCATTCGGAGAAAAGCCACAGGGATCTGTTGCGATCCCCGCCGGCAAGCTTGCGGAGACCTCTGGATTTCAGCTCGATCCAGACCCGCTGCGCAGCAGTCTGAAAATGCAGCAGGCAGGCGTTGGGATACCTCAGGCCAACTTCTTCGATAACCTCGGCAGCGTCATTCCCCTGGGAGGACCCGATGGCTGGATGCTGGTAGGACTGGAGGATATGCGAGGCAATAAGGCGGAAGCGCCGACTCGCATCTACTGGGCTTCGCTGGCCAAATCCCAATTCAAGTCGATGCATTCGTTTCCGAGTGGTCTGACGCTTGTGGACTACCACCCTGGATCTAAGCAACTGCTGACATTCACCACCGTGGGAGAGGGTTCATTTCAAAGCGATCCCCTGCTGACCATCTGGTCGGTCCAGCCCAACTCAACCGAACCGACGGGGGTGATCAGCTGGAAGGCGAGGCTAGGAGAAGGAAAGCACCTTGGCAACGCCCCCCCATGGGCTCGTTTTGTCACCGGAGACTTGGTGCTGCAGCGCGACAGCGACCACCGGATGATCGGGTGGGATATCAAGAACAAAAAAATCGCTTGGTCGACAGCTCAAGAGTCGTTCTTCGCTCCGGAACCTCTCCTGTCTCCTGGTGGCAAGTACCTATTCCTGCCAGAGGACAAGCGGGTGCGCATCCTCGATCCCAACCAGGGTCAACTGCTGGGGTCGGTGGAACTGACAGCATCCTGTTCCGGCCTGGCGCTGCATCAAGATGGGCGCAAACTGGCGATCCTCGCCAACATGAGTCTTTTGGTCGTCGATCTGACGGGTAAGGATCCAATCCGGGAAGTGGATGCTACCACGGTGGGAACTCCCTTTGCCACCAAGATCGACTGGGTCGACGACGATCTTCTGGCCGTATCTACCGGACAGCGCGACTTTGTTCTCTTCAGCCTCGATAAGGGACTGCCTGCCTGGAGCTACTCATTCGATATCAACGTCTACCGCGCGGAGAGCCGAAGCGGTCGATCCAGATCGCTGATCGATGGCCATCTCTGCTACGCCGCGGCCCTGGAAGGAGTCCAGGAGGGGTACGTAGTGGGTGCGGTAAAGATTCCCGAGCCGGCGGTGCTGGAGGCGGTCACCAAGATTCAAAGGAAGGACTACATGCTGGCCGGACCGGGGACTAAAGTAAGGGTGCAAGCAAATGGGGATCAGGCGTCGACGGTGCTGGAAAAGCTGCGAAAGCAGGTGGTGGACAACCAGTGGGTCGAAAGCAACAACGCCGAATTCCTCCTGGCGGGTGAAATCAAGACGATGCCAGCGCAGACCACCGAGTACCAGAACATGATGACGCGCCAGGTGGTGTCAGTCACCGTCTCCCCAATCGTCTCTTCGATGGTGCTCAGTCGAGGTCAAGAAGTCGTCTGGCAGAGCGCCAGTAGCAACGGGGTTCCCCCCATCGTTCGACTCGAAGAGGGAAAGAGTCTGCAAAGCGAAGCAGACCAATGGCAAAAGCCCGATGTCGAGTTCTTCTCGCGGCAGGATGTGCCGCAGGAAGTGATGGATCCAAAAAAACGAGGGGGAGTTGGCACCAGCGATGTAACGCTCAAGGGACTGGTACCACGCCGCTGATCGGTTGCCAGCCGGATTTCGCCTCTCCTGCAGCGGCTTGGATACGATCGATTGAGGCTAGATCAGAGCTTTTTTCGCATCTGGTAAAGCCATAGCAGCGCGGTGTTCATCATGGTTTCACCGGCACCGACTTCCGCAGGTGCCACCGTGGTGTCCGCGCCATAGCCTCCTTCAGCGGCTGCCTCAATGGTAGGGAAGTATTGGTGGTAACCATTGGCATAGCCACAGAAGATCAGTTGCTTCACCCGAGCCCGCTCGCGCAAGCTGATGGCATGCTGGCAGAAGAATTCGCCAGATCCAGCAACCAGGGCGATCTCCTGATTGATCAGGGCCACCGTTAGGCGGGGCCGAATTCCCTCTTGGTACTCGTCGACGAAGGTTGCCACCAATTCCGGAAAGAAGGCGATCGAGTAAGCGCCGATCACGACAGGATTCCTGAAGTTGGTGCGGGAGGCGAACTGAAAACGTTCTTCGCGTACTTCCAGGCTGGCACGGCGAGGCTGACTGGGAGTGAGGTTTCCGGCAAGTTGGACGACCTGCCTGCCAAGAGCTTTTCCGAAGGCAACGTGATCTCCGTGCCCGGAACGATCGGTGGAACAGTCTCCCGATGCGCCTTGTAGAAAGATTGCCTGCCCACCAAGCGTCGCCTCTATCTCCTTGCGCATCGCGCCGACAAAGTCGCTGGAGAAAAGGTGTCGGTCTTCGGGGATGCTTGTCGGATGAGCGGCAAAATTGACGAGGGTACCAATGGTTTTTCCTGTGGAGATATCCTGAAACCGAAGTACCTGAAGGGATCGGTCGAGCGGTATCGGGGGGATCTTCGAATGACGGTTGCGGTTGTAACCGGTCAGCTCGGTCGCTCCGTACTCCAACGATGCCTCGACGCGATTGGCGTCGGCTTCCACGATCGCTTCGATGATTCGATCCTCCATCATCGCGACATAGGCGATTGCATCATCGAATCTCCCCTTTCCCCTTCCGGCGCGATCGCTCAGCTCCACCACAGGTCCATGATGCGTATGCGATCCCGCGATAATCGAATGCTCGATGCCGGCGCGCGTTGCAATCGCCTCCCGAATCCTCCCCAAGGAAGCTTCGGAAGGGGATCGACCGAGATCCAGCCCAACGATCGCCAGTTTCCTGCCTTCGATGGCGATCACCATGGCCGTCGCCTGGAGGGGATCAAGCGTTCCTTCGGAAAGCTGGGCGTGGCGCGATCCATAACCCCACATCGGCACCGGCTTTTCGGGGGTCACATCGCGAACGGCAGCCCCTGCAGTCCAGCCCCGTGACGGATCGGCTTTGGATTTCGTCACTGGCAGCAGAAAAAGCAGAAGCAGAAAGGTGGGGCCGACGCAAGGTTTTCGAAGCAGTCCAGCGGAGAAAGACATGCCAGCCTCCACAAGGGAATCGGAAATCCAATGGCTCAGTGCGAGAAACAGCGACACTGGAAAAAGCGATGCGACCAAAGGCACTCGTCGATGGGAGCCTAGAGCATTCTGCCATCCTTTGCAACCGTCTGTTCGCAACCGCCTGCACCCAGCAGTGCACCCAAAGTTGATTGCCGTTAGGATGTTTCGCGACAATGCTGAACGGAGGGAGCCCGCAAATGAAAAACGCAGTAGATTTCCGATCGAACCGCCACGTCGTGGCGTGGTGGCCGGCCTTTACACTCTGGATGGTAGCGGCGATGGTGAGCCGATGCTCGAGCGAGCCGCAGCCGCCTGTGGAGTCTGCCTCGACGCGCTTTGAGAACCTGGAGGTCCTTGGTGCACTGCCAGCCGATCAGATCGGCAAGATCATGAACCTAGCCTCGCAGGCCCTCGGTGTTCAGTGCAGCTACTGCCATGAGGGGAATCGATTCGCCAGCGAAGCCAATCCGATGAAAGAGGAGGGGCGACGGATGTTTCGCATGACTCTGGAACTCCAGGATCGGCACTTCGAGGGCAATAAACTGGTCAGCTGCTTCACCTGCCATCGCGGCCAGAAGATCCCCTCTTCTTCGCTGCATGCGCTGATCGGCTCCTATGCGCCATCGGAGACCGAAGAGTCATGGAAGGCGCTTCCACGCGAAGGGAGAGAGACTTCCCAGCAACTACTCGATCGGATCCGCCTAGCCGAACCACCGCAACTGGCGCATCCGGTGAAGCTGGAAGGGGTCCGCGTCGAACCCAACGGACAGGAACCGCCCGAAACGCTTTGGCTGCATCCCGATGGAAGGATGCGCCTGGAGACCCGCTACGGCACGACGGTGATTTCCGAAGGGTGGAATGGGAAGAGAGCATGGAAGATGGTGGGAGAACATCCGATTGTGCTACGGCAAGATGAAGCCGACCAAATCCAACGGGAGGCGACGATCTGGACTGGCAGTGCCGAAAATAACTGGACATGGGAGGTCGATGAAGGATGGTTCAGCAAGGAGGGAGCCGAGGCAAATGCAATGACCGGACTGATGGCTGGCCGCTGGAGGGAAACACTGTGGGTGGAAGGCGAGTCTCCTTCCGGGCGATTGGTAGAGCGCATGACTCGAGTCCCGACAGCGCTGGGAGATTATGAGTATCGCGTTCGATACGACCAATGGCGGCCTGTGGCAGGCCGACCTCTTCCCCATCGCCTCTGGGTCGATCAGCCAGCGATCCACTGGATGCGTCGGATCGATCGATGGGAAGCATTCGTTTCCGAGGACCCAAACATATGGGAAGCGAAGCCGATCTCCCCCTGACCCCAATCGGACGCTCCAATGCGCCCGTGGCGCCATGCGCCGCGCCGCCGAATTCCGGCACGCTTGCCGAGGATTCAACCGCTGAGCCGACAGAGAAGAATCCGTCAGGATAGTCGTACTCGTACTCAGTGAAACGGTACTCGTACTCAGTGAAACGGTACTCGGACTCAGTGAAACGGTACTCGGACTCAGTGAAACGGGACTCGGACTCAGTGAAACGGGACTCGGACTC
>Ga0315905_10003142_pt1 | contig 17106 bp, 3 predicted proteins | sample LakEriMetagenome_5_FD_203522 | JGI IMG/M metagenome (GOLD analysis project Ga0315905, IMG submission 203522) | Freshwater fungal communities from buoy surface, Lake Erie, Ohio, United States - Buoy 4 MA121 | ecosystem: Environmental > Aquatic > Freshwater > Lake | place: USA: Lake Erie, Ohio... | reverse complement strand
CCAGTTCCCTAAGATAGTTGGCGAAGCCGTTGCCGGTATGTACACCGAGTTCAAGGCAACCAACGATGAGCGCTTCTGGATGGCTGGCGTTGGGGCTTCTATATGCGCCCTTAAAGCGTTTAAAGAGCTGGGTGTAGCCGAGATACCCTACCGCCACATTCTGAACTCCTACAAGAAGGCTGTGGACTATATGCGCGCCAGTATGAAGAGCAGTGTGCGCACCGCTGTGGATGTACTGAACTCCTACACCCGTGACAACTACGGCAGTTTTGTAGTGATTAAGCCTAGCAAGGGTGGCCTCATGGCTGAACTGGGTAGCGGCAAGGACATCGATCTGTCGATCACACGCAACAAGGTGTTCGGGCGGGTGGAGCACGAGCCGATCCCTAACCACATCGACTACTTTATCGAGGAGCAACTGCTCAAGGCGTACTGCGCCACCATGAGCTTCGGGTATTCGTCATTTAAGCGCCAGCTTGAACAACTGTACAACGTAGAGTATCTTAAGAAAGATATGATGGCCAAGACCAAAGGGCCGCAGATGCGGGTTACAGTTATGAAAATCAGACGCGAGATTATCGAAGCCGATGAAGTACTCCTCACTGCGCCTTCCGTGGGAGAAAGTTGAGAAAGGGCAGGGGTTCTTTATCCCCTGCCTCGATACCGAAGCCATGAAAGAGTGGGGCTTAAAGAAAGCCTTCTCCTTGCGGATACTAGATGCCCACGCTAGCGTGGGCATCCTCGACGGCAAGCTGGGCGTTATGTTTTACCGCCGTCCCGTATCCGCTTCATAGCCTTCTCAAACTTGTCAGCCACATCTTGGCGTGCCGCGTCAATCTTATCTAGCCGTGCACGTTTCTCAGCGCCCGTCATGTTTTCCATACTGCTGATGCGGTCAGCATCGGCTCGTAGTTTGCCCATGACGTTCTGGTAGTTACGTGCTAGGGCTGCTGATGCGATCAGTTCGCGGTTATCTTCCAAGAAGTCTCTGGCTTCCTGCGCCTGACCTTTCTTGCGCATGTCATCAAACGTTGCCTTGGCTTGCATAGCTTCGTCTGCCAAACGGTACATAACATCGCTGTCAGCACCCCCGTATTTCTTCTGGAACGAACTACCAATAAATGGCAGGTCTGAGACACGTTTCTCAGCGGGTTCGCCACGAGTTTCCTTACGGAACAAACCATCAGCCGCGCCCATAACAATCAACGGTAACTGCCCAAAGTAACCTGTGGCAAGGTGTTCGATCTGCACAGGAGAAAATCCGGGCAACACTTTGCTCAACATCTTGGCCGCTTCGGTGGTACTTTCTGTAAAGCGCTGTTGCGGTGACAGCTTCAGCATGCGCTCCGATTCAATAGCTGAGTCGTTAAAAAAGCGCTTGTTGCTGTAGACCTCGAACGCAGGTTTAAAAATCTGCGGCACACCTCTGGAACTGTAGCCCGGCACTGACTGCAAGAACATGTCACGCAAAGCTTGCAACTGCTGGACGCCATCAACTTCAGCCTTCATAGCATCAGACGCGGCAACAGCCAACGAGAAGAACCAACCAGCCTCGTAAGGAATTGGTAGCTTCAACGGCTCGTCAACGCCCGGCAACGGCAAGAAGAAATTGGTGTAACGATCTCTTGGTTTAGCGTTTCTGTAATATTCATCGTCGTCCATAGCCATGGCGTAGACAATACCTGTAGCCACCAACAGCAAAGCGTTGTTAAAGAACTTCTGCTGAATTTTCATCTGTTCTTCAAACGGCATCTGGCCACGGGCTGCTTTGTACAGCACGTTCAAGCCTTGGATCTGCGCATTAAAGAAAGGAATCAAACGGCTGGCGTACTGCACTGTGGGGGACAGACCGCGCTTGTAGAAGTTCATTGACTCGCGTACAGCCAAGTCAGCTTCCACTTCAGACAGACCGTTTCTACGGGCGTTCTCGTACACCAACGCACGGGTGGCAGCATCAGCACGCATTGCGTACCGATCTGTTGCGGCAAATACTTTGTCGATGATGCCTTGGTCTTTACCGCTTGCCAACTGCAAAGCCATCTTAGCGACGTCGTCTGGGTCACCAGTAAAGATACCGCTCTGGATCAAGCCCTTCTTAAGCATCTCTTCATTGGTTGCGCTTTGTCCGCGGCTAGAAGCCACAAACTCTCTACCCGCTTTAACGACCGCTGTCAGGGGGTTGTAGTCCAGACCACCAGTAAACGCTGCGGCCATTGGATCACGAACCAACTGACGCGCAATATAGATCGGCATGCGGGTCACGCCAGAGCGCAAGATGTCACCAGCAATACCACCAATCTTCAAGAACGCAGGCAACGTAAGATGTGCGCCTTCCAAGCTCTTCACAATCAGCTCGGCAGGAATACCGCCCATGACGGTGTCACTAGTCTTAACTCGTAGCCAGCGCTCGCCCTTGTCGTTTGGCTTGTCGGGATCAGGCTCTTGGTTAAAACGAATAACGTCTGGGGACGCAGGGCCCATACCAATATGGATAGGCATAGCGCTGGTTGGCTTTCCGTCTTTGCCCACAGGCCCCTTACCTTCGCCAATCTTTTGGAACGCATACGCTAGATTCTTGGTAGCCAAGTTTGTTAGCGCCTTGTCCATGATGAGCAAGGAATTGCGTTGCAATGTTTCGGTGATCGGCAGAATGCGAGTCTCACCGCCCACCAGTTCTTTTAGATACGGCTGACGACGAATGTCGCCAATCGTTACAGTCACCTCATCGCTAAACACCAACTGCGCCAAACCGTTTTCGTTGACACGATAGAACGGTATGAAGTCGCCCTCTTTCAGCAGTCTGTCGGCTTCCTTCTTGGTAATAGCGCCAGTAGATGCCAAGAACTTAATCTGGCCTTCGTTGTACGCGTTGTACACAGAACGGGTTGCCTCGAGCGCGGCTTTAAGTTTGGGATCAGCATCGGCTGCGGCAAGCGCAGCTTTAAGTTTTTCCTCTGTTACACCAAGAGCGCCAAGGTCTAGCTTAGCCACGCCTTTATTCATTGCGCGTTGGGCAATCATGTAGGTGGTGGCTATGTTGGCTTTAGCTTCTGGATCCCCCATTGGGATGTCAGCTACAGATTTGAACACCTCAATAGCGCTGTCCTTGTCAATAGACCTGACACCTTTAAAACCTTTCTCGTCGGTGTACAACTCCATCGGCCCCTTTTGGAGCGAAGCATTTAGCATTGCCATCTTCTGGTCGGCCATGACAATGTGCGACATAGCCTGAGTAAACAACATGTCGTCGCCAATCTCTTTAGCGCCCGCCTTCAAAGCTTCGCGCACCCCAGCACGCATGTCCGCCAACTCCATCTCAGCCTGAAGGAACGGCTTAGTACCTGCCTGTTCTCTCCAAGTTTTCTTCTTGGACATAATGTCTTTGGCCAAGTCAACCAGCGCGTTCTCCTCACCATACTGCGCAGCCCTTGCGTATAGTGGCGTCTCTTCCGGCTCAATCAATTGCAGTACTGGAGGCTTGTCGGCTATGCGCTTAGGGGCATCAACAGAACCAATATTGTTTTTGCTGTCAACAAGTTGATATCTTGGCGCCTCGTTTGCAATATCAAAAGCTTGATTTACTTTTTTTGCAATTTTAAATATGTTGGCTTTTGGCGCAGCTTGTTCAGATGCCATGTAGTCTGAAACAAAATACAACCAATCAGCCAAAGAAGTATCGGTATCGTAATTGCCAAGACTTTGATTTGCAAAAATAATAGCGTCTTCCCCAAAAACATCTTCCGTTATTTTTTTATATTTACGCGTTATTGGCGCATTAACGCCTTTGTCGGCCAAATCAATCTGGTTAATCTGGTATCTATAATTAAGCTCGTTAATAAATTTTCTAAACTGCTCAACGTTACTGTCAGCAACAATACGTTCATTGCCTTTAGCGCTGATTGCAGGCGCGTATATAGCGTCGGGCAACATCAACTCGAGCGCTGCATTACCGTCGTTAGTTTCGATATTATCAACAATAGTTGCGTTCTTAATAATGCCGCGCGTTTTTGTAGCCGCAAACTGCACAGCGTTCAGCATCGTCGATACCGCAACAGTACCAACAACTGCGTTGTCTGCTAGACGCAATACCTGAACGTTATTGTTGCCCTTGAATTCAACAAGACCAATCGTGTTTATTTGCGGTAACGATACGTCTGTATCGTCTTCCATCTGTACAGCGTTAACATGTTTTAAATTTGGCAGTACAACAGGCTCGTCAAGATAAAAATACAGTTTGCCAGCGGCAACAAGGTTGTCTACCGAAATTTGTATTTTCTTGCCTTTAAACGAAAACACTGCGTTATTGTCGTGCGGTGTAACATATGCACTCATTCCGGGGAAATAGCCGTTTGGTATTATTTTTTCTGTGGCATCTACAAGCGCTTCACCAGTTGCTTTAAGCAGTTCTTCTGTTGGCCTTGGACGGTCCACAAACATTTCGCCGTCTAATGGACTAAAGTCTAATAGCATGTTTACCGTTGTCATGTTAGCGCCATCGTCGTTTATATACGGACCAAGCGTCATTAAAAACTCAGGATTAGTTTCACCTTTTAAAAGTTTAATCAAAGACTGTTTGCGTTCAAGTGCCTTGATGTATGTTTGTGCGCCATTAAAGTTGGTGCTGGTTAAGAAGTCTTTGGCAATCTGTTCTTGTTCAGTAGTCAAACCTTGCGATTCAGTATTACCGCGAACTTCACCAATTGTTGTGGCGCCATCCATACGCACGGCAACTTCAGGCTTACCATTTTGGTAGTAAATATAAAAGTCGCCTTTTTGAATTTGGTTTCTTGCTGTTTGAACAGAAGCGCCGGTGCACCATGACGTACCTGCGGCACCAGCATTTAACTCAGCAGCTGCTTCTTCGATTGGTTTTACATTGGCGTAAATTTCGTCGTAGTACTCGTTTAAAAACTTTGAGACTTCTTCAATCGTGTGCAGTCGCGGCGCACCTTCAGCTTCAAGGCGTGCGTTTTCGTGCTCTAACAATTCGTGCTGTGCAATTGACAACGACAATACTTTGACATTTTTATCCTTGTCTACAAACACCAATCGTTGCGGCCTAGGTGAAGCAAATGTCGGTACATCAAACGGCAACGCGCCTGCGCGTTCTTCAGTAAGCATGCCGGGTTCAATACGACCCATATTAACTTCGTCAGCAATAGCCCTCAATTCTTCACCCAAAAGCCTGGCTTCACGAACAGGTCCGCGACGTGGGCCGCCTATAGGTGCCGCAGGCCGTGCAGGAACCATACGCCTAGCGTTGTCAACCGTGTCCGCGCTTATTTCACCATTTGGTTTGTATGTTGTAACCCTTACCGCTGGGCGTGGGGACACTGTGTGGCGGTCAAACTTTTGCCAACCGTTTTTGTTTGCGTTTTTTTCTGCGTTGCGATCGGCAACTTCTTGCACGCCTTCAAGAAATGCTTGCTTAAGGGGCAAGCCCTCGCGCAACTTACGAATAACTTCACCAGCGTCTTTGCTACTTACAAAAGCTAAATGGTGCGTGTTGTCCTTGCCCATTTCGGCAAGTTTTAAACGCCCGTTCTTATCTGACAACACCGCGTATTTAGCTGCGGCTTTAGCCACCAGCGCTTGTTCAACATACGTGTACTCTGGCGTTTCTAAAAGCTCTCCTGCAAGTTGACGTAAATCTTTTTGCCTTTTTAAAAAAATGTCTTGTGCATAGCCACGCGCTATATTCCTATTGTTTTGTACTGCCAAATTAATATATGTTTGCGCATCAGCCTCAACATAGTGCAAAGGGCTATTTTCATCAAATGGTTTGCCATCAGACATGATGACTTTGGTAGCTTTTGCCAACTTATCAGGATCGGGCGTAGCAATGTAGTCGCTAGGAAAATCGTACATTTTCTTCAACATCGCCTCACCGATGCGGTTGGCGTCTTCTGCTGTACGGTCTTTCTGTTTGATCTCAGGGCCGAACTGCTCGGCAAACTGGCGCATTGAGTTACTACCGGTAGCTAACGCGGCAATGTCTTTCTGTGCCAGTTTACGAGATACCGTCCGCTCCACGCCCTTGGTGCGCACACTAGATGGCATCATCAACGCATCAACAGACTGAAGCGCTGCACCAAACATAGTCTCAGGACGCTCCACGCCCAACAAGCGCATGATGATGCTCTTGAAGCCAGCCCATGCGTCAGACAGACGCCACTTCTTACCTTGCAGTTGTTGCTGTAAGGTGCGGTTGGACATGACCTCAGCGGCAAACTCAGAGATACTGCCCTTGGCAGACGCGCTGGTGATCTTCGGATCGTTCTTAACAGCCGCATACAGCGCTTGCAATTCACGCTTGGCAACAACTTGTAGCTTAGTTAAGCTAGCTTCAGGCATCTGCAACACGCGCTCGACTGCGGCGTGTGTGCCTTCGTGCAACAGAATTTCTTGTGACAGACCACCGTCACGGCTCAAGTTAATGCGTCGACTAGTAGCGGAACCCAGCACGGCTTTGCCGTTCTCGTCTTTTACTTGGTCTTGGATAGACACGCTTGTGTCGTCTAGCATGTCTGCTAGGCGTTGTGCCACGGCACGGTTTACCTGCGATGTAGCAGGGTCGTTAGCCATGTTAGTAAAGGCAGCACGCAGATCGTTGTTCTCTAGCGCACTTACTTGTGCGGTTGTTAAGTCTGGGCTTACTGACTCTACGCCTCTGGCGTATTCTTCGCCTTCTCTTGGGCTATACACATCTTCCATAGCGGAAGTCTTGCGGAAATCTTCGCCGTAAGCTTCTTCCTCAGACACCTTACGCGGGCGGCCACGAGGTTTAGGTTCAGGCGCTTCAACTTCTTCAGCTACAACCGTTGTATCTACTCGATACATCTTGCGCATTTGCTCTGTCAACTCGCGCTTGACCGCTGCCAACTCGGTGCTAAAACTCTTGATTTCGTTATCAAGATCAGTTTTTTCTTGCTCAGTTGGGCGAACCAAGTTTTCTCTAGTAGGCCTTGCATCAATAGCCCGCAAACGCTCAAGTTCGTCTGTAGATTCTTTAAGCTTGGTTGTAAGTTCAGTTTCGCGTTTTTCAAGGATGAACTGGAACTCAGCTTGGCGCTCAGCTTCAATGGCCGCTTCTTGCGCGGTAGTCAATTCTTTCTGGCCAGCCCTAATCTTCTCTGCGTATGCGTTGGCATCTGCCACGGCTTGCTTGACTGTTGGTGACTTAATAGTGCGGTTTTCCACCAACGGCTGCCTAACGGAACCAACATTACGCTTGGACTCGTCTGTGCCTGTACGGAATTTAGCAGGGGCACTGGTAGTTTGACGAGCGCCAGCCGACACACGGCCTTGCAGAGCAACGGCAAGCCTAGCTTTATCTGCTGTACCAGTATTAATTTCAGCGTTGACTTCGTCAATCTGACCGTTCAAGCGCTCAACAGTTTTGGTTTTACCGGCTTTGATAGCAATGTCGCGTTGAGTATTTAGGTCGGCAAGGCGGTCTGTAGCTCTGCCCAGTTCTTGCACCTGATCTATGTACTGATCGATAGCGTCTTGTTCTTCGATGCTGGCTGAACGAGCTTCTGGCTCTGCACCCAGTTTTTTTCTAAGCGGCACATTGCGTGCACGCATAAAGTTAATTGCGTCTTCTAGTAAACCCTTACGAACAGACAGGTTACTCTGCAAACGAATGGCAGACATCATGCCTTTAAACGCCATAGCATGGCCAGAACCTCTAAGCTCTGGGGTAAGCGGCAGTACAGTCTCTACGCCACCAGCATATTCGCTTGACTTTCTTTTAGCTGCCAGCACCGCAACTTCAGTTTCTCTTAACTGTTCGTCAATACGGCCAAGTTCCAAAATCAAAGATAGCAATGGCTTGTTGTACAGATCGTTGTTGTACTTAACTTCACCCGCAGCATCTGCGGTCAGCCCACGATCACGGGCATCTCTTTCTGCGGCAGACAAAGCGCGTACTTGAACACCTTGTGAGAACCCAGACAACGCCACATTCAAACGGCGGGCACGTTCGTCAGAGATTTTTTTCTCCAACTGCTGTACTGAACCAGCTTTGGCGCCCTGCACAGCCTGTGCTTTGTCTGCAGCAGTTTGGCGTTCTTTGGTTTCGGCTTCGCCAACTTCGGCCTGTGCTGTGCGCACGGCATCCTGCAAGCGTTTAATTTCGTCTTGAGCGGCGGCATTAGATTTAGCCAACGGGTCGGTTGTGGCTTTGAGTTCAGCCAAACGTTGTTCACCCACCAATACTTTGATCTGCGTACGCACTAAGTCCAGTGCGCCCTTGGTCTGCACAAGTTCTGCTTTGGCTTCTTGGTACAACGCCAACAAGTCGTCTAACTCTTTAAACAACTTAATCTCTACTGCGCCGCCTCTGGCACGCACGCCAACGCGGTTAGATTCTTTAATTAAATCGTCTTTAGCCTGCTCATATGATGCGATACGGGCGTTAATGTCGCTGACATTTAGCTTCAGATTGTTCATCTTCAGCACCATGTTCTCAGTGTTAGTCTGGAACGCAGTCAACTCTCGGTTTTCTTTCAAGAACTTAGTCCAGTTCTTGATCTTGCTCATGCGGGCAGTAGTCGCCTTGCTGTCTTTCAGCATCTGCTTCAGGCGCGGCAACGCCCTGCTCAGGAACGCACGGACAGGAGCCAAGTCTTTCTCGGACTGCTTCATGTCTTGCTTGAGTCTGCGAACATAGGGGCTGTTGATAAAGCGCTGGAACGCTTCTACGTCAGGTCTTGCACCAATGTCTAGGCTAGGGCCAGCCTCAATGCCACGGCGCTCAGCCTTCTGTACACGGCTACGCTCATCAGCCGCACCAAACAAAGACAACTGACCGGCTTGCTCGTCACGAACAGTCTCAGCCAGACGGACTAACGGTTCCAACTCACCTTGCAGAGACAACGGCACAGCTTCAGCGCTCTTGCCACGGATCGTTCCAGACACACGTTCTTGCTTGCCTGTGACGGGATTGGTGCGGTACACCGGTTTGTTGATCTCTTGCCCACGCTTTTCGACTGTAGGCTGGGCTGCTTCGCCAGTTGTGCGTTCTGCTTCTTTAGGCTGGGTCACAAAGCCGGGCAGCTTGCCCTTGTTCTGCCCTTGATCCATGCGCTCACGTTGCGCATACATTTGCATCTGTGACACAGACGCGGCTTGTCCGGGGACAGCTCCGGTAATACTATCAACATCTTTCTTAAACGGTTCTGTTGGCGTTGTTGTGCTGGCTTTGGCGGCTGTGGCACCCGTCATGTCTAACGGGAAGGTCTTGAGGGTTACTGGACGGCCAGCGCCTTTGCGAGGTACGCCCTCTGCTCCGCTTTCAATCTTCGTCAACTGCTGGTCAAGTAGTGTGAGGAAGCCCTGCGACTCTGAGATATTCTGGCGTGTGCCTTGATCTGTAGCCCCAGACATAGCTTGCTTGAGCGTCATGTCTGCTTGTGGGATTACCTGCTCTGCACGGCGCAAGAACGCCTCGGCTTCTGGAGATAAGTCAAACACAGACAGCGCACGGTTGATACGGCCTTTAAGGTTTTCGGCTGTGATGGGAGCGCCAGACTTCTCAGAACGTGGGTACAGACGGAACTCTTTTGCTGGCTCACGCGTAACAACGCGCTTTTCTTCCTCTGCCGGCACAACGTCTTCGGCTGTAGGCAACGTGCCTTCTTCTAAGGGTATACCCTGTAAGCGTTGTTGCAGCTGGCCAAACGCAGCTGATGGCGTTGGCGGCGCTCCTTCACGCTTAAACATCTCCAAGTTCTCAGTCATCGGAGAAGGCGCACGTTTCATACGCTGTAGTGCCTGCATCTCAGGCGTCATGCGCTCAAGCAAAGCGGCTTTTTCAGCGGCTTCTACATCAGCCGCACGGCTGGCTTCAAGGGCGGCTTGTTCTTCTTCCTCTACCACACCAAGGCGTTGTCGGGCTACGCCAGTAGCGGCTCTACCTTGTGCTTGACGTTGTTTATCAAACTGGGCTAGTTGTAACTCCAAACCACCGTAAACAACTTTTTGTTCTTTCTGGGTCAATCCGGGCAGTGGTGTGCGTGTCTCAACCAATGTCTGCGCCATGATTGGGTTAGTCATCAAGTAATCAACGTAGCCGCTAACCCCTTGCTCTGGCACCTGCTGTTTAGCCAACCCAATTCGTGCTTGCGCATACCTTGCCGCGTTTGTTGGCGGTGTTGCAAACGGGTCTTCAATACCAACTTCTTTTACCTTGCCGGGTCTGACACCCGCCACTTTCTGTTGTTCTGCCTGATACAGCGCGTACTCTTCGGGCGACAGGTTAGCTACACGTTGCGCTTCCTTGGCGGCATCAATACGTCCTGCCTTGTTAAGCTCGTTCCATTCTTTAATCAGCGCCTTAGTCTCGGGGTCGTTGCGCAAAGCTTTCTTGGCTTTTTCGGCTTCTTTCTTAGCAGCTTCGGCGGCTATATCACCTTCCTGCACCGGAATCTTGGCTGCAGCATCAAATTCTTTGATCTGGGCTTTGACGGCTTCTAAGCGGTTGTCAACCTCAAGAGGGTACTTAGGGTCGTTCTTTCTGTCTTCTTCTGCTTGAATAGCGGCTTGCTTTTCAGCTTGTTGCTGTTGCGTTTGCTCTGCACGGCGTTGTTGCTCTACGGTTCTGTCGGCTTCCGCTGCTTGACGCTTTGCCCCCGCACGCTCAAATCCACGGCCAACAGGCGCAATTGCGCCGCCCAATACAGCACCACCAATAAAGCTCTCAACATACTCTTTACGGGCTTCAGGATCAGCAATCTCCAAGCCTGCCTGTAGGCGCTCAAGCAACTGTTGCGTAGCTTCCGTTACGCCTTCGCGTCCCATGGCCACACCCGTTTTGGCAGTGTAGTCTGCAATGGTTCGTGTCAGTGTCTGGGAAGCAATTGCTTTAGCTTGTTCTGTCGTGAGCTTAGAACCTACAGAGCCAAACAGCTTGCCCACACCGGGCAGTAGCGCCATGGCTGCGGTGTCAATAAGCGCTTGGGGGACAGCGGTTGCTACGGCTTTACCTAGACTGGCTTCCTCAAGAGACTTACCAGTCTCCATCTGACGCGCAAGGTTGGAACCTGTGAACTGGCCAGCAGACAAAGCACCAGCGCCAGCCAAGCCTAAACCAGTGGCAACCGGAACAGATACGGGGGCAGTTAGAGCCGCAAGACCTGCGGCGGCTGGAGCCACCATGTACGGCACAGAGCCGCCAAGGGTTTCTCTAAACTTCAAGCCAAAGTCTTCAGTCCAACCTTTTTCTGTAGGAGTAAAGCGCTCGGCGGCGGCTTGCTGTTTTTCTTTTTGGAACTTCTCGGCTTCGGCTACATCCATCAGCCCAAGCTTGGCGGCAGTCAGCGCTGACTCGCCCTTTAATCGCTCAAAGCCTGCGGCGGCTGCGGCTTTAAAACCTGTAGTGTCTTGCTTAGGTTTACTTGGCTCTTCACCAAACGCTTCTGGGTAGAACTTATAAGCATCTCGGAAAGCGTCGGCTGGCGACTGCCCCTCTTTAGCTTCATAGTACGAACCGTTGGGCAGTCTGATGTAGTTAGCCATTTAAATCACTCAAATTTTTTTGCCGCCTGCGCCACGGCGGTTTATTAGCGCATGGCTATGTTATCAGCCTTTTGGTGGTTTGAGAATAGGTGCGTTAGCTGGAGGCGCTGCAAACTGCATGCCGCCACTGTAGCCTTCTTTATACACAGCAAAAGTTGGGTACTTTTGTAAGAACGCTGCACCATTTACCGGGTCTTGCGTAAGCTTAATGTACTCGCCATACAGCCTTGGCTCTGCCGCTTCCTGTTTAAACATTTGGAAACCTTTTGCCAATGCGCTGTTGGGGTCAGCCGCGCCTAACCGTTCGTACTTGTTAATCTCTGCATTGGCCGCAGCAGTAGATTGAATACCCGCCACTTTTTCGCGGTTTGCCGCCTCGAAGCTGGTTGACCAAAGCTTGGATGCAACGTCTGCAGTTGTGCCAGCAATCTTAGAAGTAAGGCCAATGCCCAACTCGTTGATCTTGTCTTTGCGATCACCAATCTTTTCTTCCAACTGAAGCTTGAGCTTAGTATCATCACGGGCTTCGGCACGGCGAGCTTGCTCAATGTCACCGCGCAGCTTCATGTTTTCACGCTCCATCTTCTTGATATCTTTGAGCGCGTCGCCGTACTGCGCCACTGCAGGAATAGCTTCTTTCAAGTTCTGTAAAGCGTAGCGTGAAGAACCGCCAGCAATGGCCAGACCCGCAGAAAGCAGCGCTAAGCCAGCGGCTTTGTCTTTTTCACCACCAGTGGCCGCGTCTTGTTTGTCCAACAGTTTTTCCAAACCTTCCATTGCAGGGGTCTTGGGCAAGCTGTCTGCCAACATAGTACGCAGTCTTGCGCCTTGCGATTCTTGATCTGTTTCGGCTTTCCTCAAAGCAGTACGAGATTCTTCAAAATCAACAAACTCACCGGCTTGTTCTTTGGCTTGCTCAGGCGTTAACACCTTAGTGGAAGGCGCAATCGAGCCCAAACCTTGCTTTTCAGCAGGAGGAGCAGGAGGTTTGTTGCCACTAGGTGGTGGTGCTGGGGGCGCATTACCAAGAACGTTTGTTGCTTTACTTTGGCCGTAAGGCAGTATTAAATCTGGAGCGGCCGTCTGTGTTGCTGCTTTGTATGCTTGAATTGCCTCATCTCTTGAACCAAACTTTTGGTCTGCCAGAGAAGCTATAGGGTTAGGTATTTGGCGATAATACGGGACGCTTGGATCACGAATAGTCTCAGGAATATCTAAGAACCAACTCTTGCCGCCAGTGGTAGTACGCACCAAACTTTCAGCTTTACCAGAATACTTCTGAACCGCGCCGCCACCAGACATGCGCACAACAGGTTCGCTACGTTGGGCAAAGTTAAACATGCCGCCCATACCGCCAGTGGCCATACCTTCTTCATCGTCTTCGTAGCCTGCAATACCGCCGTCAGCCAGTGCGCGCATATTGGGCGTGGGAATCTGCGCTATACCTTGGTTCTCTGGAAGCTGTTGCTGAGCCATGCCAGCAATGCTTTGATCTACAACAGTAGGTTGCTGTCCGGGATTTCCTTGCGCGGCTAGACGCATTGCTTTGCGGCGATCTGATTCTGACTTTGCCAATGACAAAATATACACGTTGTTTTTGTGCAGCGCTGCATATTCTTGCAGTGCTGAGTCCGGCTGTAAACCCGCCAACGTCTTTGTAATCAGATTGACGTCAGGCGTGCCTATTGGGGTCTGTTGTGTATAAGCCATGTTTAATCCTGACCCATTTGATAAAGAGTTAAATCAGCCAAGCCTGCCGGCTTGTCTCTATAGTTTACATCCTCAACAGCGCCGCCTTTAGCCATAAGTTTACTTAACCCCAGTGCAGCAGTGCCAAGGCCTGCCGCTTGAGACACCATTGACGGAGGTTGCTGGTACATGGTCTGAGACTGTTGCGTCAAAGGCAAACCACGAATCATGTCAGACATGAAGCCCAGTTGCTTGTACGGGTAGTTCTGGTAGTTTAGGAAGTCTTGATACTCAGTGTTTAGCGCGTTCTGCACTTGCTGTTGTTGCTGAGCACCAAAACGATTTTGAACGTCCAAGAGGCCAAGGTTCTGGCCGTACTGTGTTTGACCAATGTCAGCCAAAGACTTGGCGCCTGTCATGGCAGTCTGTAGACCTTGAAGTCCCAACCCGGCACCAAACTGTTGTTGCTGAGCGTTAAGTTGCTGGCCAGCCAAGTTTTGAGCTTGAGACTGGTTGAACTGCTGCATTGCCTGTTGGTAGGCGTCCTGAAGTCCCTTGGCTTGGATGTCGCCCTTTTGACGCATTAAAGAAGCGTTGAGTTGGTTATTCGCAAGAAGATTGCCGCTACCACCAAAAGCACCGGAACGCGCAGCTTGGGCATTTTGCATTTGGCGGGCAATTTCCCCCTGCCGCTGTGCGTCTGATTGCTGTCTTGCAACAACCGTGTCCATGTACGGAGACATGTACTGGCCAACTGAGCCCGTGCCGGGCTGAAACTTACCTTGTGCGTCGTATCCGGGCAGCGTGTTTGTTCCCGTAAACTGCTGTGTCTGATATGGGTTAAACGTGTACTGCGTATTGAGTGCGCCCAAGCCTGCCAAACCCGCCATAGCTGTGGCATCACCCAACTGAGGGGCGGTCTGCATGAGCCCTGCATTTTCAAACGACTGTTGTTGCAGAGGCGTAAACTGTGCCTGACGATCCCGCATGTACTGCATGTACGGGGTTTCGTCGACGTCCGTTAACAGTTCCGCTTTACCTAGCAAGGTTTCTGCAAAAGGCGCTATGACAGGCGCAAAACCTGTTTGGTACTCTTGTATTGACGTTGGTGTTGGTGCTGTTGCCATGATCTATTCCTTACGCGGGAAGATATTTATCAGCGCGGCTATTGGCCGCTACTTTGTTTTTGCCTGTGGTCTTACCGCGTGCACGTTGTACACGATCCATCATGGCGTAGAGTTTCTTAGCGCCTGCATCTGTAGAGCCGTTACCCAGTTCAGACACGATACGTGCAGGGATCACAAACTCACCATCGGCAAGGCGTGCGGGTTGCTGTTTAGCGCCAATGGTTGCAGGGATGCTGTCAGACACGCCGTCACCCGGGCCTTTGAGTAAGCGACCACCGTCTGAGTAAGAACCGAGCGAGCCCAGACCGCCACCGATGGCGTAGCCACGAGGCATTAAACCGCCATTTTTAGCAACGGTATTACCCGCGTCGCTGTTAGCAGGGGATGTGGAATCCGCGTCGGGGCCCGGGGGAGCAGGGCCGTCCCCGCCACCGCCTGTATTAACTGCATTAGCCGCGTTAGCCAAAGCTGCGGCAGTTGTGTAGCCTTCGTAGTCACCAGTAAACGGACGGCCTTCTTTTTTACCGTACATCAAGTAGTGCTCGTACGCAGACGTAAAGTTAGACTTGCCAGATTTCAACTCGGCTGCAACATCAGGATTGGCCGCAAGATATTCGGCTTCGTTAAAGTAAGACTGTGGGTTACCGGGGACTCCAACAACTGACTTTGTAGTGGTTGTTGTTTTTGTAGGTCTTGTAACTCTTTTACCCAACACAGCCTCGTCATACCGCTGCGCTACGGGCCTATTTGTTGTTTCTGCTTTACGCTGGGTTAAATTCTTACCCTTGCCCATCAAGAAGTTGTATGCGTCTAACGAGTCGTCCGTTAGCTTGTTATACATAGCGTTGTGTTCAGCCGCAGTCTTGGGCACTGAAGCGGTATACCCTAAGCTGCCACCACCCTTTGTATACGCGTCTTTAACTTCTCCAATGCCGGAGAAACCTCCGGGTGGGCGGTAGGGAATATTTGGGTGAACTGTGACTGTGCCGTCAGGGTTGGTCGTAATGTCGCCGGGGTTGGTTGCGTTGCCGTAGTTGCCGCCGGGGATTACGCTTGTGCCGCCTGTACCGCCTGTACCGCCTGTACCTGTAAACGTGTTAACGGTTTTTATGATTGGGTTTGCTTTAAGTTTTTCCAACTCGTATCGAGCGCGAACTTCGGCAATAGAAAGTCCTGTGGCCTGCGCCATTTCATTGACGTCGTACTGTGGGTTATCCCATGTACCCTTACCAACCATCAATTTAGCCCAGTCCGTATCTGTTACAACACCTTTTTTGGCATCCGACAACCCATACATCCCCTTGTTTAAGTTGTAAAGCTCTTGAATCATGTCCTTTGTGTAACCAGCGTACTTAGGGTCGTTTGCCAAAGCTGCTTTGTAATACTCATCAGGGTCAATACCTTGTGCAACAAATTGATTGTATATACCAAATGTGCCTGAACCACGATCAGATTCTGTAGAGCCTTTAAATGGGGATGTTAGGCTTGCAATATAGCGGTTGACTGCTGCAGGGTCTGCGTTGTATGTGATGGTGTCTTTGGCGATATCCGCATTTGGAGTCTTTGCAAAATAGTCGGCAAACTGCTGGTCACTATATTGTGTATAGGCAGGAGCACCGCCACCGCCACCGCCATTCTGGTCGGCTAATACCGCTTTTACGCTATCACCAAAGTTAGGGGGTGTGTACAACTGCAAACCTTTAATGCCCGAAGTGTCAAAACCTTTGTACGTGTCCGCTATATCGGCGGCAGTGACCATGTTGGCTCGCGCAATTTCATTAATCTTACTAACGTCGTTTGCCGCGTACGCTTTTTCAAGATCAGCTTTAACGAGGTCACCAAGCGCGAAATGCTGAACACCACCACCGCCAGCCAAAGCTACGATACCGCCACCAGCCATAGGAGTTGCTTGTTGTTGTGGGGGCTGGTTTAAGGAACCCACGCCGAGTTGATAGGGGTTCTGATTTTGATTTTGTTGGTAGAACAGATCGCGCTGGCCTTGGAGTGTTTTGTTTCCAAACTCACTGGCTTTAACGGGCGTCATAGCTCGCATGCCGTATAGAGGGTCAGGCTTACCTGTGTCTGGGTTAATGTTGTAAGCAAACTGCCGGATGTAACCAGTGTCTCTCGGGTCGCCTAGTTTTGTGGTTGTGGGAACCATAGCGCCGGCCATGATTGGTGCGGCAGCCATACCAATATTACGGAGGTTGTTTTTAGCAAAAGCCATAGGGTCGGCTTTAGCCACGTCAAATCCAGCAGAAAGCCTGTCCGTCATAGGCGCAGCAAACGCTTGTTTTTTTGCTTCAAGGGCAATCTTAGAAGCCTCTTGGCCAAACGCTGGATTAACTGCGCCGTTTTCCAACGTAGGATAAATACCACGTTCGGCCAAAGAAGACGCATAATCTCCAACCCCAGTGGTAGTCATTGCGTTAGCGCCCGCGTTTGCAAAACCTTCAGCTAATCCCGCCCCACCGTACGCACCCAATCCGGCCATGAGGCCGCGAGATAAACTGCCGGTAGCCAAAGTAGTCAACCCGCCAGTAACTAAACCAGCCGTGCCAGCGCTCAAGCCCATACCTGCAATACCAAAAGCTCCGGGGCCTAAAAACGCGCCAAGTGCGATAGGGGCAACAGCTTTGAACAAGTCTGACAAAAGCCCCGCTTCGGGTAAACCCGTAGTAGGATTGATGGTCAGCGTTGTGCCGTTAGCTTCGGCAAAGCGTTGCAGATTCCGGACTTCGTCCGGCGTCATGTGGATCAGCAGGGAATC
>Ga0315905_10003141_pt1 | contig 17109 bp, 21 predicted proteins | sample LakEriMetagenome_5_FD_203522 | JGI IMG/M metagenome (GOLD analysis project Ga0315905, IMG submission 203522) | Freshwater fungal communities from buoy surface, Lake Erie, Ohio, United States - Buoy 4 MA121 | ecosystem: Environmental > Aquatic > Freshwater > Lake | place: USA: Lake Erie, Ohio... | reverse complement strand
TCTTAAACGGGGTGAGAGAAAAGAGCTCTGAAACCTCTTGGTTTAGTGACTTTGCAATTCGGATAGCCAGCACAAGTGAAGGGCTGTACTCCTCGCGCTCTAGGTAACCGATGGTTTGGTAATGCACGCCAGCCTTATCGGCAAGATCCTGCCTAGACAGCCCTAAGGCAACACGTGCTTCTTCTATGCGGTTATAGACAGGCTCTTCTGGATTGCGACTCATAGAAATAGCATATATGCTATGTAGCATTAATGCAACATCTAGAAAGAAGAGTCGCCCTATAAGCCGGACAACCTGAGAGTCTTTTGAAATCACGCTCAAAATGGAACAATTTTTGCACACTGCCCATGTTTCTTCCCATATGAAGTTGTAAATCAATTACGAACAATTTAGTTAGGAGACTAGCACCATGTCATTCCTTTTCTTAGATCGCGCCTTACGAGCCGCAGCATCCATTTTTTCAGCCAAAGAAGCTGAATTGCTCGCAAAGAGATGACCGTAGGTATCCATAGTTTCCATGATTGATTCATGGCCGCAAAGTTCTTGAATCTCCTTGGGCTGAGCTCCCTCACCAATAAGTACGGAGACGCAAGTGTGACGCAGGACGTGTAAGTTGGTTCCCTTAGGTACCCCATGCGGACGTGCGTGCTCTCTAAACAAGTTACAAGCATTCTTATAGCGCATTTCTTTGCCATCTCGATTTTGGAAGATAAGACCTTCTGGCCCAAGGCCAAACTTATCAATGTGATCTTTGAGAATATTGCTCAAGTCTTTTGAGAGCGCAATCTCTCGATAACTCTTTTTTGTCTTTAATGTCTTCTTTGTCAATTCACTCTTGCTTCGGCTGATTTGTTGGTCAATAAGAAGTCTCCCGTTTTCAAAATCTACTTGTCGGATCGACAGGCCGAGAACTTCTGATGGGCGCATAGCCGTGTAATAACCAGTCCAAATAATGGCTCGGAACTTGGGACTCATACTGTTAGCAATCGCCTCAACAGTCTCGTATTGAAGAGGAACTACTCGATTCACACGAGAAGCTTTCTTTCGCTTCACTCGTGACATTGGTGATTCAGCCAAAAACTTATCTGCGACGGCTGCACGCAGAATTGTTCCAAGTTGGTTGGCAATACTTTCAATGTATTTAGCAGAAAGAGGATTCTTGCCTACCGCTTCAAGGTTATTCACTTGTGCTAGCCATGTCTTGATAGTGGAAGGCGTTATCTTGTGCATCGGGTAATGTCCCAAGTAGGGCAAAATATGCTTGTTAATTTTGTATTGGTAACCAATCTTTGTCTGATCGTCAACATCAAGAGTCTGACGCCAAATTGTATCGATATATTCAAAGAGTGTGATGTTGCTATCTATTGGATCAATATATTTCTTCCGCTTGATATCAACTTCCATCGCCTTGGCAAAGTCAAGTGCAGATTTGGCGTCATTGAAACCACCTTTTTCAGCATTTCTTCCATCGGGGCGATACCAACGTGCGTAGTACTTATTGCCCTTCTTTCTAGTACTTGGCATTAACTATTTCCTCTCTTCTTGCTAATTCCCTTTTCTCTCTCTGGGCCCTCTGAAAGACTAAATTCCAGAAGTCCTTTTTCGGTTAGTTGCCCACCTGCTTTTCCACTTCCAGAGCTTGTTAACCACTTATTGCGCCGCGCAATTTTCAACGCTACGTGAACCAAATTTGTATCTACCCCAAGGTAATCGGCTGTTCTTTGTGCCGCTCTAACAGTACTTATATTGCATTGATCAACATATATTTTTGCCACCAATATCGCATCATCGGAATTTGCTCCCGATATAGCTGAATTTCTATTCTTATTGGATTGATTCTTCGGGGATGAATTACGTGTTCTACTCTCATTTATCAAAATTACTGAATCTTTTCTACGAGATTCTCTTTGTAATGTTGCCATTAGTAATTCGGCCCGCTCTATCAAGATTTCTCCAAGTGGCAATCTTCTGAGTTCGCCTGCAGATATTGCCGATGGATTCTCGGCAGTGTTCGATATCAACTTCAGACGGCTCTTCTGCTCATCCTGTGATGGCCTCAGGGATTTCAACCTCAGCCGTTGAATTTCGAAACTCTGAATAACTTGCGATCCAGATTCCGTCCTAGTCGAGGCTATCCAAAAGCGGTAAGGGGCCTCGTCATGCCACGTAAGAACCCGATGAGACGTCTCCAGCGAGTCTCCATCATATATCTGCCCAGAAAGCATTTTTTCTCCTTATAGGTCTAGGACTTGCATCAGCCTAGACCATCGACTAACGTTAGGCAAGTCTAGGTTGATATTTACTTAGACTTACAACGAAAGGAATACAGAATGGCAAAGAAACAACTGTCTACAAAGGGTGTAGCAGCGCTTTTATCTCGATCTCCCCACTGGGTCCATGTAAACGCGAAGCGCCTGGGGATACCCCGATATCGACTTGGTGGCACATGGGTTTACGAAGAAGAGCAAGTTCTTACGTGGTTTGAAACTCAAAAGGAATCCCCCTCTGATGTCTCATTTTCTAGGGCCGGTCGAATGGAGGTAATCCTGTGATTAGAAAGGAAAGATTGGAAATCTCTTCCCATTCCGAGGGCTCTTATTGGGATGCTGCGGTTAAATTGGGCAAAGTTCATGAGGCCGAATGTCCTCGACTGATATCACTTATTGAAGCTATTTCAATGCCGATAATTGCTGGCACTTTCAATTTTTCAGCCCACCTTTTAGAGCCACTATCGCACGAACTATTAAATGGGCATGTCGACTTGGAACAAGCAGACCTAATGTATCTCCGTATTTTGGAAATTCACGAAAATAATCTAAAAGAAATTGAGTCGCTAAAGGATGGCGTCTTAGATTCAACTTTAGATGAATTCAAAGAAAGTCTGATCGGTTCGCTATTTGCGCATGCCGATCGATATCTACATGAGTCACGCAAAATTAGCGGGCAAAGGCGGACCGTTGATAAACAGCCGCTTTGTATGAATATACTGACAAATAGAGCTTTTGGACGACAGCAATTATGACGACATTGAAGTACTCCGACATTCTGAACGGGCATACAACTCGGCTCTCAGTACCTTCTGGTACAGATGCAATGCCTGTCAAAGCCGCTGCCCTTGAATGGGCATTAAATGGTTTTTTTGTATTACCAATAGACCCTAAAACTAAACATGCAGGTTCCGTAGTTGGAGTTGGATGGCCAGAAAAAAGCTCTCGCGATCCTGAACAGATTGAACGATGGTTTTGCGATGGTTCAACAAATGGCATCGCACTTCATATTGGTAAATCGGGGGCTATCGCTTTTGACGTGGATGATCCCGCGCAACTTCCACACAAGCTCCGTGAGTGGATAACGTTAGAAAACGTTCCCTTTCAATCGACACGAAAGCAAGAAGCAATGCGAGGTCACTACTTATTCTCAATTCCTCAAGGAAGGAATTACGGGAACTCCAAAGGAGGTCTTAGGGGAGGGTGGGGCGAGGTTCGAGGGAGAAATGGAATCATCGTTGTTTCACCAACGCTCCATAGTAAGTTTGACGAGGGTGGCCAATATGTGTGGAAGAGAACGGGTGCTGTCCCACTTCTTCCCTTTGCGCTTCAGCGACTTTTACCCGAAGCAAGATATCAATCCGTTCAAGCTATTGATATGGCAGAGGCAGATACTTTCTTTTCACGTTACACAAACGATGACTGCAGGCAACTCCTTGACGCCCGCTTAGCAGATGGGAGGGCATTTTTCTCACGAGGGAGTAGGCACGATGCATGCAGAAACCTATTGCTGATTTGCATGAAAGATGCAAGGGCTGGCTTGTATAACGCCAAAACCTCGGTTGAATCTATTGCAACTCTTTTCGTATCAGTAAAGCCACAAGATGAGTGGTCCTCTCCAAGAGAGTTCATTGAAATGACTTTATGGGCGATTGCGCAAGTTCTGCAATTGACTGATGAGGAAATTTGTCTTCATCGCGAGTCTCAGCTAACGATTCATTCCCCTCAAGTACAAGATTGGATTAGAAAGAATGATTGACCCAGTAACACTTAGCAAATTAGAAGCAAGCCAAGTAGCGAGACTCAACTATTTTCGTGAACACCGACATGAAATCAACGTCGCGAGACTTGCGGAATTAATAGTTGATGAAATCTTTGATCGCGGCCTCAACACAACCAAACTGCTCGAAGCTGTTGAGCTATTAGGGCCATTCGCTGTAGATAAGGGAAAGCGAGTGTGGCACTATTCCGATGGCGTATGGCTCCCAAACGGTGAAGATGATCTAACAATGCGAGTTGTTTTATGTACTGGTAGCCGCTACCGCAAAGACCATGTTTCTCAAGTTGCTTCTATTATTAAAGCGCGAAGCCCTAGAATCAATGGACTTGGACCTAAAAGCTTGATCAACGTCCGAAATGGGATGTTGGACTGGGTCAACTTGGAGCTCCTCCCTCACGATCCCAAGCACTACTCCACTTATCAAGTTAATGCCGACTGGAATCCAGATAGTCGGTGCCCTGTAACCGATGAGTGGATGGCTTCTATTTTCGAACCTGAAATCAACAAGCTGCTTTGGCAAGTAATCGGGGTGACAATCCACCCTGCAATGGGTTTTCAGAAGGCAATTGCCCTTATTGGCGGAGGATTAAACGGAAAAGGAACTTTCCTGAGACTCTGTCACGCCTTGCTCCCTGACTCAGCAATAGCGGCGATTGATCCAAAAGTCTTATCTCTCAACAGATTTGCTTCTGCTGAACTTTTTGGCAAGACCGCAAACATTTGTGGGGATATTGAGAGATTTACTTTCAATTCAACGGCTGAGTTCAAAAAAATCACTGGTGAAGACACCATAAATGCTGAAAGGAAAAATGGGCAGCCATTTACTTTTACCAGTCAAGCAACCATGCTTTTTTCAGGCAACAAAATGCCAGCTAGTCGAGACGTCTCATATGGATGGTTTCGTCGGTGGTTGATAATCCCCATGACTCGACAAATTATTGGCTCTCCAAATCGCACCTTGAATGACCGCATGGCCAAGGAACTAGATGGGGTTTTAGTTAGAGCCGTAATCGGACTTCAAGAAGCAATGGATCAAGGTGGTTACGATGAGCCCGAGATATGCAAACAAGCCCTAATGGAGTACGAATACTCGTGCAATACATCAGCGTTATTCATTAACGAAAAACTCGATTTCGCTGAAGCCTACAAATCCCCCATAAGTCGCTCTGTTCTCTTTGATAGTTATGTGTCCTTCTGCCGAGACCGCCGCTTAGAACCAGAGTCAAGGAATAAGTTTTATGAGATGGTAGAAATTCTTGGAGCCAATTACATATCACCCCATTGGACTAAGAAACCTTCAGGTGAAGATGACAGGGGATACATCGGCATCAAGTTCAAATCCATTTTTGTCGGAAATTTCTAGCCACAAAACCACAATATTTTTAATCTTTTTGGAGTAAAAGATTATCTAAGATAGAAGTAAAAAAGAGGTGTGGTTTTGTGGTTCCTTTAATTCACTGGATTAAGGCAAACCTCAGGCTTCCTGAGAATCAGGGTACCTGAGAACTGAAAAGGTCATTGGCTCCAGAATTCGTTGTTTATAAAAGACAAGCTCGTTTTCGCACAAAAACAAGGCAAAAAACTGCTTCAAAACTTGGGGCTAAATTGACTCAGCATCGATTGCCATAACGGGCTCGCACAAGCATTGGGGGCGCAAAAATCGTTGCATATTAATCTCAGTCTGAGTAAGTGTCCGGACTTCACAAGGTTTTCTTCGCTTTGGGTACTCGAGTTGAACCCCCTCTCGATCTCAGGCTTGAACGGGATGATTCCCACTCCTCAATATCTTCACGCCACCATAGACGAATGGGGTGACGTTCCGAGCCTCGAGATTCATAGATGGGGCGGGGGAAGTCTGCGCTTTCTCGAACTATCAAGGTGTTCACGCTAGATCTGGAGATGCCAAGGAACCCAGCCACGCCATGAATATCCAAGACTTCGGCTTTTAGGAGGCGTGCTGCCTCGGCTCGTGAAGTCATATGACTAGCCTACTTCGAGAGGTAAAAATATATAAGTCTGAAGTCGTTTGACTACAACGATTGGGTCTTCTATAATGAAGTCATATGACTACAAACGAACTTCGTATAGGCCCAGCCAAGCAGCTAGGCCCACTTCAAGTCTGGCCACTAATTTGGGAAAGCTTGATTGCGCATAACTACAAGGTTCCACCAAACCTTGATGACCTCGTCTTTGGAGAAATTGAAGATGAAGATGGTCCAATGGTCGATTGCATACAAGTAGAAAATCCCACTGATGACCCATTCATCATTCCGAGTGGATGGATTATTTCAGCTAATTTGTGGCAGGACAGAACACTTGATTCGATGGAATACATCGAACCTCACGCAACCGTCGCTATTTCAGTCTCCTGTGTTGAAAAGGCGCGTTGGTCTCCAGAATCGAGGTCAATTGATGGAGGTCGAGCACCATTCTCTGTAATCGCCGCAGGTTTTGAATTCGACTCAAACAAGGGCTTTTGGAACTTGAACCGATCCACACGACAAACCAGAGTTTGGGCACAGGTCACACGCCAAGAAACTCGCACCGGGTTCCGACCAACAAATTCTTTGCGTCAAGTAATGGAAGAGGATTCTCTCAAATCTGATATTCAATACTCGGTCTTCCGAGAGTTATCTGGCGATTTAATTGCACATCCAAAGCAAAATGGATTCCTAATAGCCCTAGAGGGACAGCCCTTAGTCGCAGAATTCTATTCAAACTCAAATAGCCTACAAAGTACGTTGAGGGAGACATTGATTGCTGCTTCTTTCGATGCGACTTCAAAGTCAAAACTGAAGATAAGTAGTGAAGAAGTGAGACGCTTTTTTCTGGAATTTCAAAACTACAAGAATATTGAAATCGATTCTGATCACTGGGGTGCGATGTTTGCAGGCGGTTCGCAGGGAATCGATACACGTGTATCAGTCAACAATCGTGAAGAAATTCTTCACTTGTCTGCCATAAACAGAAATCACAGAGTTCTCTTGGAGGTTTAAGATGGAGAAAGAATTGAGTTTAGTCAGCGAAATCTTGCCCAATCTCTACATGGGAGGTACTGACGACTATGACATTGTGCAGTTTGGGAAGAGACTGCCAAGACTTCATGAACGAGAAGACTTCGATGCGGTGGTCACTTGTTATAGTTACGCCCAACCGATGTCTTGGTATGTACATGAGAATAGATTTGGTTTTGCTGACGGTCCTATAAACGAATCCACTTTTGCAAAAGCACTCGAACTAGCCGACTGGATTTACGAAAAGTGGCAGCAAGGCGCCAAATGTCTGATTAGATGCCAAATGGGTTACAATCGCTCTGGACTGGTCATGGCCGCCGTGCTCATGAAGACTGGTCTTTCAGCCGAAGCTGCTATTAAATTAATTAGAGAAAAAAGAAGCCCTTACGCAATGAGCAATTCTGACTTTGTCAGTCGTCTAGAGGAATATTGTCCTACTTAAGATTAGCTGAAGGGCTCAAATATTGGATTTTGAATTCCTGCTCAAGAAATATGCATCCGACCACCCAAAAGGTTTGGATCAGAATTTTGCTGTTTTCGAGGAGGGGAAAAAATATTTCGTTGGGACAAGTCTCCCAGTCATTGGGCCAAAGTATTTCCTAAGAAGCAGCGGTCTTCTAGTTCCATTACAAGCAGCAATTGAGTCGGCACCGATAGACAGCACCTACAGATACCTACCACTTTCAGAACTTCTACATGTGGAAATCACTCTTGAAAAAATAGTTAATATAATTCAGCAACTAAATCGTGATGATTTCATTTCAGCATGTGCCAAGTTCAGGGAACTTAGCCATCCCGCAAATAAAAGCGGAGAACTTGAAAAATTAATTGAGAAGTACCTTCCTGAAATCCATAAACTAGCCTCACCTTTACTACCTCAGAACTATAAGTACTTTGGGCCTCAAGCTACTTTGGTTTTGATGAAGCTTGCTTTGTCGAAAGGCTCAGACAATGAGAATTTACCCAAAGTAAGTATTGAATTATTTGTTCTTCTTTGTTTGGCAATACAGGATTTCTTTGCACCTAAAGATTCGGAAGACTCACAAAAACGAATTCGAATTGAGTTGCCTTCAAATTACAGAATTCATAATCAATACAACCCGAAATTTGATTTAAAGCAATTTTCGGCACGCTGGGAAGCAAAGTCGCAAGATTCACAGGAATTGAGAAATCAATATCAATCTGCGACGGGATTCGAAGTCGAAGTAATGGCATCTTTTGCTGCGGGACTAGCCGGACAGGAAAGCGATATTAGAATGAATTTTGACTTTCATTTGGAAGAGGGCAGCGAACTGGAAGTACAAATGCAAAAAGCCTTGCACAGAATTTCTGCGGATATTGAGACTTTCGCAAAAGAAATGGAAGATCCATATCGAGAAAATTTCATTTGGGATTTTGGGATTTTCCTAAGATATCCAGTCATTCGGAGATCCGATAACCGATTTGTGGTGGTCGACCCATCTTTCCTCCTTGAGCGGGGACTAGGTTGGCACTTGGTCTATGACGCCATAGAAAACTATGACGAACATGAGCGTAAGAGATTTAATGGGAAAGTTAGTGCTCTTGCAGAGGCTCAAACTGTTGGCCTAATTAATGAACATCTAGGCTCCGCTTGGGATGAGCGTATTGTGACTGGTACTGAAATTAAAAGGATTTTTGGTGGACACGGGATTAAATCTGCTGACGTTGCAATAGAGTTTGAGGATTCATGGCTAGTAGTGGAAATTTCGGCACTTAGGCCTTGGTACAAGGCATTTGCGGCGACCTCGGAAGAGGATTATGAGATATTGCTGAACCAGCTTTTGGATGAAGCGAAGCAGTCGGTCTCCACCTGCGTCAGGTTGTTACAACACGCAGATAGCCCATATGCCAACTTTCGATCAGTGCCATCTGGATCAAAAATGTTTCCTATCGTGGTTCTGACAGAAAAGTTCATCTCCAACCCTTACATATTAATGAATGTGCGGGAAAAGCTTAAAGTCGCATTTTCCGATTTGGATTCGAGGGTCAAGCCTGTGGAGGTTCTAAATCTCGAAGAGTTCGAAACGTTGCTCCTGATGGCTAGGCATTTTGGTCATTCAATCGTTGGCCTTTTGAGTAAAAAGTATGAATCGAATTATTGGAGCGATTCAGTTAATAATTTCCTTGCGCACCACTATATCTCTGAATTAAATCAGCTGAATGAATTAGAAAATGACATCTAGATCTGAGTAGATGGTTATGCGGAAATTGATGCCCATAGAACTGCCCATATTTGCCCACCGATTCCCCATAAAAATCTCTCAATTTGCGACAGGTTATGTAAAAACTTGTACAAGCAAAATGCAGAAAGGTGAGCGCAGTTTTAACCTACGCCCACCTAATTGGAAGAAGAGTCGCCCTATAAACCGGAGACGACATTATTATGCGTGAAGTCAACCTCAAAAAATGCAAATACCCTCTTTATTGCCTCCAAATATTCGTGAAGTTTTTTGAAGAGATTACTGCCTAAGGTAATCCCTGCTGATCCTTTCCAATCTCATATCTATATTTCCAAACACTTTCTGCGCCTGAATGGCCAACTACATAGGTCATTCCAATCGTACTAACAGCTAGAAGAGCCATTAAAACTCCAAGAATTAATGATGCAATCTTGCTTCTCTTACAGAACGAAAAATATGAGAAAATCACAAATGAGAAAAAGAGTGCAATTGCAAGCAAGACAAGGTATTCGCCCCATTGTGCATGTGACTTTGGAAGACCTACTACGGATGATAGCGAATACCCAGATGACTTAGCAGCAATAACTCCTACGACAGAAAGTGCAAGTATTCCAATAATGGGGAGATGCAACATCTTAAGTAGATTTTTCCAGAAAAGCCCTACCACCAATATAATTGCAACTAGTGGTAGCAGAATTACTACACCATGAATAATTAGTGGGTGCGCAGGTAACCCTCGGAATTCGGCCCAAACGCTACTTGGCAGGAAGTAGGCAATCACAATCGTGAGAACTGAAATTAATGAAACTGTAAAGAACTTTCGCATCGACCGCCATCCTTACTAAAAGTTTGAGCCTTCAAATAGTGATCTAAAATGAATTGGGCCTGAGTTCAATCTCTCGAGCCCAGTCCATTCATTTAAGTAAATTAAGAAAAGTCTTTATTACCCAATTGTTGCTACATTTTTTGTGATCTTGATAGGAACCCGGGCTAGCCCTGTCGTGGCTGGACCTAACGCCAAATCTCCGTCAGATTCGAATTCAGAGCCATGGGCATTGCAAATCCATCCACTTTCATTTCTAACGACGGGTACCCCCTGATGAGGGCACAAAAGGTTGAAGGCAATGTATTTAGAGGTGCCAGTGCGAGCAATCGCAACTGGCACCCCCTTTACAGATCCAATCTTTGCCGCCCCACCAACTTTTGCTAATGCAGGCACCGCCTTCAGATCAACCGATAGTCGGCCTCCAGGAAGTTTCTTAACCGCAGTGTTCGCTACAGCAGGAAGTTCACTTCCACCTAATGCGACAACTGCGCAAACACCTGCAAAGAGAGAACGACGGGAGATTGGTTCCATTTTAGACCTTACTTCAGCTTGCTGTAGAGAGTTACATCAGCTGTTCCAAAGGCTAAGCCATCTGGCAATGAACCAGCAGAAAGACCCAACACAGATGCGATTGTTGCCGCAACACCTGGTGCAAGTACCAATGTTGTTCCTGCGTAGGCAGTTGTGCGTTGCTTAGCTTTCTTATCATTTGTGATCTTTGGCTTAGCTGTTGATGCATTGGTGATTGTCAAAATATCTACCTTGGCATCTCCTGCCTGAGGAACAGTTGCTGAAACAACACCTTTGGCTAGATCAATAACTGGATTCTTAAGTGTCAGGTACTGATTGTTTACTGTGTTGAAGAAAATGATGTTGCTTCCAGTGTGTTGAACCCCAGCCTTATTTGCAGTTACTGGAATATGAAACACGACTTGGCTAGTGGCCGCACTCACATTCTCACCAATAACAGCAGAGGTTGCACCGCCCTGAACGTAGAGAATGACACCTGCTGCTTCAAGGGTTGATGCAACTCCTGCAGCGGTCTTCATGTGAGTCATGCTTGAACCAGGCTTTGCTGTGTCTGCATAGGCGACATTAGAGCTTAAAGCTAAACCAATCACGGTCGCAATACTTACAAGTACTTTACGCATTCGATTTCTCCTTATTTCAATTTCTTTAGTAGTAGTTTCATGGATGTTATTTCTTTACTTTGTGCAGAATTGATGGCTTTAGCTAGTGCCTTAGCCTCCATATTTTTAGAATCAGAAATTAAATCAAGCATTTCAAGCGCTCCTTGATGATGTTTTATCATCAGTTGCAGAAATTTCCGATCGAACTGGGTTCCAGTTAGACGTTTCAGTGAAGCAAGTTCCTTCGTAGTTAACATGCCAGACATCTGCATATCGTGGTCCATGGTCATTGAAGAATCTGTCGCTTTTAGCCAATAAGTTAACTGCGACTTTTCAGTACTTTGTAGGCTAATTATTTGCCTAGAAAGCTTTAAGATGTCTTGATTACGGCTCTTCTTAAGGGCGGTTTCCGACATAGAAATCGCTTGCTCATGATGCGGAATCATCATCTGAGCAAACATGACTTCATTCATGCCCAAATTTTGTAATGACTTTGCATGTGTCGAAGCAATTGCAACGCTAGGAATCAATACGATTCCAATAGATAGCAATAAAACGATAAGTTTTTTGTACATCAAAATTCCTTTTCTCGTAGTTAATTTCTGGACGAGAGAAGAATTAGATGCGAATTATCCCCAACTGAAGATGATTTAAATTGAGATAACCCAGATTTTTAGACAGAAATAGGGGTACCTGATATCTCGGTAGAGAAAATTGCTTCGCCGTGAGCGTTGATCTAATCGCACGTGAGAAGCGAAGCAAAAGCAAAACGATGAATCCGACCACAACACATATTTCACTGCTGAGCGTGCTACCCACAGAAAGAAGTGTTTCTTGAGAATTTGAAGCAGCGCTGGTGATTATTTGAGGTGAATGACTATGTGTGTGCCCTGCGTGGCTACTCACTGCCTCAGATTGGTTCGTCGGTTGTACCGTCGATGCAACATGGCAGTCAGGTGCTGCAGCAGCTCCTGTGCTAAAAAGAAGAAAAAGGGCAGCAAGGATCGCGCCTAGCCATCTTGCTTTCAAACCCTTTAACGACATTCCAAAAGATTAAAGGACAAGCGAGAGCAATTCCAAGTGAAAATTGGTGTGTCTCTACAAAAAGTGAGGATTCTTCGCCTCAGAGTGAGAAAGGACACTCATAAATGCACGGGCGTCCTTGTCGAGTTTGAACTACTTAGCTACAGAGTACCCAGCTCTTTGCACAGCAAGTTCAATAGATTCTTGTGAGATTTCAGCCTCGGATTCAACCATAACGTTCGCTTTTTCGGCACTGGCGATAACTCCTGTAACTCCAGGTATTGTCAGGATTTCACTTGTCACCCGTCCTTCGCAATGCCCACAGGTCATTCCCTTTATTGCAACTGTCTTTTCTGCCATTTCTTACTCCTTTAATTTCCAGAACGTGGTGCCAATACTATTCACCATTCCTGTACCTGTTAGACAAAAGAAATTGCCAAGATTAGGAAATTTTCCTAAAATTCTTACCCTCATTTTTTGATGTGTAGATTTCTGAACCCACAGTCACCAGCATCAACTCATCACTCGCGCTCAGAAGTCCTGGAGAGCCTTTAAATGTGCTCTGCTTTGCCCACGTTTTGCCAGAATTTGTTGACTTATATAGTGAGCTACCACTTAACCCGTAGAGACCCGATTTGCGCCATTCAATCTGGGTCATTGAGAGAGTACCCTTAATTTTGGTTGTTGATTTAAAGGCATTTTGGGTAAGTAGCAATCCAGAATCCTTGATTGCAATCGCCACCCCCGATTTCTTGGGTGACACTGCAATATCTGTAAAAGTGTTTGTTCCTAGAGTTTTCCAAGTCGCTCCAGAGTCTGCTGAGTACATCAATTTTCCAGTTTGTGAATCCGCACCATAAAGCTCACTACCTAAACCTTCCAGAAAATGGAAATCTACTTTTCCGCTTAAAGAGACAGAGTTCCAGGTTAATCCGCCATCAAGGGATTTGATCACTCCGATTGGGTTTGGCATCTTGGAGCCAACGGCAGGGTGCCCGCTTGCAACCAAGACATTTCCGAGGGACACAAATCCCATCACATCAATTTTCTCTTTGCCAATTAACTTCATATTGTTCTTACCAACTAATTCGTAAAGACCCTCGTGAGTTAAGACAAGAACTTTGCTCCCGACAACTTTCACATGATGAATGTGTGAGACTGAATCTAAGGTCTCGGCCTTTGCATGGCTAATGAAGGCCATTGAAGAGGTAATTACAAAGCCCAATAGCAATAACTTTGAAGCAACTTTCGTTAATCTTTTCATCTACTCCTCAATCTCGATCCTTCGTGATACATCTAGACTCGGCCCGCAAAAGGCATCATTCCAGGCATACTGTAAATATTTGAATATCTAAGACCTTTTTCGGTTGATCTGGCTTCCCACATCATTCCATTGCCAGCATAAATACTCATGTGGTGAATTGTGCTGATTGTTCCTTTATATGAGTAAAAAAGAAGATCACCTGGCTGTATTTCGGCCAATGGGATCTGTTTTGTGTAGGTGTAGTAAAGGCCAGAGTTAAGTCGATCCCAATTCGGCCACCCAAGACCAGCATATTTATAGGCCGCATAGACTAAGCCTGAACAATCAAAGGCGTTAGGTCCCTCATCGCCCCAAACGTACGGTTTCTTTGCAAGTACCTGTCGTTTAGCAAACTCAACGGCCTTTAGACGTTGGGTTTCTGATGTTCGAGAACTCTTCGCCCCAGTCGGTCCACCAGTTTTCCAAACCTTTGATTGCCCCTTTACCTTTGTTGCTTCATTTGCTCGAGTTTCTTCCAAAATCGCAAGTTGGCGTTTTTGCTCAAGTGTGATGCGAACTCTCTTGGCTGTTGCAAGTTCCCGCTGTAATTTATCTTGTACGGCCTGAAGCTTGTCCACTTCTTCCTGTTGAGCATCGCGGACAGAATCTGCTTCTTTTTTTGCTATCGCAACTTCTTCAGTTACCCGCAGTTGACGCTCCTTGGCAACTTCAGCAACTTTTCTAGCCGCTTTCGCGATGGTCTCCGCAGCCTTGAATTGCTCAAGGGCAACTTTGTTCTTAGAGCCCAAATTTTCAAGTATAGAAATTGTGTCGATTACATCTTGTGGACCGTTTGCACTGAGAAATGTCTCAACATTTCCTAAATTACCACCTGACATATAAGCGGCCACAGCCAACTTGCCAATAATCCGGTGGGTTGTTGCCACTTCGGCTTCAGCTGCATCGACGGCTTTTGTCGCATTATCTAATTCCTTCACGGAAACTGCTAATTCATTTTTGGCAGCTAAATACCTTCTATTTACCTCCGCGGCAAGTATTGCAAGTTTTTTAAGGTTTCCTTGAGCAGCTGAAAGTTTTTTAGCTGCATTTGCCGCATTTTGTTTTTTCTGCAGTTCAAGTTTCTTAGCTGCTTCTATTTGTGCAAGAGTTGGTTTGTGATTGGTGCCAAATGCATCAGGAGAAGTCGAAATAATAATAGCTACCGCTAGGAAGACTGAAGGTAACTTCTTCACAGACTTAAGGTTCATAGCCTAGTTGCCCCCACAAAGGGTTTCTGGCCAAACATTCTCGTAAAATTGACTACCTCTACTTTTTTCCCTGCTCTTGGGGCTTGAACCATTTTTCCGCCGCCCATATATATCGAGACATGGCTAATAGGTTTACCAAAGAAAAGTAAATCCCCTGGCTTTATATTGGAGTATGCGACCCGCTTTCCGTATTTAAATTGCGATCCGGAGTGGTGCGGGAGTGATACCCCAGCTTTCTGAAATGCCCGCATTGTGAGCCCAGAACAATCCCACCTAGTTGGGCCGGCAGCTGCCCAAACATAGATATCACCTATTTGTTGAAGGGCAAACTTGAGAGCAATTGATCCACGCGTGTTTTCGCCTTTATAGGAGGCCGCATATCTTTTCGATTCGCTCAGAATCTTATTTTCTCGAGCAGCTTCTTCTCGGAGAAGTCGTTCTCGATCTGCCTTTGAAAGTGACTTGAGAAGTCTCTCTGCTTTAAGCAGGGCTGTCTTTGCCTCTGCCACCTGTTGATTGAGTCGTTTCTGTTCCACGCGAAGTAGTGCAGTCCGATCGCTCAAAACTAACTGTGTGGCTTGCACTCTTTGTTTGGTTGCAGCGTATTCTCGTAATTGTTTTGAATATCTCCTACTGACACCGTCTAATATCGATGCATCCAAAAGATACTGCGTTGGATCGGAAGAAAAAAGCAATTCAAAGGAATTACCAAACCCACTCCCTTGATATTCGGATATCGCTATTTTTGCTAGAACTTGACTTACTATTCTCAGCTCCTTTTGTATTATCTCCTCTCGCTGCTGCAGCACTCCGGTCTCTTTTTGAAGAGCCTTGATTTTTAATGTTGCTTCATTAGCAGCTTCATATTTTTCGGCGGCCAAAGTTCTTAGCCGGTCAATATCGCGCTGCACGGATGCCACTGATGGAGCAGCCTGTGCCTGTATTGACTGGGCCATGAAAACTGCAATGAGTAACGAAGCGAGTACCCTTTTCATGTATTGACCTTGGACCTTACTTACTATTACCCAATAATTTCTTCATGAGTGTGATTTCAGCTGATTGCCCAATCTGGATATCGACGGCAATCTTTTTGGCCTCACTATTTTTTGTGCGATCAAGCATTGATACCATCTCTAACGCACCTTCATGATGAGCAATCATCGCTTTAAGAAAAGCAGTATCAAATTTACTTCCCTTCAATTTCTTAAGAGCAATCAGGTCACTTTTTGAGAGCATGCCACCCATTCCCATGTCGTGTCCCATAGTCATCGAAGACTTGGTTGCTGTCAGCCAATACTTCAGCTGACTTATCTCTTTTCCTTGCGCAGCAATGATTTTCTTAGCCAACTTCTTAATTTCTGGGCTGGCACCATTATTTAGCGCCATTTTGGACATATCTATAGCCTGCTGATGATGTGGAATCATCCCTTGGGCAAACATAATCTCATTCATGCCCAGGTTCTTTAGGCTTTTGGCATGACTACTAGCTGATGCAGGTTGAACAAAGAATGAAAGTGAAATGACGGAAAGCAGCAATACGATTTTCTTGAACATTTGGAATCCTTTTCTCGATTTGATAAAACAGGTCTATAAATCGAAGAAGGATTAGATGCGAATAACCCCCAATTGTGGGCGAGAGAGAGAAAGTTGGAAAACTTGGGGTCGATGAATTTTTACCCAATCTTGACTCAAATCAATGAAATTACTCAATGGAGACCTTGGAGCTCTTAAATCTAATAACTTTCTTCCGACTAAAAGCACGACGATAAAAAGCACCAAACACCCGGTATCGATTAATTGCTCAGTATTTGAATTATCGTTTAAAGATTTTGTTGCACCAGTTGGGGCAGAATCATGATTTGGATGGTTGTGCTGCATTGATACTTGATTATTGATAATGGACTGACATTGATGGGCAATCACAATCCCAGTTGAAAATACAGCCAAGAAAATGGCAAAAAGCATGGCCATTCGCTTATTACTCTTGGCCACCATGCGCATGGAAAAACTTTACCAGTTGCGTCTTTTTATGCGAATATCTGAGAGAGTGTCGAGGCTAGATTGTGATTGGAAATACAAATTTATGCTCAATTGATGCCCATAGAACTGCCCATATTTGCCCACCGATTCCCCATAAAAATCTCTCAATTTGCGACAGGTTATGTAAAAACTTGTACAAGCAAAATGCAGAAAGGTGAGCGCAGTTTTAACCTACGCCCACCTAATTGGAAGAAGAGTCGCCCTATAAGCCGGATCCTGTAGTTCTTACGAACCGATCACCATCCATCTAGATCTGTCATTGCTAACAGATTCAAGCAACCTACCCGATAACTTGTGCGAGCAGCACTAAACGCTA
>Ga0315905_10003140_pt1 | contig 17110 bp, 19 predicted proteins | sample LakEriMetagenome_5_FD_203522 | JGI IMG/M metagenome (GOLD analysis project Ga0315905, IMG submission 203522) | Freshwater fungal communities from buoy surface, Lake Erie, Ohio, United States - Buoy 4 MA121 | ecosystem: Environmental > Aquatic > Freshwater > Lake | place: USA: Lake Erie, Ohio... | reverse complement strand
TTCTGGCTCCAGTCTCACTATGTATTTTTTTTTCGGCATCATTTCTCTTGACAATTTAGGACCTCCCCATTCTCCCTCTTTTACCCATCAATTACTACTTGACTGACTACTAGGGTCTATATTGACAATGGTGGCTGGGAGCAGGTGATCGGGCTTTGCAGCAAAGATCAGAAAAATGTTGGTGACGGAACAAACCGCAGTGGCTTCTTTGTTGGCGGTGTGTTCAGTCAACCTGTCCCATTTTAGCTAATATCTCAAGAAACAGTTGATATGGATTATTTTTGTTTGAGCAAATTATCGATTTTTTGTTACACTGTTGTCAACAATTTTAGAAATGCTTGTATGAAGACAATTACTGTCACGGAAGCCAAGGAGCAAATTGAGGCGTTAGTGAATGATGCTAACGATAACCATCAACCGATTTTGTTGTCTGGCACGGCAGGAAATGCGATCCTGATTGCGGAAGAGGATTGGAATTCTATTCAGGAAACACTTTACTTGTATTCTATTCCGGGGATGGTTCCATCCATTATTGAAGGGGGAAATACGGCGATCGAGGATTGTGTTGGTGAAGAGGCGATTAGAGATATTTTAAATGGATAATTGGCAATTGATATTTACGAAGCAAGCCGAAAATGATGCCAAAAAACTTGTTCGTGCAGGTTTGGCGAAACAGACTGATAAGCTATTAAATATTTTAAAATTAAATCCGTATCAATCCTATCCTGTCTATGAAAAACTTAGTGGTGATTTGGCTCTTTACTATTCCAGGCGAATCAATATCCAGCATCGTTTAGTTTATCAAGTTTTTCCAGAAGAAAGAGTCGTTAAAGTAATACGAATGTGGACTCACTATGAATAACTCTTCTTTTTGTCCCATTTTTTGTGAAGATGAGCTTAATCAGGGGATAGTTGCTTATAAAATCTTTAAAATTATGATACAATTACTCGGAAAGCAAAAAAATTAACTTAGAAACAGAATGGAACTAACTCGTGTCAAGTGGGTGGATGGCGTAGAGAAACTTCCCTATCAAGGTGGAGTTTATTATATTTCTGCCGATAAAACTAAAAATGAAATTGTTTATGTTGGTCAATCTGAAAATTTAAAAAAACGCTTAAAAGGAAGACATCCAGCATGGGATAAAGCAAGAGTGGAGTTTATTTCGCCTTGGATTGGTTATGAATTAATACCAGATGAAAAGGAGCGTAAAACTCGCGAACACCTACGAATTGGAGAATTAAACCCTAGATATAATGATGGTGGCTTACGAGAATCTGAATGGCAATTACTATCTGCTGAATATATTGATAGCATTAGTAGCGTAAGGGATAATCGAAAAGAAGAAATATCTCTCGTAACTCAGTGGCTCACCTTAACATGGGATAATTTGGACAAAGCTCAAGGATTAGCTTTATTAGAAAGAAATTCTAAAAGTTGGAAAGACAGCTATCCTAAGTTATGGAAATCCCGGCAAGATTTACTAAAATTTCATACTGAAATCAGTGAATTAAATTCATATAAAAATTCATCAGAATTTATAATATTAGGTTCTTGTCGAGGTACCAATTTATTGTATATGGAACGTTTAGAAATTTGCAGTAGATTTAGTCAGATGATTCCAGATGAGTTACTAAAAATACAAAATACAAATATAAAATTTTGGACAAAGGATCAATCAAAACAATTAGAAACATCAGTCAAGGCATTAAAGAAAATTCAAGATTATTTGAATCCCGACTTCTTCGCCGCATGGCCAATTTTTCTAGAGCATTCTAATTTTTTAGTTTCCGAAGAGGTGTATGATCATAATAGAGATACAGTAATAGATTTTCTAGATCATTGTATAGCTTGGAGTTTAGTTTTGGATGTTCCTTATTTACAATTATTACCCCGTGAAAGAAAAATATGGTTTAACAGAGTATTTTTGGAATATGTATATAGAAATAAACATCAAGTGGAAGACTGGGCGCAACACAATATTAGCTCAGAAGGCTTTGTTATGGGGTTTCACCAGTGGTGTATTCAGGAAAATTTAATTCCTGAGATTTTATGTCAAGACCAAGAAAAAAGACCAATTAGTGCTCGTGTAAGAATTCGTGAATGAAAAGCTTATTTAATGCGCTCATATAATGAATACAGCCTATAAACAACCAATCGATCGCCTCAAGCGTCACATGGCGGAATATCAACCCCAACTAAAACGTGCCATTGAAGCAATTAACATTCTTGAAACAGCTAACCCAGATTCTGATGAATTTTGCAACGCCCTAGCCGAACTTCACGTTTGCACCACCATTTTAGAGCCCTACTCAGAAGGAATGTTAGAGGCGATCGAACAATTTACAGAGGATGATTCTATCTTAGGCAATGGGTAAATTGGGAAAAACGATCGCCTTGAAATAATCAAAATTCAGGTGATCTCCGTCAGAAAGAGAGATAGAACCTTAAGCTTTTTTGCCTGCTATAAATCTGTTATTCCCCCACAAAATAGCGGTCTGTCCAACTGCCATGTAAAGGATAGGGAATGTGGTGGCGCAGGGTTAACGTCGCAATCGCCGGACGGGTTAAAGCTTGGGCGTCGAGAATGACTAATTGACTGTTGTGTAGGGCGGCATTGTACACCAAGCAAAGTAACCAGCCTTCATCTTCCCCATGGGCATCAGGTCGGGGCACAAAAATAGGTTCGCTGCTAAAGCTTTTGGGTGCAAAGGAATAGACCGTTTCGGTTCCCGTTTGGTGATCATATTTGGCGATCGCCTGGAGAGGGGCATTACCCGTTGCATTATGGGTTGCACCGAGATAGACGTAACGATAGGGTTGACCGACATGATCGGGATGGGTGACGGGAAATTCACAGGAACGACTGACTGTTAACGTTTTTTCTACGGTGGCGGCGATCGGATCGATGGTAAAGCGCCACAATTGTCCAGGGTCAAGGTTCGTAAAATCCACTGTGCGAAAATCCATATCGGGTTGCACTTGGGGCAAGGAATCATAACAAATGGAATCAAGCACAATTTTGTCGTCCTGCTCAAAGGCGTTGGCATGGTGAAAAATGAAGCCAGCTTGAACAGGAATTGATGTGACTCCTTGATCGGGATTTTGGCGGGGAATTAAGACAATTTGCGCAATTTTTTCGGGATGAAATTGTACACATTCCCCGGCTCCCCGTAGACCAAAAAGATAGGGAAGGGGATTAAAACTGACGTTATTTTGCAGAAAAATGGCGTAATGGGGCGTGATGGCAAAATCGTGAATAAAAGCGAATCCCGGTATGCTATGGCTGTGGCGGCGTAATAATTGGCCATCGGGGCCAAATTCCAACAGGGTTAAGGTGCTGCTCAGTCCTGTTTTCAAAGAAAAGGTGACATAACAAGGTTTGCCGTCATCCATGGCACAGGCGGGATCAATACGGGGATGGGCTGAGAGGGGTTGATTGGGTTCTAAAACGCCGTCTAAATTGTCTAGTCCGATGGTGTCTAAAGTTTTCGGATCAAGGCGATGGGGATTCGCTGCTTCCCACAGGGCCAATAGGCGATCGCCCCAATAGGTAATGTTAGTGTTAGCAATATTTTTTAAACGCAGATCAAAGATATTTTTTAACCAGCCCCCTGGAGGTTGGGTGCCAAATACGCCCCGATAGAGCATTTTTCCGGCGGACTTTTCTTCGACGTAACCCTGGGTTTTGACAAAACGGCTGCGAAAATGTACCCGACCATTGCCGGTAAAACTAAAGGCGGTGACTAGCCCATCGCCATCAAAAGGATGCCGAATCGGTGTACCGCCAATATCGAGTAAGCCTGGCCCATTACGAAACAGTGTTCCCTGTAACCCTGGGGGAATAGTCCCTTCGATATCATCAATCCAGTAGTCCCATTCCTGGGGTTGGGATTCATAACCCCGGAGCCAGTCGGTGGGGTCATAGGAGCGATCGGAGATCGGGGAAGTCAGCATGGGGAAGGGTTGTTACATTTCTTTACGTTTTCCATTTTAGACTGATTTTTCGTTCTCCTTTACTGGCCCAGAATTGCCCCGGAGCCACTGCCTTGAAACATTAACCAAGACATGATCAAATTAGAGGCAAAAATCGCTAATAAGCAAGTGACTACTGAGGCTGTGGTGGATTCTCCGACGCCCTTGGCGCCGCCCCGTGTTGTTAAACCCCAATTACAGCCAATAATGGCAATTAATGCCCCAAAAACGATGCCTTTAATAGGGCCGCAAAGAATATCCCAAGGTGCGACAAAGGTTTTTACCGATTCAAAAAAGACCTGATTAGCAATGCCGTAAAAATTGATTGCCACCATTGCCCCTCCAAACATCCCCGTTACCAAGGCCAAGATGCTCAACACAGGCACCATGATGCAACAGGCAATCAGGCGGGGAATCACCAAATATTCAACAGGATTGGTATTGAGCATATAAAGGGCATCAATTTGTTCTGTAACTCGCATGGTGCCAATTTCGGCGGCAAAGGCTGATCCCACTCGACCGGCCACCACCACCGCTGTCATAATCGGACATAATTCCCGCGCTAAGGAGAGCATCAAAATTCCCCCCACCGCACTGCTCGCCCCCAAAGCGAGAAATTCCCGCGCCACTTGAATGGTAAAAATCATGCCAATAATGGCCGCTGTAATCAAGGCGATCGGTAACGAAGCTGGCCCGACAAACATCATCTGTTCGGTGGTGTTGCGATAATCAATGGGGCGAGTAAATAACTGGTAGATGGCATTACCCAACAGTAAAATTGCCAAGCCAGCCCGTTGCAGCCAAGAATTCAGAGCATTCAAAAGAAAGGGTTGGCGCATAGGAATAGGAAGAGGGTTTAAGGAAAAAGGAGTGTTAATCGGCGCACCGCGTTGCGAATTTCTTGGCGATCGCCGGAAAGTACGTACCGTTTTTAAGGGGCGATTTCAACAATGACGGGGGTGTGGTCGCTAGGCTTTTCCCAAGTCCGGGGTTCTCGATCAATCCAACAATTTTGAGCCTGTTGGTAAAGTTGGGGCGTTAGATAAAGGTGATCGATGCGCCACCCGCGATTACGACTGAATCCCCTAGTGCGATAATCCCACCAACTGTAATGGCCGGTTTCTGCGGTGAATTTACGAAAAGTGTCCTGTAAACCGATTGATAAAATGTCCTGTAAAGCTGCTCGTTCAATGGGAGTTGCCATGATGTGATTTTCCCGACCCACGGGATCATGAATGTCACGGTCTTCTAGGGCAATATTAAAATCTCCACAGACACAAAATTCAGGGATATTGCTAGTTTTGATGTGACTTAAATAGGTTTTAAGTAATGCCAACCACCGCAATTTATATAAATATTTTTCACTGTCGGGGCTAGAGCCGTTGGGCACATAAAGGTTAACAATTCGCACACCATTGTAAACGCCACTGATCACTCGTTTTTGATCATCTAAATCTTCGGTTTTTTCTGAACCAATAATATCGGCAAAGCCATAGCTAATGTCTTCTAATAGTTGACGGCTAAAAATTGCAACACCATTATAGGATTTTTGCCCAGAAATATAGCCATGATAACCCGCATTAATAAAAGGCTCTAAAGGAAAATCTTGATCGATGACTTTGGTTTCTTGTAAACAGAGGACATCGACGGGATTTTTAGCTAACCAATCGAGGACGTGTTGTTGACGACTACGGATGGAATTAACGTTCCAGGTGGCGATTTGCATAGCATTTTGATTCAGTTAGCCAAGGTTTGTGGGAAATATTTAAGTGATTCCAGTTTTGAAAATTGATTAGCAATAGATTAATTAAGATAGAGCAATTGTTTTTTCTAAAAAATGCCCAACTAAATAAAGAGAACCACAAAGCACAGTTAAAGTTTCTGAGTTGGTTTTTGATAATGTCTGCAAAGCTTCAAAACAATCATTATAGGTTTGAATGGTTCCTAAATCAGGACAAATTTGCTGAGCGAGGGTTGCTAATGTCCCTAAATCAGCACTGCTATGATCCGGCACTGGCACTAATAGGAGGCGATCTCCGGAGTGTAATAAATGTTGAAAAATTTGATCATGTTCCTTGGTGCTGAGCATTCCCATTACCCAGGTGACAGACGGGTTTGCGGGGGATCTTAAACTATTAACAAATGTTGCCAAGGCCTCGGCAGCGGCCGGATTGTGGGCTCCGTCTAATAGAATTTTCTGATCTTGATAGGTCACCCATTGCAAGCGACCAGGCCAACGGGCTTTGGCCATGCCAGACTGAATAACTTCCGGCGTAATTTTTGACCAACCTTGGTGTTGTAATTCCTGTAAAGCGGCGATCGCCAAGGCGGAGTTTTGCAACTGAAATTCCCCTAATAATGCCAGTGGATATTCTAATTGCCTAAATTTTGCTAACCCATAGCCATTGGCATCGGTTTGATCGAGCTTTAACGCCGGGGAAATCCATTGATTAGGACAATCCAATTCCTCAATGCGGCTTTGAAAAACGGGTTTCGCTTCGGCAGGAATATTACCTAAAAAAACAGGGCGATCGGGCTTTAAAATTCCGGCTTTTTCCTTAGCAATGTCGGCAACGGTGGGGCCTAAAACTTGCCAATGTTCTCGACTTAAGGAGGTGATAATACTTAATAAACAGGGTTCTTTGACGTTAGTAGCGTCTAATCGTCCCCCTAATCCCACTTCCATCACCGCAATATTCACCGGCAATTCTGCAAAGCATAACCAAACAGCAGCGGTAAAAACTTCAAATAGAGTCGGACTGTCTTCCTGTTGCGGGGGAGCGAGATCAATAACCTGTTGTAAGGCTGTTTCAAAAATGCCTGAATCTAAAGGTTGATCATTTAAACAAACCCGCTCATTCCAATCAATTAAATGGGGAGAAGTATAACGCCCAACGGTGTAACCGGCTTCGGTCAAAACCGCCGATAAATAGGCGCACACCGATCCCTTACCATTAGTTCCCCCCACATGCACGTAGGGCACTTTGCGTTGGGGATTATCTAACTTTTCTAATAATTCGTGAATGCGGGAAAGTCCCAGATTAACCCCAAAGCGTTGGTAGGGTTCCAATAATGCGGCGATCGCCATAATTTACTTAATGTTTACAAGGTACTGGAATCGAGACTTTGGGCCGCTTCCGGGGTCAGGGGTAAATGTAACCCACATTCTTGTTTCATGCCGTGGAAACGGGTATCCCGCTCATCTTGATCCCCCGCCATTAGAGGCCGACTCGAATGCCAATCTCCCACAGAAACATAACCCTGATCAAAGAAGGGATGATAAGGCAAATCATAGGCAGTTAAATATTCGTAAATCGTTTTTGCATTCCAATCTAAAATAGGCAGAATTTTGTATTGATTACCCTGCAATTCCACCGGCTTCAAATTTTGACGGTGGCGGGTTTGATCCTTACGTAATCCCGTTAACCAGGCGATCGCCCCTAAGTCCTTCAGCGCCCGTTGCATCGGTTCCACTTTGCGAATTTGATCGTAACGATTCAGGGCATCAAGATCTTTTTGCTGCCAAAGTTTGCCGTACAAAGCTTCCATCCGTGCTGAACTCAGGGGAGATTGATAAACCTTTAAATTCAATTGCAGTCGTTTGGTCAAATCCTCCGCAAATTGATAAGTTTCCGCCGGTAAATAACCCGTATCAATCCAAATAATCGGAATAGTGGGAATAATCCGGGTGACTAAATGCAGCATTACCGCCGCTTGAATGCCAAAGCTGGTACTCATCACCAAGCCTTGATCGAATGTATGGGCAGCCCAAGTTATAATTTCCTCGGCGCTAGTATTTTCTAATTCGGCTTGAATACTGAGCAAATCAAGGCTGGGGAGAGGTTTTGGCATCTCTAGGGAAAGGGAATCTTGGGGGAACCAGTGAGAAACAGAGGGTTGAGAGGAGGATGTTTCACTGGCAGGATCACACTGCAAAGGCAATTGAGTCATAGACTTTAGACAAAAAATAGCTATGGGGGGACAATTCACGAGTCATTAGTCAAGTTCCCCTGCTCACAATTCTACCCAGATTTGACACCGTGTTTCGTTGATAACCAAAGGGATAATACAAAAATCTTGAACTAATTCCCCCTACCACCGTTAAGCAAAAACCGTCCCAGCCGCCAAACTCGAATTTTTCTGGGTCAGTAGCTATGCTTAACAGAACTTCATCGTTAGTATGGAGGAAGAAATTTTTCCGTAACAACAAGTCGGCATAGCTAGGAAGCGAGTCAGCGGAAGATTTTTTGCCTATTCCTTATTTTTTTCCCTCTCAATGGCTAATTGGTTAGAACATAGCGTTCAAGTAGAAGTAGATGCCCCTATCGAATTGGTTTGGCAGCTTTGGTCTGACCTAGAGCAAATGCCCCGTTGGATGAAATGGATCGACTCAGTGAAAGTGCTCGAAGACAATCCTGAATTGTCCCGCTGGAAATTGGCCAGTGGGAGCTTGGAATTTACTTGGTTATCCCGCATTGTTAAATTACTGCCTTTGCAAATTATTCAATGGGAGTCGGTGGATGGCTTACCCAATCGGGGCGCGGTGCGATTTTATTCTCGCCAAGCAAAAAGTATCGTGCGTTTGACTGTTGCCTATTCTGTACCCGGCTGGTTAGGGCTAATTATGGACAATCTCTTTTTAGGCCGGGTTGTAGAATCCACCATTCAAGCCGATTTAGAACGCTTTCGGCAATATGTCGATCAGCTAGAATAAAAATAAGTACAAAATTGCCTCTGCCTCATTTGGAAATGGCCCTAATACTCTATTTTTTGCGACACGGACAAACGGCTTACAGTGAAACCGGCGGCTATTGCGGGACTCCAGCCAATGATCCCGGCCTAACGCAGGATGGCATCGCCATGGCTAAGGAATTTGCAGAGGTCTATGCCCATACCCCCTGGCAAGCTGTTTACGTTAGTCCCTTACAACGGGCCATCCAGACGGCCCAACCCCTCTGTGATCGCCTAGGGATAACCATGGAAATTCGGTCTGGTCTGAAGGAAGTTGCCTATGGAGAATGGGAAGGACTCCATCCCCGCGAAGTCAATCAACGGGATCATGATCGTTATATACAGTGGCTGACCGATCCTGCCTGGAATTCACCACCAGGGGGCGAAAGGGGTATGGATATCGCCCGACGGGCTACCCACGTCCTTGAAGAAATTGAAGACCGTTTTGAAGATGGCAATGTGCTGATCGTGTCCCACAAGGCCACCATCCGAATTTTGCTCTGTAGTCTTTTGGGTATTGACATTGGCCGTTACCGCGACCGCTTTGCCATGCCGGTGGCGGGTCTCAGTGTGGTGGAACTTTCTTCCCGTGGGCCGTTATTTCACTCCATTGCGGAACGATCACACCTCAGCCCCTATTTACGCAGTTTACCCAGCACCTAAAGTCGGGTAATGGAAACCGGGACTCGCCCTTTCTTCGGGTTGGCGATCGCCTGAAATGCGGATCGGCTTAAATCAATGGAGCAATTACAGCGATCACTCACCGTCACCACCACCGACCTTCCGGTATGACGATTGGTCACTTTGACGCGACTCCCCAAGGGCAAACTGGGATGGGCTGCAACATATTTGCCATGGTGATAGGTTTGACCATTTGCCATTTTTCGCCCCACCATGCCATTGCTATAAAAGGTGGCGGATTGAGCGTTGACCGGCAACGGCATCAACAACGGAATAAGTAGACTCGCAAACAGAAAACGCAAATTAAGGACTCCCTGATACTGAAAAAACATTAAAGAGGTTTCCAGTATAGCGAATCCATCAAAAATGACTAGGTATAAATACCACCAATCTTGGCTTAACGACGGGGAAAACGACGCTTTTGTAAAAAGTCGGGAATATCTAACTCTGGCGCTTTCGGTTGACTGGTCACCAGGATATCGTCTTCCGTACCTTCTGGGGTGTCAGTCGGGGATGAGGCAGTTGAATTGGCGATCGGTAACGCGGTGGTCACACTGCCAACGGTTTCTTTATCACCACTAAACCCCGTCGCAATCACTGTGATGCGAATTTCCCCTTGGAGTCTCTCGTCAATCACTGCCCCGAAAATGATGTTGGCATTGGTATCCACCACTTCATAAATAATTTCTGCCGCCACATTGACTTCATGGAGGGTTAAATCATAGCCCCCGGTCACATTAAAGACCACGCCCTTAGCCCCTTCAATAGAGGATTCCAACAAGGGGGAAGAAATGGCCGCCGTGGCCGCCTCCTTGGCGCGGGATTTCCCAGACCCAATGCCAATCCCCATCAAAGCAGAGCCAGCATCGGCCATCACCGCCCGGACATCGGCAAAATCCACATTGACCAAACCCGGAACAATAATAATATCGGATATCCCCTGTACCCCTTGACGTAGGATGTCATCGGCAACCCGGAATGCTTCTTGTAGCGGGGTTTCTGCCGGAATTACGGACAGCAATTGATTATTCGGGATGACAATTAACGTATCAACGCGGGAACGTAAGGCATTAATCCCTTCTTCGGCTTGGGTGGCTCGGCGGCGTCCTTCAAAGGTAAACGGACGGGTGACAATGCCCACCGTCAAACACCCCATTTCCTTGGCAACTTCTGCCACAACAGGAGCAGCCCCAGTGCCAGTGCCGCCGCCCATCCCCGCCGTAATAAAGACTAAATCGGTTCCTTCCAATGACCGGGCGATTTCATCTCGGGATTCTTCCGCCGCTTTTTGACCAATGGCCGGGTTCCCGCCGGCTCCTAGGCCTCGGGTGAGTTTTTGCCCGATTTGAATGCGATCGGGAGCAGAGGCTTGGGCTAGGGCTTGGGAATCGGTGTTAATCGCCCAAAAATCAATGCCAGTAACACCATTGTCAATCATGCGGTTAACGGCATTGCAGCCACCGCCACCGACGCCAATGACCTTAATTTTCGCAATATTGCTGGGCACAATCTGATCATTCCGGGGATTGGGCTTGGAAAATACGGGAGGTTCTACCACGGGAGCAAATAAATCGTCTTGGGCCGATGTCGAAAATAAATCATCTAAACTCTCAGTCGCATCGTCAAGATCGCCACTGTTGAAGTTGATGTCATTTAAGGGTAGGTCATTATTAAGCGTCATTGGAACGGGAGAAGGTTATTGAGTCAGGGTGCAGGAAAAATCACGCAAAAATTGAAGTAACCAACAAGGATCAAAGGGGCGTCGGAATTGTCAATCGGCAGAACCACTGGCTTTAAATAGTGCCGGGGGACGTCGATTGGCAGAGTTAGTTATTGATAGCACAAAATGGTGATACAAGACGTTATCGTCCTTACACTAGGCATATTGTGCCAATTTGTCAATGAATATTACGGCGTTTTTGCTTAAATGAAGCGAATTGGACACCCCTGCTCCATCGGCTTTGTTAGGGTTTCTTGATAGTGGCGGTGGCCGACGGCGCTTGGGGTTTGAGCTGAATGCGGGGATCATCGGGATTGCTTAGATCAATAAAGACTAATCGTTCCTTGGCAATCATTTTGGGCAGATTTTGCATTTCTTCTAAAACCGTTAGCTGTTGATCAAACTGAGACAAATCAGAGCCTAAATAAACCACGCCCATGGCCGTTGTGAGGCTAATGTTACTGGGATTGTTGCCATTAATGATGCGAATGTTGACGGGGGATTGCTGAATGCGGGTCTGGTGGGTTTGCCAAAAAGTTTGATATTGGGCTTCATAACCCAGAAATTGGGGCGTTTGGGGCAATTTTGACTGAATTTGCTTGTTATATAGGTTGGCGGGGATGTAGTTGCCTTCCCCATCTAGGTAACCTAACCCCTGATCTGAGACAGCGATCGCCAGGGGGTGACGTTCCTGGACGGCGATCGTTAGTTGGGCTGGAAATAACTGGCGGGTAATTTCAACGGCGGACAAGGCGGGATTCTGGGCTAATTCATTCCCTAGGCGGTGGGTAGAAAGTTGCCAAATGGCCTGGGGATATTTCAGGGGCAAACTTTCCTGTAGGGTTTTGGACGACACCAATTGATTGCCTTGAAACGTTACCTGCTCAGGCGATCGAATTGACCACTCCGGCCAACTCATTACCCAAACCATGCCGCCCGCCAGCCCACAAACTGCCACAAATTGCCAACAAGATCTCAGACGCTTCCAGCGCCGTTGCCACATTAATTCTTCTCGTCGGTTTTTGAGGGAGTCAGACACAACTAGATCCGTCATGGGAGTTCGATATTCATTATCCTGAAATGTTATAACCTAAGAATCAAAGATCAAAAATAAAGACTCTGATGGTGTTTAAAGAGTTTACTTTTGTAATCAATCTTCACTCAATTCCCTCACAGGCAAGCCCATGTTTAAGCAAAAACGCAGTCTGATTTTAGGCACAACGGCGCTGTTACTGACAACGGTAGCAGTCACTGGAATTGGACTTCGTCTTGCCCGTTCCCAAGGCTATCTTCAGGATAATCCGAAGGAGCTAATCGACGAAGTATGGCAAGTGGTTAACCGAACCTATGTCGATGGTACTTTTAACGGCAAAGATTGGGTAGCAGTTCGCCAAGATTATCTTAAACGAGATTATGGCAGTCAAGAAGAAGCCTACACTGCCATTCGGGAAATGCTAAAAACATTAGACGATCCCTATACCCGCTTCATGGCCCCCGATGAGTTTCAATCTATGCGGATAGATACCTCTGGGGAATTAACCGGGGTCGGTATCCAGATTACCCAGGATCAAGAAACCAAAAAAATTGTGGTCGTTGCCCCCATTGAAGAGACTCCCGCCTACAAAGCTGGAATTCTGTCGAAGGATGTCATTGTCAAAATTGATGGTAAATCGACAGAAGGAATGGAAGTTGATGACGCAGTGAAACTCATCCGGGGTAAACCGGGCAGTGAAGTGGTATTGACCATTGACCGTAATGGGAAAGCCATTGACTATCCTCTTACCCGCACGCGCATCGAAATTCATCCCGTTCGCGCTGAGGTGGAAAATATTGGCGGCAGCAAAATCGGTTATATTCGCCTCAATCAATTTAGCGCCCAAGCCTCGGAAGAAATGCGGACGGCGGTTCAAGAACTGGAGCAAGACAATGTGGTGGGTTATATTTTTGACCTGCGTTCTAATCCTGGTGGGTTACTCTATGCCAGTGTAGATATTGCCCGAATTTGGCTCGATGAAGGCAAAATTGTTTCGACAGTCGATCGCCAAGGGGAAGTAGAACAGCAGGTTGCTAACCATAAGCAATTGAGCAAAAAACCCTTAGTGGTGTTAGTGGATGGCGGGTCAGCCAGTGCCAGTGAAATTGTCTCTGGGGCTTTGCAGGATCACGACCGAGCGGTGCTAGTCGGGACAAAGACTTTTGGTAAGGGTCTGGTGCAATCGGTGCGGGAATTGGGGGATGGATCAGGGATGGCGGTGACGATCGCCAAATATTTAACCCCCAATGGTCGGGATATTAATAAGCACGGCATTGATCCCGATGTCAAAGTTGAACTGAATGACAACGAGCGCAAAGCCCTCCAACAAGACCGAGAACGCATTGGTACCATGGCTGATCCCCAATTTGCGAAAGCCTATGAGGTATTGATGAAACAAGTGAATCAAACAGCATCCAAATAAGGTGTTTACATCGCATTAAACCGCCCAACATCCCTCGTCATACTTAAAAACGGGGGAGATTTTTTTGTTTTGCTAGCCTCATCGTCAATTTTCGTCCCCTACTCTGTTTCTTTACGAACCTGAAAACAACACCATTCCCCCCGTTTCCATAACGCCACCACCGTCCAGCCCGTTTGCTCTAGGGCATCGGCCACTGCCTGGGTTTGCTCTAGCATAATGCCGCTCAGAATAGCCCACCCTTGGGGTTTAACCAGGGGCGTAAATTGGGGCAATAATTCCACAATGACCTCCGCCAAAATATTGCAAATGATGCCATCAACGGGTTCTGGCAATAGTTGTTCTAGTTCGGGGATGCTGCCCTCATTAATGACTAAATTATCGGGGTGAATTTGGTTGAGGTGGCGATTACCGCGGGCTGATTCCACCGCCAACGGATCATTGTCAACGCCATAGACTTTTTTTGCCCCTAATAGTACCGCCCCAATACCTAAAATTCCTGACCCACAGCCAATATCGGCTAACACAAGTTCACTGTTGTCAGTCACTCGCATTTCTAAGGATTCTAAGCACAGTTGCGTGGTGGGATGGGTTCCCGTACCAAAAGCAACCCCTGGATCTAATCGTAAGACGAGGCGGGGAGTTTCACTATTCTCTGCTTGGCGATCGCCCTCCGTCAGTGGATCGAGCCAGGCCGGATAAATGATTAGGCGATCGCCCACTGGAGTTGGTTGCCAATGGGATTTCCAGGTACTCCCCCAATCTTCCTCCTCAATTAATTGCCATCGAAAACGCGGCTTGGGGAGCTGGAGCAACAACGCATCCTGTTCAAACCACAGGGTCAGGGCGGCCAAATCAAGAATTTGGGCATTAGCCTGGGGGAGATAGCCACGGATCAGCAAAGAATGGGTTTTCTTCTCGCTGACCATGCCAGTGCAACCAAACTTGTCTAGTCGCCAAAAAATAGTCTCCTCAAAAGAGGGATGACAGAGAAGTGTAATTTCCCACCAACTACTTGCCACGGTTATCCATCCCTCGCTTGAACGTTGATTAATTGATGGTTAACGACAGGGAATCATCGGCTTAAAACTTAACCGTGTAAGCGTCTCGAATCCCGGCCACTTTGGTGATTTCCGACAATAGACCATCGGGTAAGGGATCATCTAGGCTCAGGGCCATGACTGCGTCACCCCGGACAATTTTGCGCCCCACTTGCATACTGGCAATGTTGACATTAAAGCTACCCAACAAAGAGCCAATTTTGCCGATAATGCCCGGCATATCGCGGTGGAGGGTGAATAACATGTAGTTGTTGGGGGGAACGTTAATGGGGAATTCATCCACATCGGTAATGCGAATTTCCCCATTGCTGAGCAAGGCCCCGGTGGCGGAATGTTCGCCCATGGTGCCTGTGGCTTTTAAGTGCAGCGAGCCGGAATAATCCCGCACCGACGCATCCCGGGTTTCAATCACCCGAATGCCCCGCTCTTTGGCTTCGATCGCCGCGTTGACATAATTAACCCGTTCCCGTAAAGCTTGGGACAGTAGACCTTTAATGGCCGCGACGACGAGGGGTTGACTGTTGGTATTTTCGGCCAGATCTCCCTGTAAACATACCGTTAGGCGATCGATACGACCCCCCGCCAACTGACCCACCAACGTTCCCAAGGTTTCTGCCAGTTTAAGGTAAGGACGTAGTTTTTCCATCACGTCGGGAGTGAGTCCGGGGATATTGACTGCGGATCGAGCCGGTAACCCTAACAACACGTCCCGAATTTGTTCCGCCACATCCAAGGCCACATTAACTTGCGCTTCTTCCGTCGAAGCACCGAGGTGGGGAGTCAAAATAATATTGCTAAATTCCCGCAGGCGCGATTCCCCTAAGGGTTCTTCCGCAAACACATCCAAGGCCGCCCCGCCAATTTGCCCAGCTTCGATCGCCGTTACCAGAGCTTCCTCATCAATAATGCCGCCCCGCGAACAATTAATAATGCGAGCTGTGGGCTTCATTTTAGCCAAGGTTTCCCCGTTGATTAAATTTGCCGTTTCAGGGGTTTTGGGAATGTGAAGGGTAATAAAATCTGATTCCGTAAACAACAAATCGAGGTCAACCAAGGTACAGCCCAATTGATCAGCCCGTTCCTGGGAAATAAAGGGGTCATAGGCCAATAATTTCATCCCCATGGATTTGGCCACGGTGGCCACATGGGAACCAATTTTGCCCAGGCCCACCACCCCTAGGGTTTTTTTATAAATTTCTGTCCCCATGAACTGCTTGCGTTCCCACTTATTTTCCTTAACGGATTTGTTCGCATCGGGAATGTGGCGAGCCAAGGCCATCATCATCGCTAGGGCATGTTCAGCGGCGGCGATCGTATTACCTTCGGGGGAATTGACTACCACCACCCCTTGACGGGTCGCAGCAGCAACGTCGATATTGTCAACCCCAACACAGGCTCTACCAATAATTTTGAGGTTAGTGCCCGCCTGGATAATGCCCTCCGTTACCTTGGTGGCAGAACGCAGCATGATGGCATCATACTCAGGGATAATTTGTATAATCTCTGCTTCTGACAGCCCGGTTTTAACGTCCACTTGGGCAACTTGCTTGAGAATATCAATGCCGACTTGGTCAACGGAGTCAGAGACTAAAACTTTAGACATAATAAATTCTAGGAATTAATAACGCTTCTAGGGCGGCGGAAAATTGACGGGGAGATTTGGAGAATGATCGCAAGGATCTTTCCCATGGCGACTTTCAGTCATGATCGCGTCAACTGAGCGCCAAGCTTCGTAGCTTATTTTAACGGCTAGCGGCGTAACCATCGCCAATCTTCTCAGAGAGATTTTAAACTTTTCGGTAGTTTCAATCAAAAGACAAAAGAAAAACTTATCACTATAGGTTTGAATTTGAAACTACGGGGCAAACTCAAGGAGACAGTTGCAAAACTGGGCAGACTTGACTGTAAACTATTTTTTATAGATTTAAGTCAATAGACATTCTCGTCTTGATACATATTAGTCTATAAAATATTGGGGGATAATGGCATTCTTAATCAGACGAAGCCTTGCAATGCCAATGCCCCGTTGAGGTAAGGCAAATCCGGTTCCCCTGACTCATGGTTAGTGTGCCAGCTAAGGTGATTAGGGGCCAAACGGGTATTCCCGGCCACCCCGATGACATCAAACTGAGCTAACCCCGCGATTATCCGGTCAGCAAAATAGTAATCGTCACCCCTTACTTGCTCTTGTTTTTCAAACATAACGTATTATCCTGTCAGTGAAGGTAACTTGCGGGATGTAGGTTTGAAAAGTCTGACTTAATCGCTGAAAGACTGATTCCTTCGTTGAGAGACAGACGCTGAAAGCCCTATTCTCTCGTTCCACTAGACCCTTTTCAAATATCCTCTATCAGAGTAAAGTTTTGGCTCAATTATCGTTTCAGGGAGGTGTAAGACGATCAATCGCTAGAAGTCTTACTAGACAAGCGTTACAGTCTAGGCATTAAGTCCAAGGCTGTATCTCTTACCCTTCAAGTGATTGAGGGCTTTT
>Ga0315905_10003139_pt1 | contig 17113 bp, 17 predicted proteins | sample LakEriMetagenome_5_FD_203522 | JGI IMG/M metagenome (GOLD analysis project Ga0315905, IMG submission 203522) | Freshwater fungal communities from buoy surface, Lake Erie, Ohio, United States - Buoy 4 MA121 | ecosystem: Environmental > Aquatic > Freshwater > Lake | place: USA: Lake Erie, Ohio... | reverse complement strand
TAATGGCCTGCCTTTTTGGGATTGGATTCTCTAACTTGGCTTCTTATTACCGGGGTAAAGATATTTTTATCATATTGCTCAAAATGAAAGCCATAAGAAAAATCAACTGGTGCATAGTATTTTAAAACGGCCTTTCCTATTGGGTCTTTATATTTTGGTTTCGGAGATTTTTTATTTGATACCGCCGACTGATGACTTAAACCAATGCAGGTTTTATTTTTCATTTTACATGCCCATGAACTAACCGGCTCGAAGTCACTAATTACTAAATCATATTTTTCAATTGGTAAAGATTTTATTTCAGCGTAAAGATTAGTAAGGCTACTTTTCTTATAGGTTTGCATTAAATCTATGCCCCCATTCTTACCAAAAATAAAACTGAGCCCTTTAAATTTATACTTTACAGGATATGGCAAATCAATATCAGATTGAATTCCACTTACTAAAATATCCAAAGTCCCTTTTTTCATTAACAGTGGGATGATCTCTCTCGCTCTGCTTACGTGGCCATTTCCAGTTCCTTGGATGGCATACAGTATTTTCATTTTTGATTCTAATTAAGCATTTCAAATTCACTCAAGAGTGAGTTAAACAAAACTTTGTTGCTAGGTTCTTCATTTTCTTCGACCTTAGAATCCTCCTTGTTGTAGTAATTATGATCGAACCTATGTATCGTCCATTTGCCATCATTGTATTCCAATGATGTGAGGTTTTCAATCCAATCACCACTATTCAAATAAAAAATGGAACCTTTTGAGGTTTCTATCTTCTTAATTTCCGGCTGATGAATATGTCCGCATACTACATAATCAAATTTGTTGTTTATACCAATTTCTGCAGCAACTGTCTCAAAATCGTTGATGTATTTAACTGCACTCTTAACAGTATTCTTGATTTTCTTAGAAAGCGACAATTTTCCTTTTTTAAATACTTTTTCGGAAATATAATTGGCGAAACGGTTGATTAAAATCAAACTATCGTATCCAACGCCACCCAACTTAGCCAACCATTTGCTGTTTTTCATGGTAACATCAAATACATCCCCATGAAAAAACCAAGCTTTTTGGCCATTATCAAGCTCCAATACAAGCTTGTTTACTATTTTAAGGTTGCTGACTTTTAACCCGGAAAATCTACGAAGCGTTTCATCGTGATTGCCTGTGATGTAATATACCTTCACACCTTTACTGATAAGATTGAGAAAGTACCGTATTACCTTCATGTGCGACTTAGGCCAATATCTTTTGTTAAACTGCCATATGTCAATGATATCGCCATTTAAGATTAAAATTTTGGGTTTTACTGATTTCAGATAAAATAGTAATTCTTTGGCATGACATCCGTAAGTACCGAGATGTATATCAGAAAGTACAAGAATATCAATTTTTCTTTTTATTGTCTTAGTATTCAACAAGCGATTGAGGTCATTTTATAGTACTTGAAAAAACTGAATTGTTGATAGTAACACTAGCATTAATGAAAATATTTTTGATTTTAATCAGAAGGTTATTTAATAATTTCATTTCAGGTGTTTTTCAAAATAACGTTAATTACATTAATTAAATGTTGCAAAATTATTACGTGATTGTTAACTGTTTATAGAATCGTTGAGTTTTGATTGGAATCAATGGCTTTATCAAACAATTAGTTCCAAACAAAAAAGCTGCCCAATTGGACAGCTTTTTTGTTTATAATTGATTCGTTTTGTTTAAAGCGCTGCAGCCATACGATCAGCTACAACCGACCAATTAACCACATTCCAAAAAGCAGCAAGGTAATCTGCTCTTCTGTTTTGGTATTTTAAATAATAAGCGTGTTCCCATACATCAGCACCAAGAATTGGCGCTCCCTTTACTTCGGCAACATCCATCAATGGATTGTCCTGATTAGGCGTGGAAACGATTTCAAGCTTTCCATCTTTTACAATAAGCCATGCCCAACCGCTTCCAAAACGAGTCATTCCTGCTTGATTGAATTTTTCTTTGAAAGCATCAAGAGATCCGAATGCACTGTTTATTGCGTCAGCCAAAGCTCCTGTTGGAGGGCCTCCTGCATTAGGAGACATGCTTGCCCAGAAAAAAGTATGGTTCCAATGACCACCACCATTGTTGCGAACAGCAGCACTTATTGAACCAGCGTGCTTAACCAATTCTTCTATTGACTTTGATTCGTGCTCCGTTCCGGCAATGGCTTTATTTAAATTATCAACATATGCCTGATGGTGTTTACCATGATGAATGTGCATCGTTTGTGCATCAATATGTGGCTCTAATGCTTCATGAGCATAAGGTAAAGGGGCTAAAGTAAATGACATATTTAATTGGTTTTAATTTCCTTGCAAAGTTAAATTAATGAAGACAAATAATCATGATAATTATAATCATCGTAATCGTTGAAAGAAGACTTTCATCATGTTTGCGCATTCTTCCTCCAAAATTCCTCCAACAATAGCTGTTTTGGGATGAAAAGGATTGTTGTTGCCGGCAGTTTTTCTATAACTGTTTTTTTCATCGTAAGCACCAAAAACAATTCTGCCAATTTTGCTCCAGTATAATGCACCTGAACACATCAAACAAGGCTCTACCGTAACGTATAGGGTTGCTTCAGGTAGATATTTACTTCCTAAATAATTGAATGCAGTGGTCAATGCGAGAATTTCCGCATGGGCCGTGCTATCATTCAGCAATTCGACCTGATTGTGTGCTTTTGCGATGATTTTTTCTTGCATCACCACAATTGCACCAATGGGAACTTCCTCTTTGTTGAAGGCTTTCTCTGCTTCCTGCAGGGCAATCTTCATGTATTGCTCGTCGGTGATCATTAGATGGTAACTTTATGCATCAAATGTACGAAATGACCATGTTAGCAAGTTTAAATTTAATGAGGGACTTCTTCAACACCGGAGTTACACAATCACCGGCTTTCAGAAAAGAACAATTGAATAAGTTAAGTGAAGCTATATATAAATACGAAAGAGAAATTTACGATGCGTTGTATTCTGATTTAAAAAAAAGCAAAGAGGAATGCTGGGTTACTGAAATTGGGACATTGTTGAACGAAATTCGATATGCTATTTCGCATTTAAACAAGTGGGTGAAGCCATTAAAGGTTAAAACCAACCTGTTGAATTTCCCCTCATCGAGTTATGTTTACAAAGAACCGCTTGGTGTTGTATTGATTATTAGTCCATGGAATTATCCATTTCAACTGTTGTTGAAACCAATGGTTGGTGCCATTGCAGCGGGCAATTGTGTAGTATTGAAATCTTCAGAATACGCACCGGCTACAAGCCAAGTTATCAAAAAAATAGTTGAAGAGATTTTTGATCCGAGGTTTGTTTTGTTTACCGAAGGTGATGGAGCCGCAGTTGTTCCTGAAATGATGAACAGTTTTGTATTTGATCATGTATTCTTTACCGGTAGCACTGTTGTTGGCAAGGCGGTATACCAACTCGCAGCAAAAAATCTGGTACCGGTAACACTTGAATTGGGCGGTAAAAGTCCGTGTGTTATTGAATCTGATGCTGATATCAAAACTACTGCCAAGAGAATTGTACTTACCAAATTCTCCAACTGCGGTCAAATGTGTGTTGCTCCTGATTATATACTGGTTCATTCATCGATAAAAGACAAACTGATAGCAGAGCTTAAAAATACGATTGATGTTTTTTTTCAAAAAGATGCTGCCAATCAAACTCACTATGGAAAAATTATCAACGAGAAACAATTCGACAGAATTGTAAGCTATTTAGATAATGGGGATATTGTGCATGGTGGCCGACACAACAAAGGACAATTGTTTATAGAGCCAACGATAATGGATAATATCGATATTGACAGTCCGATAATGAATGAAGAGATTTTTGGGCCGGTATTGCCTGTATTGTCATTTACAACAAAAGAGGAAGCCCTTAAAATTATTTCGAAAAACAAAAATCCGTTGGCATTTTATGTATTTACCTCCAACCCGAAAAAGGAAGAGGAATGGATCAATGCGGTTCATTTTGGAGGAGGATGTATTAACAATGCAAGTTGGCACTTGACCAACCATCATCTTCCCTTCGGTGGAAGAGGCAACAGTGGTATTGGTCAATATCAAGGTAAATACAGTTTTGACACTTTCAGTCATCGGAAAGCAGTAATGAAAACGCCTTTTTGGTTTGACCCTTCCGTAAAGTATCCGCCGTTTTTGGGGAAATTGGGGCTGTTGAAAAAGATGATAAGGTAGGGGTGCCTGCTGGAGGTAGGGGTTCAATGTCAGCCTTACGGCTGGGTTTAATAAGTTCAATGACTGCCTGTCGGCAGGGGTTGAAAAAGTACAATTAGTGCAATTAGTTCAAAGGGTTGAACAACACGCAGCGTTTTGAACTCGCGAAGCGCAATTGAACCCACATTAAACTAGTATTTAACTAGTATTTAACTAGTATTTAACAAGCGAAGCGCCTTGAATAAACAACAGTGGAACGTCGGCCCCGTAGGGGCCGGATATGCATCAATTCCCAACGTCACATAATATGGAGACATTGGGAATTGATGAACAAAAGCATCGATTAAAATGTTTATAATGGTAATTCATCAGGAATTCAACACTTAATTAATGAAATCCATCGCCATCGGCTTAATCGTATTAGGAACAATAAGCGTTTACGTTGCAATTGTCAACCGCAACAACAAACATTCCTCCGTAAAACAAAAAATACTAAAAGCCTTCTATCCTGCTATCATGAAATTGGGCCAAACAAAAAGCATGATATTGGTAAACAACAGCAAATCAGAACCCATAATCGATTTTTACAGCCTTAGCTTTCAACAAATTGACGGCACCCCGTTCGATATGCAACAACTCAAAGGCAAAAAAGTACTTATTGTTAATACGGCATCTGAATGTGGCTTCACAGGACAATACGAAGCGTTGGAAAAACTCAATCAACTAAACCTAAACCGTCTCGTTATAATTGGCTTTCCGGCAAATGATTTCAAAGCACAGGAAAAAGGCAGCAATGAAGAGATTCAGCGCTTCTGTAAAAAAAATTACGGGGTCAGTTTTGTTTTGGGTGAAAAAGGAATCGTTGAAAAAAAAGACAATCAACAACAAATCTTTCAATGGTTAAGCCAAGAAGAAAAAAACGGCTGGTGCAACCAACAACCTACATGGAATTTTTGCAAGTACCTCATAGATGAGAATGGAACACTCACCCATTTCTTCAGTTCATCCGTTGATCCTTTGGGAAAGGAAATAACAAACGCATTGCAATAAAAACTTACAATGGGCATTTTTGATGATAATCGATAATCTCTATAGGTATGTGCGGAAACTGATAATCTTTGTAGTGATTGCTGATTTCATCAAACACTTCGTTTATCGCTTCAGGTGAGGTTAATGTCACCAACTTGTATCTAAACTCTTTTATTCCGGGTAGCCCTTTAAGATAATTGGTATAATGCCTTCGCATTTCATTGATACCAACAATGGGCCCCTTCCATTCTATAGATTTCTTTAAGTGCTTTCGGCATACATCCAGTCTTTCCTCAAGCGTAGGTGGTGGCAACAATGTACCATTGTTGAGGTAGGTTTTGATTTCTCTGAAAATCCATGGATATCCAATTGCAGCTCTTCCAATCATTATTCCATCCACACCATAACGGTTTTTATATTCCAATGCTTTTTGTGGACTGTCTATATCTCCATTACCAAAGATGGGTATCTGAATTCGAGGATTGTTTTTCACTTTGGCAATTAACGTCCAATCGGCTTCTCCTTTGTACAATTGAGCCCTTGTTCTGCCGTGAATGGAAATGGCTTTCACTCCTGCATCCTGCATTCTTTCGGCAACTTCCTCAATGTTTTTGGATTGTTCATCCCAGCCTAATCTGGTTTTTATCGTAACAGGCAAGTTTGTGCTTTTTACAACCGATTCGGTGAGTCGAACCATAAGGTCCACATCCTTCAATACGCCGGCACCGGCACCTTTGCTAACCACTTTCTTTACCGGACAACCAAAATTGATATCAACCAAATCGGGATTTACCGTTTCGCAAATTCTGGCGCTCATGGCCATCGCTTCTTCATCGCCACCGAAAATCTGAATGCCGAAAGGTCTTTCTTCCTCACTAAAATCGAGTTTTTTCATGCTTTTAATCGCATCACGAATCAATCCTTCACTACTAATGAATTCACTGTACATGAGGTCTGCGCCATTGTCTTTACAAACGGCACGAAAAGGCGGGTCACTGACATCTTCCATTGGAGCCAATAAAAGAGGGAAATCCGGGAGTATGATATTGCCGATTTTAGGCATGGTATTTTGTATATTGCAAAGCAAATTTACAATTAATCAACGGTGTATGCAATACAAAAGCATTAAAGGATATACGGGCTTCGGACAATTGGGGATGTTGCTGTTGTTTTTAGGCGTCGGAATAGTTGTAGGAAGCATTCTTCAATTGGTAATTGGAATGAGTATGGTGCCGAAGGGTACAGGATTTATGGAGTTGGCTGACTCCATGATGAAAGCTATGCAAAAACCCGAGAACCTTACTACAGTAAGACTGCTTCAGGTCCTTAGTACATTTATCATTTTTTTTATTCCGGCGGTGATGTATTCGTTTGTTTGTCATGGTAAAGACCCCTTTTGGCTTGGCTTCAACAAAAACTTCAATTTTTTTCAGGTTACAGTTGGATTCCTGATAATTTTCTCTGCCAACATTATGGCGGGGCCGCTTCAGGAACTCTCAGAAAAACTAATAGCTCAATTTCCTGCCTGGGACCAATTGGCTAAAAAACTTGAAGCAACTTACAACGAACAGGTTAATCTTTTAAGCAACCTGAAAGGTATTGGAGATTTAATTTTGGCCCTACTCATCATGGCATTCTTTCCTGCATTGTTTGAGGAATTGTTTTTCAGAGGTGCGCTTCAAACCTTACTAATCAAATGGTGGAGAAAGCCAATGTTGGCGATTATTATCACATCCGTTATTTTCAGTTTGATACACATGTCGGTTTACCTTTTTCTCAGCAGAATAGCGCTTGGCTTTGCATTGGGATTGATGTTTTATGAAACAAAAAATATTTGGGTAAACACTATCGCCCATTTTTTAAATAATGCTATTGCCGTTGGTCAGATGTATGCCATGAGTGGCAGTAAAGAAAAAGTTGATGTTAGCAAACTCGATCCGAAAATTGATTGGTGGTTTGGCATAATCGCAATTTTTGTGCTAGTGGCCCTTTTTCGATTTTTGAAAAAATACTCTGAAAAGAATAAACGTATCATTCAGGCAAAGGAAGACGAGTTGTTCAAAGAACCTATTTATCAAAATCCTTTTGAATCGAACTTCAACAGTTAGTAAACAATAACAAGCTTTCTAAAACTATTTGTTGTTATCAAATTGAATCCAGTGAAGCCATCCAAACAAAAACAGATCAGACAGCAAAAAACAATATCTCCCATCAACCCTGACCGTAGCAAAACGAACATCAGAATACTTTTGGCTATTCTTGCGTTTGTAGTTTATGCGCAATCCATCAATTTTGAGTTCACACTTGATGACGATATTTTTTACCAAAAGCATGCCTCTGTTCAAAGAGGATTTTCGGGCATCGGTGAATTTTTTACTTACGGAAGCATGTTCAAATTTGATGGTACCACGGGCGTTCAACCCTATCGTCCTGTTACGTTACTTTCTTTTGCAGCAGACAAAGTGCTGACAGGCAATTCGGCGCCTGCCTCCCATTTTTTCAACCTGCTTTATTATATTATTTTGTTGCAGCTTCTTTATTCGGTATTGCTGAAATTATTGCCCGGATATCATATTGCCCTACCGGCATTTATGGTGCTGATATATGCCGCGCATCCTATTCACTCAGAAGTGGTTTCGAGTGTGAAAAGCAGAGATGAATTGCTCGCTGCACTTTTTGGCTTTCTGTCGTGGCGTTTTTTTGTTTCGAAAAATGAGACAACCAATTACAGCAAATATGTACTGTCAGGATTTTTCTTTTTAGCAGCAGTAATGTCGAAAGAAAGTGCAATTGCTTTTGCTGCGCTGATTCCCCTGAGTTATTTCATGTTGATTGATAATAACATGAAGTCGCTTTTCATTAAAACAATCCCTTTGGCAGTAGGCGCTCTTGTGTTTTTAGCCTGCCGACAATATGCCATGTTCAATGGAACAGGAACACCTCATACCATGGGCATTCCAAAGCTTGATAACGTACTCGCAGGGGCAGATGGCTTTGCCTCTTTAATGGCCACAAAAATGGAAGTTTTGTTTTACTACCTGAAATTACTTTTTGTGCCTTGCCCATTGAGCTGGGATTATTCCTTCAATCAAATTCCATTGGTTGACTGGTCAAGTTCGCTGCCATGGCTGGGGCTTATACTAAATGCGATGCTGGTTTTCAGTGCAATTTATTTTTTCAAGCGACAAGCGGCTATTAGCTATGCAATTATTTTTTACCTGATTGCTTCGTTGCCAATCAATAATTTGTTTTTTCTGAATGGTGCTACACTTGCGGAGCGTTTCATGTTTGTGCCATCACTCGGCTTTGCCATTTGCGTGCCATTAGTATTAAGCAAACTAACCAAAATGGATTTAACCGACTATACTGGAAAATCAAAGCAACTATTCAAGTTTAGCCTAATCGGAATCGTGATATTGTTTTCGGGAATGAGCATGGCAAGATCCGGCGATTGGAAAAACAATTTCACCTTATTTGAATCTGGAGCGAAAAACGCACCCAACAGCAGCAGAACCAATGCAGCGCTTGCAAGCGAATACATGAACAAAGCACAGGAAGAAACTGACCCGGCAATCAAGAACGAGCAAATCATGAACTCCATAAAATACTATGAGAAGAGCTTGAGCATTTTTCCCGGCAACTCAGATGCTTCTTATAAAGTTGGTTTGATTTATTCCATGATTGGAAAGCCCGATGAATCCATCAAATACTACAGACAATCACTCGAAGCAACACCCGGACAAATATATGCATTGAATAACCTTGGGTCTCTTTATGCATCCAGAAAACAATATGATTCGGCAAGGTATTTTTTCACCAATTCCATCCTAATTGATTCCACGAATGAAATGACATTGACCAACCTTGTTGTAGTTCATTATCTGTTGAAGGAATATGACGAAGCCATAAACTTCGGTAACAAAGCCATTGAACTTCAATACCGCAATGGAAAAATTTACAGCCTTCTTTCTCAATCTTGGACGGCAAAAGGAAATCTTGCAATGGCCAATAAATTTGCCGAGCTTGAAAAACAATTGTTGCCTATAAAATAAAAGACACAAAATGGCCTTAGATCTAAAAACCTTCAGAATAAGAACACTTACCGCTATTGTATTCGCTGCTGTAATGCTTTGCGGATTATTGATTAACGAATGGTTGTTTCGCGTACTTTTTTTAATCATCATGATTGGATGCTTTAAAGAGTTTACAAAAATCATAAGAATCATTACGCAAAAAAGGTATTCTCCTTATTTGCTTATTGCCATACCATATATTGGATTACCCATGCTTAGAATGATTGATATGGGCACGCACAACTTGAATGGTGAAGCTGTTTTCTCTCCTTTAATTCCCTGCGGAATTATATTTTCCATCTGGATAAACGACACATCAGCTTACCTTGTTGGTTCGCTGATTGGAAAAACTCCATTGAGTTCAATTTCTCCTAAAAAAACCTGGGAAGGAACAATTGGAGGTATTTTACTCTGTTGTGTAATTATTTCACTGCTTGGCGCAAATATTACTTATGCTAAAGTACTGTCATGGAAAGACTGGGCTGCAATAGCCGCTTTATGTGGTGTATTCGGAACCTTTGGTGATTTGGTGGAAAGCAAACTTAAAAGAAGCGCAGGGATAAAAGACAGCGGCAACATAATGCCCGGTCATGGAGGATTCCTTGATCGCTTTGATTCCCTTCTTTTCGCCATACCCTTTGTATGGCTGTACCTCAAAATATTCTTGTAGTTCAATAGGAAATCATCACGTTCGTTGTAACTTCACGACTCAACACCCACAAACATCATGACTATTCATCGCGAAGGATATCCCACCATTGCCATTACGGCATTGTTACTTGCAGGATTGAATGCATTGGTTTATACGCTCACCTGTTCATCAGGTTGTATTATTTCAACCATAACAACTATTGTCTCTCTCGGACTTTTGTTGTTCATCATTTCTTTCTTCAGAATTCCTTCCAGAGAGCTTACACTCGACGATAAACTGATTGTTGCTCCTGCAGATGGAAAAGTAGTGGTAATTGAAGAGGTTTATGATGAAGAATATTACAAAGAAAAAAGATTACAAGTTTCCATCTTTATGAGCCCTGCTAATGTGCATGTCAACAGAAACCCTATCAGCGGAGAAGTTATTTACAACCAATACCATAAAGGAAAGTATTTGGTGGCCTGGCATCCTAAATCATCCACTGAAAACGAACGTCATTCTGTTGTAATAAAAAGGGGTGAAAAGTCCATTTTAGTTAAACAAATTGCCGGTGCATTAGCCAAAAGAATCGTAAATTATTTAACTACAGGCGAGACTGTGAAACAATGTAACGAATTGGGTTTCATTAAGTTCGGTAGTCGTGTTGACCTGTTGCTGCCGCACGGAACCAAGGTAAATGTTGCACTTGGCGAAAAAGTTAAAGGTGGGGTTACCGTAATAGGAGTGTTGTAATATCAGGGCTTTCAAGTTTGTTTTTATGGCAAGTTTCCTTATTTTTGGTACTCATTTAATCAAACACTAAATCATATACAATGAAAAAAGTATTAATGTTGGCTGCTGCTGCTTTCATGTTCAGCGGAATTGCTTTCGCAAACACAGACAAAGGAAAAAAGAAAAAATGCGCTAAAGCTAAATCTTGTTGCAATAAAGAAGCTAAATCTTCTTGCAGCAAAGACAAGAAAGAAGCAACTGCTGAATACAAAGGCGAGCCTAAGAACTAATTTCTGTTTTACAGAAAATGAAAACCCCTGCTTTGTCGGGGGTTTTTTTATAGGATGGATTCTAATTGTTGTAAATGAGTGATTGTATGGGTTGGAGAAAAAGTGCATTCAGTGTCCACATGTTGCACAAATATGCAGTCCATACCATAATTTAATGCTCCTTTGATATCAGCATCAGGATTATCCCCAATCATTATCGACTCTTCTAATTTTGCGGAAGACACATTAATTGCAAAATCAAATATCTCTTTTTCCGGTTTCATGCTGTTGCTTTCTTCCGAAGTGATGATATGAGTAAAAAAATGGTCGATGTTGCTGTTCTTGATTTTGCTTTTTTGGGTTTTGGCAAATCCATTAGTTATGAGATGCATCTTATAGGACTTGTTGTGCAGGTAATGAAGTATCTCATTGGTATAGGGGAAAACAGTTGTTTTAGTGGGGAGAATCTCAAGAAATGAAACGCTTAGTTGTTTTGACAATGCCTCATTGGCGACCTTAAAATCCATCAATGTGCGCCACATCCTTTTCCACTTGAGTTCCTCAGCTGTTATGTATCCGTTTTGATACCTTTCCCATAATAATTTATTGTGGTGAAGGTACTTCTTGTAGAAGGCATCGAAATCCACTTTGATGGTTTCATGCAATTGATAGGTTGAAAAGATATCTTCCAAGGTCAGTTTTGCATTGGTATCAAAATCCCAAAGGGTATGATCAAGATCAAAGAAAAGGTGTTTGTATTTTTGCATTGTATTTTCGGCAGTAGAATGTTATCACTAACTTTACTAAGTGCTGTGAAGGTAGCTATTTTTCATTACATAACTTTAATCTCATGGTCGTTGTCATTTCAGGAGGAAGCAGGGGTATTGGGAAATCCCTTGCATTAAAATTTGCCAAGGAAGGTCATAAAGTAATTCTGTCTGCTAGGTCTGCCGAACATCTTGCGGATGCAAAAGCATTCATCATAAGTGAGACAAGCAACAAAGATGTGCATACTTTCTGTTGTGATTTATCTGATAAAAAAGAAGTGGAACGTTTCGCGGCTTTTTGTCTTACACACGGCACGCCGGACATTCTCATCAACAACGCCGGCAACTATTTGCCCGGAAATTGCATAGATGAGCACGATGGCACTATGGAATCCATGCTTAACATCAATTTTTTTAGCGCCTATTATTTAACCAGAGCTTTATTGCCTTCGATGATAACTAAGAAAAGCGGACATGTTTTCAACATGTGCTCCATTGCATCTTTAAAAGCGTACAAAGGAGGCGGAAGCTACAGTGTAAGTAAATTTGCGCTCAATGGCTTTAGTCAAAATCTGAGACAGGAGCTTATGCATTTGGGAATAAAAGTTACTGCAGTATTTCCAGGTGCCGTAAATACCGATACCTGGGGCGGTTTCGATAACAGCACTCACCGCATCATGGAAGCCGAAGATATAACAACTATGATTTTTGCAGCAACACAGCTTTCAGCAGCAGCAGTAGTGGAAGAAATAACCATTAGGCCGCAACTCGGCGACTTGTAATTGGCCATTAACAGGTAAACTTATAACCCATACCTCTTACTGAATGAAAGTAAATGGGATTTCGGCTGTCGTCTTCGAAATACTTTCTAAAATTCAGAATAAAATTATCAATAGTTCTTGTCGTTGGATAAACGTTGTAACCCCAAACTGCCTGAAGGATTTTCTCTCTTGTTACCACTTCGTTTTTGTTTTCAATCAATAGTCTTAGCAACATAGCTTCCTTTTTGGTAAGCGGTATCTCGAGATTTTTTTTGTTGAAACAAATCAGCGCATTGAAATCGATTTTATTTTTTCCGAAAACAAACACATCGTTTACAGAATTTTTGGCATTGAGTTGTTCACTTTTGATAATCAGTTTGTTCACTCTTAGTAAAAGCTCCTCCAGATTGAAAGGTTTTGTAAGATAATCGTCAGCTCCTTTTTTGAGTCCAAGCACTCTGTCTGAGCTGCTGTTTTTTGCACTGAGAATAAGAATAGGAATAGTAAGCCCCTGCAGTCTGATTGATTCGCAAACGGAAATGCCGTCTAATTCTGGCAACATCACATCAAGAATGATAAGGTCAAAATGTTCCTGATGAATGATTTGCAAGGCAGAAGCACCATCAAAACTGCTTGATACGGAATATCCTTCTAGTTCAAGATTTAATTTTAAGGCTTCCTGCAAATTCTCCTCATCTTCAACAAGTAATATCGATTTATTGCTTACGTTCATTTATTCCTACTTTTTCAGTTCAATGATAAAAACAGTTCCTTTGGGCAAGTTGTTCTCAACAGAAATTTTTGCATGATGGGCTTTGATGATTCTGTCTACCAAAAATAGACCCAGTCCAGTTCCTTTTGATTTTTGCGTAGCCTCCGTTCCGACGCGGTAATATTTTTCAAAAATTCTTTGCTTGTTTTCATTTGATATTCCCTTGCCTTCGTCGCTAATACTCAATAAACAAACAGCTTGGTTATTATTCTTAAGTACAACTTTTATAGTTGTTTCCTTTGAAGAGTATTTGATAGCGTTGTCAAGCAGATTATTGATAGCCATTTGCAGAAGGAAAGCATCAGCATGTAAAACGATAGAATCTTCCAGTTCAGCATTAATTTGCCTATGAGGAAACCTCGATTGAAAATCGGATAAACAAGAGCCGACAAGTTCGCTAATATTTATTTTTTCGGGAGTGAACTTATAGCCATTTGCTTCCATCTGCGAAGAAAGTAACAAATTGTTGCAAAGCGCATTCATTCGGTTGGATTCCTGCAGGGTATTGCCAATAAGTCTGGCTTGCTGTAAATCGTCGAGTTTTCTTTTTTGCAAGGTCTCCAAATTTAAGCGGGTGACAGCAAGTGGTGTTTTTAATTCGTGGGTTACTGCCATCATAAAATCCTGCTGCTGTCGGGTAAGTTTAAGTTGTTTATTTACTGCTCTGTACAAAAAAATTGCACCTGCAGAAATAATCAACAAGAAAATAGAACCCTCACCAATGTATTGACCGCGTTTTCTTAACCTATCCTGTTCTATTGTTTCCAATTGCTTCGCGTTTTCATAACCATTTAAGGAAAGCAAATGAATTTTATTATCAGACATTCTTTCATTCTGCTGATAGAGAGCAATAAACCACCAGATCAGTGCAGCAATGATGTAGAGCAATAAAAACCAGTAGATAAAAAAAATGGTTTTTATTTTTACTGATTTGATAGGCATAAATGTTTGGAAGGATTTCCTGTTTCTAATCAATTTCTTTTGTCGAGACCCCAACTTAGTTTTTCACGAAGTGTTTGAAGAAAATTATTTTCATTCATCCTTATCAGTCTAATGTCAAAATTTTCTTTTTTTACAGCTATTTGAACCTCTTTACTTACCGTTTCCCTTCTACTATCCAAAGTACAAATAAAATCATCTGTTCTGCTATCCACTTCAAATGATATGATATTGGTATCAGGTACAATGATGGGCCTGATGTTTAGGTTGTGCGGCGCTATGGGTGTAATAACAAAACTGCTGCTGTCCGGAAAAACAACAGGACCACCGCAACTTAGGGAATAACCTGTTGAGCCCGTTGGAGTAGCAACAATCAAGCCATCGGCCCAATAAGAATTTAAAAATTCACCGTTCAGGTAAGTGTGAATTTTTATCATAGGTGAATTTTCTTTTTTAAATATTGAAAATTCATTCAGTCCATAAGGTGTTTGTCCAAACAGCGGAACATTAGCCTCAAGGTGAATAAGTGTTCTTTTATCCAGCACATACTTTCTTTCGGCTATGGCATTTATGGCGTCGGCAATATCATTCTTTCCTATGTTGGCAAGAAAACCAAGTCGCCCGTAATTAATTCCCAAAACAGGAATTTCGGCATTTCTGACCAGTGTTACGGTATCCAATAGTGTTCCATCTCCGCCCAAGCTGATCATACAATCAATGTCTTCATCCAAATCTTCGTGCGAATTGAAAGTTGAGTAAGCACAATCCAGATTGACCGATGTGTAAAACTGATTGAAAAAATCCTGGTAAAAAACAGGTTCTACCCCATTGGAGACCAGATGTTGTATAAGATGATTGATGTCTTTAAACTGTGCTGCGTCAACCCCTCTGCTGTATATGGCTATTTTCATCCTTTAATAATTCTGCTGCTTGAAATAAAAGCTAAACTGTTAGATAATATTCTCTTAAACGCATTTGGATTTAACAAGTTGCAAAAATACCCTATTCCTGCCGAAAAAAAGGTCAGAAAAAAGCGCGTGTATGGAAAAAAAGCCCTGTCTCGCCTAACTGATTGATACTGTATTCAATACCAAGCTGCATATCGTATAAAGACAGCAGGTCGAGGCCCATGCCTCCGGAGTAAAGCATCTTATTGTTCAGCTTTGAATCATAATTTACGGCCCTATGTACATACCCCAAATCTGCATAGGTTTTCAAAAACACACTCAATGGAATGCGTTTGATATCTCTTATTTTAAATGGCAGCGGTAAATCCGTCTTGACTACTTTTCTGCTTATGGTTGATTTGGCAAGCCCTCCAGCAACACCATCTACAACATAGTATTCCAAGCCCCTTAGATAGAGATCGCCATACCCCAGCATGCGCTGATTGAGGTAAGGCTGTTTGAAGGGCAGTTTACACTTTGTATAAAGCTGAAATGCGAAATTGAATTTTTTATGCTGCCAATAATTTCTAAAAATAAAATCAACCGAGGTCATGCTTACATTTTTTTTCAGGCCAAGACCTCTATTGAACAATGTTGCTGAAAAAACTTTACCCTTTTGCGGATAATTGATGTTATCTACTTTGATATACTGGTAGGTATAATTAACATCAGTAAAGTCGATTTGATTGGCTTTGCTGTTGATGAAGCCCATGTTTTTAAACGCGAAGCTGTCGGGCAAATGAATGACACTATAGTGCAATTGAAAAAACTGTTTGGAATAAAGTCCTTTTCTTATAGAAAGCCCAGCACTGACGGTAAAATTCTTTCTTTGAAAATCAGGTGTTCTGTAAAGCAAGAGCTTATTGTTATTTGATGTTGCAAAAGCAAACTCTAAGTTTTCGGTATAAACGGCCGATGCGGAAAAGCCCTTTGTTAGTGATTTATTGATATAAGGCATGCTGTATCCTAAAGAAACACTTCTGAAGTATCCGTTCATAACAGCAACGGAAAGTCGATCGGCATGTCCGGACACATTATTGTGAAAAATTCTTACTCCATAAATGGTGCGTTCAGGATCGCGTTCAAAGGTTTTCCACCAATCGTTGAAGTTTCGGTCAATTAATCTGAATTGCGGAACAGGATAAAAATAAAGCCGTTCTGTAACTGTTATAAGCAAAACAACTTGAGTGGCATCATTTGCTGCGAGCGCAACGGAAACAGCCGAAAACAAATTGGTGTTGTAAATAAGTTGTTGTGTATTTTGCAACAGCTCGTTTATTTCTTTTACGGAAAGTGCGAGGCTATCTCCTATCTTAAATGGCAACTCTCTCAGTATAATTTTCGAATGTGTTTTCTTGTTACCAACAATACTTACAGATGAAATCACGAAATTAAATACCGTATCTGTTGCTTGATGTTTTATATAAGTTTGCTGTGAGTGGTAAACGGAAAGGGAATCACTGATTTGTTGTGCAATACCAAAATGAAAAAAAAGAATGCCGAGAAGGAATAAATACTTTTTGATCGATAAGAGTTTCATTTACAGGAATATTTATCAGGATTCCTTCGTTACATACCGAGGTAATTCATTAGATTCCTGAAGTTGATGTCTGTTTTATCTTCATGCGCTGTTGCGCCGAAATGGTGTTTAACCTCGTATTCAAATCGTTGAAACGTAGCCACGACAGATGATATTTCTCTTTTGTTGAGGTGAATGGTTACCAATAGCAGTCCGCCTTCCTGAATAGTTGTGTTGAGGTGCAATATGGTGCAATCGTTGCTTTCAACAATCCTGCTGATTTCGGATATGGAAAAATGTACGCTTTCCATTTCTAAAATTATCAATCCTCCTATTTCATTGGATCCGGAAAAATCACCCATAGTCTTCAACAAGTCAGACGAAGTGATGGCTCCGAAAAACTCGTTTGACTTCGACAGTACCGGTATTATATTGGAATCCCATTTGTTACAGAAATTCAAGGCATTC
>Ga0315905_10003138_pt1 | contig 17113 bp, 22 predicted proteins | sample LakEriMetagenome_5_FD_203522 | JGI IMG/M metagenome (GOLD analysis project Ga0315905, IMG submission 203522) | Freshwater fungal communities from buoy surface, Lake Erie, Ohio, United States - Buoy 4 MA121 | ecosystem: Environmental > Aquatic > Freshwater > Lake | place: USA: Lake Erie, Ohio... | reverse complement strand
GGCCAAAGAGACCTGCTAAAAGTGAACTCATATACTCGCAAAAGAGACCTGTAGAGGGCTTTGCTCAGTGCATCACGGCACTGGTTGGCCTTCTCAGCAGTCTCCGGCTTCATCATGACATCTGCGCCCGCAGTGATCATGCGTTCACACATGGCCTGGACAAATAAAAAATCAAGAGTCAGTGCCATTGTATGTGTGACAAAGAGAACACGTTCTATTTATAGAGAACACATTACCTTAGAGTCAGTGCCATTGTATGTGTACTATGTAAAAGCAACTACAGCGAGAACTTTTAGGAATGTAGCCCCCCCCAGCATTATCAATATGCACTCTAATGAAAAAGCAATACAGCAATACAGCGAGAACTTTATTACCTTGATAATGCCGGAGGGCTCCACGCGCAAGAGCTGCGCCACGGCGGTGAGGTGCTCAGGGTTTAGGGTTTAGGGTTCGGGGTTTAGGCTTACCTTGATAATGCCAGAGGGCTCCACGCGCAAGAGCTGCGATACGGCGGTGAGGTGCTTGTCGCTTGCCATGGTTGCATTGCCCTCGCTGTCTGAGCGGATATTCAAGTTTCCGATATGGAGCACCGCCTGGACGGAAAAAAAAATTCTCAGAAGTCAGCCATTTAATCAAGACACTCCACCTCCAATCGTTGGCAGCAGTTGCTTCATCGGCTGGACCTGAATTACAATTCACAATCTTCCGGAGAAAATGTTCGTGGTCTGGTATTTTTTTGGTCACGAAAAGCCTGAGGCAACTACTGCGAACACGTGCATAGCGAGAGCTTTGAGTACTGTATGAAAGATCCTTCATGGAGCGCAAACTGACTCTTGAGGAGGAGGATACATGCATATTTACATGCGCATAGCGAGAGCTTTGAGTACTGTATGAAAGATCCTATACATATAGGAAAGAAAATGAGAAGAGAACTTTTGCGAATCCGTGCCGAGATAGCAGCGAAAATGCTTTGCTGACTCTGCGCGTCGAATCCAATGAAATGAAGCGCCTGGCACAGAGAGAGAGAGAGAGAGAGCTCAGAAGTCAGAGCTCTAGTACATGAACGTACATCAAGGCTCGATAGACAGTGATTTTTGCAGGTTTTGCCTGTTTGGTGCGGTCAAAGGACTGGACGTCGTCATGCCCTTGCGCCGTCAAGCCTGTGCCCCACCCCCCACCCCCGCCCCCCCACCGCACAGAGAAACACACACAAAACACACGTCAAGCCTATGTCCAAAACACATGAATCAAGACATGAATCATGACACACATACACACGTACACACGTACACACAATCATGACACACATACACACAACCCTTGGGCTTTCAGTGTACATACATTGTACATACATACACACAACCCTTGGGCTTTCAATGAATCATGACACACATACACACAACCCTTGGGCATTCAAGCATATGAGGCACACAGACATTGATCAAGACCCCGATGTACACAAACAACAACCACACGAAACCTGGCGATGAGGCACTTGGCACGGGGGTGGGGTGGGGAGTGGTAGGAAATGCAGATCGAGAGAAGTACTTCTCGAGAGAAGTGCTTCTCGTAAAGAGGAGTGGTAGGAAATGCAGATCGAGAGAAGTACATGTCTTTGAGCAGTTGCAGAGGGTTCATGTTTTTTAGTATTTGAAGAAAAGGTCTATAGACACACTATAGACACACAAGGTACATGTCTTTGAGTAGTTGAAAAGGTCGGCGGAGGCAGCGCCAAGATCCTGCAGCATCTTCTGCTGCCCCGAGGCAGCGCAGACCTGACAAAAATAAAAATTAATAAATAAATATATCGGGCGGAAGCAGCACCTAGACCTGAGGGGAAAACAATAGCAGCCTAAAAAAACACTGAATAGCAGCATCTTCTGCCAGAGGCAACGCCAGACCTGACCAAAAATGCGATAATTCTGCCCAGAAGCAGCGCAGGCCTAATTAAAAAAGAAAATCAGCCTAAGCCTAAGCCTAAGCCTAAGCCTAAGCCCTGAATCGGAGCATTGGCAAGACCTGATAAAAAATGTGATAATTCCGCTCGCCGGGCGTCTGGTGGATCACACGAGCTTTCTCGAGCAAGTAGGTCTTGATCTCCGCACCGGCAATAGTACCCTTTCTATCAAAGTGCACGTTGATCCACTTTCCGAAGCGGGACGAGTTGTCATTGCGCAGCGTCTTAGCGTTTCCAAACGCCTCTAGCACAGGGTTGGTCAACATGATCTGCTGCTCTATCGCCGCCGACGAGCCCGTGCGGTTCTCGCCCACTGCCGTCAGCACCTGGAGCACATACTTGGTGCTCTCCGTCTTCCCCGCCCCAGACTCTCCAGAAATGAGGATGCACTGATTTTTCCTGTTGCCGACAAGAGCGGAGTACGCCTTGGAGGCGACGCCGAAAATGTGCGGGGCCTTTTGCTTTCCCGCTTTGTACGCTTCAAGCACATTGATGTTGTAAATTTCCACCTGCAAAAATAAATATTAAAAATATGTTGTAAATTTCCACCTGCATCGAAGGATACTTGCTTACTTCAATCACAGGCATGTTGTAAATGTTACCTCTTGTCGATGATCCAGGGCGATCAGAACAAAGTAAAATGAAAATAAATATAATAATATAATATATAATAGATTTGCACCTTTCGCCAAGGATTCACGGCGATCAGTATAGGGCCCGTGTAAGAGTATACGTGGCCCTGGTTGTATCGGACTCGGAGCGAATGCAAAATGTTGGGCTCGTCCAAGTGCGGCAGCGTCAAAAAGTCATCCGTCGCCTCCACCGCCGACGGGTTCCGGTAGCAGAATTGGATCTGCTCAGCCAACACACATCCGAGTGTACGGTTTAGTTAACGGTGTACATATACCACACGCACATCCGAGAGCGAGGCGAATCTGCCAATCTGCAAGGCTCCAGACTGCCACCCTGCACTTCCAGGCATCGTCCGGCACGCGCCCAACACTTTCGCAGGGCCCGCATAGCCGCTGTTCGGCGTCGTGGAATGAGCACAGATTGTACTGGTGCACAGTGACAGCTGGCACGCAATGGCTGCCAGCATGCTGACTCGCTGAGGGCAACGAGACGTGTCATCACATACGCATAAGAGCACACACACACCTGCTTCCGTGCAAAGGTCTTGGTGGAGCCATCGCCCAGCTTCAGTGTGAGGTTGGATGCATCACTGTTCACTACGTCGCACTCATCCCAGAATCCATCCTTCAAGGACACCCAGCCGCGTGATGACTCTGAGCTGAAACTGCAAGCCACAATGCGGATTTCAGACGGGTTGCTTCTTGCTCACCTCCTCCCTGCCCCCGACCCTATCCGCACACGTGCCAGCTCCGTGCGTCTCACGCGACGCACAGAGTGGGTGTTGCACAAAAGAGGCTTGCAGCAGGTAGGAGAGCGCGGGAAAGGAAGCACAGGTCTGCGGGGCACGCTCAGCGCGCGCAAACACCGCAGCATTGTGACGGCGCGGAACTTACAGAGCCATGGCGGCGAGTGCGTGCCGTCGCAGATGCAGACGGCACTAACTTGTGTGCCTGTCAGCTGCCGCGCCGTCGGCTTGGGACTGGCTGCCCGTGGAGCCGGTGGCGCGGACCTGCACCGCGGCTTCTCGCTGACCCGCAGCGTGAGCCCAGCTGCCTGCCTTGTCGCCCGCGCGGCGCTTGTACGCCGAGACGAGCACCCCTCCGATGACGGAGGACAGCTTATCACATTCAAACTTTTTGTCAACTTTCGAACACTTTTCCGAAAAACCACCCTAATTTTCCATGAACACAAGCCCGTCCGGAACTTACACTGCATCGCAAACGCTGTGTACACTGGTACACTGGTACACAGCGTTTGCGCGATGCAGAGCGGTGAAGCGACACTGGAGAACACTTGAGGAGCTCAGCGCGCATATTTCCCCCGGTTGTGCGCGCTTTCCGCAGTGTTTTTGCGTTGTCTTGGTGCGATTTGGCGCATTTCGCTTATGGCACATTTGGCAAGGATCGCCTCCAGCCTGCAGAGGACAGACAGGACGTGGAGAAATGAAACCGTGGCAAGCGCCGGGTGCAGTGCTCGTGCACTGCCGCTGCACACGCGCAAAACAGTCAAAGCGGCTGCGACGCAGATCGCGTCACGACGCTCTTCAACAGCTGCCGCCGGAATCCACCACAAGATGCTGCCCGCGAGCAGGACACTGACGTCGGAGACGATGTGCACGGCCGTAGAAGCGGCAGGTGCGGTTGCGCACGTGAGGCACGGAGACTGGTTCCGCGACGGCCGAGGGCTGGTGGACAAGTAGCTTGAACGCGTGGTGCACAGTGACTGTGCTGCGCCTCAGAGAATGTGAAATTGGGAGCACAGGAGCCGTCAGCCTGGCGGCCAGGCTGTGCCTGGCCAGGCTGACACTCCGTTTAGCAGTGGCTTCTCTCTTAGGTTTAGTTAGTTCGTAGGCCGTCACAGGGAGGGCCTTTGTCAGTGACTGGTCTCTCGGCATTCAGTGCTTCCGTTGATTCCCTGTCTCTCGTACCTTCTTGGTCGACGACTTCTACAGTCAGGAACTCGCCGAGATCGAAGAGAAGCTGCTGGATTTCGTCTATCGTTTCTTGTCTGCATCCCTGGTTGAGGCGAGTTCCTGACTGCAAGCTTCTTGTCTGCATCCCTGGTTGAGCTGGATCTCGAATCGAATGACATTAAAGAAGGCTTGGGGCAGCGGCACTGAGCCTCTGCACCGCCCTGACATCGCTCAAACTTGGCTACAATGAGGCACTGCGCGTCAACACCACGCTCACGTCGCTCGCCCTTGGCTTCAATGACCTGGGAGAGGGCGGAGGGCGGGCGCTGGCAGAGACACTGCGCCTCAACACCACGGTTACGTCGCTCGACCTCAGCGACAATGGCATGGTAGAGGAAGTACGGTTCAGTACTTCGTCAGGCCTGGGGCGACAGGATCAGGAATCAGGCTCAGGGTGGAGACACATAACGGCCTGGTTCATTTGAATTATATTTACATGGGCACATGCGCCCCTTCGGCAAAGAGAGCCGTGCCGGCCTCATCCGCTGTAATAGACTTAAATAGGGTAGGCAACGAGATGTCACGGTGTAACCATGAACTTCACTCCGCCCCTCCGCTCGGCCTCGCCTACAACTTGCTTGACCATGGCGTACTGGAGACAGCGCTTCGGCACTTGGACAGCACCCTTCACGACACTCAGCGCAATGCACGCTGGCGGCACCGCCTGGCCGTGCGCAACGCCCGCGCTCTGGCGCGGCGCCGCTGATGACAGTGCTGCCGTCGTGGCACTTTTCATCGCCCCAGCCGCGGGAGGCATCGCGGGGGCGGCCAGGTGCGACACTGCCACGGTCTGTGCCACCACCGCGGCTTTGCTGGCGAGGTGAGCGAGCGCGCGCTGCTTCTTGACCGCCTTCGCCGCAGCCACTTGGCGTCCGACGCTGCGCTGCTGCGCGGCCACGCGCTTTTTGGTGTTGGCCTCCTCCAGCGACATCATGGCCACGGTGTCGGCATTGAGCGTCTTCTGCTCCACTGCCGCCTGCTTAGACAGCTGATCGACCTTGGCCTGCATGGCCTTGGTGGTCACCATGTCCTTCTTGTCCCACGCAATGTTTCTGGCGTAGTCTGCGTCGGTCTCGCGGCCCTCTTTATGCATCTCCAGCGCCTTCTCCAGCTGGTGGTGCTGCAGCGTCGCCAGCGACCTCATGTTCATCGCCCTTTGCGCTTTCTCCAGCGCCGTGATGGCCTCGTCATAGGCGGTCTCGTCCCTGTGCAGCTTTGCCTCGACCTGCTTTGCCGTCAGGTTCTGCGGATGCGTGTGGCTATTCGCTTCCACGGCTTTGAGCGCTTCGGCCTTTTTTATTTCCCGCTTCGCCGTCGTCACGCCCTGGATCCCCGCTGACAGGGCGGTCGAAGACCGCTGCCTCGTGCCCTGCAGCATGTTCTTGAACACGTCGAGGTTGAAGGACTTCAATGCCTTGCTCTGCAGGTAGGAGGTAAGAAGGCAGCGAGGCGAGAAGTGAGGTGAAAGAGCGGCTGGGCAGTACACATCAGACGGCGGGCATGTGCGCGCACGCGCGTGCGCTTGTCGAGGTGTACCTTAGCCGGCGAGAAGATGAAGTGAAACTGCGAGGAGCCCGCGGAGAGCACCGCAGCTCGGCCCCGGCCAACGATACATGCGGCCGCGACGCACAGGGCCGCCGAGCACACCGCCGCCGCGGCTACGCGCCGCGAGCGTTGTAGCGTCGCCCAGCGCTCCATTTGTTGCGAACCTGCCGGTAACCCCCCACTGTGGGGCGTCTGTGCGCAGCCAGAATAACAAAAAAACAAAAAGAAACAAATTTCCAAAAAAAAAGCGACGTCAGCAGCTGTCCAGGAAGGAGGCCGAGGACTGCCGCAGCCAAATGGCAGCGCGCGGAGCAGGGATGTTTCAGGCATTGGCCGCGCTGGGCAGCGGCGCGTCGTCGAGCGACGAGGACGCCCTGTTCGATTGCGTCGTTTGTCTGCGAGACGTGCGCACGCTCTCAGGTGCGGAGAATGGATGGAAGGAAGACAGGAGAGTAGAGCGAGGGGAAGGGTCGCGCATTATGGGGGGCTGCACGAGCAGCGAGACGTGCACACGGGCACTGCTGAATGCGCGCGCACACACACACACACACACGCACACACACACACACGCACGCGCGCAATTGCCTCCTTACCTTGAGCACATGCTGAACGCACGCCACCCGCCCCGAAACACGAAGGGCCCATCTGGCAGTGCCCGGAGGGCCATGTCTTCTGCACGGGATGCCGTGGCCAGGTTGGCGGCGCGGATTCGCCGTGCCCCTCCTGCCTCTCCCCTCTTGGTAATATCCGCAATCGCATCGTCGAAAAGCAGCGAGACCTGCAAATGCGCAAGGCAGGCCTGACTGCTGCTGAACGCGCCATCCCGCAAGCTGCGGCCCCGCTGAAAGCACCAGGGGCCACGGATAGCCGGGGTGTGAGCGTCGACGGGGGCGCGAGCGCGGACGACGGCACGGGTGCTGACTCGCAGCCGGGCGGGCTGAGCAAGTCCCAAAAGAAAAGGCAAAAGGAGAGGCTCCGGAAGGAAGCCGGGGCCGAAGCTGAGCGCCAGCGCGAAGCTGGGATGCCAGCAGGCAGCAGCGCCTCTACGAACGCGCCGATTTTGGTGCTGCCCACATCGCTCGTCCAAGTCAGCGGTAGCGCCGCGAAGGACGCACCGAAGCAGGCGACTAGCGCTTCTGCAAGTTCAACCATGCCGCCGGTGGGAGCCGTTTCTGGTGGGACCATGGCAGTGAACGGTAAAGAAATCTTAAAAGGATCGCAGGCGGGCACCGAGGCGATTGCGGAGAAGATGCGGACGTTAGCAGTAGCGGATTTCGTGGCCCAGGCGAGGATTCAGACGCCGAAGGAGAAGCTAGAGGCGAAGGAGCCAAAGGGCACGCACGAGCAAGGGAAAAAGCAAACTGTGGTGGGGATTCCGCAAGCAGGTGCCGTCTGTTTCCCTCTCGAGGACGAAGAGGAGGAGGAGGCGGGCACGGAGCAAGCAGCCTCAGGGACGGAGCTCAGCAAGAAGCAGCGGAAGAAGATGAGGCAAAGGGCACTTCGGGAGGCTCAGGTCGCCGCTGCCGCTGCCGCTGCAGAGGAGGCTGCTGCTGAAGCTGCTGTTGTCGCTACCGAAACTCCCCCAGTATATGCCGACGGTCCTGAGAGAGAAAAAGATATCGTACGAGGAACAACGATGGCGAGGAAATATGTTTACATCAGCGGAGGCGCGGAGAAAGGTTTCGTGCCATGCTCCGAAGACTCAATTCTGCGCAGAATGGATTCTGCTCAGAATGAAATATTCGGAGCAGGTCTGCAGCGCATGGCATGCGGAGATCTTGGGGATCTTTCATGTCTTTTCCCGCAAGCGCAGGCATCGGCTGCGTGCGCGGAGGCGGCCAAGGAGCGAGAGAGTGCGGCATGGCAGAAAGAGCAAAAGGAGCGACTCGCACAGCAAGCCGCCGCCGCCGCCGCCGCCGCTTGGGGCAACAAGATGAGGGAGGAGGCCATTGTGCTGGGCGATAAACTCGGACGGCATACCGCGGCACGCGCGGCTGGGGCGCCGGCGCCGGCACCCGCTGCGGCTTCGGTGCAGCGTGCCGCTCGCACCGCTGAGATTATTGAGAAAGTCCAGCTCTTGCCTGACTCTGCTACGTCCTCAAGGCCTCTTATGTGGGGTAAGTCTTCCGACCCACGCCCATGTCTGTTCATTTTTAAGAGTGCGTCGTCAAGACCTACTGTGCGAGTTCGTCTTCGCTGTGTCTTCAAGTCTTCAAAGCGCATTGTATAAGTGCGTCTTTGACTGACCTAGAAGGCCAGCAAGGCCCTGGAGGACGTGTCGGAGACACGTGTTGTCCCGCTTAGCCGTGCTATCTTCTCCATCTTTTCATCATGCCAAAAGGCGTGTGTGTGTATCCGCCATGTGTGTGCGTTTGCGCGCGCGCTTACACGCCCGCATGTCTGTGCCATGCCCCCCAGGCGATGCACCAGCGAACGCCCTCCAGCGTGCAAACATAATGCAGCTGGAAGAAGACATGGCTCGCCTCCCCGGCCCCCCGCGTCGAAGGACCGAGGACGGCGAGATTCTTCTCAGCTTCGAAGATTTCCAAGACCTCCAGCGCATGGCTTACAGCCCGGGGGGCTACGGGACTGCGGGCCGGACAGGGGTTCGAGACCCGCTGCTGGGCCAAGCAAGTACGGCCCGTGCTTGCACGGGACTCGCCGCTGCCGCGGCAGCGGCGAGTGTGGGAGCGGGGCGTGACAAAGCAGACAAGGCAGCGGCAACGGGTGAGGGGGAGGGGGGGGCGGGAGGGGATAATAAGAAGACGAAGAAGAAGAAGAAGAAGAAGAATGGGCGTGATGCCCAGGAGCCTCAGACTCAACAACGGCAGGAAGATAAGGGCCCGGCCGCTGGGGTCATGCAACGTCAACCGCCGATTTTCAACCGTTTCAGAGAGATGATGGGCTTCGATGATTGGTGTCCTGATGATGAGCTAGAAATGTCCGAAATTGAAGCTAGAGACGCCATGGAAGCATCTACCATTGCCAGACCGCAGCTGTCGCCCCGGTCGGCGAGGCAGGACCGGCGGCGACGGATGCGTCAGATGACGCAGCTGCCCACGAACGAGCGAGATCTTGACCCCGAGCGCGTGCGTGTTGTGGTCCGGAACACAGGCGGAAATTCTCGAAAGTACTCACATACTGACCTGATACAGAAAATGTCCTAGGGAACTGACTTTTGAGAATTGGTTGCCAGGCATGACAGAGGAGGAAGCCAGGCGGCACATTATCAGCGGGTTCCGGAAGCTAAGCAATGTCATGAATGACTGATTTATCAGTGATCGAGGCGGCGGTGGAGTTGCGCATGCACGTGGCGCCGTGTTAACTGGCTGTAGTAAACTCAGTTGGGGGTGGGGGGAGGAGGGGGTATAGAGGTGGATAAGGGTTTATTGACGTTCAGACTGTGATGAGAATGAATAGGGGGTGGTGAGGGTCAAGTTTTCCATAGTCAGACGGGAATGAAGGGAAGGAGAGGAGGCTGTTTCGCCTTGGGGGCACGGCGAGCGTGCTGAAGACGGCACTTGTGCTCGTCCACACACACACACACACGCACAAGTAGTACATAGTGGAGCGTTTTTGTTTTTGTTTTCCACGTAAAGAAATAAACAAAAACACAGACCCCAAGATAATTTTCATCGTGGCTGAGTCAAATCCAATAGCTGCAGCAATGAATGCGTGACGCCCCGAAGACGCAACGGGAACGGAGGAGGTGGAATTCGCCACCGCCAGCTCCGTGTTCCCAACCCCAAGGTTCAAGAAATATTGGGATCGGAAGGGGTCATCGGAAGGGGCGAGGGTGGCGGTGCGTGCGATGCGGCGGACAGAAGATGTTGTGTCTTTTTGGTGCTTCCGGCGAGCTCGCCGGAAGCATCATCGAGAACACGAACCGAGTGCATGACGTTGAGAGTGCTCTCGCTCTTTCACCCGAGTCAGCCTCCGTGACCCTTGGAGGGCTTGGCACCCCGCCTAGCACGTGTACGCACCGTGCATGTGAGACCAATGCTCAACGTCTCTTCTTGACTTTACGTTCGCGATACTTTGTTTAGGACTATATGTTTGTTTAATGCTAACGTTTGTTTACTTCTGGGAATACTGATTGCAATGTCCGCGATTCGTTGTTGGTTTTAATACAGAATATTTTCACTAGTTATCATTGCCTCCTAGCTTCCACCTAGGAAAATCATTAAGAATATCATCGCTAGAAACTTCACGCCGAGGGACACACCGAGCGACGCGCGTAAAAACACCCCACCAATCCTACCCCTACCACCATCACCATCGCGCTTCCCTGCCCCACTCCTGCCATCTTCACCTTGTATATACAGACTCACATTTCCCTCCCCCGACGCGCCGAAGTAGCTCTGTGACTCTGACCTGCAGAGCAAAGGCCAGATTCTTCTAGCAGCCTCACCACATAGCACTTTTGCGCCCACTTCGCGACGGCATGCCTTGTTCGGGAGGGTAGTAGCACCCGCTAATCGCACAGCCCACCGGTGCGCGAGAGCCCGGGGTGCACAGTCGTCGCCCGTGGGCATCTTCCATGTATTTCGCCTTCAGATTCTGCCACATGGTAGGGCGGGACATGGTAGGGAGGGACAATGCATCGAGATTAAATGGGAGGCGGGCAAGTTAGACTGATAGTCTGGCGTTAGGCTGCAGCTGCACATAATCTTTGTTAATAATGGACAGGGAAACAAACAGGAGGAGTGCAGCAAGAGGCTCAAAGCAGGGCGATTCCATACACGTCCAAAACGCACTGCTGCAACAGTGCTGCATTGCACGCCATGCAGAAAGGCAGACAGAGCGAAAAGACAAGACCATGAGGTAGCGTCCAGAATTAATTTGAAGAGGATGACGCCCGCCAACAGTCTCGACGGCATAGACGAAGTCCTGCCGAGAACACACGCACAGAACAACATGAATGAATACTCAGCGGTTGTCCAATGCAGCGGACTCCCCGAGTGAATAACCCATTAAAACCGCAAACATTGCTAGTGCTGCCCGACGCACCCCTGATCATGAACGCAAACCTTAAACTCTCAGCCGCTTTACCTGATATTTAATGGTATGGCCCAACCCATCACCAGCATCGACGGCGCCGAAATCTTTCATTAGGTTGTCTAGCTCTTCATCTGAAATGTGTGAGGTGCGCGTGTCCTTGCGCATGTCAAGATACGATTTTGGCAATCAATCGCAGTCAAGAATGACACATAATCGCGCATGCACAACCGTGTCTTGTGTGTGTGTGTGCGTGGGTGTGTTTGTAATCGCCTGTGCGCAGAAACTGACCTGACAGATCAATAGAGAAGGTGATGAGCACGGCTCGCATCTCATCCTTATCAATCGAGTTCGACATGTCCTTGTCGAAAAGCTTGAAAGCACGCGTGAGCGCAAATGTCGAGTTACAGTGCTGCTCCAGCTGTAAAAACGCATATGCAGTACAGAACACGTATGTTTAGTTGCACTGTCGGTATCACGTGATATTATGCACCCAATACACATATGTCTGGCTGCACCCAACACCGCACGCATATTTCGCGCATACACCATATGCCGATTGCAAGGCGCGTGCGCAATCTACCCAGCGTTGTTGAGTACAGTGGCATATGTGCACGAAGGTCCGTGCGGCAGAAACCGTTAACTAAGCTAACCGTCAAAAAGCACCCCGCAATTTGAGTTCAGTTGCATTCGTTCTATGCAACCTGCTCATGGTCACTATGCTGCTCTGGAGCGAGGATTATCCTCTGAATAATTCCAAGAACCCCACCGGTCTGATTCCAAGAACCCCATCAGTTCTGTTCGTGCTGAAGTTCGCATGTCTCAGGCATCAAGAGATACTAAGGGAGAAAATTAAAAAACATACAAATATCCGTTCCCAAAATCATACGCCACACGAGGACCTTGTGGACGATCTGACGGATTAGATCCTCAGAATTAACGGGCGGGTCAACGCGCGGGATGAACTCCACACGAGATGCGTTGGTGTAGTTTCGCACGGTAGGTTTGACGGTGACGTCGTAGCTGCCCACATGCCTCATTAGTTAGCTGCACTCCTTTTCACTCACTCTCTATCATGCCTGATACGCAACCGCGCACAAGTTTTTTGATAATTGCGATGCAATTCGGTGCATTCCGTGTGGTTCTATTCCATCGTTTCTGCGTGGGTTATTCCACGTCATAGCTGCCGACATTCCGGATCTAGTATGAACAGTCTTCAAAGGGCGAACAAATCATGTGGACTCACTGGTGTATGCCGCCGAAAACGCGCCGATCTGTTCCCCAGGGTGTGGTTTTTAACCAGTACTGCAGACACAAAGCCATTTGGGCAGTCAGAGGTGTGTGCCGCATCGCCCAGCGCGACGGCAGCGGGGCTGAGCGCCTTGTGTTTGACACGCACCTGCTTTCTCCACTGCCCCCGCGGCGTGACCGGTTCCGGACAATCAAGCAAGCGATTGCGCTCCAAGGCCTCCGCGCCCAGCCATGGCGGCAGTGACGGCAATGAGTTGCCAGGACGCATCTCGCTGTCGAGAAATTTGACGCTGTTTGACCCCGAAGTGCCTATACGCGGTGGCGGAGACGAGCTGCGCGAAGTACCCAGCAAGCTGGCTTTTAACTCCTGCACAGTGGGCTCGCCTCGCTTGAGAATCTTCTTGCGTAAAACATTAATGGTCTCGCCCGGCGCAGGGCTCGGCGCGTAGGTTTGGCCCAGCAATGGTCGCTGGTGCTGCGGTGCCCGTTCTTGGCGGACATGCACCTGCGACAGACTAGTGATCCCTGCCACCGGGCTGGTGCCCATCATCTGGGAGGCCCCCACTTTGAATCTGCCGGTGGGGGCGCGGGCGGGGGCACGCGGACAGGGTAAGAGGGGCGAAATTCGTTAGTTTGTGCAAGAGCGAAACGCACGGCAGCCAGCGCAGACACAGTAGCACAGAGCCGCATGCCCCAGCATGCCAGCCCCTGCGCCTGCAGCGCAGCCCATCCCTAGGACCATGCCAGGGGGCCGGGCCCGCTTTGCGCCGCGGCGGGTACCGAAAATGACGAGCTGTGCAATGAGACGCGAGGAGGCGGAGTGCAAGGCAAGGGGCGTGGTCTCACGGGCTGACAGTCGAGCTCGTCATTGCCTGCCAAGCGGCGGCGCTCCCCGAGGCCTGCGTGGAAGCAGTTCACCTGCGTAGGCCCAGGTCGTTGGGTCCACCAGTTGAGCAATCCAGGTACAATTTTGTGTCCTTGGTAATCATGAAGTCACGTGACGAACCGTTGCGTGTCAAAACCCAATATTTGGATTTCAGGTTCAGGTCTTCGACGAATGTCCCATCTAGATTCCCCTTCTATCATAAACTTTCGCGTATGTCCCCAATCTTCGAATCTATCGCATTGCTCATTTCGCGAAATGAGCAATGCGATAGATTTTCGAAGAAAAAATTGGAGAATTGGGGATTCCAAAAAACTTGAAAAAAGACCACGGATTGTGTGTAGCTCCGAAAATTCTGTTCCCTGTCGTCCGCTGTAACGACGCAGTACCATTCCCACCAGGAGTGATCTGCCTGGCCCGTGCGCCGGTCCCGCCGAAAACAACCAGCGATCCGGAGGGAGCGCGTCGCATCTGGGCAGCGGAGCCTGGTCCCAGGGCTAGGCGCTGCTGTTTGCGCTCACGACGGGGCGACATGGCAAATTCGCAGCCGAACCAGGCGGAGCTTGAAATGCCACCCCTGGCAGAGGCGGGCGAAAGACAGTCCTTGAAGGCGCTGGCACTGGACTACGTGATGGTGTTCAGGATGATGAGCCCGTCGTTCAGCGGCTCCGCCCTGAGTCAGCTGCAGTGCGGCAGGCTCTTGCCAGTAACAACGGGCGTCCAATTTTTCTGGTTGGTGATCTTCTTCATCGTCGAGCTCTCTGGCGGCGCCGGTGGCACCAGCGGAGTGGCGGGCGCGCGGACCGTGTTGCTCTTTTTCATCTACCTCTTCTTCCTCATTCCTATCGCATTGCTCATTTCGCGCGCTGCCGTCGCCGGCCGCCTTCAGAATTCCGGCCTGGTACATTCTGCTTGTTCGTGCTGTAGTAAGCTGCTTATGCATACCTACAGGCCTCCATGGATGCATCCATGAGTGCATGTGTGTGTGTGCATGCGTGCAACGATGCATGCCCGCATGCATACACCCACGTCATCTTCGTGCATGCATGCACCCATTCGACATCCGATCATGGATGCAACCATACTGCAGGTACTTGCGTACGCTCTTTTGGCAAGTTCCATGCTAGCAGCCATGCTGGGGTCGTCCATGTCGACCTTTGGAGTGGAAACATGCAACGGGTCGTCAACGCTGGGGCCCCTGTCCCCGGATGACGCTGGGAATAGGCCCACACAGCCGATTACGCCTGCAGGCTATTCCACCACCACCCCCTCCCCTCATGCAGCCGCAGTCGCAAACACCAACCGGCTGCCACTGCCTCCTCAGACTACGCCAACTCCCGTCGAGTTTGGCGGCCCTTTTAGCGGGTTTTCTATGGCGCAGGTCACCTGCCTGTACGTGTCGCTGCCGTCGTGCGCGTGTGCGCGTGCGTGAAGGCAGCCATGTGAATCTGTGGAAAGTCTCGTCCACTTGTGCGTTCCGCATATTGTCTGCATGCGTGTTTGCCTGTATGTAAGCATACCAGGTGTGTTGGTGTGCTCGGCATACAGGAAAGGTCACGGTGCGGCATCGACAGCGTGAGGAGGGGGGTAAAGATAGTCTTCGAGTTTATCTTTTCACTCATCTTTGGGCTGCCATCGCTGATTGTGTCCTTCAGCCTTTTACTGAGTGGTGGGTCTAAGTCTTCAAAAAAATTCTCACCGGCCTGTGACAGTAGCCACTGGAGCGCTTACTGTGTCCAAAGTAATACTCTTTCTTTTGTTGGAAGACTCGACCCGCCGTTTGACTTTTTGTGTATGTGTGTGCTGTGTATGCCCTGCATCACGTGGAAAATCAGACCCAGCGGTAGCAACGCCAGGAACAACACCAATACGCGGTCCGGTGCCGGATGTTACTGGCGATTATGTCGTCACTACACCAACTCACAAGCTTAACAACCCTGGTGCGTATTGATAGGTGCTTGGATCATGCATGCCTGCACGTATTTGTAGATGCGCTCGTCTTCATCCTCTCTCTCTTTTTCGCAGATCTGTGCATTTTTCATTGTCTGTATTTTGTGCAGACGGCCATCGATCGCATGTGCCCTTGCGTGATCCTGGTGACATGATGTCTTCGCGCGACGACGATGAGTTGAAAAAGACTGCGAAGGACCTATCGCAGCGCAACGAGGAGCTGCACGAGCACATTGCGACCCAGGAGCAAGAAATAAGACAGATGAAAGATCAGCAACGGAAGCAGCTGGAAGATGAGCGGCGTAAGTTGGAAGAGGAGAAGCAAAAACGTGGCCTCGCGGAAACGGAGGTGTGTTTGACGATGCTTTCACAAGCGAGGATAGGTAGGCAGGCAGGCGGCGGAAGAGCCGCCAGTAACTGCGCTCACTCACACACATACACACTCACGCCCCCACAACCACACCAATGCGCAGCAAGAGGCTTTGCGAACAAAGCAGCAACAGCACATGGAGGAGAAAATGCGACGAGACCGAAGAGAACAAGAGCTCGAACAAGAGATACGCATCTTGAAAGAACAAAACCTGCGCCAGCAGGTTTAGGGTTTAGGGTTTTAGTCCTTCCCAATATCAAAGATTGTGGAAACCACTCGTCGAGGACTCCTAGGGTGCGGGTAACCGGCTGGAATTAGTACTGCGGCAGACATCCTAGTCGTGTGCCTTTTGTGTGAGAGGCCGGGTCCAATGTTTTGTACACATCCCACTTGCAACCTGGCGATGCGCGCGTCTTTGACGAGATCGGCGCTCTTTAACGCCCGACATTGCTCCCCACTGTCGCGAAGCTAGACGACGCTGAGTATTTCATTCGGCCTGTTTTTAGTCTTTAGCTTGTGTTGTTGGAGGCTAGTTTCGCTTGCTTCAAGGTGCTTTGGTTGCTCTAAATGCGCACCTCCGCCCCTCCCCACCCTTATCCCCCCGACTTCAAACCCGCGGGCCCACAACAAGAATGCAGCAGCTACTAACAGCGACACTGCCACGCGCACGCATCAGGCGTTGATGAAACAGGATGTGCTTCCCGCTCGATCGCCCGAGCCACCGCGCCTGCCGGACAGTAACATCCTGCCGGCGCTGGCTCGATCGCCCGAGCCACCGCGCCCGGAGAGTACGGGGAAACCCATTCTCGGCACTGTTCAGGCCAAAAAAGAGTCGGTGATCGTCCTCCCTCTCTTTCGCTCACGCTCGCAACTTTCTCTGTCGTTCCCTGTGGTGTGTGTGTGTGTGTGTGTGTGTGTGTGCTCTGCTACTCGTAGTAAAACAAATTCATTGAAACGTTTACGCAGAGCCATCAAATCCATGCATGCATCCGCGCACACACACGCACAGGCATATGTTTGCAGAAGCTTGGGGTGTGTAAAATGGGCGCGCAGGTAGTGCATCTTGCCTGCGCAATCATTTTTACAGAAACACAACATACATGAACAAACTCTTTGGTGCACAATCATACACAGCTTGAGAAGCAGTCAGCCCCGTCGCCGGCCCAGCGCGAGGAGGTCCTGCCAGCTCCTCGCTACGGACGTCCCCCTTCAGTAGACGACGGGTCGTATGCGCGCACGAGCCTTAGACCCTCTTCCTCCAATGACCTCCGACTCTCTTTTCCAAGTAGAACACACATGCACCAACACACCTTCACACACAAACAATGATTTCCCGCGAGTCAGCGTCTATCTTCCTTTATGCCTGCGTGCCACGCCGACCACGCATAAACGCAGATGGAAACACGTAGACATCGATGCCTGCGTATTTTTTTTTATGTCTGTTTGCGTATTTTTTTATGTCTGGTTCTGCAATTTGTGTCTGCGTGTTTTGTATGTCTGATTCTTCATTGTCCCATGTGTCTCTTGCCTTCATCTAGCTTACTTCATGAAACA
>Ga0315905_10003137_pt1 | contig 17115 bp, 17 predicted proteins | sample LakEriMetagenome_5_FD_203522 | JGI IMG/M metagenome (GOLD analysis project Ga0315905, IMG submission 203522) | Freshwater fungal communities from buoy surface, Lake Erie, Ohio, United States - Buoy 4 MA121 | ecosystem: Environmental > Aquatic > Freshwater > Lake | place: USA: Lake Erie, Ohio... | reverse complement strand
GTGCCGGAGGGGTATGACCCCGCTAAGAAATGGCCGCTGATTGTGGACCTGCACGGGGCAGGCGTGACGCCGCTGCAGCAGATGTTGTTCGACGGGACGACGGACTTTGCGCAGCGCGATGGCTACATCGTTCTGGCGCCGATGGGGTATTCGACATTCGGCGGGTGGGGGCCGGCGCGGGGGACGCCTGTTCTGGTCGAGACGGCGGATGTGAATCCGGAGACTGGCGCAAAATGGGCGACGCATTCGTTGTCGGAGCATGACGCGCTGACCGTGCTGGGCATGGTCCGGGAGAAGTTCAGTGTGGATGCAGATCGCATCTACCTGATGGGCCATTCGATGGGCGGGTTCGGGACCTTCTTCCTTGGCGCCAAGCACAACACGCTGTGGGCGGGGATCGCGCCGATCGCGGGCGGCGGCGTGGGGCCGAATGCGCCGGCGGAGCGGCTGAAGGCCGTGCCGGTGCTGGTGATGCATGGGGCGGAGGACACGGTGGTGCGCAAGGCAAGCTCGCGCGCGGCTGTGCGCGAGCTGCAGAAGGCCGGCGCGCAGCACCTCTATCTGGAGTTTCCGGGGCTGGAGCACGAGTTCTTCATCCGGCGCGGGCGGGAGAACCTCGAAAAAGTGTTCCACTTCTTCAACCTGGTGTCGCGGAAGACGAATGTGGGTCCGATACCGGAGGCGACTCAGTAGGACTCTGTTTGTGCAACCGGACTGGCGGCGCCGTGAGCATCCGCTATCGTGGGCGGGACATTCTTCAGGAGCCAAAATGGCCGACGTATTCGACGACGCCTTCTATAAGCGGGCTGACGCCCACATCGCTCTCTCGAACGAGCAGGCGGACAGCGCGGCGCGGGAGATGGTGAACGCCTCGATGCTGTTTGCCTCGGCGCGTTTCTGCGCCTTCCTGGCAGCGGGCGGGTATTCGTCCGGCGAGGCGATGGCGGCGAAGCGCGACGAGATCGCGGACTATTTCGTCGATGGCTTCCGGCAGATGCTGGAGGGCAATCTCGACGCCTATATCCGGAACTTCGACAGCTACATGAAGCCGAAGGCGTAGCCGACGATCCGTCTCGCGCGTACGCTGTCCAAAAAGCGGGAGGACTGCATGGCGGGACGTCTGGACGGCAAGGTGGCGGTGATCACCGGAGCGGCGAGCGGGATTGGCCGCGCGACAGTCGATCTTTTCGTTGCGGAAGGCGCGCGGGTGATCGCGGCCGACCTGCAGGAGGACAAGGGCGCGCAGATCGAGCATGCGCACGGGGACAGGGTGCGCTTCGTTCGCTGTGACGTGATGCAGGAAGACCAGATCGCCGCGGCGGTGAACGCTGCGAAGAACAGCTTCGGCAGGCTGGACATCCTTTTCAACAATGCGGGCACGGGCGGGGCGCGCGACATGGCGGATGGCGTCACGGCCGAGGGCTTCGACTCGGTGATGCACCTGCATGTGCGTGCGGCGCTGTTCGGGATGAAGTACGCCGTGCCGATCATGCGCGAGCAGGGGGGCGGGTCGATCATTTCCACCGCCTCGATTGCGGGGCTGCGAACCGGTTATGGGCCGCTGCTCTATTCGATCGCCAAGGCCGCGGTGGTGCACATGACGCATGCGGCTGCGGCCCAGTTGAGCCCGGAGAGTATCCGCGTGAACTGCATCTGCCCGGGGATGATCGCGACGAATATCTTCGCGGCCGCGTTCGGCATTCCGCGGCAACTTGCCGAGACGCGCATCGATGCGCTGGTGGAGGCCAACAAGCATACCCAGCCGATCCCGCGTGGCGGACGCGGATCGGACATTGCGGAGGCGGCGCTCTATCTCGGTTCGGACGGGGCCAGCTTCGTCACGGGGCATGCGCTGGTGGTGGATGGTGGCATCACGCTGGGTCCCAACGACGCCGCGCGGATCGCCACGTTCGCGCCGGTGTTCGGGGCGCTTGGCGTGGACGCCGAGACCGTGGCGGCGATCTTCGCCCCGGCGAAGCGGGACTGAGGCGTCACGGAATTGCCATCGCTGCCGGGTTGTCCGGGCGGGGCAAAGGCGCCATTTCAGAGCCATGGCGGTCGGATTCTTCAAGCGATTGTTGCGGGCGACAGCTCCGGCGGACCTGCCCAGCGAGGATGCACGCTCGGCGATTGCCGCCGTGCTGGTGATGGCGGCGCGGGCGGATGACCACTATGGGGCGGACGAGCAGCGTGTGGTGGACGACGTGCTGATGTCGCGCTTCGGTCTCGATGCGGCTGGCGCGGCGAAGCTGCGCGCCGAGGGCGAGGACGCGGAGGTGGAGTCGATCGACATTTACCAGTTCACCAAGGCGATCCGCAACGTCATTCCGATCGAGGACCGCATCGCGATTGTCGAGGCGTTGTGGAAAGTGGTGCTGGCTGACGGCGCGCGTGATCCGCATGAGGACACGCTGATGCGACAGCTGGTCGACCGGCTCGGCCTGTCGCCGATGGATAGCGCGCTGGCGCGGCAGCGGGTTCAGGGCGGTGGGAGTATTCAGGCTTAGGGCGCGGTAGATTCGCTCTGGCGACGGCGCGCTTCTGAATGGGTTGCGACCAATTCTTCTGGCCAATTGCCGACCTGAATGAACTTGCAGAGCTCCGCGATGGTCCGCGTCTCAACGAAGACGACTTCCATGTCGATCTTGCGGAACAATACGTCCCGGATGAAGGGCAGGATGCGGCGCGGTCGTGAAGCGTCGCCTGTGGCCATGTCCCGCAGCTCGGGAAGCTTAACTCCCTGACGTTTCGAGATTGTCTCGAGGAAATCCTCGAACTTGTCCGGATCGGTCGGCCCGAACAAAAAACACCAGATCGGTCTCTGGGGTCAGGATGTGATTTGGCGATTCGAAGTAATCGCGGGCGAAATCAGCGATTTCGCCCGCGGTGACCATTTTACTCCGCCGGCGCAGCAGGCGCCGCAGGAGCGGCGGGTGCAGCTGGCGAGGCGTAGGCGCCTTCGGGAGGCGCGATGCCTTTCAGGTGCTGGTTGAGGAAGGCGAGGTAGGCGTTCGACGCCGTGATGCGGTTTTCCTTGCGGAGGAAGCCGTGGCCCTCGTCGGGGAAGACGATGTATTCGACGGGGACGTTATTCTTCCTCGCACCGGCGACGATCTCGTCACTTTCGATCTGCAGCACGCGGGGGTCGTTGGCGCCCTGGATGACAAGCATCGGCTTGGTGATCTTGTCGGCGTGGAAGAGCGGCGAGATGCGGGTCAGGCGCTCTTTCTCCTTGGCCGGATCGCCGAGTTCGTCGAACAGCGAGATCCGTTGCGCGCCCCACCATGGCGGGATCGATTCCAGCGTGCGCACCCAGTTGGTGACGCCGAAGATGTTGATGCCGGCGGTGAACTCTTCCGGACGGAAGGCGAGGGCTGCGGCGACCATGTAGCCGCCATAGGAGCCGCCCATGATGGCGATCTTCTCGCCCTGCACCCAGTCGAGCGATTGCAGGTACTTCTTGCCGTAGACGACGTCGTCGAGATCGACCTCGCCATGCTTCTTGTCATCCATGTGGTAGAAGGTCTTGCCGTAGCCCGACGAGCCGCGGTTGTTCACGCGCAGCACGGCGATGCCGTGGTTGGTGAGGTGCTGGTACATCGCCGCATAGCCCTTGCGGTTCTGTCCGCCGGGGCCGCCATGGACGTCGACGACGGCGGGCACTTTGGCATCGGCGCTCGCGCCCTTCGGCTTGAACAGGATGGCCGGGATGTCGAGGCCGTCGAAGCTCTTGTAGCGGACGACTTCGCCGTCAACGAGCATGGTTTCGTCGATGGCCGGGTTGAGGTTCTTGGTGAGGCGCGTGGCGGCGCCGGTGGCGAGGTCGGCCACGAACACGTCGGCAGGCGAGGTGTCGGATGCGACGGTGAAGGCGATCTTCGATTCATCGCGGTTGAAGCGGACATTGTTGATGTCGCCCGTGGGGACGCCGGTCACGGCGACCGGCTTGCCGGACGTCTGGTCAAGGATCGTCAGCTTCGTCGATGCGTCCTCATTGATGCCTGAGACCCGGTACTTGGCGGTCGGGGAGTACATGACGAACATCACGTCCCAGTCGGCCTTGATCAGTTCCTTCTTTTCCTTGCTGGCGAGGTCGTACGTCCACGCCTGATTGTATTCGCCAAACTCGTCGGTGCTGTAGACCAGCTGCTTGGAGTCCGGCGTGAAGTCATAGGCGCCATAGGCGATGACGGCGTCGTTCGGCGTAATCAGCACCGGGGTCTGTTTCGCGGGCTTGGTGAGGTCGGCGAGGTAGACGTCGCTGTCGGCCGAGCTGTTTTCCTTCGTGAGCGCGAGCCACTTGCTGTCGGGCGAAACGGCGGTGACGAAATAGTCCGAGTTCTCGAACACCAGCTTCCGCGCGAAGGTCGTGGCGTCGTAGGCATAGAGATCGAACATCTGCGGGTTGCGCTCGTTCGTTGCGATCCAGAACGTCTTGGCGTCGCCGCTCCAGCCGATGAATTGTGCGCGGTGCTTGTCGCCCGGCGTCAGGTCCTTGAGCGTGCCGTCTGCAGCGCGAACATAGATATGCGCGAGTTCGTCGCCGCCGCCGTCCTGAGAGACGAGGACGCGGTCATCGGTGGGGAAGTAGCTGATGGCGAAGACTGCGCTGGTGGTGGACTGCGTGAGCGCGGTCGGGTCTCCGCCCGCGATCGGCAGCGCGGCGGCGTTGTAGACGCCGGACTTGTCGTTCGCCAGCAGCAGGTTCGCGCCATCGAACGAGAAGGCGTAGGGCGTGGCGTCGCTCATCGACACGGCCGTGGTGTCGAAGAACACCTTTGCATCGTAAGTCTTGTGCGCTGGCGCCACGGCGGTTTCGACCGCTGCCGGCTGGCAGGCGGCGAGCGCCAATGCCGTCATTGATACGAGTAAAGCAGACCTGACCATTCGACCCTCCGAGTTGCGCGGACAATGGCCGGGCTCGCGGTCGGGCGCAAGTGACCCTGCGTCAGTCGCCGCTCGCAAGCGTTGGAGGCGTCGAGGCCTGTGTGATCTCCTCGAGGCGGAACCAGTCGGTCTTCTCGAGGCCAAGCTGGTAGTCGAGCCAGGTTGGCAGGATTTTCGCCGCGCGGGAGCCGCGCGTGTTCGAGAGGATGACGATACCAGCGTCCTGCGCAGGTAACCAGGCGATCTGGGCGATGTAGCCCTCGACGCTGCCGGAGTGGGTGAGCAACTGCTGGCCGGCATAGGTGTAGCTGCGCCAGCCGAGGCCGTAGGAGGTTTCGGTGACCGGCGTCTTCAGCGAGCGCTGGCGTGACGTTTCAGGCGGGGTGGAGATGCGCTTGCGATGCGTTTCGTCCAGCACGGCCTTCGGCAGCACGTCGGTGCGGTGGCCCATCTGCGCGATGAGCCATTTTGACAGATCTGCAATCGAGGCGTTCACGCCACCGGCAGCCGGGACCTTGTAGTAGAAATCCGTCACCGGCACGGACATCCAGCCATCACCAACACGCCGATGCGGCCGCGCCCAGTTTCCGCTGGCGGAGAGTTCGTACTGGGTGACGGAGGCGGTCTTCATGCCGAGCGGGACAAAGATGCGGTCACGAAGTTGCTGAGCGAAACTCTTGCCCGTCGCCTTCTCGATCTGTGCGGCGATCATGTTGAAGGCGACGTTCTGGTAGGTGAAGCATTCGCCGGGCGAGCAGGTCTGCTTCACTGAAGCGTACTGAGAGAGAATCTTCTTCGGCGGCGTGCCCGCTTCGAGAAGGTTGTCGTACGCGTAGGGCGGCAGGCCTGTGCGGTGGGCCAGCACATCCTCGAACGTCACGCGTGCGGCGTCGCCGGGGCGCTTGAGCTTGAATTCGGGCACGAGCGAGACGACGGGGGTCTGCAGGTTCAGCTTGCCCTCGCTCTGCTCGAGCACGGCCAGCGTCGCGGCGAAGCCCTTCGACAGTGAGGCGAGGCGGAAGACGGTGTCGGGGGTTACCTTCTCATTGCCGCCGGCCTCGCGCACGCCATAGGTGCGCATCAGCTCGACCTTGCCTTTTTTCACGACGGCGACTGCAAGACCGACGAAGTCAGGCGCCGTTGCGGCGTCGTCGAGTTCTTCAGCAAAGGACCGGAGCGCCTGTGCTTCCTTGGTAAGTTGCGCTGATGCAGGCGCTGGCGCGAGCGCCGCAACTAGCATCGACAGGCCGAGAGCCAGAAATTTCAACGCGTCCCCCTAGCGGGCAGGTGGCGACTGGAATCGGATACGACCCCAGAGGCAATCCTTATTGAGAGAAGTTAACCGCGAACTAGGCGGGAATTTGTCAGCAACCAGAGTTTAGCAGCGGCGCCTGCGGCCAGGGAACCGCTACGCACTGGTTCACTGGACTGCTGATCTCAGCGATTGGCGCCGGGAACCCAGAGGACATCGCTGCCGCCGTTGTCGTTGGCGCGGCGGGCGGCGACGAACAGGAAGTCCGACAGGCGGTTGGCGTAGGCCAGGGCCGGGGGAGAGACTTTCTCGTCCTCCATCGCGGCGAGTTCCGCGATCAGGCGCTCGGCGCGGCGGCAGATCGTGCGCGCGAGGTGCAGGCAGGCAGACAGCGGCGAGCCGGCGGGCAGGACGAAGCTGTTGAGCGGCGGGATCACCGCATTCATCAGGTCGATCTCGGACTCCAGCCGGGTGACCTGGGCGTCGACGATACGCAAGGGCGTCCAGCCGAGCGGCTTGTCGCGCTCGGGCGTGGCGAGGTCGGCGCCGAGATCGAAGAGATCGTTCTGGATCCGGTTCAGCATGGCGTCGAGATCGGGGTCCGCCGCAGCGTGCAGGCGGGCGACGCCGATGGCGGAGTTCGTCTCGTCGACCGCGCCATAGCATTCGACGCGCGGGTTCCACTTGTCCACGCGTTCGCCGGTGGCGAGACCGGTCGTTCCGTCATCGCCGGTGCGGGTGTAGATCTTGTTCAGGACAACCATGGCCGCAGGGATCGCACCTGCGACGCCGCCGGGTCAATGAGCGGCGTTCAGGCGTAGGCTTCGTGCCGGGCCGAGATCGGCGCGCCGAGCAGGTCGAGCGACGGGCGTGGGGCGAGACGGAACGGGACGCGGCGGGGGTCCGTCAGTACGGCGCGCGGAGTGAAACGCCAGCCGGCGAGACGCGGCGCGGCGGCAATCAGCACATCGATCGCGCGGTCATTGCCGCTGATCGTCATGTGGCACTCGCCGTCGAGGGTGCGGACGACATCGGCTTCGAGCGAGGTGTCGAGGCGACGGATGCGGAGGTTGAGGCCGTCGAGCGCGCTATCGGCATCGGCTTCGCCACGGGCGAGAGCTTCGAACGCGTTGGAAATTCCCTGGGCTTCGGCGCCGAACCAGCTCCAGAAGCGCTTGGCAGCGGTGTCGAGGGGAGCGGTGGTTGTCGCGCGCCGTCCGAACATCCGTAGTCCCTCCCAGCATCACTCGCCGAAAACCACTGTCGCACTGGCGGCTTCAGGTTTGGCTAAGCTGATCGGAGAAATTTATCCGACCCCGCACAACGTGGGCTGAACGAACGCGTCGCATCGCGCGTTCCGCGTCACGGTTCGAGTTGTTTCGGGGGTGTTACCTGAAAGCCCCAGCCACGGCGCCAAGCGCGACCAGCAGGAGGATTGCGACGAACTGGATCAGTACGCGCATCCGCATCAGCTTGTTGGAGCGCGAGCGCGCCTGCCCGTCGGTGCGGATGAGGTTCACGACGCCGAACGCCAGGACGACGAACACTGCGCCCATCGCGATGTAGACGCCGTAGAGGAGAAACATTTCCATCTGACGCTTCTACGCCTCTTCGGCAGGGTGCGCCATGCGACGGTGCGGCAGAAATCCAGCTTTTGCCGGCTCTATCGGCTGCCGTCAGGGGCGAAGCGGTCCTCGCTCCAGACCAGCTGGTCGAACTGCATGGCGGCGCGCAGGGCGGGGATCAGGGCCCGGCCTTCGGGGCCGCCGCAGCCGGCGCGGTAGTTCAGCGTTTTCTGCTTGCCCTCGGCGGTGCGCCAGGTGACGGCGGCGGTGGGCGTTCCCGGCACGCAGTCAGGCTTTGTGCTGGAGGTCTGGTTGGGCTCGAGCATCCAGAAATTGGCCGCACCAAGGGCCTCTTCGGCGGCCGCCCAGGCGTCGGTTCCCAGCCCGCCATCGCTGACCCCGGGGGTTTTTACGAAGCGCACGCCGTTCAGGAGGTAGGACCCGTCAGGCTTCAGGGTCATGTCGTAGACCGGGCAGGTCTGGTCGCATTCGCCCTCGGACAGGACGATGGCGGGGTCATCGGTATGCACGGTTTCGACGCCCTGCTCGGAAGGGGAGCAGGCGGAAGAGCCAAGCGCCAACAATGCGCCCGCCAGAATTGCTATTGATCGAGCCGCCAGCCGCATGAATCGCAACCTAGAGTGCGTCGCTGCGGCTGGCGAGAGTGTCTCCGAAACCTCAGCCCGGCTTGCTGAAGCGGAACAGGAACTGGTCCGTGTGGCGGCGCAGGTCCGGTGAGAAGGGCGACTTCGCGCGGTCGTCGTCCGGGTTGGCGAGGATGTCGCTCTTCTCGACATAGACGAGGCCAGCGGCCTTTGCGGCGTCGAGGACGTGCTGCGGGTCGATCCGATGGAGCGTCTGCGCGGACGTCTTGGCTGGCGTGCCGACGACAGCAGAGTGGTCCATCGCGATGAACTCGCCGCCCGGTTTCAGCACGCGGGCGATGTCGGCGAAGGTCTTGGCGGGGTCGCCGAGCCCCTGCGTGTCCTTGGGGACAAACCAGACTTCGTGCGGGCCAAGGATCCAGAGCACCTTGTCAACTGAGCCGTCAGCGGCGGCGAGCTGGTCGAAATGCGATTTGGTGATCGTGGCGTTGGGCAGCTGGCCGGCGTCGACGCGCGTCTTGTAGGCGGCGTCGCCGTAGGCGAACTCGGCGGGGTACTGGACGATCAGCTTGCCCGTCGGGCCGATGGCTTTGGAGATGATGTAGGAGAACCAGCCGCGGCCGCCTTCCATCTCAAGCACGGTGTCGCCTGGCCCGAGCGCTGCGAATGCGAGGACTTCGGCGGGCTTGCGCGCGGCGTCGTCGGTCTGGTCTGCGGCGGTGAAGCCTTCGAGCTTCGACTGGCGGGCTGGATCGGCGAGGATCGCGGTGTAGTCGGCAGCTGCGAGCGGCGGCGGGCCGGCCGGCATGGTGGCGCAGGCTGATATGACAAGCGCTATGGCGCTGACGGCAAGTTTGGCGGCGATCTTCATTGTGTCCTCCCCGACGCAAAAAGCGCGGACCGCTGGACGGTCCGCGCTTCCGGTATGCGCCTCAGTTCGAGCCGAGACTAGTTTTTCTTGTAACGGATCAGCCACTGGTCGGTCTTGCCCTGGATTGACGGGTCGAAGACGCCCTTGGTGTGATCGTCGGCCGGGTTGGCGAGGAGCTGGCTTTCCTCTTCCTGCGTAAAGCCGGCCGCTTCGATCATCGGTTTGACGATCGCGGCGTCGATGCGGTGCAGGTCATTGCCCGTCGTCTCGGGCGCGCCGGCCGTTGCGACATGGTCCATCACGACGAGGTAGCCACCCGGTTTGAGCACGCGCGCAATCTCGGAGAAGGCCGCGGCGGGGGCGCCCATCGGGGCGTTGCCGCAGGCGGCCTTGCACCACAGCTCGTGCGGGCCCTGGAACCAGGTGACGACGTCGACCGATGCGTCAGCCGCTTCGAGCTTGTCGAAGGGCGACCAGGAGACAGTCACGTTCGCGAGGCGGGCATCCTTTGTGCGGGCGGCGAGGGCGTCCTTGTAGAAGCTTTCGAACTCCTTCGGCGCCTGCATGATGACCTTGCCGGTCGTGCCGACCGCGCGCGAGAGGAGCTCGGTGTAATAGCCCGCGCCAGCTTCCAGTTCGAGAATGGTGTTGCCGGGCATCACTTTCGCGAATGCGAGGACTTCGGCGGGTTTGCGTGAACCGTCCTTGGCTGCGTCGCCATCGATGCGGCCGGGCGCCGTGATGAGAGAAGCGTAGTCTGGCGTCATCGGCGGCGCGGGCTCGGCGACCACTACCGGCTCGGGGATTTCGGGAACTGGCGTTTCGCCGCCGCAGGCGGCCAGAAGCGCAATCGCCAGCGCGGAGGCGCCGGCAAGTTTCAGAAGGCGGATGTTCATGGTGCTCTCCTCAGCGGCCATTGCCGCAAAGCATGAGGGGCAAATGCGGCAAAGACGGGCTCCGTTTCAAGTGACCAATGAAAAAGGTTGATCAAGACGGCGCCCGCGACAGCCGCCACATTCAGGCTTCACTTCCCGCAACGGAAGGCTTCCGTACCGGCGGATAAGGAGTAAGTTCCCCCGGGCTGACAGCGTCACGCAGCTGGCGCGTCAATGACAGGAGAGGTTTCATGCGGAAATTCGGACCGGTTCTCATCGCACTGGCAATGGCCATCTCGGCCCCAGCTCTGGCGCAGGTTCCGCGCGCGGCGGACGGCAAGCCGGACCTCACCGGAATCTGGACCAACGCTTCGCTGACGCCGCTTGCGCGCGATCGGAGCGTGACCAAGCTGACCGTCAATGACGCGGAAGCACAGGCGATCGTCGCCAAGACGGGGCTGGCTGGCATCTCGGCGGATGACCCGGAATTCCGCGCCACCTATTCGGACCCCACCAAGGGCGCGCCCGAGAAGGGCGGCGCCGATTTCGGTCTCAAGGGCTATGATGGATTCTGGGTCGCGCCCGGCGAAAGGTTGGCGAAGGTGAAGGGCGAATGGCGCACCTCGAACATCGTCGAGCCCGCCAACGGCCAGCTGCCCTACAAGAATCCGGCGGCCATCATGCAGAAGCAGATGAAGGGCTTCCAGACCTACATGACAGGCAATGCGCCGTATGAAGGCCCAGAAGAGCCCACGCTGTCTGAACGCTGCCTGATCGGTTTCGGCCAGACCGGGGGGCCGGGCATGCTGAGCGTGCTGTACAACAACAATTACCAGTTCGTGCAGACACCCGAGCACATGATGATCCTGGTCGAGATGGCGCATGACGCGCGCATCGTGCCGATCTTCGCCTCGGCGGATGAGGCGCGGAAAAACCATCGTCCCAACGCCATCAAGCCCTGGATGGGCGATTCAGTCGGCTGGTGGGAGGGCGACACGTTCGTGATGGAGACCCGCAACCTTCATCCGATGCAGGCAGAAGACATGTCGCCGCTGCTGTCGCCGCAAGGCGTCGTGACGGAGCGCCTGACGCGGACGGCGAAGGACGACATCTTCTACGAATTCTCGGTCAACGATCCGGACACCTACACCCAGCCGTGGAAGGCCGAGCTGAGCTTCTATCCGTCGCCGGCGCTTTACGAGTATGCGTGCCACGAGGGCAATCACGGCATGATCGGCATTCTCGCCGGAGCGCGTGAACTCGAGCGCGAAGCAGAGAAGAACAAGGGCAAGCCGACGCGCTAGACGCGGACGCAAGAACAGGTGGAGCCGCGCTGGATATCCGGCGCGGCTTTATCTTTTTCAGAACGGGACGGGAGACACTTCCATGGCCATCACGCTTTACGATGCAACGGTTTCAGCATTCACCCAGACGGTTGGCGCGCTAGGCCATCTTCTGAAGCGCGGGCGTGCGCATTGCGAGGAAAACAGCATCGACCTGACCAGCGTGCTGGACTCGCGCATCTACCCGAACATGCTGCCTTTCCGCTATCAGGTGCAGGCCGTGATCGGTCACTCGGTCGGCGCCGTGGAAGGTGTGAAGGGCGGGGTGTTCAAGCCGCCCTATGGCACGCCCACCGCGGACTGGAATGCGCTGGAGGCAGCCGTCGCCGAGGCGCTTGAGACTCTCAAGGGCTATGCGCCCGACGCGATCAACGCGCTCGAAGAAAGGGACGTGGTGTTCAATGTCGGCGAGCGCACGCTGGCGTTCACGGGCGCCGGATTCCTGATGACGTTCTCAGTGCCGAACGTGCACTTCCATGCCACGACGGCCTATGACCTGCTTCGCGCGCAGGGCGTACCGCTTGGCAAGGGCGACTATCTCGGACGGATCAAGCTCAAGGGCTGATCGCTATCTGAACAGCGCAAGGTCGATCGACTCGCCCATGACGCGGTAGCCCGCATCGTTTGGGTGCAGCCAGTCGCCGGACTGCAGGCCTGCCTTCATCCGGCGCGGGTTGGCGGGATCTCGCATTGCGGCATCGAAGTCGATGACGCCGTCAGCCTCGCCCGATGTGCGCATCCAGGTGTTGACGCGTTGGCGCACCGCTTCGCCATTTTCGTGGAAGTAGCGAGCGCCTTCGTACGGCAGGAGCGTCGCGAAGTAGACCTTGATGCCTTGCGGCCGCACGCGCGCGATCATCTGGCGATAGGCCGCAATGATCTGGTCGGCCGATGGCGGCGCGGCCGCGCCCATGCCGATGTCATTGATGCCTTCGAGCACGACAAGCCACTTCGCGTTCGGCACGCTCAGCACGTCGCGATCGAAGCGGGCGAGGGCGCTCTCGCCGAAGATCGGCAGCTGGTGAGACAGGACGCGGTTGCCGGCGATGGCCTGGTTCGAGATACCGCGCGCCTGTCCACTGGCGGAGAGCCGCGCGGCGAGGATGTCCGGCCAGCGCCGATCGGTGTTAGGCGTCGAGTTGGTGCCGTCGGTGATCGAATCGCCGAAGGCGATGATCGTCGCGGCCGGGGCGGCCACGACCTCGACGGCTGAGATGAAGGCGCGGTTGGTGAAGGTCTCCTTTGCCTCGAAGCCCGTCCGCGTGAAATCTCCGGGTCCGGAAACGTAGCCTGTCGCGGTTGCGGCGAAGTGGCAGGTGCACGGCCCGGTCTGGCCGGGCAGGAAGATGGAGATCGAGACGGATTCCAGCGCCTTGGTGCTGAAGGCCACGGGGTCGCTCAGCATCGGCGCTCCTGCCGGGATCGTCGCTGATGAGCGGCCGGAAAAGGTGACCGGAACAGGCTGGCCGGCGACAACGCCGTCGAAACCGACCTGCGCAATCGTCGCGGCGCCGATCTCCAGCGGCTTCTCGCCATACTCATTGGTGAAGCGGATGCGGACGCTGTCGCCGCCCTGGCTCAGACGGACAACCTGACGCACCGTCTGGTTATCGAAGGCGCGGGCCCCTGGCGGCGGGATTGTAGGCGATGCGCCCCAGGCGCCGGCCCAGGCCGGCTGGCCGGCTGGAGTGTCAGGAAGCGTGGCGCAGCCGGCCAGGGCGAGGGCCAGCATCAGGGTTGAGAGGCGTTTCATCATTGTTTCCCCGTTTGCGATGATCCTATCGCGGCGCATGAGCCGCGCCAGCAGTTCGCTCGCCACTCTTGCGGCGTCCGCGCGTTGCCATGACCTGCAACCACGAGGAATCGTCAGCAACGCCGGTATTTACGGGCCTTCCAGCGCTCTATAGGACTTGAAGGGTCACCCGCCCCCTCTCAGATGTCTGAAACAGGGGCGGGCGTAGAGGGATCGCATGAGCTGGGTCAAAAAAGTCTTCCCGTTCAATGCGGAGCAAACAGTCAATATCGCCAGCGAGTTCGGGCCCCTGATCGCGATGTTCGTGGTCAACGGCATCACGGGCAAGGTCGAGGACGGCACATGGGCGCTGCTGATCGGCACCGTCGTCGCGATGGCTGCGATGCAGATGGTGCTGAAGCGCCTGCCGATCTTCCCGCTGATAGCCTCGGGCGTCACCGTCGTGTTCGGGATCATGACGCTCGTCACGGGCGATGCGACGTGGGTTCAGATCAAGGTCACGATCTTCAACGCGCTGTTCGCCGTGTTCCTGATCGTCGGGCTGGCGATGAAGAAGAACTTCTTCCAGTACATCTTCGAGAAGACATTCCACTACACGCGCGAGGGCTGGGACAAGCTGACGTGGAGCTTCGCGATCTTCTTCATCGTGCTGGCAGGCGCCAACGAGTATGTGCGCATCACCTTCCATCAGGGCGTCAACTACAACATCCTGGGAATGACGATGGACGGCGTGAACGTGTGGATCATTTTCAAGATCGCCATCATCATGCCTGCCACGGGCATCTATGCCTGGGCCATGACGCGCCTGTTGCAGCGCCATCGCCTGCCTGAGCCGGAACGCAAGGACATCGTGGCGACCGCGGTTTCTGGCGTGCCCGTGGCGCACAAGAAACCGGTGACGGATCCGAGCCCGGCTGGCTAACGCCCTTGCAGCTCCCTAGCGCGGCCCGGTTGCATGCGCTGCGCCGCGGAAGATGGCGTTGGCGAGCAGGACGTTGAGGCCGTCGAGATAGGCGCGCACGGTCGGGTTCTGGGTGAACACGATGAGCTGGCCGCGCCCTTTCGGCTCCACCACGACGAACGGCTTGAAGGCGAGCTGCCGCTTCGTCTCTTCCCACAGATAGCCTGACACAACGAGGTCCTCCGGGCCGGCGAAGCTGACGACGTTGACGCCGTGGTCGCGCCTGACCGGCGTGAAGATGTCGCCGCCCGACATCAGCACGTTGAGCGTCGGCTTGAGACCCGCGGCCAGCCAGTGGTCAAAATCAGGCGTCGCCTTCACCAGCGCGCCGGGGGAAGCGTCCGGGGACTCCTCGATCGGCGTTTCTGCGGCCGCCAGCGCATCGCGCGTTGTGAGTTCCGTTCCGTGGGCAGTCGCCTTGTCATCGGGCGTTGCAGGCTTGTCCTTCCGGAACGCGGTCTCGCGACGGATGGACGCCATGTCGGACTTGGGATCCGAGACGAACCGCGCCGCTTCTCCGATCGCGATGAGAACGCCGCCGCGCTGCATCCAGGCGCGCAGGCCCGCGCCGCCATCCCCCATCACGCCGCCAAAGTTTCCGCCTTCGGGCAGGATCACGACGTCGAACTGCGAGATTTCGCTTGAGGACAGAGACGACGTGCGGATCGGTGTCACAGGGTAGCCGAACTGGCGCTCGATCACGAACCGGAGATTGCCCGCGGCGCTGGATCGCGTTGGCGCATCCCATGCGAGAGCGATGCGCGGGGCATTGTGGCTCACCACCTTGGTGCTGCCGAAGCTTGGGCCGTCGGTGATCCAGCTGTCGTCGATCCCTGTGATGCTCGCGCCGGTTTCGGCGGCGAGACGCTGAAGCTTCGCGGCGAGCCCGTCCGTGCCGGAGTTGCGGAAGATGAGCGTGCCAGCAGGATAGGAACGGCCGTCATGCGTGAAGGCGAAATCCGAGCTGGAGACCGCAATGCCTTCACGCAGCGCCGAGGCGAGCAGGCGTACAGCCGATGTCGAGCCCCACGGCGCAAGGAAGCCATAGGCTGCTTCGGGCCGTGCCACGGCGCCAGGGAGTTCCGCATCCGCCGAGAACGCGGCCATGGCTCCGGTTGGCTCATCGGCGCAGCGGTCGGTCGTGATGTTGAACATCACGGGAAGCGACCATGCCGTCACGTCGTAGAGTTCGGGCTCGAGGTCCTTGGCGCGGCGGCGCTCCTGCTCGGCCATGAATTTCGGGTCGAGCGAGACCTGCGGCTCCATCAGCGTGCGGACGAGGCGACCGGCGGGCTGGCCAAGGGACACGGCGTAGGACCCTGCAGGGTAGGTCTTGCGGCAGGCGCGGATGGTGTCGGTCGCGCGGCTGACCTCGATGCCTTGCGCTGCAAGCAGTTTCGCGAGACGATCGGCCGTCGACTGGTCCTGCTGCGGCGGGATCACGTAGGACCGCACGGCGCCCTTGCGCCCCTCATCGATGGCGGAAGCGCGATAGGCGTAGAACTCGCGCAGCATCTTCTCGCGGTTGGAGGCGACTGTTTCCAGCGTCGCGATGGACGAGGTGAAGTGGCGGCGCACCGTATCCTGATAGCTCATGTCCGAGCCGTCCGAGCGGTGCGCGAGAAGCCCGCGCGCGGACGCCTGCTCATAGGTCGTGCCGATCGAGCCATGGAACAGCGGCCATGCGGCGCCGTAGCCGGGATAGAAGGCGTCATACACTTCGCGGGTGAAGTAGGAGAAGCCGAACTGGTCGAACCAGCGCGCATTGTTGCGGCCGATCAGCTTGAGCGCGTCGCGCTGGGTCTGCGTGATGTCCGGGTTGTATGGATCGGCTTCGGGCGAGAAGAAGTAGGTCGAGTCCGAGCCCATCTCGTGCAGGTCGACGAAGACGAGCGGAAACCACTTCTGGAAGATCTCCACGCGGCCGCGCGTCTCGGGCTGGGTCAGCGAGATCCAGTCGCGATTCATGTCGAACAGGTAGTGGTTGGTGCGGCCGCCGGGCCAGGGCTGGTTGCGCTCCGCCGCGATGCGGCTTCCGGAGGGCGCCAGTCCCGTGGTGTCGTAGAAGCCATTCACGAAGCGGTCGCGGCCATCAGGGTTCTGGACGGGATCGATGAAGACCACCGTGTTGGCGAGAATGTTCCGCACCGTGGGATCATTGCTGGCGGCGAGCAGGTGATAGGCCGTCATCATCGCTCCGTCGGAAGACGATATCTCGTCGCCATGGACGCCGTGGCCCAGCCACACCGAGCCGGGTGCTCGGGCGATGATCGCGTTGGCGGCGGCTTGCGATGTGCGGCGCGGATCGGCGAGGGCCTTCATGTCGGCGGAGAAGGCGTCGAGTTGCGAGATGCGCTCGGGTGAGCCGATGGCGACGTAGACCAGCTCACGGCCCTGCCAGCTCTTCGCGTACGGTGTGACGACGATGCGGCCGGGAGCGGCCTGCTGAAGGGCGCGGAAATAGCGGATGACGTCGGCGGCCGGCGTGATGCGCTCGCCGGACGGCTTGCCCAGCACGCTCTCGATCGTCGGAATGGCTGAGTCGTAGGTGACGCCGGGCAGGAAGCTCTGGGCCTGCGCTGCGCCATGGGTCGCGAGGCCCAGAACGAGAGCTGGAATGACCGCAGCCACGAAACGCAGAAAACGCATGACTGAATCCTTTCGGCCCGAGTACATATCGCACACGTCAGGCCAATGTCAGCGTCAGTCGCCTAAGCGGGGAGTGATACGGGAGTCCCTGCCGCCAGTTACGGCAGGAGCCCGCCGGGCGGCTCATAGTGAACGCCTGCGCCAGGCCCGAGCGGGAGGTCGAGGAAGACCCAGCCTGCCGTCATCAGCATGCCAGCCACCATGAAGGTGAGTGCGTAGGGCAGCACGAGCGCCAGAAGCGAGCCGACGCCGAACGTCGTGTCCCACCGCCGCGCGAACACCAGGATCAGCGGGAAGTAGGACATCAGCGGCGTCATGATGTTCGTGTAGCTGTCGCCCATGCGGTAGGCCGCC